>Ga0315284_10000166_pt1 | contig 88643 bp, 85 predicted proteins | sample YL17G09_16_MG_FD_203696 | JGI IMG/M metagenome (GOLD analysis project Ga0315284, IMG submission 203696) | Sediment microbial communities from Yellowstone Lake, YNP, Wyoming, USA - YL17G09_16 | ecosystem: Environmental > Aquatic > Freshwater > Lake > Sediment | place: USA: Wyoming | collected... | reverse complement strand
TCATTGGAGATGAGCGCGCCAGGCCATGAACTGGTGGACAAAATGGATAATTCCCCAATAGAGCATTGAGACCCTGTGTTTGGGTATAATTCGCACAGTCAAAAGCATGTTTTTCGACAGTCTCGTTAGGCCGCTCATCAGATAAAGGACGACGCCGTTCATGAATAAGTACTCCTTTGGTCTGCTCTATTGGTTCAAGCCACCTTGGGACTCGGGTATTCCCGTTCCCGAATTGCAGCGTGCGATTGCCAATCGTCCACCAGGAAATGCTCTTGATCTGGGCTGCGGTACTGGAACCAATGTACGATATCTCGCTGAACATGGCTGGCAGGTCACCGGCATCGATTTCGTTCCTCGTGCCATTGCTCAAGCTCAACGCAAGTTACGGAATTTGCCGGCCACTTTGCTTGTCGGCGATGTTACTCGGCTAGCTAAGCTTGAATTGCCTGGGCCATTTGACTTGGCATTAGATTTGGGTTGCTTTCACGGTCTTTCCGTGGGAGGCCAGCAAAACTATCTTGCCGGCCTCCGGCATTGGATGCGCCCTGGGGGCATCTACCTGTTATATGCTTGGCAGCCAACCGGAGCGAGAGATCAACGCGGGCTTTCACGCGAAAGGGTATTTGCGCTTTTTGAGAAGGGATTCAAGCCTATCGGTTATGAGCAAGGTCAAGGGCGTCCTTCGGCCTGGTATTATTTTGAACGGGTGGTTGATGAATCCGAGCCCTAAGAAACCAGGTGCGGCCCAACAGCGGCTCCGCCGCTCCGCGCAGGCGCGATTTGCCAGAAATGGTGCATAATTGAGCAGGAGTCTCACCAGTCCCGCCGCTGCCCCCTTCGGGGACGATGTCGCGAAGCCCATCCGTTGGGCCGCCTTCAGGTGAACCAACTGCATACGAGTGACTTTGGACATGTCGATGCTCGGCGGTGACCATGCGTCGCCCGAGAGCACCATTATGACTTTGGAGGCCTGCAATGGACCCGGAAACGAACGAAACCCCTGTCATGCCCGCCCCCGAGATCTTGGATCAAATGGACGCGCACATCTTCCAGGTCGCGATCTTCCGCGCGGCTCTGGAACTGCAGGTGTGGGCGAGGGTGGCGGCCGGAGAAGATACTGCCGATCGAGTCGCTGCGTCACAGCATTGGGATCCTCTTGGGACGCGGATGCTGCTCGATGATCTTTCCGCACTCAGGCTCCTGGCGAAGGAAGGGAATCGGTACCACCTGGTCCCGGAGGCTGAGTACTACCTACTACCCGACAAACCCACGTACATGGGCAGATACCTTCAATCTGATTTCGGTTGGGAAGGGAATGGCAAGTTGGCAGAGGCAATCCGGACTGGAAAGCGCCCTATCGGTTGCGGCGCCACAACAACCGAGGCAATCGATAATTGGATTGGCGTTTACTCTCGCAGTTGGGCCGCGCCAGAGTCATATCTCGCGCGGAGCGATGCCATGTGGCAGCAGTTAGGAATTCAAGCGCGCGACGGGCTGCACGTCCTGGACGTGGCGTGCGGCCCTGCCCCCAAGTCCCTGTCTCTCGCCCGGGCCCATCCCGGTGTGCGTGTCACCTTGCTCGACTGGGAACAGATCTTGAATATAGCAAGCAAGGTCGTCGCTGACCTCGTCGTTGAGAGTCAGGTCACACTCCTTCCGGGCGACTTGTGGTCCGTGCCTTATGGCTCGAGCCAATATGACGTTATCTACTTGGGAAACATTACGCATTTCTTCAGTCCCGAGCAGAACACTCGCCTCTTCCGCAGAGCGCACGAGGCACTAGTCCAGGGTGGAACACTGGTCGTCAATGCAATTCGGCGCGAATACCCCGACCCAACGGGCCCTGGGCTGTGGTTCTACGCCATCTCCGAAGGCGGGGCCACATACGAGTTCCAAGAGTACAAGGATATGCTCGAACGCGCCGGATACAGTGACATCGTGGACGGAAGCGCACAGCCCATCAAAGCAACTAGACGCTCATAGCGTGCACATTGGGAAGGCGGCCCAACAACTCGCTGCAGCTGAACCGGCTGGCATGCGAAAAGTCGATGGTGGCTTGCCCGCCAGAATGCGCGGGAATGAGTGAGCCGTAGCCAGAGCAGCCGGGCAACTGAGCTCGAGGCGTTCTTTGCTACGGAGCCGGCTGCCAGGACACGCCTGGACGAGATCAGGAGTAGCATTCTGTAGGAGGGTGAACCAGGGCGTGCTGGGGTCTAAGCACTGCCGCTCCACCGATTGCCGAGACAGACGGTCTACTGCTTCTTGCATAGAACTCTGAACTTGCTTTTATCGCATTACTCACAAATGACGGGATTTCGGTTCAGATATTTTCGCATTACTATGTAAAAAACAGCTTCGTACCGATCACGATCATTCCGATTAGGAGTCTCGCCAGTCCCGCCGCTGCCCCCTTCGCACCCTTCGGGTATGATATGCTCCGCGAGGGATGCTTCCCCTACGCCCCTTCGTGCCCCTACGGGGTACTTCGGGGTGCAGGCGGGGACGATGTCGCGAAGCCAAACTGTTCGCCCCGCGTATGGACGGGACTGCTTGCTTGTTTTCGCAACGAAGGTTGGTATGCAACTCAAACCAGCCGAATACAGATAAAAAAGGTGCGTACGAGAATGTCGCTCAAGAGCAAAGTCCATCAAACGCAAGATCGTATCTCATCTGTTCGATTAGCAAGTAATCCACTTCGTATCCCTGTGGAACAGATTGTTTCTGAACACACAGGGCGGCAATGGACAATAAAAGATGCTAGGGATATGACAGAGTTTGCCTGTCATCACTCCGCCATCCTTTCGGATGGTTCCTATCCCGTATTTGCTAAATTCAGTGAGGCGGCGAATGGATTTGAACAGTTTGAGATTGAACTGGCAGGATTGCGGCTCCTCTCTGAACGCTCAGGCGTCCTGACGCCCACTCCAATCGGTATTATTCCGGTGACAGGTGGGAGTATCTTGGTCCTTGAGGCAATCCAAGCCGTCGACAGAGCCCCTCGCCACTGGCGGCAAATTGGACAAACGCTTGCCCGCATTCATATGATCAAGTGGGATCGGTTCGGTTTAGAAAAACATGGTTACTTTGGGCCTCTTTACCAGGATAACACTCCGATGAGCGACTGGCCAACATTCTATGCGGAACGTCGGCTTTGGCCAGGTTTGAGATTGGCAATTGATTCCGGAAATATGCCTCCAGTTGTAATTCGGCAGGTCGAAAAGCTAATTTCACGTCTTCCCGAGCTTTGCGGCCCTGAAATAGTACCCTCGCTCCTCCACGGCGACGCTCAACAAAACAACTTCATCAGCACCGAAATGGGAGCGGTCGTTATAGATCCAGCGGTTTACTACGGAAATCCAGAAATGGATCTTGCATCTATCGATTATTTCCAAACAGTGCCGGAGGATGTTTTTGATGGCTATCAGGATGAACTGCCCATTGATCCGGGATTTAGGGAAAGACGTGATCTGTGGCGTGTATTGGGGTACCTTGCGGCCGTAACAGTCGAGGGCGCTGGCTATTTAGGCAAGCTAACCGAGGCTGTTCAGAAGTATATATAGCTCTCTATTTACGCCATCAAAATGAAAATAATTGGGTGTAACTCGTGGTGTTTTATGAATACTGACACAAAAGGCTGGCTTCAGAGAGTTGAACGGGGCTAACAATGGCGTGCAGCCGACCGCTTCGCGCGCCACCTGGCACTCAAAACCAAGGTTCGGTGGCGCTTCGCGGCGGCTGGCACCTGACGTTTATCCGCACTTCCGGGTAGAAAGGTCTCACATGAAAATCTTTATGATTTGCCCCGTTCGAAACGCAACGCCCCAAATGCGCGAAAACATCCTGGCCGAAGTGGAGCATTTGGAGAGCCTGGGCCATTCGGTTCATTATCCTGCTCGCGATACAAAGCAGGATGACCCAACCGGCCTGAGCATCTGTAAGGCGAATAGGGCCGCAATCGAAGCGGCTGATGAAATCCATGTCATTTGGGATGGAGAATCTACTGGTTCAATTTTTGACTTGGGTGTAGCCTTTGCGCTTCGCAAAAAGGTTGTCCCTGTTGTTGGTCGTTTTCCGCGTATGAGTAACGGCAAATCGATCCAAAACATGGTCTACGATTGGCAAGAAAATGGAGCGGGCTAACTCCGTCTCCAGCGGCAGCAGCTCTGCCGCTCGCGCGCAGGCGCGTTTCCAGAAGTGATGCGATAATGGGAAGGAGTCTCGCCTGTCCCGCCGCTGCCGCTGTCCCCTTCGCACCCTGCGGGTGTACCCTCCGGGTATGATATGCTCCTCGAGGAATGCGTCCTCTCCGGGGACGATGTCGCGAAGCCAATCCGTTGGGCGTTATAAGATTCGAGCTACTTTCTGAAAGAACGAGGAAGATATGGAACAGACCAATCTTGATCTCAAACGGGAACAGCACGCCTCCATGGCGCGACCACGGTATGAGTACTCCTTGGTGGTACGCTTCTTTTTTCTGACCATGGATTTGGTGACAGGCCGGAAAACAACGCTGGCTAAAATGAAACTTATCGAAATGCTGGCCGGCATTCCATACCGAGAGTGGGAGACTCGTCAATATGGACGAATGATTCAGGCCTATCGTAACCTGGCGGTGGTGCAACAAGCGTGCCAGATCGTAATTTGGGGGCGGGAAGCGCAAGATAACGAATATTGGCATCTTCTGGTGATCCAAGAGAAGATGAAAGCCGATGGGTTGCCGGATCCCTGGTATCTGGTCCCACCCATCCCCTGGCTGGTAGTCTGGTCGTATAGGGTGATTGCTGGGATGTTGGCGCTGGTCAGTCTACGCCGTGCTTTTTTGTTTAATGCCGAATTTGAAGATCACGCCGAGCACGTATACGCGCAATTTGTGGCGGAACATCCGGAATTGGAGACGCAGCCCGTCCACAATGCGTTGGTGAAAGAGTATAGTAGTGATGTCAGTATTTGGGCAGATGTCTTTCGGCGGATTGGGCTGGATGAAAGGGACCACCGCAATCGGAGTTTTACCTACTCTGGCAAATCGGAATGCGTGGTTCGATATGAGGGGATGCCGGAGACAGATTCGCCAACCCCAGTCGGTTAATCTGTTAATGCGTCTTGGTAGGCGTAGTTGGCTCCGAAGCCTAGATGTAGGATCATAGGACAGACGCCCAACACCGGCTCGTGTGTCCTGAAAAGTCATCGTTTGCTGTCGGTGAAAGTCCAGTCTTGGTAAGGGTCAGGCCGCCAGGTAGCAGGCAACCGGTGCACCTGGGTGACTAGGTGTGCCGAAACGTTGTTTCCCCCTGGGAAAGGGGGGCAAAGCAGCAGCCCGTAACATAAAGTGAACCCTTCGACAAGTTCAGGGCAGGCAGCGGCTGTCTCTTTGCTCCGCTCCGCCCCCGAACGTGGCACGTTCGATAAGCACTCCGCCCGGATGATAGGAAATCCATGACAGAGATCATCGCCTACTGCGGCTTGGTCTGCAGCACATGCCCGATCTACCTGGCAACCAGGCAGGAGGATAAAGAAGAACAGACCAGAATGAGGGCTGAGATTGCTCGACTGTGTAAAGAGCAGTATGGGATGAATTATGCACCGGAAGACATCAGCGACTGCGACGGTTGCCCCACAGAAGGGGAGAGACTGTTCTCAGCGTGCAATCACTGTCTTATTCGAAAATGCGCCAGGGAGAAGGGACTCAATAACTGCGCCCATTGCAATGAATACACTTGCGAAAAGCTCGCAGCATTCTTCGATACGGAGCCGGCTGCCAGGATACGCCTGGACGAGATCAGGAGTAGCATTCTGTAGGAGGGTGAACCAGGGCGTGCTGGAATCCAAGAATGCCCAACCCAATTTGACAATCCTCCCCTCTCCTGCTATACTCTGCGGGCTTTCGTGGGGCGGGTATTTTACCCGCCATGTCTGGCGGCAGGTTAGAAACCTGCCCTACACACTCTTTTGACTTTTACTGCCGTTTTCGGCAGTTGGTAATCCACAATCGAACTGTTCTCCCACGACCCCGGTGAGGGGTAATTTGTGTATTGTCATACCATGAACACGCGGGCGGGACAGCCAAAAAAGGAAAAGAAAGAATGAGCAAAAAACAAGCTTTACGCATCATCCCCCTCGGGGGGCTGGGTGAGGTGGGCAAGAACATGATGGCCTACGAGTACGACGGACGCATTCTGGTGGTGGACGCCGGCCTGATGTTCCCTGAGAACGACATGCTCGGCGTGGACTACATCATCCCCGACTTCCAATACCTGCGCGACCACGCCGACCAGGTGGACGGGATCATCATCACCCACGGACACGAGGACCACATCGGCTCAATCCAGCATCTCTTGAATGCCGTGCCGGCTCCGGTCTACGCCACGCCCCTGACGCGCGGCCTGATCGAGGTCAAGCTGGCGCGCAATGGACTCGCCGGCAAAACCGACCTGCGGACGGTGCAAGCCGGTGAAACATTCCGGATCGGTCCGTTCCAGGTCGAGACCTTCCACGTCTGCCACTCCATCCCCGACGCCATCGGCCTGGGCATCACTACCCCGGCCGGGCTGATCGTCCACACTGGCGATTATAAGTTCGACCAGACCCCGGTGGATAACTGGCCAACCGACTTCGCCAAGCTGGCCGAGTTCTCGGTGCGCGGCGTGGACATACTTTTGGCTGATTCGACCAACGCCGAACGCCCCGGCTGGACCCCCTCGGAGCGGGTCATCGGCCCGGCCCTGGACGATATCTTCCGCACCGCCCCGGGGCGCATCATCATCGCCACGTTCGCCTCGCTCATCGCCCGGATGCAACAAGTGGCCGATGCGGCCGCGCGGCATAACCGCAAACTGGCCTTCGTGGGTATGAGCATGGTGGATAACGCCAAGATTGCCCAAAAAATGGGCTACCTGGAAATCCCCGAAAAGACCCTGGTGAGCCTCGACGAAGCCCTGCACCTGCCGGACAAAGAGATGGTGCTGATGTGCACCGGCTCTCAGGGGGAACCGTCGTCCATTATTGGGCGACTCTCGGCCGGCACTAACCGCCAGTTTGATATCCGGATTGGCGACACTGTCGTCGTCTCCTCGCATCCCATCCCCGGCAATGAGGAAGTCATCAACAAGACCATAGACCGCCTGATGCGGCGCGGGGCGGAGGTCGTATACGAAGCCATTTCGCCGGTACATGTTTCGGGTCACGCCAGTTCCGAGGAGCAGAAACTCCTGCTCAACCTGGTGCGGCCAAAATTCTTCCTGCCCATCCACGGCGAACTGCACCACTTGAAACGCCATGCCACACTGGGACGACAGGTCGGCATCCCTCCTGATAACATCGTTGTCGTCGAAAATGGGCAAGTGGTGGAACTATTCGAAGACAAACTCTCGCTGGCTGAGCGCATGCCCGGCGGCTACGTCTTTGTTGAAGGAGAGAGCGTGGGCGAGGTTGACCTGGACGTGATGCGGGAGCGCGAGCAGTTGGCCCGTTCCGGCATTGTGCTCGTCACCGTCCCGTTGGACAAGTATTCCGGCCGCCTGATCAAAGACCCGGAGGTCATCACGCGCGGCTTCATCTCTCCCGAAGACGCCGAGACGCTCGTCCCGGCTGTCCGCAAAAAGGTGACGGACCTGGTCAATGGCGGCGGCCTGGACGACGAAAAACTCATCACCGACGCGGTGCGGTCGCTGCTCCGTGACCGGACCGGCCGCCGACCGATGGTCTTTGTGGCGGTGACCAAAGCATGAGCAGCGGACTTCCGAAATCTGTTCATAGCAAAAAACATGGTTTCCCTGCATTCCTTTTTCTCGTTTATACGGTGGTGAAAAAAGTCTCCCGGAGTTGTCAATGCTCCGGGAGATCGCATTTAACGCATTCTTTTTTTGCTGTTTACTATGCTACCTGATATGTCTGCCCCAATAATTGGAACTCGGCCACTTCTTTTTTCTCCAACTTTTGGCGGATTTGTTCAAAGCGGCGCACAGTTTCCTCCGAATACAGACGCTCACCGCATTGCAGGCACACTTCGGCCGCGACTCGGACCACCGCAGTATTTCCGCCGCCTCTGAGCAGCTTTTCCACTTCCTTCTCCATCAATTCTCCTCCACAGACGGGACATTTTTCGAATGGCTTCATTTCTTTTTCCTTTCTCGCCAGTTGATCCAGCGCTCAAGATCAGGACGGTAAACGGTAATCAACACGGCCCATTCTGTCTTTTGATTATATGCCCAAACGCTGTGTATGGGGTCGCCGCTGAAACTATCGCCATAGATCAGGCAACTCGGATAAGGCTTATCGATCGGATACTCCTCAATGATTTCGCCCTGCAATACGCTGAAGAAGACTTCATCAAAGGTAAGATAGTCAGTTTGAGCTTCTTCGTCCGCATGGTCGGTAATACGAATCTGTTTCTGGCGAATGGCAGAAACAATCTGTTGGATATTCATTAATTTCGATTTCCTGACAAGATTATACAACAAATGCCAAGGACAGGCGTATGTCAGGTTTTCCGATGCCGGTACAAGGAGTCTCTGCCTCCTTCATTACGTTCCGCCCCCTCGCACCCTATGGGTGTACCCTCCGGGTATGATGTGCTGCGAGAGGGATGCTACGCGAGGGGTGCTTCGCGAAGACTTCGGAAGTTGGGGGTTATTTCCATGGTTTGAAGAGCACCAATAGCAGAGCAACCCCAACAACGAAAGCCGCCGCCCCCTGCCACTTGGCCAGGTTCGGCTTAAGGAACGTGGTTGGCCTGAAGAAGGCCAGGTAAAGAATATACGGACCACCGATCAGCCCGGCCGCGCCAATGCCCAACAAGAGCATGCGGATCATTGTCGTCATCTTCTCTTCTACCTCCAACCAAATTCTCCGCGCAAAGGGACAAACGCCACTGCCAGGTCGACCTGGCGGTTGAATTCCTGTCCGGTGCGCCTCCAGATTTCGAGCTGCTGAAAGCCGCGACTGCCCACCGGAATAACCAGTTGCCCACCTTCGGCCAACTGATCCAGCAGCGGCTGCGGGACCTCGGGGGCGGCCGCCGCCACCAAAATACCGTCGTAAGGCGCGGCCTCCGGCCAGCCAAGCGATCCGTCACCAGTATGGACGTGGACATTAGTATAGCCCAAATCGGACAGCGCTTTTTCAGCCCGAGTCGCCAGTTGGGGGATGACTTCGATGGTATGAACTTCCGCCGCTAACTCACCCAGAACCGCTGCCTGGTACCCACAGCCGGTGCCGACTTCCAGCACACGGTCGGCTGACTGCAACTCCAGCAATTCAGTCATCAAGGCAACGATATAGGGCTGGGAAATCGTCTGTCCCTGGCCGATGGGCAGCGGACCGTCTGAATAAGCCCAGGCCAGCTCGTCGGACGAAACGAAGCAGTGGCGCGGCACCGATCCCATGACGGCCAGCAGGCGTGGGTCCAGCACACCGCGGGCGGCAATCTGTTCCTTCACCATGCGCTTGCGCGCCACAAGGTACTTGTCCTCGCTCATTTCACCAAACACGTTGCAATCTGGCGGTCCACCTTGCCCATCGGGTAGGTGCGCATATCCATAGGCGCGACCCAGGAAAATTCAGCCGCCTGGATGGGACGCGGCTCGCCGTCTACTAACTCACATAAAAAGGCGTGCAGCGTGATGCGGAAGTGGGTGTAGCCATGTCGGTAGGTGCCGAATGGCTCGCCCACGTGGATCTCCGCGCCGAGTTCCTCGCGAATCTCACGGGTGAGGCACGCCTCTAACGATTCATCCTGCTCGACCTTGCCACCGGGAAATTCCCACATGCCACCCAGCAGCCCTTTCGACGGGCGCCTGGCCAGCAGGACTTTCCCATCCCGGCGCAGCACCGCCGCGGTGACGACGTAATGCGGCAGCGCGGCTTTAGGCTTCAGCACCGGGCGCTGATCCTGGATACCGAGCACTCGCACCTGGCACAGTCCGCTGATTGGGCAAAGCAGACAACGTGGGTTTTTTGGCAGGCAGAGCGTGGCGCCCAGATCCATCAGCGCCTGATTGTAATCGCCGGCGCGGCCTTTCGGCAGGTGCTTTTCGGCCAGCGCCCACAGGATTTTCTCTCCAGAAGGAGAGTCAGCCGGTTCGGCTACGTCGAAGACCCGTGCAAAGACTCGCCGCAGGTTGCCGTCCAGCGTGGCCGCGTCCAGGCCGAAGGACATCGAGGCGATGGCTCCGGCGGTGTAACGTCCGATGCCGGGGAGTTTGCGCAGGGCTGCGGGGTCACGCGGGAGTTCACCGCCGTGCTCTTCCATGACGATTTTCGCCGCCTTGTGCAGGTTGCGCGCCCGGCTGTAGTAGCCTAGGCCTTCCCAGAGCGAAAGGACCTCCTGCTCCGAAGCGGCCGCCAGGTTCGCAATGGACGGGAAGCGCCTCATCCAGCGCTCGAAAAATGGAATGACCGTCTCTACGCGCGTCTGCTGGAGCATGATCTCGGAGACCCAGACGAAATAGGGATCCGGGGAGCCGCGCCAGGGCAGCTTGCGGCCTTGGCGGGCGTACCAATCCAGGATTCTGTCAGAAATATCGGTCATAAAATCGAAACGAAGAACGCTGGCATTTTACCGTGTTCTTCGCCGAATGCGGCCACTGCAAAACGCTCATTTCACCACCAAGGCACAAAGGTCCTTTGCAATGATACTTTGTGACTTTTGGGTATAAGCCCTTTTTTGCGGTACAGTCTCGAATTCAAAACTGGAAACTGTTGCGCGCCGGGACAATCTTGAACGAAAAATTTTTCACCAGCGCAAACAATTTATCCTGCAACTGGCTCCAGCCGTCTGAATGCAGCACCCGCTGCAAGTCGGGCAAATCTTCGCCCAGGATGCCGACCTGGATTTGGGGATAATCGCCGTAAATAGTCGCCCAGGCTTCCACCGGCTGGAGACCCAAGCGCTGCACGCCGGGGATGAATTCCCCGATGACGAATTCGAAATAATCCTGTTCGTGTTCGGGGGCGATGTCCCAGGTCAGCATCAGTTTTACAGACATACCATCCTATTCGCGCTGATAATCGAGCACCACGACCTTCGTCTCGTCTGGCAGGCTGGATTTTGTCACCTTGAGGCTCGGCACGGTCTCGGCCTCGTGCAGCCCCATTTCCTTGAGGAATTTGTCCAACCGGTCGAGTTCTACTTTGGCCACCGGAGTATAGTAATGCATCGGGACGACGATGTTGGGTTCCAGCAAACTGACGATTTCCGCGGCCTTGGCGGCGTTCAACCCGCTGCCGCCGCCCACTGGGACAAGCACCACGTGTACGGTCCCGAGCGCCTCGATTTCATTCTGCGGCGGTACGGAGCGCAAGTCGCCCAAATGCGCCACCGTAATCCCCATGTAGTCGAAGACGTACAGCGTGTTGCGCGGCTTCTCCGTCGCCTTCTTGCCCTGCCCATCCATCTGCACACCGGTAATGAAGACGCTGCCGATCTCGAACTCGCCGGGTCCGCTAATGGCGTGAGAGTATCCCTTGACTGCGTTCAGGTAGTTGTGTCCGGGTGCGTCGTGGCTGGACGTAACGATGTCCGCTTTCAGTTTAAGCGGCTCATATCCCACTGTCTCAGCATCGAATGGGTCACAAACGACGGTGGCCATGCCACGTTCGGTCAGGCGAAAACAAGAATGTCCGTACCAAGTAATCTCCATGAAATCCTCCATGCAAGTCAATTATACACGTATAGGACTTACACACAAGAAATGATTTAACCAGGGGTGAACGGAGATAAACCGGGATGGTTTTGATAGACGACCGTTGACACAGACTTCAATCTCGTTCATCTCCGTTTATCACCGGTGAATTACAGGGTACTGCATAAATATTTGAACCAATGTCCCGTAATTTATGGGCAATTCGAGACAAGAAAATTCATAAATTTATGCAAGAAGCAGTAAGACGAATTGGGTAAGTCCTGACGTATAATAAAGGGGATGGAAATTGGACTGACCCCACGCCGGACCCCCGGCGCGACCGTGAGCCAAATGACGAATGGCTGGCGGCTGTACATCCCGGCCGGAGCGCGCCGGACCTATTGCCTGGCCCAGCTCGACGACTACACCAACCCTTCGACAGGGTCTCGACAAGCTCGATTTGTCAGCTATGGGCAAGCTCTGTCCCGCAGCCGCTTCAGGCATGCACCGCCCTGGACCTTGCGTTTGCGCGCACGCCTCTCCGGCGCTGACCTTCCCGGCACCTGGGGTTTCGGGCTGTGGAACGATCCCTCCGGCCTCTCGCTTGGCTTTGGCGGCAAACCAGGGCGCTTGCCTGCCCTGCCGCAGACGGCCTGGTTCATGCACGCTTCGCCGCCGAACTGGCTTTCCTTCCGGGATGGCCCATTGCCAGGTTCAAACCGAAAGCTCCCTGCCAACGGTTTCTTCGCCGCGACGTTCCGCTCGCCGCGTATTCCGTCCCTCCTATTTGCACCCGGCCTGCTGGCTTTACCGTTGTTCGAGCTGAGACCGATCTCCCGTCTCCTGCGGCGGCTGGCCAGCCGGGTCATCCGCCAGGACGCGGCCGGGATCAACGTGGATGTCACGCAATGGCATGAGTATTCTATGCAATGGTTGAGCGAGGGCTGCATGTTTACCGTGGACGGGAGCGAGATTTTGTGCACCCCCAACTCTCCCCGTCCTCCGCTGGGTCTGGTGCTTTGGATTGACAACCAGTTCGCTGCCTGGACCCCGGAGGGACGGCTGGGTTACGGCACCTTGGAAAACCCCGCCGCCTGGCTGGAAATCGAGAAGCTGAATATTCAGCGAGAATGAAGAGCGCCGAGAGAATATCCCGGCGCTCTTTGAATTTATTCCATCCAGACTGTCCGGTCCTCATAAGAGGGGCGTTCTGCCAAAGGAGGCGTGAATTTCGGATAGCTGAGATAGATAAAGCTGAGCAATTGCTGGTCGGGTTCGAAGCCGAGGAATTTCTTGACCTCCGGATCGCGCGCCGCCGGTCCGGTGCGCCAGATCGCGCCCAGACCTTCGGCGTGAGCAGCCAGCAACAAATTCTCGACTGCTGTCGCTACCGCACATACGTTCTCGATCTCCAGCACTCTTGGTTCAGCGGGTTCGTCCACCCCGGCCGCAATCAAGACCGGGGCGCGCAAGGGTTTGGCGCGTTCGATTTCCAACGCCGAATCCGGCAAGCCGGGGTTCTGTTGCTGGAGCGATCGTGCCATGACCTTTCCTAAAGCCTCACGGCTCTTTCCCGTCATCACCACGAATCTCCATGGGCGGACGTGGTAGTGATTGGTGGCCTGCACAGCCGCATGGAGCAGTTTCTCGATCAACTCATGCGAAACCGGATCGGGTTTGACTTTCGCAATCGAGTGCCGGGTGAGGACGACTTCCAACGTGTCCACGAGAACCTCCACGGAACGGCGGCACAAACAAAAGAGCAGGGGCACGATTTATCGTGCCCCTGCTCGAAAGAACATTTACTTATCTTCCGCTATCTTCTTGCCGCTATACTTTAGCGCGATGTGCGCTGCGGCCAGGCGAGCGATCGGCACACGGAAAGGCGAGCAGGAAACGTAGTTGTTGCCGATGATGTGGCACCACTCGATCGACTCTGGGTCGCCGCCGTGCTCACCGCAGATGCCCACTTCCAGTTCTGGGCGGGTCTTGCGGCCTTCGTTGACGGCCCACTGCATCAACTTGCCCACGCCGTCCCGGTCGAGAGTCTGGAACGGATTCCTGGGTAGGATGCCCTCAGCCACGTAGGTCACCAGGAAGTTGCGCTCGGCGTCGTCACGCGAGTAGCCGAAGGTCATCTGGGTCAGGTCGTTGGTGCCGAAGGAGAAAAATTCGGCTAGCGTGGCGATCTCTCCAGCGGTCACAGCGGCGCGCGGGATCTCGATCATCGTGCCAAACTTGTAAGTGAAGTTGACTTTCTTTTCTTCCATGACAGCCTTGGCGATGCGCTCCAGGCGCGGCTGGATCCACTCCAGTTCCTTGACCGTGCCGGTCAGCGGGATCATGACCTCGGGCTTGACCACGATGCCGCGCTTGGTACAGTCCGCGGCGGCTTCGAAGATGGCGCGTACCTGCATCTCGACGATCTCGGGCATGGCGATGCTCAGACGCACGCCGCGCAGGCCCATCATTGGGTTGGATTCGTGCAGGCCCTTGATGGCGGCCAATAAGTCTTCTTTTCCCTTCAAACCTTGTGTCTCACCCTTGACGCGCATGGTGATGACTTCTTCGAGCAGTTTTTCTTCGTCAGGCATGAACTCATGCAGCGGCGGGTCGATCAGGCGGATGATGACCGGGTAACCGTTCATCGCCTCGAACAGTCCGTCGAAGTCCTTGCGCTGGGTTGGGAGAAGTTGGTTCAGATAGCCGGTGCGCTCTTCGCTGGTCTCGGCCAGGATCATCTTCTGGACGATCGGCAGGCGCTCGGTCTCGAAGAACATGTGCTCGGTGCGGCACAGGCCAATGCCCTTGGCGCCATAGGACCGGGCGCGCCGGGCATCCTTGGGGTAGTCCGCATTGGCCCACACCTGTACGCCCGGAGCCTTGCGGCCATCCGGCAGGACGCGAATATCCTTACGAGCAGCGATTTCGTCCGCCCAGTTAAGCAGGGTCAGCAGGTCCGTCTGTTCTTCCAGCGAGGGGGCGCTGGTCGGGATCTTGCCGACGTAGACCTGGCCGGTGGTGCCGTCTACGGAAATCCATTCGCCTTCCTTGACAACCTTGCCATCTACATCCATGATACGCTTTTCGAGGTCAATTTTGATCATCGAAGCGCCGACTATGCACGGGATGCCGAACTGGCGGGCGACCACAGCAGCATGGGAGGTGGCGCCGCCTTCGCTGGTCAGCACGCCCTGGGAGGCGATCATGCCATGCACGTCATCCGGCTTGGTGAACGGACGCACCATGATTGTGTCCTGTTTTTCTTCTTTCGCCATCTTCTCAGCCTTGTCGGCGTCGAAGTATGCCTGGCCGACGGCCGCGCCCGGCGAAGCGTTGACACCCTTGGCGTACACCACGGCGGCCTTCTTGGCCTTCTCGTCAAACTGGGGGTGCAGGAGCGCGTCCACCACTTCGGGGGTCACGCGCAGGACGGCATCTTCCTTGGAAATCAGGTTTTCGTTGGCCATATCCACGGCAACCTTGACGGTGGACTTGGCGGTGCGCTTGCCGTTGCGGGTTTGGAGCATCCAGAGTTTGCCGCGTTCGATGGTGAACTCGACATCCTGCATGTCCTTGTAGTGCTTCTCGAGCTTGCCGGTGATGTCCATGAATTGCTTGTAGACTTCGGGCATGTTGTTGACCAATTCCTCGATCTGCTGGGTGTTGCGGATACCGGCCACCACATCTTCGCCCTGGGCGTTCATCAGGAACTCGCCCATCATTTTCTTGTCGCCAGTGGACGGGTTGCGGGTGAAAGCCACGCCCGTACCGGAGTCGTCGCCCATGTTCCCAAAGACCATGGTGACGATATTGACAGCCGTTCCGAGGTCATCGGAGATGTTGGTGGCCTTGCGGTAATCAATCGCCCGTTTGCCCATCCACGATTCGAATACGGCCTTGGTGGCCAGTTCCATCTGTTTGAAGACATCCTGGGGAAAGTCGAAACCGGCCTGCTTCTTGAAGACCTCCTTGAAAGTGCCAACCAGTGCCTTCCAGTCGTCCGCCGTCATTTCGGTATCGAGCTTGTAGCCCTTCTTGGCCTTGTATTCGGCCATCGGATGCTCGAAAACCTCGTCATCGAAGTTGAACACGGTAGTGCCAAACATCTCGACCAGACGGCGGTAAGAATCCCAGACGAAGCGGGGATTGCTGGTCAGCTTGATCATGCCCTCCACGACTTTGTCGTTCAAACCGATGTTGAGGATGGTGTTCATCATGCCGGGCATGGAGAACTTGGCCCCGGAGCGACAGGATACCAGCAAGGGATTCGTCGGATCGCCGAATTTCTTGCCGGCCGTTTTCTCGGTTACTTTGAGAGCTGCCAGCATCTGGTCCCACTGGCCCGTGGGGAACTGGCCGGTCTTGCGGAATTCGTTACACGCCTCGGTCGTGACAGTGAAACCGGGTGGGACGGGTACTCCGGCACGGGTCATGTCAGCCAGGCCGGAACCTTTCCCGCCAAGCAGCCCACGCACGCCGTCCCACGATCCTGCGTACTTCTCCGCCTCGGCGACTTCATCAAAAAGATACACCCATTTCTTAGCCATTTTCATCTCCTAACGTAGTCAAATAAGATATCAGGGATTTTCCTGGTATAGACACGCCAATCGGCAAGTTTACCACAAACCTTTCCGGTAGGGTCTTCAATTTGCGGGTTGTTTGGGGGGCAGACACCCAGGTCTGCCCCTACTCATATTGTAAAGCGTTTGCAAAGCACAGACCGTTCTCCTTGATGATAATATAGCTATTGTTTCACAGAGAGGCCCCAATGACCTGCAAAGTTCTTACGATTGATGATGACCCTGCCATTTCCGAACTAGTGACCCAACTACTGAAAAAGCGTGGATTCGATCCATTCGTGGCAAACACTGCCGAAGAGGGGGTTAAGTTAATCCGCGAGATTTCCCCGGATGTCGTTATCCTGGATCTGATGATGCCTGGGATGGACGGCTGGCAGGTCTGCACAGAAGTACGCTCGTTCAGCAGTGTGCCCATTCTAATCCTTTCGGCCTTGGATGGCCCCGCCATGGTCGCCAGCGCTTTGGACGCCGGAGCAGACGATTACCTGGTCAAGCCGGTGCCCAACTGCGTACTGATCGCCCACTTGAATACGCTCACCCGCCGGGCTGGCACAGAAAAGGGCAACAAGAATCACTTGGAAGTCCATACAACATCATTGCCTATCTAATATCGTCTTCGTTCCCTTTCCCCACAGAAAGCGCGGGCTTGAACCCATGCTTTTTCTTTCAGGCGCGGTAAAATAGAGACAAAAACCCAGGAGTTACGCCATGCGGACCTGTTCCCAATGCAATGCTTCATCCCCTGATAACGCCCTGACCTGTGTCAACTGTAATGCCGACTTGGAAGAGTTTTCCACAACTGCGATAGCACTCAAGCATTTGCAGGAAAATCCACGCGTCAAAGCGGTTCGCCTCACAGTCGCGCACGATGCCTGCCCGTATTGCTACGAGCAACTGAAAACCTATCCGAAGGACAAGGTACCGCGCCTGCCCCACATGAGTTGTTCGCATGAGAACGGCTGCCGGTGTTTCTATGAACCGGTACTGGAAGATACGGCTGTCGTTGGAAAAGTGGTGAAATAACTAAAAATATAGAGACCGGGTTTCTCCAAGAAAACCGATCTTTCGTTTATCTTACTGCTCCTTGCATAAATTTCTGAACTGAATCGGCCAAAAAACAAGGAAAAAACGACGATTTGGGTTCAAATATTACGCAGTACCCTGTAAAACTTTCAAAGCCTCCGCCGTTTGGACCGGCGCTTCCATCATCGGCATGTGACCGGCTCCCTCGATTTCAACCAGATCGCCTCGTTTCACCGCCGCCCGCAGTGCGCGGGCGCATTCGATGGGCACCAACATATCGGCCAAGCCATGCACAATCACCACCGGAAAATCAAACTCTGACAGGAATGGGGTCGAATCCGGGCGTTCGGCCATGGCTCGCAACGCGCCAGCCAGCCCTTCCGGGCGCTGGCGCAGGATGAGTTCCTTCAACGCGGCTTGCAGACTGGTATCCGCGGTCAGCTTGACAGACATCCCTTCAGCCACCTCGCCGACTCCATGGACCAGCACGTGCTCCGCTTCCTGGTAACGGCCGGCCTTCCGTTCAGGGGGATCGGCCAGCGCCTGAGAAGCTACCAGCCCCAAGCCTAACAACCGTTTGGGATAAAGGCGAGCGAAGGCCAGGGCTACGTAGCCACCCAGCGAGTGACCCGTGACGGCGGCCTTCTCGATGCCCAATCGGTCAAGTAGGCCGGCCACATCGGCAGCCAAATCGGACATCGCGTACTCTGTCTTGGGAGCATCCGACTCACCAAAACCGCGCAGGTCGGGCAGGATCAAATCGAAGTCATTTTCCAGCAAGGGTAGGATTAGGTTCCAAATAGTATGGTCGAGCGGGAAGCCATGGATGAGCACCAGCGGCGCCCCTTTGCCGCGGCGTTCGTAAGCAAGTTGTAATCCATTTAATGATACTTTGTTCATAATTTACTCTTGGTAGTGTCGTTGCGAGGAGCGGAGCGACGAAGCAATCCCCTCGTGAAATGGGAGATTGCTTACCCTCCGGGTACGATGTCGCCGCACCTGTCCTGGTGGGCGGTACCAGGGAAGAGCGCGGCTCGCAACGACATATCTCAACATTTCCAATTTACCTTCACTTTTTGTTTGCTCCCCAGGCGGGTAAAGTATTGGACAAAACCATTCTCACAGCCGAACTCATAGACGCGCCGGGTCACGTCCACGTCTACCGTGCAATACTCGGCCAGTTTGTCCAGCTCGCCGGAGCGGAACCATTCCACGGCCTGGATACCGGTGGCAGACTTGCTGTCGCCGAGGGTCGCGCGCGCCACCGAGTCCAGGCTGACCCGGAAGCTGAGCGTGCGGGCCAAGTCTTCCATGATGTCCAGCGTCGGGAGGAAGATCAGGCGCTCATTCGGCGCGTAGGGTTTGAGCACGGCATAATCGAACTCTTTGACGTTGAACCCGACCACCCGACCGGCAGACTTCAACTCGGTAATGAGTGTCAGGACATCTTTCTCCCAGTACACGGCGAAATCATTCCGGACTGAGGACCAGGTCACCGCGCAGGACATGCGCAGACGTGCTGGGTCACGCCTGCCAACATCTTCGAAAAGATTCTGGGTTTCAAGATCGAAGACGACGATGTTCATGCTGTCTCCTATCCACAAAGGAACACGAAGGGAAACCTTTGTGCCCTTCGTATTAAGAATTCTCCTTGAGTTTCTGGCGCGCCAGTTCCAGCGCCTGCTCGCGGGTGGACACTTCACCCACTGCCTGGGCCTCGCGGATGGCATTCAGCAGTTCGCCGATTTGCTTGCCTGGCGGCAGGTTGAGTTCACGCATCAGGTCGTCGCCGTCCACCAGCGGCGGCGGGGAGACCTGGTCTGCTCGTTTTTCGAACCAGGCTTCCAGCATGGTCCGGACGACCTCCAGGCAGGCTGCCCAGTTCTCCTGCGGCAGGGTCTGCTCGTAGGTGGCGCGCAGGTCGGCCAGCGCCAGCAGACACAGCTCCACGCCCGCCGGACCGGTGTCACGGAAGAAGCGGTAGATGGCGTGGCGCGAAGGTGGCTTGCCCTCCCGTGCCAGCCGGTTGGTGTGAAAAAGGATGCGCATGTGGTTGCGGACGATGGTCTCCAGCCGCTGGGCCTCATCGTTGCTGAGCGCCAGCAAGCGGGCGCGTTCGACGATCCTCTCAGCGCCTTGCTGGTCGTGATCCCAGAAGCGTAACTGGCCTTCTTCGTCCGCCTTCCTGGTCTGAGGCTTGGCTACGTCGTGATAAAGCGCCGCCAGGAAGAGCAGGCTGCGCAGGGAATGGTCAGCCGTCAACGGGACGGCCAGGCTTTCACCAATCTGCTGTCGGTAGCGGCCGATCGCCATAACAAGCAGACCGTTGAACAGGTCATCGGCTTTGTCAGGGTTATACTCCGGCGTCAGCGCGGCCAGCACGACTTCGAGATGACCCAGTGTGGCGAGCGTGTGCTCCCACACGTCGTGGATGTGCGGCACGACCTGCTCCACGCCTTTCAGAGCGGAGAGTTCCGGCAGGACCTTATCCAGCGCGCCGAGCAGATCGAGGGCGCGCAGGCAGACCCCCGGCTGCGGACCGGCGAGGATACGAAAGAGTTCGTCGCGCAGCCGCTCGGCGGACGCATTCGGTAGCAATCCAACCGCTTCCTTCATCGCCTTGCGCGTCTCCGGCAGGATGTGGAAGCCGAAATCGGCTGCCATCCGGACCCCGCGCAGGATGCGCACCGGGTCGTCCGCAAACGCCGTTGGGGAGCAGGCCCGCAGGCGCTTCTCTTTCAAATCCATGGCCCCGCCCAGGGGATCGTGGATCGTGTTGTCGCTGAGGTCCAAGGCAATGGCGTTGAGGGTAAAATCGCGACCGCCCAAGTCGGATTCCAGGCTTTGCCCTGAGCCTGTCGAAGGGTCCGCGCCACGGAAGGCGGCAAAGTCCATCAAGGTCCGCATCCCGTCATTGTTGGTTACGATAACGCGACCGGTGTCACGCTCGGGGTCGAGCGGATAGAAATCTGCTTTGAGAGTATTGGCGACGTGGCGAGCGGTTTTAATGGCATCGCGCTCCAGAGCAAAGTCGAGGTCGTGGGTGGGGCGACCCAGCAAGGCGTCCCGAACTGCCCCGCCGACCAGGTAAACGGTCAGACCGTCCGGAATGGCGGCGCGGACGGAGTCCAGCAACGGCGGAAAAGTCAGCGGATAAATGGTCGGCATAAAAACGATCTCAGGCGTCTCTTTGAAGCGTGATTGAGCGGCGCGGCGGGCTTGTTCGGGCGTGCCACCCTGAGCGACGATCCGGCCGCGTAAACGAGCGATCCAGCGGCCAGCGTAAGAATTTTTACTTTCACCCACCATCTTGCACCATCCAGAACAAGTTATTTCTGCTTGTGATATTTGTTCAAGTCGGCCGAGGCAATGAAGCGCAGGTGGCGGTAACGTTCGTCAATGTCAATGCCATAGCCAAAAACATATTTATCGGGCACGTCGAAGCCGACGTAATCCACCTCCACCGGCACCTCGCGGCGGTATTTCTTATCCAGCAGGACGCAAACCTTCAGGCTCTTCGGCTCGCGCGTGCGCAGCATCTCCAGGACGTGGGCCAGGGTGAGCCCGCTATCCACGATGTCTTCGACGAGCAGGACGTTCAGGCCTTCGATGTTGGTCATCAGGTCCAGGTTGACACGTACGTTTCCGCTGGAGGCATAATGCCCGACGCCGTAGGAGCAGAGCGACATGCAGTCCAGCGTGTGCGGGACGGTCAGATAACGGGTCAGGTCGGCGGTAAAGGTAATTCCACCGCGCAGCAGACAGACGACCAGCAGTTCCTCGCCGGCATAGTCGCGGCTGATCTGCGCGCCGAGTTCGGCAACGCGCTTCTCGATGGTTTCCGCATCTACCAAAACTTCATCAATAAAATCACGGTAGTCTTGCATCCTGTCTCCAATCAAGCCGTGGGTGGTTTGTATTTTTCCAAGTCTACAACTGCCACGAAAGGCAAGTTGCGGTAGTACTCATCCAGGTCGAGGCCATAGCCAAAAACGAATTTGTTGGGGATGCTGAAACCGCGATAATGGATCGGGACGAGTATCTCGCGACGCTCTTCTTTGTCCAGCAGGGCGCAGACTTTCAGGCTGTTGGGGTGACGCGTCTGGAGCATTTCGAGGACGTGGAAAAGGGTATAACCACTGTCCACGATGTCTTCCACGAGCAGGACATTTTTGCCTTCGATATTGGTCTGTAAATCCAGGCTCATGCGGATATTGCCGCTCGAAGAGCGCCCTCCCACCCCATAAGAAGTCAGCGCCATACAATCCAGGGTATGCGGGACGGTGATGTTCCGCATGAGGTCCACCAAGAAGACCAGTCCGCCGCGTAAGATGCAGATGAGGAGCAGATCTTGGCCTTCGTAATCATGGCTGATTTGCGCGCCCAGTTCTTGGACGCGCTGCTGGAGCATGGGTTCGTCAATCAGGATTTCGGAGAGGATGTCTTTGTAGTCTTGCATGATTGCTCCTATCGTGAAGTCTCCCCGCTAGCGGGGCACTTCACCCCGTTAACGCGGAACTTCGTGCCCCTAGCGGGGTACTTCGTGCCCCTAGCGGGGTACTTCGTGATGCGCACGGCAGCGGGCTTCGTACAACTCCGCCGCGCCGACGATGACGACCGGGTCATCATAACGAGCTGGTTTCCCGTTGACCAGCCGCTGGGTCCGGCTGGCCGGCTCACCACAAACCATGCAGATGGCCTGGAGCTTGTCCACGTGTTCGGCGCGCGCCATCAGCACCGGCATCGGACCGAACGGCTCGCCGCGAAAATCCGTATCCAATCCAGCCACGATGACGCGCATCTTCTGGTCAGCCAGTTCTTCGACGATCTGGATGATTTCTTCATCGAAGAACTGCGCTTCATCAATGGCGATGACGGTGGCATCTCTGTCCAACCGTTGGCGGATTTCGGCTGCCTTCTCAATGGGAATAGCCGCGAAGTCACTCCCGGCATGGGAGGTGACTTTCTCGACAGCATAGCGCATGTCAATGGCGGGCTTGAAAACCTGCACATGCTGACGGGCAATTGCCGCCCGCCGCAGACGGCGGATGAGTTCATCCGTCTTTCCGCTGAACATCGAACCACAGATAACCTCAACTGAACCAGCCACGTGTGGTGTCATAAGCCCTCGCGCCCCTCACCCCCATCCCCTCTCCCATTGGGAGCGGGGCGAGGGGTGAGGGCAATAACAAAACAGGCAGATTTTCTCTGCCTGTTAAGTTTACCTGATAATCGGTTTTCGGCAAGTCCTACGCAGCAGGAGATTCTGCCGTTTCGGGGAGTTCGTAGCCTAGGGAGCGCAGCTTCTTCTTGAGGTCAATCAGCGACTTGCGGCCGAAACCCTCGATGGCAAGGACAGTCCTTTCACCCTCGCCAAGCTTCGCCAGGAACTGACCAACTTCTTTGATGCCAGCCTTGTCCAACGCAGCGGTGGAACGTACCCCCAGTTCCAGTTCTGCGATGGGGCGTTTGGGGGATACTTTGGACTGGGCACGCGTTTTCTTCTCGTCGACGTAAGCCTGGCGGACTTGCAGCTTCTTGTAGAAGCGGTCCACCTGGCCTTCGATGTCCACAATACGGGCCTGCTCGCCGGAGAAGAGAGGATGGCACTTCGAGCAGATTTCGACGCGAATCTCTTTCTTGGTCGAACCGGTTGACCAGGTATTGCCACATGCACAAGTCACCCGGGCATCCGGGTAATAGGTCGGATGAATACCCTGTTTCATTTCTCTAAATCCTTTCGCCGGTCATTTCTCTGCCGGCATGACGTTGACGCGTTTGCGCCCCTTGATGACATCGTAGACAACAACGCCTTCAACGATTGCAAAGATGGTATCGTCCTTGCCAACGTCCACATTCAAGCCAGGCTTGATATGCGTACCGCGCTGACGCACGATGATATTACCGGAAAGAACGTGCTCACCGGCGTACTTCTTCACGCCCAGGCGCTGGCCATTGGAGTCTCTTCCATTGCGGCTGGAGCCGCCACCTTTTTTGTGTGCCATGACTACCTCACTCTCTTGCTACTTTGCAGCCGGCTTCTTTCCCTTCGGGAACGATGTCCCCTTCGGGGAGGATGTGGGAGCCGCTTTAGTTGTTGTCTTCTTAGGTTCAGCCTTGGTCACCGTCGTCTTTTTTGAAACCGATGCGGCGGGTTTCTTTCCCTTCGGGAACGATGTCCCCTTCGGTGAGGAGGCCGTCTCGGCCTTAGCGGTAGACGCTTTTGCTTTCGGGGCAACGGCTGCGGTCGGTTTCTGTCCCTTCGGGGAGGAGGTCTTGGCTTTCGGCTCAACCTTGGCGGCTTTCGCCTTCGGAACCACCGTCTCGGCCTTGACTTCGACGGCCTTTTCCACTTTGGCAGGTTCCTTCTCTATCAGCGCGGAACCGCCAATCTGCTCCACGAGCAGACGGGTGTAATTTTGGCGATGGCCAGTCTTGACGCGAATGCGCTTCTTTGGGCTGTAATTGAAGATAGTTACCTTCTTGCCCTTGAAGTGGTCAACGACCTTCGTCCATACCGGATTGCCCTTGATGACGGGCGTGCCGACCAGGATGTTTTCCCCATCTGCCAGCAATAGAACCTGCTCAAGTTTGATGTTCTCGCCGGCATTGACCGGCAGGCGGTCCACCTCGAGGGTACCACCTTCGACAGCCCGATACTGCTTGCCGCCGCTTTCCACAATAGCGTACTTCATTTTTCACTCCTGGTCTTCGCTTCACCGTCATCTCTGCGATACGGGCTCGGACCCTTGGCCTGTTATGGCGCCTTGGGCCGGACCCCTACGCCGGAACACGGGGAAGCCGGGATACAAACAAACGGACGCCCCAGCAACCTGCCGGGGCAGAAGCGGACGCTATTATACATGCCAGCTGGAAGGATGTCAACGATAAGCAGGCCAGACTACCAGTTTTTGAGTGCCGAGGGTGAGATTTGAACTCACGACCAAGGGCTTATGAGTCCCCTGCTCTACCGCTGAGCTACCTCGGCAAGCGGGCTCGATATTACTATGGGGTAGCATTTTTGTCAACGATTTCGGCGAACCGCAGAAGAATCCGCTGAAAATATCTACTTCCACAACTACGAACGTCCGCATCCAGCGCTGGATTGCCAGACGCCAGCACTGGCGTACGACGTGGGCTCGCCTATGGTACACTCAACCTTGGCAAATCTGTACACCCTCAACATCGATAGGATTTTATCTCTCATGCCTCATACCAAACGTTGGCAAACTGCCCCTCCGCTTACCTCACCGGCCGATGAATCTCTGGCGGCCTTTCCCCCCATCCTGCGACAGTTGCTCTTCAATCGCGGTTATGCCACCGATACTGAGGCGCGCTCTTTCCTGCAGGCAGAAACCGACTTTGACACCAATCCCTTCCAGATGACCGGCATGGACAAAGCCGTCGCGCGCATCCACCAGGCCATTGACCGGAAGGAGCCAATTGCCATCTACGGCGATTATGACGTGGACGGCGTCACGGCCACCGCCTTACTTGTACAGGCCCTGCGGACCCTGGGCGGGGACGCCCAGCCCTATATCCCCAATCGCTTCGACGAGGGCTACGGACTCAACCCCGAGGCGCTCTCCGCGCTTAAGGAACAAGGCGTGACCCTAGTCATCAGCGTGGATTGCGGCATCCGTTCTCCCGCTGAAGCTGCGCACGCCAGGTCTATCGGCCTTGATATGATCATTTCCGACCATCACCAGCCCGCGCAGGGCGATCTGCCGGTTGCTTTTGCGGTGATCAATCCCAAACAGGAGGGCGACCAATATCCTGATAAAGACCTGGCCGGAGTGGGCGTTGCCTATAAAATCGCCCAAGCGCTTTTTGAGAGCGGTGAAGATTTGACCTCGAGTTCTCAATTGGAAGATTTTCTCGACCTGGTCGCTCTTGGCACGGTGGCAGACTTGGCCCCGCTCGCCGGTGAAAACCGCGCCCTGGTGCGCAAAGGGTTGCATAAAATCCGTGAGACCAAACGCCAGGGGCTTTTCTCCCTCGCGGCTGTTTCAGATCTGCCTTTGCTGCGCACCACGGCGACCAGCATTGGTTTCATCCTTGGGCCGCGCCTCAATGCTGCCGGGCGGTTGGAATCTGCCCTGGCGGCCTATGAACTCCTCACGACCACCGATGTAAAGCGTGCGGGGGAGTTGGCCCAGCAGTTGAACGTGCAAAACCGTCACCGGCAGGAAATCACCCGTAAAATCCAGGAAGAAGCCGAGACGATTGCCCTGGCCGAAGACCCGCAATCCCATTTGCTCTTTGCCGTCCATCCCGATTTCAACCCCGGCGTGGTCGGGCTGGCGGCGGCGAGATTGACAGATACTTACTATCGCCCGGCAGTCGTCGGGCAGGTTTTAGAAGAGACGACGCGCTGCTCGTGCCGTTCCATCCCCGAATTTCATATTACCCAGGCGCTCGATCAGTGCAAGGATTTGTTGATCCGGCACGGCGGTCACGCCGCTGCGGCGGGATTTACTATTCGTAATGAGAATCTGGAAGCGCTCAAAGGGCGGCTGAAGTCCATTGCGGCGGAGCAGTTACAAGGTCTGGACCTGCGCCAGACGCTGAATGCAGACGCCGAAGTCCCGTTATCGGACCTGCGTCCTGAGTTGCTCAAGTATCTGGAATACCTCCAGCCGACCGGTTATGGCAACCCGGACGCCGTTTTTATCAGTCGTAATGTGCGTGTCACGAACGCCCGGACAGTTGGTTCAGACGGTAAGCATCTCAAATTGGTGGTCACCGACGGCCGCGTCACGTTTGATGCCATCGGTTTTCGCCTCGGCCATCTCCAGCCTGAGTTGCCGCTCCGGGTGGATTTGATATACACTTTTGAAGCCAATGAATATAATGGGCGGACTTCACTGCAACTCAATCTGAAGGACGTCAAGCCGGCCGGCTTGCCTGACTAGAGAGTATTGGAAAAAGCGGAAATGATTGTGCTCATGGCGAAAGCTGGCGCAGAGATGTAATGTTCTTTCTGGCCGCCGTCTCGGCATCTGGTTTGGGCAGGAATTCGCCGGAGACCCAGCCGGGGTAGCCAGTAGTAAAAAGTGTATTCAAAATAGCCTTGAAATCCAAATGCCCGGCGCCGGGGTACCAGCGGTTGGAATCGGCCACGTGGAAGTGGAAGATGCGCTCGCCGCAGGCGCGGATGCTCGCCTCGATGTCCGCCTCTTCGATGTTCATGTGAAAAGTATCCAGCAGCAGGCCGAAGTTGTCCGCCTCGACGCGCTCGATCAGCTCCAGACCCTGGGCGGCGGTGTTGATCAGCGTCGTCTCGTAGCGGTTGATCGGTTCGAGCGCCAGGCGGATGCCGTGCAGGCGGGCGGCCGCGCTGCACGTGCGCAGGGCTTCGACGAGCCAGTCTATCGCCCGAGCGGAATCCACGCCCGGTTTAACGAGACCGCGAATCAAGCCGATGATGATGACCGCCCCGAAGCGGGCCGCGAGCGGGACGTGGCTTTTGATCCGCTCGATGGCAGCGTGCCGGACCTCGGGGTCTGGGTCGGTGAACGACAGGCCTTCTTCGCCCCAGGCCTGCCCGGTCCCGATGGCTGGTACCGACAGGTTGAGTCCCCGAACGAGCCGTTCCAGTTCGTCGAGGTCCACCAGGCGTGGGTCACGGATGGCCAGTTCGACCCCGTCGTAGCCGAGGGTGGCGATGCGCTTCAGGTTCGTCTCCAGGTCGCCCTTGAATGTGGCGGCCTGGAACTGGGCGGGTTGGATGGAGAGGACAATGGAGAGATTCATAGGTTTCTCGAACAATCAATTAAACGGTCTCGATACGGGCGTTGCGGTGGTCGAGTAGGCGTATTTTTCCGTACACTTGCACCTGCTGCAAGTGCAGGTGTCGAGACCCGCTACGCCCTACTCGACCAGCGTTACTACCGTGCCACGTATGTGATCTTGCACTCCGAGCGGTCGGTCTGCAGCTTGAGGATGTTCTCGGGCAGTTCTTCCAGGCTGATTTTTTTGGTGCTCATGCGGGTCATATCCATACCGGTGGCCATGCACTCGATGACGCGCGGGAAGTTGCCGTGCCCGGAGTGACCCTGCGCGCCAACGATGCGCGCCCGTCGCACCTGCAGCACCTCGCCGGTGACGGGCATCTTGGCCTCGGCGCGGGCGGTGACGACCACCGTGCTGTTCAGCGTGCGGCCTTCCCAGATGACGCGCTCGATGCCGGGATAGACGACTGCTGGCAGGCCGGTGGCTTCCATGAACATATCCGCGCCCATGCCGCCGGTGATCTCGAGCACGCGCTCGGTGAAGTCTTCTTTGAGCGGGTTGACGTGGTAGTCGGCGCCCAGTTTCAGGGCCATGTTGGCGCGTTCCTGCTGGGTTTCGGAGATGATGACCTGCGAAGCCCCGGCGCGTTTGAGGATGGCGCAGGCCGCGATGCCCACCGGCCCGCCGCCCAGGATCACCACCCGGTCACCGGGTCGGATGCCGCCGCCGCGTTCGATGACGGCGTTGTAGGCCACGCAGGTCGGCTCGACCAGGCTGCCGGCGATGAAGATATCTTCCTCTTTGTAGTTTTTGCGCAGCGGTTCCAGGCTCCACAGCGTGCGTGCCGGCAAGACGATGTACTTGGTGTAGGCACCATTGACGTTGAACCCGACCTCGTCCAGGCGCTCGCAGTGGTTGGGCTGGCCGTCGGCGCACGGGCGGCACTGTCCGCACCACAGCATCTCCTCGGTGGTGACCGCTTCGCCGCCCTTGAAGGGCTTGTTGGTGCGCTTGTCCCGGGCGTTCTTGCCCGCCTCGACCACCACCCCGGAAAACTCGTGCCCGAGGATGGACGGGAAACCGGTCAGGCCGGGATAGAAGATGTAGCCATCTTTGTCCGCTTGCGCCATGTGGACATCCGAGCCGCAGATTCCGCAGGCCTTGACCTCCATCAGCACTTCCTCCGGACCGGGGGTCGGGATATCGTATTCACGGATTTCCAGCTTGGGGTTTCTCCACACTTGGCTGCCCAGATAAGTCTGGCGGCCTTCGATGTCTTTCGAGCCCAGCTTGAACCCCGGCTTGGGATCCCAGTCGGCGACCAGCGTCACACCTTGCATTTTGCCTTTCATAGGATTCTCCTTATTTGTTTGGTGTCATTGCGAGGAGCGTTCTTGGCGACGAAGCAATCTCATGTTGAGTGGGAGACTGCTTCGCCGAAGAACGGCTCGCAGTGACAGGTTATACTTCCGTCCCCTGGCCGATGCGCGGGATGCCGTAGACTGGCTTCCAGCCCTCACTGAGCGGCTCGCGCAGGTAGGGTTCCATTTCTTTAGCAGTCCGCAGGGTGACTTCCTCCACGGGCGGTACCGTGCCGGCCGGGAAGGCCTCCAGCACATCGTCATGCCACAGCGTCAGGTACTTCAGAATGGCGGCCATCGGGCGCTTGGCCTTCTGGGCCGTGCCAGATTTGGCCTTGCCGACCACGCCTTCGGGCGTGGCAGCGATCTCGATGGCAAAGTGGCCCTCGCCCTCCGACCAACGGCTCGGGCGGCCGAACGGGTCGACCGACTTGTCGAAGTGACCCTCGGGCAGGTAGGACTTGCCCTCGGTGTCGACGGCATAGTTCATGTCCACCATCTCGGGGTGCAGTAGCAGGCTGAGCGAGGTCTCGGACTCGTCAGCGTGGACGAAGTTTGTACTCATCTGTCCGCCGCGCTCGGCCGGGCGGAAGAACTCGCGCACGCCGCGGTGCCAGTCGATCACCCGGAAGATGCCCGGCAGCTGGTAGCGCTTCATGAATTCCTGCACCGCCGATTCAAGCATCCACAGGTGGCCGTGGTTGTTGACGATCAACTGCTTGCGGAAACCGTCGTTCCACAGGCCGAGCATTACGTCGATCATCATCTCGCGCACCACGTGCTCGCGCACGATGACCGTGCCGGGCATGCCCATGTGGTGGTAGGGATGACCACCGTACATCAATGGGGGCAGCGCCAGATTGACCGGCGTGCCGCGCTTGGCGGTGTAACGCCGCACGCCCTCGCAGATGGCGCTGACGTACAGCGTATCTGCCGCGCTGGGCAGGTGCTGGCCGTGCAGCTCGGTGCTTCCGACCGGGATGAAGACCACGTCGTTCTTCTTGCGGTTCTGTTCCACCTGCCAGCGGGTGGTGGTCTGGATGTACGAGCCGGGCTTGGCCCACTCGACTGGCGACGGGACGCCGTAGTCGGCCAGGATGGCGTCGATCTGCTCGTCGCTGGCCTCCCACACTTCTTTCTTCATTCGCCCGACGGCGTTGTCTTCGAAGAATAGGTCAGGCTGGTTGGTGGGAAGAAATCCTTTCGGTACATTTGTGTTTGACATTTTTTACTCCTTTAAATTTGATTCAAATTATTCCGGGAAAACTTTACCGGGGTTGAGAATATTGACCGGGTCCAGCGCGGCCTTGATGCGCTTCTGGATCTCGAGCGAAACCGGACCAAGGGCCTGTTGCATGTACGGACGCTTCAGCGTCCCGACGCCGTGCTCGCCCGAGAGCGTGCCACCGAGTTCCAAGGCGAGAGCGAACTCCTCGGCGGCCATCTGCTCGACTTTGGCCCACTGTTCGGGATCGCGCTTGTCGAACAGGATATTGGGGTGCAGGTTACCGTCCCCGGCGTGGCCGAAGATGACGATCGGCAGTCCGTATTTGGCGCTGATGGCCTTCAGGCGGCGGACAGCCTCCGGGATGGCGCTGCGCGGCACGGTGATGTCCTCGCCCAACTTGTTGGGGGCCTTGCGGGCCAGCGCAGGTGACACCGAGCGGCGGGCTTTCCATAAGTTTGCGCGTTCCGCCTCGTCTTTGGCGACCTTCACCTGCCGGGCCCCGCTCTCCTGACAGATCTTTGCCACCGCTTCGATCTCCCGCAAAACTGATGCCTCGTCTGAGCCATCGGTTTCGACCAGGAGGATGGCTTCCACATCCAGTGGCAGGCCCACGTGCAGGGCTTCCTCGATGCAGGCGATGGCGGTCTCGTCCATCAGTTCCAGCGTGGCCGGGACGACGCCTGCCGACAGGATGGCGTTGACTGTCCGGGAAGCGTCCGCGAGTGCAGCGAACTCCACCAGCGCGGTGCGGGCGAACTTTGGCTTGGCCGTCAGGCGCAGCAACGCCTTGGTGATCACGCCCAGGGTGCCTTCCGAGCCGGTGAACAGGGCGTTCAGGTCGTAGCCGACCACATCTTTGATCAGCTTTCCGCCGGTGCGCAGGATGCGCCCGTCTGCTAGAACAACCGTCAGGCCGAGCACGTAGTCGCCGGTTACGCCGTACTTCAGGCAGCGCGGCCCTCCGGCGTTGCAGGCGATGTTCCCGCCGATGGTCGAGTGGCGGATGCTGGACGGGTCGGGCGGGTAGAACAGCCCGAGTTTTTCCACCGCAGTTTGCAGGTCCGCGGTGACGACGCCCGCCTCAACGTGCGCAGTGGCATTGGCTTCGTCGATCTCCAGGATGGCGTTCATGCGCGTCATCGCCAGGACGATCCCACCCTGGATGGGCACCGAGGCGGCGGCCAGTCCTGAGCCCATGCCGCGCGTCACCAGCGGGAGGCGTCCGCGTACAGCTAGTTGTACCACCTGGCTGACCTGGTCAGTAGTGCGCGGCAGGACGACGACATCGGGACGGTGATCTTCGAAGGTGCTATCGTAGCCGTAGACGGCCAGGTCTTCAGGGGTGGAGAGGACGCCGTCTTTGCCGGTGATCTTTTTGAGTTGCGTGATGATGTTTTTATCCATCATTTTTCCTCTTTACGTCGGAGTGCGAAATCTTCCGATTTCGCCGAAGTCGGGCCCTTGCAGGATGCTTTGCGAAGATTTCGGACTCCTGTTGGCAATAAGCCCTATCCAGCAGCGTGATCGGGTGAACGACCTGCACGTCTAGCCCCTGCCGCCGCACGCCGACGTTCAATTGCATCTGGCAGGCGGGACAGCCGGAGGCCACGTACTCAGCCCGGGTGGTGGCGAGGTTATCGGTCTTACGCTTCAGCACTTTGAGCGAGGTCTCGTAGTGGGTGATGAGCTGGGTGCCGGCCAGCCCGCAACACCAGTCCGCTTCGGGCAGTTCGACGAATTCGAGACCGTCGATCATGCGCAATAACTCACGCGGCTGTTTCCAGACGCCCTGGGCGCGGCGCAGGTGACAGGGGTCGTGGTAGGTGACGCGGGCTTTGATGCGACCCTGCGGCTTTTCGAGCGGGATGGACATCAGGAATTCGCTTATATCCCGCACCTTGTGGCTGAACGCTGCGGCCCGTTCTGCCCAGGCGGGGTCGTCCGCCAGCAGATGACCGTAATCCTTGAGCGTGGAGCCGCAGGTGGCGCAGTCGGTGACAATGGTTTCAACATCGGACTGCTCAAAAAGCGCGATATTCTGCCGGGCCTGCTCGCGCACCAGGTCCTGCCGACCGTAACCCAGGGCAGGCATCCCGCAGCAGACGGTCTCTTTGGGTGTGACGACGGTACAGCCATTGCGAGCCAGCACGCGCACGCTGGCGGCGCTCTCGTCGGCGAACATCAGGCTCTGGGCGCAGCCTAGGAAGAACCCGACCCGGGTGTGGCTTTCGCCGTTGGCTTCGGTCACTTCGGGCAAGACTTGTCGCAGCGGACGCTGGGGCAGGTGTGGCAGCATGGCTTCCATATCACGGAGCTTGCCGGGCAGCAGGCTGCGCAGCCTGAGGGCGTAGACCAGCCGGCGGATGCCCAGTTTCTCGTACAGCCGTAGCGGCCAGGTGGCTAGCTCCATCCGTTCCGGCCGGTGGATGAGACCGCCAAACAGCGTACTTTTCCAGGCTGTGGGCTGGATCTGCTCCTGCATATCGCGCATCTCCAGAGCCAGTTCAGCCGGGCGGATGCCGACCGGGCAGATCTCGTTGCAGGCCAGGCAGTCGAAGCAGGCGTACATCTGCTCGATCAGGTTAGAACTGAGTTCCAGTTCGCCTTCCAGCCCCTTGCGCGCCAGCGCCACCCGTCCGCGCGGCGAAGCTGTCTCGCTAAGATATTCCCGGTACGTCGGGCAGACGGCCAGACAGAGTCCGCAGCGGATGCAGTTCAGGTAAAAATCCTCGGACGGTGTTTGTACGGAATTGAGGCTCATTAGGTAACGTTAGTAGGGTTGGTTGATGAGCTCACTTTTTTGCTGCCACTTGTAACCGACACCAACCGTAAAGAGCGTCATATACATCAAACTGATGGCTTAAATTCTCTGTGTCATCCGGAAAGCGAAGGCTATAACCCACCGCGATGGATTCCAATCCTGGGGCTATCGCGTCCGTATTCAAGTCGCTATCGATGTCCGCCGCATGGACAATTTTCGCCAGTCGAAGCAGGGCAGGGTCGGTCAAGCCGTACTTTTCGATAATGGATTCGAAGGAGCACTTCCCGTCCTGGTGTCCAAGTTCTACACCCGGAGCATCGTAGGGGATTGCTCCTGTCTCTTTCACGATTCGCTCCACCTGGCTTTTGGGAACAAAAATGAATTCTGCCTCAGAGTCAATGAAACGGCTTATCAACCATGGACAGGCGACGCGATCGACGTGCACGTGAGAGCGGGTGACCCATTTCATATGTATTTACTCCTTTTTGATCGTTATGGTGGAGGCGGGAATGCGTCCTAGATCCCTTCCAAACAAGGCAAAATACAGCGTCCCAACTACTCCAAATCCGAAGGCAGTAAGTAAGTTTAGCGTAGGAGATGCAATTGAGTTGACGAACGGCAATATGGTATGTCCAGTCCCTAGCATATCTGTGATGGATTGCGTGGTCGAAACATCCCATAAGAGCGCCCCGCCAAAAGCCGCGAGAGAAACGATCACATCCCGGATTAGATAGTAGACGCCAAAGGTGGCGGCTTTCTTGTTCTCCGGAGCGAAATCCATGATCAATGCTTTACGGGTGGGTTCGCCGAACTCTTTCAGCCCCCGGATGATGAAGGCAATGACCATTACCCAGAAGGACTTCGCGAAGAGCAATATCAATGGGAACGCTGTGAAAAAGACAAAAGTGATCAATACGTAGGGCTTTTTGGTGTTTCTATCTGCCAGGTATGCCACAGGGATGTAGACCAGCATCGCCGTTATCATCTCAATCGTGGTCAGCAAGCCAAATTGCAATGCTGTGATCTTGTGGACGCTGACACACCAGATAACAACAAAGGCATAAGGGATTTGTTCGCAGAAGCGGATCAAGATATCCGAGACGAGCAGGTTTCGCAGGGATGGATTTAGTAACGATAAAACCTTCACTCTACTACCCTTGTTAGACTCTGACTTTTTACCCTCAATCATCACTTGTTGCAGCACAAGGGAAAGGCCTGCCAGAATCAGAGCGGCAATAAATGCACCCCGAATACCTTTGGTTTCCCCGAAGGTGACGATCAGGGCGCCGCCGATGACTGGTCCCAGCGCCATCGGAATGCGACGCACGAAAGAATGCAACGAAACGCCCATCGTCCTTTTGTTTTTTGGCAGGACGCTTGCTACTAGATCCATGGTGGCGGGCAGTGATATGGCTGTCCATGAAACAAAAAATATAGCGCCGATTATGACAGCCTGCCAGTAAGGGAATAGTATGACGATCAGGTACCCTACCATGGCAATCAAGTTGAATAGCAGCAATGCCTTTTTATAACCAAGGCGGTCGCTTGCATAGCCACCCGGAAATGAATACAGGGCGCTTAGCAGATTGTCCATTCCGTTAAGTAAGCCAATAGAAATGGTGCCTCCACCCAATGCCATCAGGTAAAGCGGCAGGAACCGCTCCGCCATCTTTTCTCCCAGCCCTACCAGAATCACCATCGCCAGTAGGGCGAGGATGTTTCTCTCGAGGCCGAAAAATGCAGTTATTTTTTTACGATTTTCTCGCAAAAGCATATCTATCCTATCCTGGGAGGCACGTTTCATCCTTGAGCGGCGTGTCCCATTCACATTATTACGACGTAATCTCACTCACCTTGACCGGCCGGTTCTCGTGCAACGATTTCCACGCTGCATAACCGAGCACCACCGCGGCGCGGCCATCCTGGCCGGTGGTGGGCGTCGGCTTGTCGTCACGGACGCACTCGAGGAACTGGCGCACCTCGTCCACATAGCAGGGGGCATAGCGCTGCATGAAGAAGTGCGGCGGCTTGGCCGAGAGGAAACCCTCCGGGTTGCCCTTCACGGCGGTGTTCTCGGCCTCGTTATTCGCCATCGCTGTTCCGTTCGAGCAGAAGACTTCCAGGCGCTGGTCGTAGCCGTAGACCGCCTTGCGGCTGTTGTCAATCGCGCCGACTGCCCCGTTGGCAAACTTGAGCGTAACCACGTTGGTATCCACGTCGCCAAACTCTTTCAACTCCGGCTCGATCAAGACGCTGCCGGTGGCGTAGACTTCCTCCACCTCGCCGACCTGGAAACGGGCCATGTCGAAGTCGTGGATGGTCATATCGAGGAACATCCCACCCGAGACGCGCATGAATTCCATGGCGGGCAGGTCGGGGTCGCGGTTGGTGATGCGCAGGATGCACGGACGCCCGATCTCGCCGGATGTGACAATTTCATGCACTTGTCGGAAGCTTTTGTCGAAGCGTCGGTTGAACCCGACCTGTAACTTGACTCCGGCTTTCTCGACCGCTGCCAGCGCCTCGTCAATTTTATCCAGCTCAAGCGCCAGCGGCTTCTCGCAGAAGATATGCTTACCGGCTACGGCCACGTCTTTCATGATAAAGGCGTGCGTATTGGTGCTGGTGGCGATCAGGATGGCTTCGATGTCCGGGTCGGCCAGCAGTTTGTGATAATCCTGCACCACGCGCTGGATGCCGAGTTCGTCCGCCACAGCCTGGGCGACCTCGAGACGGATGTCGCAGACGGCGACCAAGTCCGCTTCGGGGATTAGGAGAGCGATGTTACGGACGTGTACGCTCCCCATGCGTCCCGTTCCAATCACGGCGATTTTTACTTTTCGTTTCATCTTTGCCTCTCTCCCCCCTGTCCAGAAAGGACGGGGGAGGGCCGGGGTGGGGCTACATCTTCATCACAATCTTCATGGCGCTTTTGGGCTTGTGCTGCAGGGTCTTCATATCCAGGCCGAGCAGGTCGAAGGCGCCCAAGCCTTCATCGAACGGGATGACCTTGGTGAAGAATGAGCCCATGTTGAGCCGCTTCTCCTGGAAGATGCGGATGGACGGCACCATCGTGTTCTGGCCGAGGTACAGGCCGAGGATCTTGGTGGCCAAGCGGGTGATCTCATTCGGCACGATGGTGGCCTTGATGGATGAATCCATGCCGAAGGGCAGCACCTTGCCTCCGGGGGTGACGCACTGGAGCGCCTGTTCGAGGGCGTTTCCGGTGGCCTCGACCACGATGTCGGCCTTGCGCCCGTAGGTGAACTCGGTGATCTTCTTTTCGATATCCACTTCGTGCGGGTTCCAGACTGTCAGGCCGCATTCCTTGGCGACGCCGATCCGGAACGGGTCGATCTCGGTCACGGCTACCTTGGCGGCGATGTTCTTGGCGAACTGGCCGAACAGGTAGCCGATCGGGCCGAAGCCCAGGATCAGCACGTAATCGTAGGGCAGCATCTGCAGGGTGTTCATGCCGTTGACCACCGTCGCCAGGGTCTCGATCTGTGTGCCTAGGATGTCGTTGATCTCGTCCGGCAGGACAAAGCACTGTTTCTCGGGGACGAGGCAATACTCGGCGTAGCCGCCGTCGCGCATCACGCCCAGGGCGCTGGTCTTGATGTCCACGCACTGGCTGGTCAGGCCCATGCGGCAGAACGAGCAGAAGCCGCAGCGGATGTTGTTGTCGATCGCCACCCGGTCGCCGACCTTGACGTGGTGGACGTGCGAACCGACCTCGACCACCTCGCTGCAGAACTCGTGGCCCAGGATCGTCTCTGGCTTGAAGTGGTGCTTGCCCTCAATGATCTTGATGTCTGAGCCGCAGATGCCGACTGCTTTTACCTTGAGTAGCACATCGTCCGGCTGGGTGACCTTTGGGATGGGGACCTCGGTCAGCTCGATCTTGCCAACATCATGAAAAACGATTGCCTTCATCTTATCCATGGTTTATCTCCTTCTTGGAATTTGGGTGTCTTCCCAATAAGTAGGGGAGGGTGGGGGTGTACGGGCGGCTCGCACCCTTAGGGTATGCTTCGCAACCGCCCGCACACCCCCGTTCCCCAGTTTATTGAGATGATCCAAATTTGGTTTGATATTCTCCTGGTTTGGAGGTTGCACATGTGCGTACAAAAACGTCAAAAATAGGTAGGAGCGGGTCTTTGGAAGGACCCGGAATTGGTAAACCAACTCAGAAGACCTGCCCCTACTACATCATTACCTTTGAATGCGGGCCGAGCCGCCTTTGGCGAAAGCCAGCACCTGCTCCACGGTCGCCATGGTAGTGTCGCCGGGGAAGGTGGTCAGCAGCGCGCCATGCGCCCAGCCCAGGTTGACGGAATCCTGCTCAGGCTCACCGGTCAGCAGGCCGTAGAAGAAACCGGAGGCGAATCCGTCCCCGCCGCCGACCCGATCATAGACAGCCAGCTCGCAGGTCGGGGAGACGTACGTCTTGTCGTTGATCCAGGCCACTGCGCCCCAGGAATGCCGGTTGGTCGAGTGAACCTCGCGCAGGGTGGTGGCCACCACCTTGACCTGCGGGAACTTGCCCACCACCTTGTCGATCATCCTGAAGAAGGCGCTCGGATCGAGTTTGGATTTGGCGGCCACCTCCGGGCCGGGGATGCCCAGCCCGAGCTGCAGGTCCTCCTCGTTGCCCACCAGCACGTCCACGTTCTCGACGATGCGGCGGATGACCGACTGGGCGCGTTCCTGTCCGCCCCAGATATTCCACAACTTGGCGCGGTAGTTCAGGTCGAACGAGACCACCGCCCCGGCGAACTTGGCAGCTTTCATCCCTTCGATGATGACCTCGCCGGTGGTCTCGGAGAGGGCGGCGAAGATGCCGCCGCTGTGGAACCAACGCACGCCGCCGGCGAAGATGGCGTTCCAGTCGAAGTCACCCAGCTTGAGCTGCGCGGCGGCCTCGTTGGAACGGTTGTAGAACACAACCGGGGCGCGCACCCCGTAGCCGCGGTCGCTGTAGATGGTGGCCATGTTGGGGCCGTTGACCCCATTATGCTTGAACTGCTTGTAGAACGGCTTGACGCCCATTGCCCGCACGCGCTCGGCGATCAGGTCGCCGATGGGGTAGTCCACCATGGCGGTGGCGATGCCGGTCTTCAGGCGAAAGCAGTCCGAGAGATTGGCGGCGCAGTTGAACTCCCCGCCGCTGACGTGGATCTGACATTCGGTGGCCTTGCGGAAGGGGATGATGCCCGGGTCGAGCCGGTGCACCAGCGCGCCGAGTGAGAGGAAGTCCAGGGTGCCCTGCTGAGGAATATTCAAGCCATACTTCATCGAGTTAGCCTTTCTTCCAGACAGTGGAGGTCACATCACCGCCGCGTCCCGTCCAATTTGTGTGGAAATACTCGCCGCGCGGCTTGTCCAGGCGCTGGTAGGTATGTGCGCCGAAGTAATCCCGCTGGGCCTGGGTCAGGTTGGCGGGCAGGCGCTCGCTGCGATAGGCATCGAAGTAAGCCAGCGAGGCGCCTAGCGCCAACACCGGGATGCCCATCCCGACCGCCGTCTGCACCACGAAGCGCCAGGCTTCCTGGCGGCTCTCTACAGCCACGCGGAAGGATTCATCCAGCAGCAGGTTGACCAGGGCCGGGTCGCGCCGGGTTGCAGCCATGATGTCGCCCAGCAGGCTGGCGCGGATGATGCAGCCCGACCGCCAGATCCTGGCGATCTCGCTCATCTTCAGGTCGTATTTGTATTCATCGGAGGCAATTTTGAGCATCCCTAATCCCTGGGCATAGGAAGTGATTTTGCTGGAATACAGGGCATCGCGCGCCGCGTCAATCAGTTGTTGACGGTTGCCCTTGTATTCCGGCTTGGGTCCGCGGATGACCTTGCAGGCGCTGGCGCGCTGCGATTTCAGGCTGGACAGGATGCGGCTTTCAACAGCGGCGTTGATGGTCGGGATAGGCGCGCCCACATCGAGCGCATTTTGCGAAGTCCATTTTCCTGTACCTTTTTGGGCGGCTTCGTCCAGGATGATATCCACCAGCGGCGCACCCGTTTCTGGATTGGTATGCCGCAAAATGTCCGCCGTGATCTCGACCAGGTACGATTTCAATTCGCCCGCGTTCCATTCAGCGAACAGATCCGCCAGTTCAGCGGCGCTCATTCCTAAGCCACGATGTAGGATGTCATAGATTTCGGCGATGAGCTGCATGTCGCCGTACTCGATGCCGTTGTGTACCATCTTGACGTAGTGACCCGCGCCGCGCGGCCCCATGTAGGCCACGCAGGGCTGGCCGTCCTCCGCCTTGGCAGCGATGGCGCGCAGGATGGGCGCGACCGCTTCCCAGGCCTGGGGCTGTCCGCCGGGCATGATGGCCGGACCCCACAGGGCGCCCTCTTCACCACCCGAGACGCCGATGCCGACGAAGTTGAAGCCTTCTGCCTCGAGCGCTTTGCTGCGCCGTTCCGTATCCAGGAAAAACGAGTTGCCGCCGTCCATCAGGATGTCGCCCGGCTCCAGGTGCGGCTTGAGGTGGGCGATGGCGCTGTCCACCGGCGCACCGGCCGGGACCATCATCAGGATACGGCGCGGCTTCTCCAGGGCGGCCATCAGCGCGACAGGTGAATCCACGCCCAGGATGGCTTTCCCGGCAGCGGGACCTTGCAGGAAGGCTTTGGTCTTGGCGGTGTCCAGGTCGTAGCCTGCCACCGGGAAGCCGTTGCGCTCCATGTTCAGAGCCAGGTTGTGACCCATGACGCCCAGGCCGACGATGCCAATTTTATAGTTCATTCCATCTCTCTCCTGCTTTTTCTGATTAGGATGTGCTCTCTAGCACATCCGGCACCGTTTGAGAACGTCACCTAATCGTTTTTTAACTGTCTGACTCGATACAACATCTCACCGGCGCGCGGGACGAGCAGGATTCCTTCGTCCTCGCGGCCTCTCCACTCGTCCACGTTGATTTTGGCCGGGTCGAGGTAGCCCAGGTTGATGCGCCGGCAGCGCTCTTCGGGGATGCCGGTCGCCAGGGTGACGCGGATGCGCGGCGTCTCGAGACCGGTCAGCGGGTCGTACTGGCCCATCCCTTTGAGGTGCGTCGAATGCGCCAGCACGCCGCCCGGGTACTCCTTGAACTTGTCCAACTGCTTCAAGAAATAATCACGGCAGTGGTAGCCGATCTCATCCAGCAGCTTGCCGTGAGTATAACTGACCTCGGTAATGTGCGGGGCGTAGATGACCACCTCGCCGCCGTCGGCCATGGCTGGCTCCAGCTTGTACATCCCTTTGGCCGCCGTCCATAGATCATCGTACATCTCTGGCATCACGGACAGGACACGCCGGAAGGGTTTGTCTACGTGAACAACGTGTTTCTGGGCTGAAAGTTCCGCAGCCGCCCGCCAGGCTTCATCCGGGGCCCCGAAATAGATCCCGGACAGGCCTGCCTGGGTGACCACCAGGCTGAAGCAGGCCTTGGGGCGGTCGATCAGGGCTGCAGCCTGGTCAATGACGGCGCGTACCGGGGTATCTCCATTCCCAATCACTTTGTAGTTGGTAATGACCGCGCCCAGCCAGTGGGTGAAGTTGATGATCTCCGGGCCGGCGATGCCAGGGAAGAAATACTTGTTACCGCCGGAGAAACCGACCACTTCGTGCGGGAAGACCGGTCCGCAGATGATGAGCTGATCGTAATCGAAGATCATCCGGTTGAGTCTGACCGGCACGCATTGCCTCATCAATCCGCCGGTAATGGCATCGATATCGCCGGAGGGGATGGCCCCGATATAGGCGAAGTTTTCCGGGTCATTCCACTTGTGGTTGTAAATGTGACACTTCCCCGCCTGGCCGTTGACCACCGTCCTGCCCACCAGTTTGCTCAGTTGGGCGTCGGTCATCGGCTGGTGCGTGCCGAGTGCCACCAGATAGTCGAGAGCCGCGGCGCGCGGACCGAGGAACTGCTCGAACAACCCGAACATGAGCGGCATGGGCATCGTGCGCGTGCCGTCGGGGATGATGATGAGCGTGCGCTTGCCGTCCACCGGAAGCGTGTTCAACGCCTCGCCGACAATGGCGCTCGTCTCGTCATTGGTCAGGGTTCGGTCGGGGAAACCTTTGCCGATCAGCATATTCGTTACACTCCACTGAACGCAGAAAACCCGCCATCCACCGGTACAACGATACCGGTGACGAAGGCCGAGGCGGGCGAGAGCAGCCACAAGACCGTGCCCAGCAGATCGTCCGGGGCGCCGAAGCGCCCCAGCGGGGTGTGACTGATGATGGACTTGCCACGCGCGGTCAGGGCGCCGTTCTCCTTGTCGGTCAGCAGGAAACGGTTCTGTTCGGTCAGGAAGAAGCCGGGGGCGATGGCGTTGACACGGATCTCCGGCGAGTATTCCTGCGCCATGTGAACGGCCAGCCACTGGGTGAAGTTGCTGACGCCCGCCTTGGCAGCCGAATAGGCCGCGATGCGGGTCAGCGGGCGGAAGGCGTTCATCGAGGAGACATTCAGGATGACGCCGCTCTTCTGCTCCGCCATGAGTTTACCGAAGACCTGGCTGGGTAGGATGGTGCCCATCAGGTTCAGGTCGAAGACCCAACGCAGGGCATCGGCGGGCAGATCGAAGAAGCGCTGCTCGGGGTTGGTGGTGGCCTGCGCTTTATTGCCGCCCGCGCCGTTGACCAGGATGTCCACGCGGCCGAATTTTACCAGCACTTCCTGGGCGGCGGCTTCGATGCTGGTTTTTTCGAGCACGTTGCAGGCCACGCCGATGGCTTCCGCGCCGCTGGAGCGGAGTTCAACAGCCAGCTTTTCGGCGGCTTCTTGATTCAAATCCAGCACGGCAACCTTTGCGCCCGCGGCGGCCAGCACCCGGCACATGGCGGTGCACAGCACGCCTGCCCCGCCGGTGACAACGGCGGTCTTGCCGGAGATATCATAGAGTTTGGGGAGAGTCTGGGGGTTCATAGAAATTCTCTCAAAAAATATTTGATTGGAATGCGCTCTCTAGCGCACATGGTCGGCGTTAGAGAACGCCGACTGATCCGGAACGATAAACGGTTTCAAGTGGCGGATAAAATGCTTTTCCAGGTTGGCTGCATAGGTTTCGGGGTTCGAGTTCAACACAGCAAACAACCGGTCATGGAAACGCTTTTGCCCGGCGGCGGTCTTCTCGGTCAGCACCGAGCCGAAGGTGACGTGCAGGATCTGGCGGGCGTCGAACTGGTCGAGCAGACCGGGCCAGTCGGTCACGGACTCGGGCAGGGGTGCGCGCCCAAGTTTCGCTGAGACATGGTAACTGGCCTTGTCAGTCTCGTAACGCTCACGGGCAAAAACGTAAATTTCGCGGAACAGGTCAACATCCAGGACGGCGATGGTGCGCAAGGCTTCCAGGTAACTGGTGCCAGCCGTCTTCAAGTGGACCAGCCCGCGCGAGAGGCGGCTGGCGATGGGATAGATGCTGAACTTATCGGAACCGGAATGTAAACTGAGCTTGTACGGTCCGAACTGGCGGGCAATGGCGGCGTGACCGGCGAAGTCGGCCTCGAAGGCCGCCAAGTCGCCGATGAAGTCCACGCCCTTCTCGAAGCGCCCGACGTAGCGCGGCGCCAGGCTGACCCACTTCACCCCCAGCCGCTTCAACTCGCTGGCGATGTAGAGATGCTCGGCGTGCGAGGTGGGCTGGTCGGTCTCGTCCACCGAGACTTCCAGTTCGAACGGGCGCGGACCGGCGGCCTGTCCCAGGTGCCGGTACATGGCTGCCACGTGGGCGATGGCCTGGCCGTACTTCACTGCCGCTTTGAGCAGGGTCGCTTCATTAAAGGTCAGCCACAGGCCTTCGATGTCGAAGCCTTTGCCTAACAAACCACTGTGACGCGGCTGGACCTCGACGGGCAACGCCTCCGCCAGTTCACGTAATACGCTCAGACTGGCGGTTTCGGCCCGGTTGTTTACATGGGCGCCGGGGTCGATGGTGAAAAAGGTGAAGCCGGCGGCCAGGCAGGCGTCGATATCCTCCGCAGTCTTGAGATGGTCCGCGTCCGCGCCGAAGCCGTCCTGCCAGCCTTCGGCGAAGATGCCCCACAGCGCGTCGTCCATCACCTGCTGCGGGGTGCGCCCGGTGCGGGCCATCTCGCGGATGGATTGCTGGGCGAAGATGGGCGCGATCTTTCCCTGCTTCGCTCGTACCGCGCGCACGTGCCCGGGTGTGGCCAGGCCGAGTCGGTCGCCCAAACCGGCTGAGGTCTTGAGGCCAATGAGGCGCGGCAGGAGCCAGGTCAGGTGGGTGCGCAGGGCGGCGGCATTCTTCGCGTTGAGCGGGCATAGGATCAGGGTCCGGCCGCCGAGTTCGGAACGTTTGCCGTCGAAGTCGGCCAGAGCCAGAGAGTCAGGGTCGGCCAGTATGGCCAGACGCGCCCCGGCTGTCGTTTGCGCCAGGGCATATTCCGCACCGTCGTGGGTCACTAGGGAACGAGGGCAAAGGTTGAGATCGGATGAGATCAAAGTGGACATTTTGCCTTTATACGGCGGCGGTGGTACTTCGCACTAGGAGCCGGCCGCGCAGCCTGCGGATTTCTGGCTCGCCGGCGGCTTTTTCCTCTGCCCCTGGCTTGAGCAAGCCCAGCACCAGCCGGGCTGCTTCCGCGCCGATATAATGTTTCGGCTGGTCGAAGGTGGTGAGAGGGGGATTGGTATAGGCTGAAAAGAGGATGTTATCGAACCCGGTGACCGACATCTCTTCCGGGACCTGGATGTCGGCCTGTTGCAGACCTTTCAACACGCCGATGGCCAGCATGTCGTTATAGCAGACGAGTGCGGTGGGGCGCTCGGGGAGGTCGAGGAAATGGCTTAGCCCGGCGAGACCCTCCGCGGGTCCGCCGCCCGGTACCTGGTGGATATAGGCGGCGGGGACGGAGAGTCCGGCCGCCTCCAGTTCCTGCTGGAAACCGGCCAGCCGATCCAGTGTGCTGCGCCCGGAGGTGGCGTTGCCGAGGTAGGCGATTTTCCGGTGCCCCAGCTCGATGAGGTGATGGGTCACCTGGCGGCTGCCGTCCACGTCATCATGGTAGATGGAGTAGCGGTATTCCTCGGCGGACTGGTTGTTGACGACCACGATGGGGACGCCGAAATTGGCGAATTGGTGGCTCTGTTCTGTGCTGACGGGGGTGGAGCAGATGATCACCCCCTCCACCCGGCGTTCGACCATAGCCTGGAGGATGGCCTGCTCCTGTTCAGGGTCCCGCTGCGAAGCGGCCATGAACAGGCTGTAGCCGCTGGCCTGGGCCACTTCCTCGACCCCTTGCAGGATTTCGCCGAAGAACGGATCGTCCACGTTGCGGATGATGACGCCCAGCGCCTGCGAACGGTTGGTCTTCAGGGTGCGGGCGGCCGCGCTGGGGAGGTAGCCCAGTTCCATGGCGGTCCGGCGGATGCGTTCGGCGGTGTCTTCGGCGATCAAAGGACTGCCGTGCAGCGCCCGTGAAACGGTCGAATGCGAGACATCCGCCTGTTTTGCAATATCCTTGATTGTGACCGGCATAATGCTCCTTTAACCTGACGGGCACTTGTGCACACGTGTGCATTGTATAGCCTTAGTTTACACAACTTAATGGAAAAAGTCAATACTTTTGAAAGGGCACTTGCATATTATTAGAGAATGTTGTATGATTTGCAAATGTAAGAAATATTTCAAAATAAATCGAATTGCAAGTCACCTGATTAGATCATCTTAACTCTCCGATATGAAGGGAAAAATAACCATGCAAAAGAACATCGAAGCCATTTTTTTGGATGTTGGCAATACCCTGCGGATTGTTATCAAAGACGAAGCATTTATGGCCCGGGCAAAACAACAACTCGTTGAGTTAACCGGTGCACAGATGCCCACAGATGCTTTTATTAAACTGCTGGAGGAAAGATATCAGGTCTTGCGGAAGCGGGCAAAAGAGAAGCTTGTGGAGGCCACTGAAAAAGAAATGTGGACCCAGTGGATGCTGCCGGATTTTCCGGCTGAAAAAATTGCACCGCTCTCCGGAAAGCTGACTCGCCTGTGGCGTGATTGCGATGGTCGCCGGATCCCGCGAGAAGATGTGAAGGAAACCGTTATTGAACTAAGCAAGCGTGGCTACCTTCTCGGAATTATTGCCAACACCATTACCGAGACGGAAATCCCGGACTATTTGGAGACGGACGGCCTTACCGGCCATTTCAAGACGGTTGTTCTTTCCTCGAAGGTTGGAATACGAAAACCCAACCCGGAGATCTACTGGGAAGCCGCCCGCAGGATCGGGGTCGAACCGGCAAAATGCGTCTACGTGGGTGACAATCCCGTCCGCGATGTGGAGGGCACCCGCCTGGCTGGTTACGGGATGTTTATCCTGTTTTTCGAGCCGGCAACGCTGGCCAAAGAGCCGCCTACCGGGGAGGTCAAGCCCGATTACACCATCCGCGAGCTCAAGGATTTGCTGGATATTTTCCCGCCGCGTTAGATCGTCAGGTCTCAAAGGTGATGAAATGACCCACAAAATTGAAGCGATATTTCTCGATACTGGCAACACCATGCGGGTTGTTGTGAAGGATGCCGTCTTACAAAACCACGCCCAACAGCAACTTGTAAAACTGGTCGGGACGCAGGAATCCCCCGACGCTTTTTACGAACGACTGGATGAACGGTACGAAATTTATAAGAAACGGGCGAAAGGAACCTTGCTGCAAGCCCCCGAGACGGAGGTATGGACGCGCTGGATGCTGCCGGATTTTCCGGCCGATAAGATCGCTCCGTTGGCAGGCCAGTTGACCCGCCTATGGCACGACCGCGATGGGCGCCGCGTCCCGCGGTCGAATGTGAAGAAAACCGTCATTGAACTGAGCAAGCGCGGTTACATCCTGGGGATTATTGCTAACTCCCTCTCTGAGACGGAAATCCCGGCTTGGCTGGAGTCTGATGGCCTCGCGCAGTACTTCAAGGCTGTTATTCTTTCTTCCAAATTTGGGCGCCGGAAACCCGACCCATACATTTATCGTGAAGCGGCTTACGTAGCCGGCGTCAAACCGGAGAATTGTGCATACGTGGGCGATAATCCCGACCGCGATATTAAGGGCGCCCAGCAGACCGGTTTTGGGATGGTGATTATCCTGACGGCACCGGAAACCCTGAAAAAAGAACTTCCTAGGGGCATATACAAACCTGACCACCTCATCCAGACCTTTAGTGACCTGCTGGGTATTTTCCCGTCGCGTTAGAAATGTTCGGAGTCCAAAATGACCCATAACATCGAAGCCATTTTCCTTGACCTTGGCAACACCCTGCGGATTCTGCTGAAAGATGAGGATCATCAGTCCCGGGCACGACGCAAGATCGTCGAGATGGTAGGCACGGACGAGGATCCCGAAGACTTTTGCGAAAAACTGGATGCGCGCTATAAAACCTATCGCAAATGGGCTTTCGAGAACCTGGTTGAAGCACCCGAGGCGGAACTGTGGACCCGTTGGATGGCACCGGAGTTCCCTGCTGAAAAGATCGCCCCGCAGGCAGTGGAACTGACTTATCAATACCGTCAGTCCATGGGGCGGCGCGTGGTGGTGGATGGAGGCAAGGAAGTTGTTGTTGAACTGCACCGGCGCGGTTACATCCTGGGGATCATCAGCAACGTCATCACTTCGCATGAGATCCCGGATTGGATGGATGCGGATGGTTTTATGCCGTTTTTCAAGTCGGTGGTGCTTTCGTCTGTCTTTGGAAAACGAAAACCGGACCCGGACATCTATCACGAAGCGGCGCGCAGGGCCGGGGTCGAACCGGCACGCTGCGTGTACGTGGGCGACAACCTCAAACGCGACGTGACCGGCACCCGCGCGGCCGGGTTTGGGATGGTGATCATCATGATCTCGCCTGAAGAACTGGCAGAAGCCACCATCACCGATGAGAACCGGCCCGATATCGTCATCCACGAGTTCCGCGAACTATTGGATATTTTTCCGGGACGCGCGCCGACAAAAGGATCCGCTGATGTCTAAAGGTCATCTTACCCGTCCCGTGCCCCGTCCGGGAACCGGGACTACCCCGCTGGAACCGGGACTACCACGTGGGGCTGCCTCCCTGGCCAGGGCGGTCAGGGAGCTATACGGAGAGGGGCAGACGGATTACTCACTCGAGCCCATCGTCCTGACCGACGCGCAGGGAAAACCGGTTGGCCGTATCACGGATGGCGACGCGGTCATATTTTGCTGCCGGCGCGGCGAGCGCGAGATCCAGTTGACAGAAGCGTTTACCGAGCCTGGATTTGACCACTTCCAACGTCCCGACTATAAAAATCTCACCTTTGTTATTCTGACTCTGTACCACGAGAAGTTCAAAGATCTGCCGGTCGCTTTTGCCCCGTCAAGAATCCCCGGAACACTGGGCGAAACCGTCAGCCACGCCGGCCTGCGCCAGTTGCGCACCTGCGAGTCTGAGAAGTTCGCCCACCTCACCTTTTTCTTCAACGGCGGAAACAATCAACCGTTCACAGGGGAAGACGATGTGCGTGTCCCATCGCCCAAAGGGATTCCCTTCGAGCAGGTGCCGGAATTGAGCCTGGCCCAGGTGGCCGGGCAGGTGCTGGAAGGCATCGAAAAGCACTACGATTTGATCGTGACCAACTTCGCCAACGGCGATGTCATTGGGCATACCTCCAATAACGCGGCGAAGGTCAAATGCGCCGAGTTCGTGGATACAAACCTCGGGCTGGTGGTGCAGAAGGCCCTGGCGGCCGACTATGTCGTCCTCGTCACCGCCGACCACGGCAACCTGGAAGAGATGACCCATGCGGATGGGACTCCGCACGTCGCGCATACCGCCAACCTTGTCCCGTTCATCCTGATCGACCCGCGCTCCCCCTCGACCGTGAGCTTGCGCGACGGGAAACTGGCAGACGTGGCCCCGACGGTCCTCTCTGCGCTCGATCTCGAAAAGCCCGCCGGCATGGACGGTGTGAACCTCGCCCCGGGGTATGATTGGGGTTGGCGGCGGCGCGTGCTGCTCATCATCCTGGATGGCTGGGGCATTGGCAGGCAGGACGATACCAACCCGATCTTCCTCGCCCACACGCCCGTATGGGACGAATTAACCCGCCGCTATCCCACTTCCCGCCTGCAGGCTTCGGGTGAGGCGGTTGGACTGCAACCGGGCAAGGCCGGGAATTCCGAGGCGGGCCACATGAACATCGGCGCCGGGCATGTCGTTTTGCAGGATGACGTTCGTCTGGAATTTGCCATGGAGGACGGTTCGTTCTATACCAACGAGACGTTTTGCCGTGTCATCCAGGATGTCAGGCAGCGAGGCACGAGTCTGCACCTGATCGGCCTGCTCACCGAAAAGAGTTCCCATGGCTCGATCCATTACCCCTTGGCCTTGCTGAAGATGGCCAAAACTGCCGGTTTGGAAAATGTCTATCTGCACATCATTTTCGATGGTCGCAGCACCGAACCGGGCAGCGCGCCCGCACTACTGGAAAAACTGGAAAATCAAGTGGACGAAATCGGGATCGGGCTAGTCGTCTCCGGGGTAGGGCGCGGCATCGCCCTTGACCGGGATGGCAATTATGCCAAAATCAAACGCGCCTTCGACGCGTTTGTCCATGGTGTGGGTAGGCCCTGCCCACTGGGGTGAAGGATGGTGCTCTGATGAATGATGAATTCCTACAAAATTTGATCACACCAGCTGACACAAAAATCGCCATGATCATTATGGATGGATTAGGCGGTTTACCGCTCGAACCGGGCGGAAAAACCGAATTAGAAACCGCGCGCACGCCCAATCTCGACGCACTCGCGGCGCATTCGGCTTTAGGTCTCTCAGAGCCGGTCGGACCGGGAATTACAGTGGAGAGCGGCCCGGGTCATCTTGCCCTTTTTGGTTATGACCCGATTGAATGCAGGATCGGGCGCGGCGCATTGGAGGCTGTCGGCGTTGGTTTTGACTTGGGGCCCAATGATGTCGCGGTACGCGGCAATTACTGTTCAGTGGACGCTGCCGGGGTGGTGACGGATCGGCGCGCCGGACGCATACCGACCGATGTGAGCAAAGAGCTGTCCAGACTGCTGGCGACCCGGATCGAAGATATCGATTTCCTTGTTGAGACTGTCAAGGAACATCGCCTAGCCATCCTCATGCGCGGCCCTGGATTAAGTGCGGCGGTGACAGACTCTGATCCCCAGAAAAATGGCTACCGGCCGAAGCTCATATGCGCCCGCAATCCGGATGCCGAGAAAACAGTGCGAGTGTTGAATCAATTCGTGGAACGGTCGTGCAAGATAATGGCGGAGTACAAGCCGAAGCCACCTGCCAATATGATCCTCCTGCGCGGCTTTGACAACCACCCCAATCTCCCGATGTTCCCCCAAAGGTTCGGGCTGCGCGCGGCTGCCATCGCGGTGAATCCGACCTATCGCGGGATCGCAAAGCTGGTTGGAATGCAAGTGCTGACGGTTGAAGGAAACACGGCAGCGGATGAGTTCATAGCGTTGGAAAAGAACTGGAACGACTTCGATTTTTTCTACTTGCACATCAAGAATACCGATCTCGCCGGCGAGGATGGTGACTTTGCACGCAAGGTGAGCATCATCGAGGAAGTGGACAGCCTGATACCGCGTTTGATGACGCTCAAGCCGGATGTGGTCATTGTCAGTGGGGATCACTCGTCGCCGGCTGCGCTTAAAGGGCATAGTTGGCATCCCGTGCCGACATTGATATATGGCAAGTACGTTCGCGCCGACGGTATTGCCGAATTTGGTGAACGCGCCTGCGGGCGCGGCAGCCTGAGGGTCCTGCCGGCGAAGCATATCATGCCAATTGCGCTTGCCAATGCCCAACGCCTGGCAAAATTTAGTGTCTGACGTGCTAATTTATACTCTCCCCGCCCCTTTATTTAAAGGATACAAGGCATGACCACTTTGATCTTGAATGACCAGAATGCATTTTCGGAAACCCTTTTTGAAAAAATGAAACAGATCAATCCCGGTATCGGGGATATGGAGTTGTATGAATTCCGCTACGGGCTGGCTGACCTGCTTCCCGAAAGAGGTTGGGAATCATTGAAATTGGATCGCAAAGAAGAAATCGAAACGCGCGTGAACAGCCGTGGTTTCTATAATAGTATCCAGATCAAGCCAAAGGTGGGGGACCGGTTCGTGCTGGATGAAAAAATCATCCGGTTGGCGCAAATGCTTTTTGTGGGCCTGGTCACAGGCGAGTATCCGCAGGATTGGGTGGATGCACATTTCTACTTTGACATCCGAGGCTTTTTCTTCCTGCACCGCACAACTTATTTCACCGACAAGGCGCTGGCGAATTTCGGCGGTAAGCCGTACAGGCGTTTCGAGCAAAAACAGAAGCAGTTCGAGCGCTGCCAGGATGTTGGTTACAAAGCCTTCAGGGATGCGAACGCCGAGGTGGACCAACTGTTCATCGAGAGTGTGCAGAAGCTCATCGCGAGGCGCGGGACCCCGATCCTGCTTGCCATCGCCGGGGCGACCGCGGCCGGCAAGACCGAAATTGTTGAGCGCCTGGGCGTAGTCTTCAGGCAAGCCGGCCAGAAAGTCACTTCCATTGAACTGGATAACTTCTTTACCGACCGGGATTACCGGGAGGCCAAGGGCATCGACTCGCAGGGCAAGCAGGCTCTCCACTTCGAGCTTTTCACGCAGGCATTGGAAGACATCACCCACGGGAAAAAGATCAGTATTCCCCGCTACAACTTTATCGATGGGACCTCCAGCCATGATTTGGAGGGTAAGTTGAAACCCGGCGGTATACCGGTTGAGATCGAACCGGCGGATATCATCTTCGTTGAGGGCAATTTCCCTTTCCTGATCGAAGAAGTACTGCACCTGATCAGTATCAAGGTAGTCTATCTGACTGACGATCCCATTCGCTTGAAGCGAAAATGGAAGCGCGATATTGATTATCGCAAGAAATATGAGCCGTCCTATTTGCGCAACCGCTTTTTCAAAGACCAATTTATCATGGCGCAGATCGCTTACCAGCCTCAAATGGAGGTCTGCGATATGATCGTCGACACCACTGGTGCGGCTCTGTGGGTGACGCCTGAAATCTCGGAAACCCTGAGCCACGGCTGAAAGGTAATCCCATGGCTGGAACGCATAGATTACACGCTCCAGAAGAGTTTTCTACACTACTGTTTGAGATGATGAAGCAGATCAATGCGGGTATTGAAGATCTGGAATTATATGAGTTCCGCTATGCGCTTGAGAATCTATACCCTGAGGGTGGTTGGGATTCAGTAGTGTTGGATAAGCAGGAGAACATTGAATATTTGATTGGTAACCGGAATTTCTATACGGGCATCCAACTCAAGCCCCGGGCTGGCGATAGGATTGTGCTGGATGAAAATATTGTTCGCCTGACTCGTGTGCTCTTCGCGGGTCTGGTGAGCGGCGAGTACGCTGCAGAGTGGGTCAGGCAACATTTTTATTTCGATATTAGGGGCTTCTACTTCTTGCCTCGGACGGTTTATTTTACGGAGGCTGTGTTAACCCACTTTGGCGGTAAGGCGTACAAGCGTTTCGAGCAAAGGCAAAAGCGCTTTGAGTGCTTTCAAGATGTTGGTTACAAAGATTTCAAGGATGCAAATGCAGAAATTGACCAGGCTTTTGTTGAGAGTGTAAAGAAACTCATTGATGCTCAGGGAACCCCAATGCTTATCGCGCTTGCCGGGCCTACGGCGGCGGGCAAGACCGAGATTACTGAGCGTCTGCTCAATGCTTTTGAAAAGACGGGCAAGAAAATCACCACGATTGAGATGGACAATTTTCTGCTCGATAGAGAATATCGGGACGACAAACCGATGGGGAAGGAATCGACCCATTTTGAATTGTTCATGCGCAGTCTTGAGAAGATCCTGCAAGGGCAGAAGATCACCATTCCAAGGTACGATTTTATTTATGCCACTTCCAGCCATGATCTGGGCGGAAACTTGAAGGCGGGCTGCCTCCCACTTGAGATTGAGCCGGCCGATATTATTTTTATGGAAGGCAATTTTCCATTCCAAATGGAGGAGATTTCCAGCCTGATTGGAATCAAAGCAGTATATCTGACGGACGATCCCATCCGGCTGAAACGGAAGTGGAAACGTGACATTGATTATCGGAAGAAATACGATCCCGCCTACTTTAGAAATAGGTTTTTTCAGACCCAGTTTTTGAGAGCGGAGGATTGTTACCGGCCTTTGATGGAAGTGTGCGATATTGTCGTAGACACCACCGGCGCGGCGCTGTGGGTGATGCCTGAACTGGCTGAAATATTACGCCGGGATTGAGCAAAGAGCAATCATGGGAATACCCGCCATTCACAACATTGAGGCAATCCTTTTTGATATGAACGGTACTCTGCGGATGCGGGAACCGCACGAGCCAACCCGGAGTGCTGCGATCCGGCGGATGCTTGAATTGTTGGGGAAAGAAGGTGCTTCGGATGCTTATTGGGAGGAACTGACCCGGCGCCAAAAGGCATACAGTCATTGGGCGCAAGAGAACCTGCTCCAGTTAGCAGAAGAGGAGATTTGGACGCGCTGGATCCTGCCTGATTATCCACCTGAACAGATTGAACCGGTTGCAGACGAGTTAACGCTGGCGTGGATGGAGCGCAAAGGACGCACAATCCCCAAACCAGGCGCAGAGGAAACACTGGTCGAATTGAAGCGGCGTGGCTATCGTCTTGGCGTGATCAGCAACAGTATGTCTTCGCTGGATATTCCGCGCAGTTTGGATGCCTATGGTTGGAAAGACCATTTCGAAGTTGTGATCCTTTCTTCGGCTTTGAAGTACCGTAAGCCTGCCCCTGAACCATTCTGGGAAGCCGCCCGCGCGCTGCATGTGGAACCCGCGCACTGTGCCTATCTCGGCAACCGGATATCACGGGATGTGGTTGGTTGTAAACGCGCCGGGTTTGCGCTTGGGATCATTCTCGAGCCGCCTGACAAACCGCGCGCAGATGAACAAGATCAAACTATCAAACCCGACGCAGTCATCCATTCGCTGAGCGAGCTTCTCGATATTTTCCCGACGCATGATTAGGGCAGGGCACTCTGGGTGCTTGCTCGAACAGCCATATATTTTGCAGTTGTTTGAAGCGCCAACCCCCGCCGGTCATTGTCAGGAAATATTGGATACCTTTTGAAAAAATGGAGCGCGTAAAAACCGCATGGTGATTCCTCCGGCTTTTAAATCCAGGCCGTTCCTGATGTACTGGATTGGTCACCTGATTTCAATCGCAGGTTCACAGATGCAACTGTGGGCTCTGTATTGGCATCTCCGCACGTTATCGGATCAACCCATGGTCATCAGCGGCATCGGCCTGGCGCGGTTCCTCCCGGTGATTTTCCTATCCCTGGTCGCCGGAGTGGCCGCTGACCGGTTCGACCGTCGAAAAATGGCAATCCTCACCCAGGTCGCGCTGGGGTTGGTTGCCTTGTTACTTGGCCTGACCACCTCGTGGGGCGTAGTGTCTTTATGGATGATTTTCGGTCTGGTGATCATTCAGTCGGTGGCTGTGGCGTTTGATGGCCCTGCCAGGCAAGCCCTCATTCCATCCCTGGTCCCGCGCGAAAACCTGGCCAATGCCTACAGCCTGACCTCCATCGCTTCCAAAGTGGGCGGCATTTTGGGGCAGGCGATCTGCGGGGTCGTGATCGCCTTTTTGGGACTGCAATGGGCGTACTGGATCAACGCCATTTCCTATCTGGCTGTCATCGTGGCCCTGATTGCGATGGGAGATATTCGAACAGTAATTGAAAAGAAAACCTTCGAACTGCGTGGTAGTCCCGGTTCCAGCGGCGTAGTCCCGGTTCCCGGACGGGGCACGGGACGGGGAACGCTCCGTGATATCCGGGAAGGGATCGAATTCGTCAAGAACTCCCCCATCATCTTCTCGGTCATGGTCCTGGATTTCTTTGGCACATTCTTCTCATCGGCGAATACACTGCTGCCTTTCGTAGCGATGGATATTCTGCATGTCGGCCCGATCCAGTATGGCTGGTTGTCTGCTTCCCAATCCATCGGTACCATGATGGTCGGGTTATATCTTTCGCAAAAAACAAAACTTCGTCGTCAGGGGATGTTGATTTCCATTTCCGTGGCAGGATTCGGCCTGGCTACGATCCTCTTCGGAGTTTCCATCTCGTTCTGGTTGACCATGCTGGCGCTCATCCTGATTGGCGCTTTTGACGGGTTGAGTTCCATTATCCGCAACACGGTCAGACAACTGCTGACGCCGGATGCAATGCGTGGCCGCATGATGAGCATCACCCAGATATTCTTCAAGGGTGGTCCCCAGCTCGGAGAAGTGGAATCCGGTCTGGTGGCGCAGATTCTGGGGGTGCCATTCGCGATTATCTCGGGTGGGGTGGGTTGTGTGCTGGCCGCCTGTATCGTGGTGAAAAAAATCCCCCAACTTTGGAATTACAACGGGGATGAAGCGCTCCAGGATGGTCAAATCTCCTGAAACAACCCCTGTCTCACACTCACAGGTGCAAGCATCGCAGCCGGTACCCCCTTATCAAGGTGACAAATAGCATATTATTTGACAGAATACTTGCATTTTTGGAGAAATTGTTGTAATATATACAAATGAAAGTCGAATTGCAAAATGAATAATATTGAAAGCTTTTCTTTCGTTGAATGATGAAAAGGTGAAGCGATGAACCAGGAAATTCAAAACCCGGTTGGCTTCAGCCAATTGATCAGTGAGCGTTTTCCCCAGCTAACGAAAAGCGAGAAGCGCATCGCCAATTATCTGAATCAGAATCAGGATGAGGCGGCTTTTCTTTCTGCAGGCGAAATAGCCGCTCGACTGCAATTGAGTGAGGCGACCATGGTACGCTTTGCGCGTACCCTCGGTTTCGACAATTACCCGGACATGCGGGTGGCTTTACAGGACAATTTCCGCCAGCGTCTAACGCATTCTGCCCGGCTGCGCAGCCGCCTGGATGATCTGCGCGCCGGCGGCGATATTTTCGAACGACTCGTGGCTTCAGAGATCGATTACCTGACCGAATCCCTGCAAACTATTGATCGGAATGCCCTTAACGCGGCTGTTGAATTGCTTCGGACTCATCCGCGCGTTTTTGTTTTTGGGTTGGGGCCTTCCCTTTCACTGGTGGACTTGCTTGAGATCCGTTTGACCCGTTCCGCCCGGCAGGTCATCCCGCTGAATTCTTCCGGGCGGGAGATGCTCGAGCCGATGCTGCTCATGAATAGCAGTGACCTGCTTATCGCCATCGGATTTTTCAACTTAACCCCCAACCTGCAGATGGTCCTCGAATATGCCAACCAGCATAAGACACCGGTCATCTTGCTGACCGACACACTTGGACCCATGGTGGGTGATAAAGCAGATATCGTTCTCGCGGCCCGCCGCGGGCCGGTATCGTCTTTCCACTCTCTTACCGTTCCGATGACCATTATCAATGCCCTGCTTCTAGCCTTGACCGCAGCAGACCAGGAAAAAGTGATGACAAACCTCGACAAGCTGGATCAATTGCGCGAGCATCTCAAGAAAACCAATGGCTCGCTCACCCGATAAGACCCACTGAAGATAGGAGAACTACATGGCAGTACCCGCAATATCTACACAACCCTTTTCCCAACGCCTGTTAGCCAGCTCCCGAAGGTTTCTTCACTGGTTGACGAGCACAAGGGTGGTTCTGTCGTTGATCATGCTGGCATTAATGTTCGTCATGGTCATCATCCCCCTCTATAAACTGGTCGAGACCACGGTGACCTGGCAGGCTCATGATCTCACCCGCGTCCCGGATGCCGTGGTGGGCGAATTGACCATTTTTCATTGGGTCAGGATGTTGACAGGCATAATTGGTAAAATTTACACGTATACTCCGCTGCAGCATTCGATGACCATTGCAGTTGGGTCCACCCTGCTTGCGCTATTGATCGGCGGCTCGTTGGCCTGGCTGGTGGTGCGCACCGATATGCCGGGCAGGAAGCTCGTCAATCAACTGGCGGTGCTGCCCTACATCATGCCGTCCTGGACCCTGGCTCAGGCTTGGCTCGTATTTTTCAAGAACAGGCTCACTGGTGGAACGCCGGGAGTTTTCGAGTTCCTGGTGGGCCAGGCACCCCCAAACTGGCTCTCTTACGGGCCGGTGCCCATCATCATCTGCAGCGCGCTGCATTACTACACCTTCTTTTTTCTGTTCGTGTCGGCGGCGCTGATGTCGATCGATTCCAACCTGGAAGAAGCCGGGGACCTGATGGGCGCCAGCCGCTGGCGTATCCTGCGTAAGATCACCTTGCCGCTCGTCCTGCCAGCGATCCTCTCGGGTGTCATCATGACCTTTTCCAAGGTGATGGGCACCTTCGGCGGGCCGAATATTCTGGGCTTGCCGGTCAGGTACTATGTGGTTGCCACCATGGTCCGCGGCAGTTTAGCGGCTGGAGAGGGGGGGGATGCCTTTGTGCTGGCGATCGTATTGATTCTGTTTGCCATCACCACCATTTACATCAACCAGAGACTGGTCGGCACGCGGCGGAGTTATGAGACGATCGGCGGGCGCGGCTTCGTTTCGAATCAAAGCAAGCTGGGGAAATACAAACGTGCCTTTCAAATTGCGGTGATCGTTTTTCAGATCCTGGTCATCGCCGTTCCGATTGGCCTTCTGCTTCTCAACACATTGATGTTGATCGATGGGAATTACACCTTCGGCAATCTCACCTTGCAGCACTGGATTGGAGCGCGTGATACACATTATAACAGTGGAGAGCCGGGGGTTCTGCTCAACCCGAAGATCTGGCAAACCGCCTGGAACTCCATCAAGTTATCGCTCTTGACCGCCTTTTTCACGGCCCTGCTGGGCATCGTACTCGGCTACGCCATCGTCAAAGGACGCGGTACCCGGCTTTCCAAGCTTGTGGAGCAACTGGCCTACATCCCGTATGTCATCCCGGGCATCGCCTTTGGCGCAGTGTACATTGCCATGTTCGCCAGAAAGCTGGGACCGTTCCCGCCTTTGTACGGCACCTTCGCCCTGCTGGTGATCGTCTCGGTGTCCAAGCATCTTCCCTACTCTTCCCGTTCGGGGGTCTCGGCCATGATGCAAGTGGGCCGGGAACTGGAGGAGGCCGGCATGGTGGCCGGCGCCAATGTCTGGCAGCGTTTCAGGCGCATCATCTTTCCATTGACCAGAAGCGGTTTTATGTCCGGTTTTCTGCTGACGTTCATCACCACCATGCGCGAACTCTCTTTGATCATCCTGCTGGTCACGCCTTCCACGCAGCTGCTGGCTAGCCAGACCATGTTCTATACCGAAAATGGAGACGCCCAGATGGCGAATGTGGTCATTCTGATCCTGATCGCCCTCGTCGTGGCTGGCAATTTCATCATCGGGAAGTTCAGCCGGGGCGGCAGTCTTCAAAAAGGCCTTGGAATGTAATTGGAATGTAGCGAGAGGAAATCATGAGTACAACCATCACTATTAAAAATCTCAGCAAGCATTTTGGCAAAGTTGTTGCGCTTGACAACGTCAGCCTGGTCATCGAACCGGAAACATTCGTGACCCTGCTGGGTCCCTCTGGCTGCGGCAAGACCACCCTGCTGCGCTGCGTGGCCGGTCTCGAAGACCCGGATGGCGGCGAGATCTACATCGGCAATAAGCTGGTTTTTTCTTACGACCAGGGCATATCGCTGCCCCCGGGCCAGCGCGAGCTGGGGCTGGTCTTCCAGAATTACGCCTTGTGGCCGCACATGAAGGTGGATAAGAACATCACCTTTGCCCTGGAGATCCAGAAACTGGGCAAAGAAGAAATGCAAAAACGCGTTAAAGAAGCGTTGGCGGAAGTAAAAATGGAAGGCTACGAAGACCGCTATCCACGCGAGATGAGCGGCGGACAGCAGCAGCGCATCGCCCTGGCGCGCATGTTAGCCTATCGCCCCAAGGTCTTCTTAATGGATGAACCGCTCTCCAACCTGGATGCACGTTTGCGCATGGACATGCGGACTGAACTCAAACGCCTGCACCACATCTCAGGCGCTACCACTTTGTATGTGACCCACGACCAGGTGGAAGCCCTGACGATGTCCACCAATATTGCCGTCATGAAGGAAGGTGTTCTTCAACAGTTCGATGTACCTGATAAGATTTACCATTTCCCGGCCAACTTATTCGTGGCAGATTTCATCGGCAACCCAAAAGTGAACCTGCTGGATGGCGTTGTGAGCGGAGAAAATTCAGTGGACCTGGGTAAATTCAAGATCACGATCGATACCTTTAACGCAGCCGGCAGCGTGGTGGTCGGCCTACGCCCGGAAGATATCGTCATCTCGACCCAGCCCGTCCCGGGGGCGGTGGAGTTCAGCGCCTATTCCGTCCTGCCCTCCGGCGCCGACTCGACCATTATCGCCCGCCTGGGTGACCTGGAACTCACCATCAAAGTAATGGGCATCAGCAAGATCAAGATGGATGAAAAGATCTGGCTGACTTTCAATCCGCATACCCTGAACCTGTACGACAAAGAAAGTGGCAATCTCATTACTTCCTGAAAACAATCGGAGCAGGCTGCTTGGTTTCGTCTCCGTAAACTGCCTAGATTGATAGTTTGATTGTGAAAGGAGGCGCGAAAAAATAAAGATATTCAAGGTAAGAATCTCGTGTTTAATTCAATCCGTTTCCAACTATGTAAGGAGGAAGAAATGAAAGCGTTCGTAAAGTTGATGACTCTGCTTGTGCTGTTCAGCCTGGTCGTGAGCTGCGGCGGCACACCGGCTACAACCCAGGCGCCGGCAACCCAAGCGCCGGCAACCCAGGCGCCGGCGACCCAGCCCCCCGCCACCGAAGTGCCTCTCACCGCGAATGAAGCATGGGCGCAGGCCAATGGTCTCGGCCCATACCAACCCGCCACCGATGACTGGGCGGCTATCGAAGCCGCGGCAATTTTGGAAGGGTCAGTGTGTGTTTATGCCAACTCATCCAAAATTACGAAATTGGAGAAACCCTGGACCGCGTTATACCCGGACATCACGTGGGATTGCGGTGACACCGATGGTATCGACGTCAAAATGCGCGCCGAGCAGGAAGCCGGAAATGTCGTCGGGGATGTCTGGTTCAACAGCGATGGACACATCCTGTACGGGGAATTTGTGCCCAATCAATGGCTGTGGTCGTTCGTCCCCAGGGATGTGGTGGAACCGGAGGTGACTCCCGAGTTTCCGTTTGCGGTTGCGCGCCACGCCGTCGATGTGTGGGGTTACAACATGGAGCTTAATCCGGACGGCTGCCCGATCACTAACTGGTGGAATTTGACCGAGCCGGCGTTGTCGGGGAAAGTCTATATTGAGGATCCCATGACCGATGTCAGCACGATGGCCAAATGGGCCACAGTTGCTGAACACGGAGACGAAATGGCTGCGGCCTATCTGGCGCTCTATGGTGTAGAGTGGACCACTGACCCGGCTGCTCAGCCGGATGCCTTTGGGCAGGAAGTCATAAACGCCGGCTGGCTGTGGATCAAAAAGATGGCTCAGAACCATCCCACAGTTGTCGATGAGATCGACATAGCCTATGCATCGGTGGGTATGGACCCGGCTGTAGAACCGGGGATTGGCTGGACCGGTTGGAATAGCATTGAGGATACCGAGGCTGGAGACATAGTCATGGCGCCTTGCCTGGATTTAAATCCGGCCACTGGTATCGTAAAAACCAGCTATCTGGCCGTTGCCAATATGGCTCCTCACCCCAATGCAGCCAAGCTGTTCATCAAACTTGCTCTCTCCCCGGACGGCTACAAGCCCTGGGACACGAAAGGCACTTGGTCAGCCCAACCATCTATGGCGGTTCCTGAAGGCATGATGTCTTTTGAAGAAATGATGGCGGAGTCCTGGCTTATGAATCCCCTCTACGACTGGGAATGGGCCGCCAAGGTGCGCGACTTCTGGGCTATCAGCCTGCTTACCCCTGCGGCAGAGGCGGAATAGTAAGACGAGTTTAGCAGGAACTTTATGAGTTTCTTTGGACACGGATGCAGCTTGTCCGTGTCCAAAGACCTCACTGATCATTCAAAGCAACCGTCAAGCCATTTGCCGGAGAAGGATCAGTTAGACACGCGTCTGGTTGCAAGCCCCGACCAGTGCGTGAAGGGTGGGTATTTCCTAAACGTGGAGGTATCGGCATGACCATCCGGGCAGTATTTTTCGATATGGGCGGCACCCTCGAGACGTTCTGGCACACACCGGAACTGCGCTTGCAGGCCACCCCGGACCTGCGCCGGAAATTCCTGCAGGCCGGGATTGATTTGCGTCTCAGCGATCAAGAACTCTACGAGGTTATCTCCTCCGGTTTGGAGCGCTATCACAAATGGAGCCTCGAAACCCTGGAAGAACTGCCTGTAACCCGGGTGTGGAGTGAGTTTATCCTATCAGGTTTTCCTGTGGAGGCAGAAAAACTGGCTTCCTCGGCCGAGGAACTGATGGTGTTTATTGAAATGCGCTATTTTCATCGCGAAATGCGCCCAGAAGCACCCCAGGTGCTCGATCTTATCCAGAAATCAGGTCTGAAAATCGGACTTATCAGCAACGTTTGCAGCCAAAGCCAGGTGCCCCTTAGTTTGAAGCATTATGGCATTCTTAATTACTTTGATCCGCTGGTACTTTCCAGCCGGTATGGCCGCCGAAAACCGGACCCGGCCATTTTTCATTATGCGGCCCGTCTGGCCAATGTACCCACCAGTGAGTGCCTTTACATCGGCGACCGCATCGCCCGGGATGTCGTCGGCGCCCGCAAGGCAGGCTTCCGCCTGGCGGTTCAGATCATCAACGATTTCGATCATGGCGAAGAAGATGATGGCGCCGAGCCGGATGCTGTGATCACCCGGCTGACCGAACTGCTCGATATCCTGAAAACCGAGTTGGACAGCTCGAGGCCCACCAGCCTGCCGTCCGTCCAGCCTCAGGACCGGGTGCGCGCCCTCCTGTTCGATGCAGGCGATATTCTTTATTTCCGGCCCGAACGAGGCCGGAATTTTCAGGCATTTTTGAAAGAACTCAGCCTGGCCGATAAGAAAATCCCGGCAGCAACAACCGATGCGCTTAAGCAACAGGCATTTCATGGTTCGATCACGCAGGAGCAATACCGGGAGGCTATTCTGCTTTTGTATGGAGTGGCTGCCCCTGAACAGGTTGTACGTGGCAAACGGGTAATGGAAGAGGATGAAAACAACATCCAGTTTTTCAAGGGGGTGCGGGAGACGCTCATAGCGTTGAAAGAGAAAGGTTTCTTGCTTGGCAGCATCACTGATACAGCTAATCCGCTCCACGTTAAATTGAGATGGTTCGAAAACGGCGGTTTTGTACACGTGTGGGATTCGATCATCTCATCGCAGGAATTGGGCATCCAAAAGCCGGCCCCTGAAATCTATGCGGCCGCCTTACGGCAACTTGGGCTGCCGGCGTGTCAGGCGGCTTTCGTAGGCCATGATGTAGACGAATTGGAGGGGGCACGCACGGCCGGGATGAAGACCATTGCGTTCAACTATGGCAAAACAGCCAAAGCTGATTTTTATGTAAAAAAGTTTTCCGACTTGTTAAAGGTACCAATTATTTTATCAAAGTGATATTCGCGAACAGGTAGAACTGAGCAATGACTGAACAGATTGACGCGATCCTTTTCGATATGGGTGGAACCTTGCGGCAGGCAACCAATCGCGAGTTTTCTGAAAAGGTCAACCTTTGCAGACAGATTCTGGAACTCACCGGCTGGGAAGCGGATCCAGCGGATTTTGCACGGTTACTGGATACGCGCGCCAACGCCTACCGAAAATGGTCCAAGCAAGAGTTGGCCGAATTAAACGAAATCGGATTTTGGACTCAATGGATGCTGCCCGAACTAGCCGTGGAAAAGATCAGTGCCCTTGCCGTAGATCTTAACCAAATCTGGAGGAATGCAGACAGGATCTACCAGGTTCTTCCCGATGCAAAAGAAACGATCCTAGGCCTGTTCCGCGGCGGTTACCGGCTGGGGCTGGTCAGCAACACAACCAGCAGCGTTGAGGCACCGAATCTTCTGGATGAACTGGGCATTGCCGGCTGTTTCGAGGCGGTCGTCCTGTCCTGCCAGGTGGGGATACGAAAACCGCGGCCTGAAATCCTGCTCGAAGCGACACGGCGCATGGGGATTAAGCCGGAAAGGTGCGCCTATACTGGCAACCTGCCGGACAGGGATGTTGCCTCGGCTCGTAGCGCCGGTTTCAACCAGACGGTCATCCTGCGAGACCCTCTCAAGCCTTTCGACCTGCCGGTTGATCCCCGGTTACTCCCAGACCATTACATTGATAATTTGAAGGAATTGCTGGATATCTTCCCAACCCGTCAACGCCAGGTGAAACCAGCTTCGAATGGCCGCCTGTATGATGCCTCGCTTTCCACGATGTGGGGTATGAAGAAGTTCGCTGCGTTCGGGGATTTCTTCCTGGCCGCCCCCCGGCTTGGTTTTGCCAAAATCGAGTTGAACCATCAGGTCAGCCCGGCCATGCTGGCAGGAGTTGACCTGAATTGCTGCCGCTTCAGCAGTATCCACGAACCCTGCCCGGCGGTCATCTCTGCGGAGGCGTTGAAGAAACAGGATTTGCTGATCTCCTCCACCGACGAGGAACGCCGTCGGGAAGGGGTCAACTCCATCAAACGCAGTCTTGACCTGGCCAAGGAACTGGGCAGCGGGACGGTGGTGATCCATTGCGGGCAGCTCCAGGGGGACTGGACGATCGAGCAGGAGATGCGCACCCTTTTCGAAAGCGGTCAGGCCGGGTCGCAGAAATATCAGGAGCTAAAAAGCCGCTGTGTTGGGATGCGCGCCTCTTTGGTTGGCCCACACCTTGCAGCCGTGAAAAAGAGCCTGCTCGAGTTGCTCGGATATGCCGGTCGTTCCAATGTCCGCCTGGGCATCGAGAATCGTTACCACTATTTCGACATCCCCACTCTGGACGAGATGGGCGAAATCCTGGACCTGGCCGGCCTGGACCGGATTGGTCTTTTATACGATGTCGGTCATGCCGAGGCGCAGGACCGGTTGGGGTTTTCTCCGCACGAAGCCTGGCTGAAGCGTTTCGCCGGGCGCATCATTGGCGTGCATCTTCACGATGTGATTGGAATTCGGGATCACCGTGTTCCCGGGTTGGGTGAAGTTGATTTTCGGATGCTGGCAGGATATCTTCCCAAAGATGCCTTCCGCACCATTGAAGTAATGAGTTTTAACACGCCCGAGCAAATCAAAACAGGTTTGAAGACATTGGTTGATACAGGTTGTGTCAACCTGATTTAATAAAGGAGCGCCACTATGCAAAAGCTGTTTAAAAAACGCCAGAACACATTCATCAAATTGATTCACGACCAGGCCGCCCTGACACTGGCCGGAATGGAAGCATTGAAAGCCTATATGGTCAACCAGGACCCTGTCGCCGCAGCCACGCTTGTTTCCAAAGAAAAAGAAGCCGATGAAGCCCGGCGCATCCTGATCTATGAGTTGAATAAAACCTTTATTACTCCATTCGACCGCGAGGATATTTTTGCTCTTTCCCGCACCATTGACGATGTGATTGACTATGCCTACAGCACGGTGATCGAGATGGAAGTGTTGAAGGTGCAGCCGACTCCCTATATGCAAAGGATGGCTTCCTTGCTCAGGGATGCGGCTTACGAACTCCTCATGGCAGTGGACCGCTTTGGAGACCATACCGGAGTAGCCGGAGACCATGCCCAGCGCGCCAAGGCTCTCGAAAACAAGGTGGAAGATATTTACCGTGAAGCCCTGGCCGATCTCTTCAGCGGAGCAGAAGATATAGCCCATGTGGTCAAGATGCTGAAGCTGCGCGAGGTCTATCGCCACCTGAGCAACGCCTCGGACCGGGGGGATGAGGCCGCCAACGTGATTGCTGACATCGTGGTCAAGATAACATAAGCGAAGGGCTATAAGCATGTCTCCAATTATCATCGCTGTAATTATTTTAGCCCTGGGTTTTGATTTTCTAAATGGCATCCATGATTCCAGTAACATCGTTGCCACCATGATCTCGTCGCGGGCGCTTTCGCCGCGTGTAGCATTGACCATGACCGCGGTTGCCGAATTTTCTGGTCCATTAATCTTCGGCGTTGCGGTGGCGAATACGATCGGGCATGAAGTTGTCGTCGCTGAGGCAATCAACACAAATGTGCTTCTGGCGGCGTTGATCAGTGCTATTTTATGGAATATCCTGACCTGGATCCTGGGATTTCCAAGTAGTTCTTCACATGCCCTGATCGGTGGTTTTATCGGGGCGGTGGTGATAGATGCAGGCTGGCATGCCATTCAAATTCCCGGCATGGTGAAAATTTTGATTGCTTTGTTTATTTCTCCACTGATTGGCTTCGTGTTTGGTTATATGCTCCTCAAGTTGATCCTGTTGTTAAGCTGGAAGGCCAGCCCGAGAATTAATGGACTTTTCAAGCGCAGCCAGATTTTGACCGCGCTGGCCCTGGCACTCAGCCACGGTGCCAATGACGCCCAGAAGACTATGGGCATCATCACCCTGGCGCTGGTCACCGGAGGCTATTTGAAGGTTTTTGCAGTTCCGCTCTGGGTTATTCTTCTTAGCGGTGGGATGATTGCGTTTGGTACCTCCGTGGGCGGATGGAAATTGATCCGTACTCTGGGAGGCAAGTTCTATAAAATCCGCCCCGTGGATGGTTTTACTTCCCAGCTAGCCTCCGCGGTCGTCATCTTGAGTGCATCCCTGGTTGGCGGACCGGTGAGCACCACCCAGGTGGTCAGTTCGGCCATCATGGGGGTTGGCGCGGCCGAAAGAGTGAATAAAGTCCGCTGGGGGGTTGCACAGGAGATTGCAACAGCCTGGTTATTGACCATTCCTTCAACCGCCTTGGTCGCAGCGGGCATCTATTGGATGATTGCCCGGATCATCCCGTAACTTACTTTGGTTTTTTGGAAAGGGATTTATGAATACCGCTCAAGTGTATGATGTCGTTTACATTGGCAATTACACCAAAGATACGATCATTTCCCCGGCCGGCACGAAGTATGTTGATGGCGGCGGCTCGCGCTATGCCGCCTACGCCGCCGCCCGTCTGGGGCTGAAGGTGGCGGTCGTCACGCGTCTGGCAAGAGAGGATGTTCACGTAGTCGCTAAATTTAACCTGGCTGGGATAGATTGTTTTCCGACCTACACTCCCACATCTACGTTAATGTGCCTGGAATATCCCACCACCAATCCGGACATCCGCAACTTGACTGTTACCGCGACGGCAGGCGCAATCACCGTCAACGAGGTGGAGAATCTGGAGACGAAGGCGGCATTGATCGGGTCCAGCCTGCGGGGGGAGGTGGGTCTGGACGTCATCCGGAAACTGAAAGAGAAAAAGGTCCTGCTCGCCGCCGATGTACAGGGGTTTGTGCGTGTCCTGCGAGGCCAGGAACTCAAGTACGAACCCTGGGGCGAGATGCAGGAAACGCTGACCTGCCTGGATATCCTCAAGAGTGATGCAGTGGAAGCCGAGTTCCTTACCGGCGAGGCCGATATCTTTAAAGCGGCCCAGATTTACGCTGCCATGGGGCCAAAGGAAATCGTCCTGACACATAAAGACGGCTTGCTTATCTATGCCGGAGGCCAGTTCCACGAACTTGGGTTCTATCCCACCCGGCTGGATGGGCGCAGCGGGCGCGGTGATACCTGCATCGGCGCCTACGTGGCCATGCGCCTGACGAAGGACCCACTCGAAGCCGGGGTCTGGGCGGCGGCGGTCACCAGCCTGAAGATGGAGAACCTGGGGCCGTTCAACCGTCCCATCCACGAGGTCGAGGCTCTTATCCACGCCAAGTACAATCATGAATCGATTCACTAAAAAGCAGGCCGGGATGGCCCGCAGGCGCGCGGTGGTGGTTGCGCGCTACCCGGCGCTCTGGTCAAAGATGATTTCAGAATGGCGACGCCCGGCTGACGAAGACCGGGCGTGGCTGTTGTATTCGGCCAATTACCTCTTCCGCACCGCCGGCGTCCGCTGGGCGCTCGACCCACTGACCCTGCACCAGCGCGTCCCTTCTGCGCCGGAAGTGGATGCTTCTGCCCTCGCCGCGCTGGATTTCGTTGTGCTGACCCACCGCCATGCCGACCATTTGGATTTGGGACTGCTGCGCCTCTTGAGGGATTATCCGATTCACTGGATCATCCCCGCATGCCTGCTCGACCCGCTCCAGACCCTGGACCTGCCACCCGGAAAAATGACCATCCCCCGTCCATTGGAGCCGTTCCGCCTGGGCGGCTTGACCCTCACCCCTTTCAACGGACTGCATCGGGAAGCCGACTCATCCCGCCCGGATGGACAACGCGGTGTCCCGGCCATGGGTTACCTGGCGGAGTTCAAAGGCAAACGCTGGCTTTTCCCCGGCGATACCCGTACCTACGACGCTTCGCAATTGCCCCGTTTTGGTCCCGTGGATGGTCTGTTCGCGCACCTGTGGTTGGGGCGTGGACTCGCCCTGGACGATCAACCTCCTTTACTGGAAAATTTTGGTCGTTTCTGCCTGGATTTTCAACCGAAGCGGATAATTGTGACCCATCTGGATGAATATGGCCGATCAGCCGACGAATACTGGGACAGCGGGCATTTCCAACAGGTCAAGGAGTGGTTTCGGGGACATGCACCTGATGTCTTAGTGGAATCTGCCGGCTTGGGGGATTGTGTAGATATCTACAGGGTACTGCGTAAATAGTTGAACCAAAATCTCGTAATCTAAGAGCAATTCGATAGAAACCAATTCAGATTTATGCAAGAAGCAGTAAATCATTGGCAAACGGGGAATTACCTCTTCCTCAAGGCGGAAATCGTCCAACCCATACCGGGGTCGCCCATTCTGCTACAGAGTACTGCGGAAATATCTGAACCAAAATCCCGTCATTTGTGAGTAATGCGATAAAAGCAAGTTCAGAGATCGATGCAAGAAGCAGTAATATCTCCGGGCGATGGAGTGTGAAGACCTGCCGGGAGCGCGGCTCGCTCCCGCTGAGGGTCCCGCTGCGAGGCGGCCATGAACAGGCTGTAATCGTTGGCCTGGGCCACTTCCTCGATCCCTTGCAGGATTTCGCTGAAGATATGAAAAATAATGCCGGGCTTCCGGCTTTTGTGAAAAACCTTTCCAAACACTTAGCACGGTGCCTGACCAAGTAGCTTGATTGCTGCGGCTAATCTACAAAGCGATATTTGACCAGTGCCCAGATGGCCACGAAAGCATCTTTCGACTTGATTTTCTTGCCCTCCGAATAATCGCGAGGATTGAACGAAATTGGCACTTCGAAGACGCGCAATTTACGCTTGAGAATCTTGGCAGTGAATTCCGGCTCGAAATCGAAACGGTTGGCTCGCAGCGTGATTCCTTGCAGCACTTCGCGACGAAAGACTTTATAGCCGGTCTCCATGTCGCTTAGAATGGTGTTGTAGATAAGATTTGTGGCGAATGTAAGGAGTTTATTGGCAATCATGTGCCAAAACATCACCGCCCGGCGGGGTCCGCCCAGGAAGCGCGACCCATAGACTACGTCCGCAATGCCCTCTTCGATCGGTTTTAGCAGCGCGGGATAATCGCGCGGGTCGTACTCCAGGTCAGCATCCTGGATGAGGACTACTTCGCCGGTCGCCGCAGCGATGCCTGTTCGGACTGCCGCACCCTTGCCCTGATTCTTCTCGTGAAGAAGTACCCGAATCCCCTTCTGACCGTCCAGCGCGGCGAGCAGGGCGCGGCTCCCATCGGTGGAATGGTCATCCACCAGAAGGATTTCGTTTGCCAAACCGGTTGCCAGGACGCGTTCGATGATCGTTGGGAGAGTACCGACCTCATTGAAGACCGGAATCACTATTGAAAGTTTCATGGTGCAGATTATAAGCGAAATATAAGTCTGGAAAAAACCGCGTGCTATAATCGAGTAGTATCCTTAAATCGGGAGGCTGTAATGACCGCTGTACCGAAGCTTGATCCCACTGATCAAGGGGCATCATTTTTCCCTCCACCGATCACCAGGTTGGAGGACACGGGTCTGTCTTTGCTCTGGCTCCAGGATTTGGCGTTGAAGGTTTTTTATTTTCAGGGCTATCTTTCCGGTTTCAAAATGGCCGAGGAAATCGCTCTGCCCTTTGTCGGAGTTGTGGATCAGATCCTCGAAACCCTCAAACGCGAGAGACTTATCGAGGTGAAATCATCCAAGGTGGGCCTGGGAGAAGGTTCATATCAATATGCCATCACGGAGGCGGGGATCATGCGTGCTCGGGAAGCCCTGGAACGCAGCCAGTATGCCGGACCGGCTCCCGTTCCGATTGAGGTATACAATGAGTCCATCCGCCACCAGAGCCGCGGACGGGTCGCAATAACCAGCCAGACGATGCGCCAGATTCTTGCTCATTTGGTGTTCTCTGAGGATACTTTCCAGCGGCTCGGCCCGGCCTTCAACTCTGGCACTTCGATCTTTCTCTATGGCCCTCCCGGTGATGGAAAGACCAGCGTGGCGAAAGCGTTCGGCAATCTGGTCTTAAGTCAGGTAATGTATATTCCGTATGCACTTTACCTGGCTGGACAGACTATCAAATTGTATGATTCGGCCAATCACCAACTCGCGCCCGATGCGGATACTACGTCTAATGGGACCGGAAGCCTGCGCGCTGGCGGCCGGCGCGACCCGCGTTGGGTCAAGATTCGCCGTCCGTTCATCACGGTAGGCGGGGAGCTGACCCTGGAAAGCCTCGATCTCGTCTTTGACGATACGCATAAGTTCTACGAGGCTCCGTTCCAGGTCAAAGCGAACGGAGGCATTCTGCTGATTGATGACTTCGGCAGGGAACTGGTCCGGCCGCCCGAACTGCTCAACCGTTGGATCGTCCCCCTGGAAAATCGCGTTGATTACCTGACCCTCCACACTGGTCGCAAAGTCGAGATCTCATTCGACGTCTTGGTGGTCTTCTCCACCAATCTGCCACCACGTGATTTGGTGGACGAGGCTTTCTTGCGCCGGTTGCGACACAAAATCGAAATTGGCGACCCGTCCTATGAGGAGTATCGTGAGATCTTCCGTCGCATCGCTCAGCAGAAAGGCGTCTCCTATGATGACCAGGGGCTTGCCTATCTGCTCCAGGAATATTACGCCAAGCACGATCGCAAATTGCGCGCTTCTCACCCGCGCGACTTGTGCGACCAAATTCTCGATATTGCGCGTTATCTTTCCGTCGAACCGACGATGAGCAATGCAATGATAGACCGCGCTGCACGCGCCTACTTTGTTGAGGTCTAAACCTATGTGGACAGAAATGCCTTCCCCAACCGTTGTTGCCCATCGCGGCGACAAAGTTCATGCCCCAGAAAACACGCTGTCGGCTTTTAAACTGGCCGCCGAAAAAGGCGCCGACGCCGTAGAGTTTGATGTGAAGTTGACCACCGACGGACAGGTGATCGTCCTCCATGATCCAACGGTGGACCGCACCACGGACGGGACCGGGAATGTTGCCCAACTCCCGCTCGCGGCGCTGCGTGACCTGGACGCTGGCGCGTGGTTCTCCGGGCAGTTTCGCGGCGAGAAGATCCCCACCCTGGATGAGGTCTTCGAGACGGTGGGCAAGCGCATTCACATGAACGTTGAACTGACCAACTATTCCACCCCGAGGGATGCCCTCGTCCCGAAGGTGGTGGAACTGGTCAAGAAACACGGACTGGAAAGCCGCGTGCTTTTTTCGTCTTTCTTTGTCCGCAATTTGCGGAAGGCGCGCCTGCTCTTGCCCGAAGTTCCGCGCGGACTCCTGACTCTGTCCGGGCTGTTGGGCTTTTGGGGGCGAACCTTCGGCTGGCGCGGCGATTATGCCGCTCTGAATCCTTACCTGACCGACGTGAACGCCGGGCTGGTGCACCGCCTCCACGCGGCCGGAAAACGCCTCAACGTTTGGACGGTCAATGCCGAAGTGGATTTGAAGCGCATGGTTGGTCTGGGTGTTGACGGCATTATCACCGATGATCCGGCGCTGGCATTGCGCCTGTTAGGGAGAGGTGAGTGACTTTGTCGAAGATGGCTCGACGTTTCCTTTCTACCGTTCTGTTGCTTGCGGTGATGCTTTCTGTCAGTCCGAGGGCGTCGGTGCGCGCCTCGGCTGCATTCCAGGATGACTTGGCAGCGGCGCGCGCCCGTCAGATACTCGGTCAGATGACCTCGGAGGAACGCGTCGGACAGTTGTTTTTAGTGGCGTTTACCGGTCCGATCGCGGACGAAAATTCCCAGATCTATAATTTGATCGTCCAGCATCACGTCGGCGGAGTCGTCCTGTCGCGCGAAAATGACAACTTCGTAGCTGCGCCGGATACCGTTTCCAGCGCTTATCAACTGGTTGCTCAGTTGCAAAAGGACGAATGGCAGGCTTCGCAAAGTACACCCACCGTTACGGATACCGGCACCCCCACGCCGTTACCGGTGCCCACATCCGTCCCTGCCAATTACATTCCCCTTTTTGTTGGTATTTCTCAGGAAGGCGACGGCTACCCCAATGACCAAATTCTCAGCGGACTCACCCCTCTCCCAGATTTGATGGCCATTGGCGCCACCTGGGACCCAACCCTGGCAGAACAGGTAGGTTCCGTCGCTGGCCGGGAGCTTTCCAGTATCGGGTTTAATCTATTTATCGGACCATCGCTGGACGTCCTCGAATCACCCGAGTCTATGTTGGGGAATGGATTGGATGCGGGCATTTTTGGCGGCGATCCGTATTGGGTGGGAGTCATGGGGAGCGCTTACATCACCGGGTTACATGCTGGCAGCAATGGACGGATGGTTGTCATTGCCGACCACTTTCCCGGTCGCGGGAGCGCCGACCGACCCGCCGGGCAAGAAGCGGCTACAGTACGGAAATCGCTCGAACAGTTGAAGCAGATTGAGCTGGCGCCTTTTTTCGCCGTCACCGGTAATGCCCGCACCCCTCAGAGCATTGCCGATGGTTTGCTGGTTTCCCACATTCGCTATCAGGGTCTTCAAGGGAATATCCGCTCGACCACACGCCCGGTCAGTTTCGATCCGCAGGCTCTTTCGCAGATTCTGTCTCTTCCCGCCTTTTCCACGTGGCGTGAGGCTGGCGGCTTGATGGTCAGTGACGATCTCGGCAGTCAGACGGTGCGTAACTTCTATGATCCGGGCGGGCAATTCTTTTCGGCCCAGTTAGTGGCGCGGGATGCTTTTCTGGCCGGGAATGATTTGCTTTATATGGGAAATATTGTCTCCAGCGAAGTACCGGACAATTACACTACGGTTGTCCAGACGATGGATTTTATTACCCAGAAGTATCAGGGAGACTCGGCTTTTGCCAAGAGGGTGGATGATGCCGTTGTTCGTATCCTTACTGCCAAGTATCGCCTTTATGGGACTTTTTCTCCTGGCTTGGTCGTTCCCCGGGAATCAGGATTGACTTTACTCAATCAGCCCGAATCACAGACAGTAACGTCTGATGTCGCTCGCCAGTCAGCGACTCTGGTCAACCCGGACACCCCCTTGGACCTGGAGACTATCCTTCCCTCTCCGCCGAGTGTGAGTGACCATATCGTTTTCCTGACCGATACGCGTCCTGGTCGCCAATGCAGTACTTGTACAGAGGAACCGATGCTGGCGAAGGATGCCTTACAAAACGTGATCCTGCGTCTCTATGGCTTTCAATCAGGCGGGCAGGTGATGGGAGGTCGCCTTGTTTCCCATTCACTGGATTCCGTTGCAGGGATTCTAAATGGCGGGACCGGCAACCAGGATCTCGAAAATTCCCTGAATCAAGCCAATTGGGTGGTTATCAACATGCTTGATGCCGAGCCCGAACAACCTCAGACTACCCTCCTACGCCGATTCCTTTCCGAGCGGCAGGATTTGTTACGCGATAAACACGTTATTGTATTTTCGTTTAACGCCCCATATTTTTTAGATGCGACCGATATCTCCAAGATTACTGCTTATTATTGTCTGTATAGCAAATCCGCCCCGTTCGTGGAAGTGGCCGCGCGGTTGCTCTTCCGTGAACTTTCTCCTGCTGGGACATTACCCGTCTCTGTAGCGGGGATTGGTTATGATTTGCTCTCTGCAACGGCGCCCGATCCGAACCAGATCATCTCCCTCTCTCTGAACTTGCCATCTGCTCCGACGCCCACAGGGACACAAGCATCTGAAGTAACGCCCACAGGATTACAAACACCTGAACCAACGCCCACGCCGAACTTGCGCGTCGGAGATACCATTTCGGTGCAGACAGGTGTCATCCTTGACCACAATGGTCACCCGGTCCCGGATGGGACAGAGGTACAGTTTACAATTGCCGTGCCTGGTAGTGGGGGGGTAGTTCAACAGATCGACGCAGCCACGATCCAAGGCATAGCAGGCGCACCATTCAACATAGATCGCCCTGGTCTGCTGGAGATACGCGCAACCAGCAATCCGGCGGTTACTTCAGTTGTCCTGCAATTGAATGTTTCCAATGAAGGGTTCAGTGTAACAGTTATCGCCCCCACAGAAATAGGCGAACCAACGGCCACTCCAACGGTTGTCGCAACGCCAGGTACCGACGAATCTCCACCGCAAGAGAAGGGTTATCCGGATTTTGGCAGTTGGTTCGTAATGGTGCTTATTCTAGGTGGATTTGGATATCTGGCTTACTGGCTGGGTGATAGATTCGCGACAACGACTTGGGGAGTGCGCTGGGCAATTTGCGTTATTCTAGGCGGGTCGTTGGCATATACTTACCTTGCCCTGCGCTTGCCGGGAGCGACGACGTATCTGCAAAGCACCGGCTGGTTGGGGATCATAGGAGTGGTTTTGCTGGGTGTGGTAGTGGGTAGCGGCAGCGCCTATGTTTGGTTCCGTCTGGCTAGGGGATCAAAGAGGCGATTAGACTGACAAGCAACAATCCTGCCGTCGTCCAAAGCAGAATCTGTTCCGGCTTTCCTTTGAAAAGTTCGGAGACTGACTTCCTCGTATGTGCCCGAACCTGAGGCCGGATGGGGAATTCGCGTGCTCCCAGCAAGAACTGGCGCAGATCCTCCGCCGTCTCTGGACGGTCGTCTGGGTGGAGTTCCATGGCCCATAAGATGGCCCGATCGGTGCGGGGGCTGATAGCTGGATTGAGTTTGCGCGGCGGCGGTGAGCTTTCTGGGTGGAGGAAGCGCTGGCGGGCATCTACTGGAGGGGTGTTTGTCAGCAAATGGTAAAGAGTACAACCGAAGGCATAAAGGTCACTGCGGATATCGGTGTGCAAGCCGTCACCGCCGTACTGTTCGAGGGGCGTGTAGAGAGCGGTACCGCGTCCTTGAATGACAGTGATGGTCATCTCGTCGGGAACGAGGGCTTTGACCAGGCCAAAGTCCACCAGCTTGAGCAGGCCGTTGGGGGTAATTTTCAGGTTGGATGGTTTCACGTCCCGGTGGACAAGCGGGGGCGTCTGACTGTGTAAGTACGTAAGTGCTTCAACCAGTTGGTTGGCCCAGCCGAGCACATCTGCCTCGCTCAAGAAGGTATTTTTCTGCTTGGCATCCAGTATCATGGTGCGCAAATCTTTACCGGGGACGTAGTCCATGACCAGATAATCGCGCGGACCGACAGAGAAAAAATCTGAGACTTTGGGCAGGTTGGGATGATCCAGGCGCGCTAAAACGGTGGCCTCATGCAGGAATTGCTGACGGGCCTCCTTGAGCAGCTTGGCAGGTACTGTGCGGTCGTGTTCGACTTCTTTGAGCGCACACCGGCGCCCTTCCAGGCGGAGGTCGTCGGCAAGGTAAATATTGCCCATACCTCCCTGGCCGATGCGTTCGCGAATGTGATAGCGGCCGCGCAGTACGTCTCCGGTTTTAAGCGCGACAGGCATATGGGTCCGATCCGCTAGGAACTAGAAAAAAAGGAATGCGCGGCTGGTAGAAAATTCAGCGTCGTGGTCAGCGTTGCATGTCTGTTCATAATTTGCCATATTATAAGCGTCTTTTAGCTTATTGTTGTATAATGCGTTTACTTCTCCTTGCATAAATTTCTGAACTTAATCGGCCAAAAAGCAAGGAAAAAACAACGATTTGGGTTCAAATATTTACGCAGTACCCTGTAGCAGGAGTGAACGGCATATGGACGGGAATCTGATAGAGTATCCTTTATTGATCGCACAAAATGGTCCGCTGAAGGGCCAACGCTGGTCGTTAGGCAAGCCATTATTAATCGGACGTGAAGCGACTTGCGAGGTGGTTGTTTCAGACCGGATGGTCTCGCGTTTTCATGCCCGTATTGCTCCTAAGGCTGAAGAAGTAGTGTTGGAAGACCTGGGCAGTAAGAACGGGACGCATTGCAATGGCAACCCGGTAAAGGGACAGGTGAAGTTGCAGGATGGCGACATCGTGCAAATAGCTCTTACACAGCAATTCCTGTTCTTAACGTCGGATGCGACGGTCCCGTTGAGTGAAGCTGATGAACATCCCGGACGCCTGCGGCTGGAGATGCGTTCCCGGCGGGTGTGGGTAGATGAGCAGTTGATTGACCCTCCGCTTTCGGCTTTGCAGTTTCATGTCTTGCGTGTGTTGTACGAAAACCAGGGACAGGTATTAAGTCGGCAGCAACTGGTCGCGGAGGCCTGGGGTGACGAAGAGGCTGTCGGCGTTTCGGACCAGGCGCTGGATGCGCTCTTGCGCCGTCTGCGCGACCGGATTGCGGCGATTGACCCGGCACACCCCTACATTGTTACCATGCGCGGGCATGGCGTCCGGCTGGAAAATCCGCCGGTGGAGTGAAGGCAAAAGCAAGAAACAAAATTCCCCGCCACACTCAGCATGGCGGGGAATTCGTTTATCCCATGCCTTTTCTCATCGTGATTTTGAGCACGGCTCGATAGACTTGCTGGAGTTTTGCGATGGTCTGGGCGTCCTCGCCCTGCGGTTTCTTCCCGGCCTGCTCTTCACTGCGTGCCAGGATATTGGCAATGATAGAACTGAGTTCGGGGGTGATTTCCTTGGCGTGCTGTTCGAGCAATTTGTTTAGGGCTGCTTCGTCGGGCGCGTCGAGCAGTTCTTCGAGCAGGGCCAGCTCGGGTGGCGGGGCGCTGGCTTTTTGCAGCGCCGTGGCAATCTGCTGGAGTTTTGGCATCCGCTCGGCATCATTCTTCTGATTTGCTTCCTGCAAGGCGCGGTTCAATATCTGGACGAAGACGTCGTTGATTACTTCGATGTGTTCGAGTGTGGCTTGTTGAATGTTCTCGGCAGCCAGGAGAGTGTTAAGCAGTTCATTGGCGCGTTTGTATTCTCCTTCTGCACGCTGGTCAATGCGGCGGGTGATCTCGAGCAATTTTTCACGCAGGGCTTCCAGTTTTTTGCGCTCGTCGCCACTCTTTTTCTCGATCCGCTCGGTGAGAGACTGGAAGAACATATAGTCGAGCCCGGGGCGGGTCAGGCTGACCAGTGCGGACAGGCGGTCGTCGTTGGGCGCTTCGATGAGGATGTTGAGCAGCTTCTCGCGGTCGAGGCCTTTCCCGGCTGCCTGCAAGGTCTTGACGGCTTCCTGGATTTCTTTGGCCTGGCTGGCTAGCTTGCGCCCGTATTCGGTCTCGGCCATCAGTTGCTTCTGGAGGGCGTCCATCTGTGTGATGTATTGTTCCTGCCTGCTGGTGGAGGCGCCTTCTATCAAGCGGCTGAAAATGGCAAAGAACTCGGCGTCAAACAGGGCGGCTTCCTGCTTGATGATCTCTGAGCGTACCTCCGCCGATGCCGCGCCGAGCAAACGCTCCACCACGGCAACCTTTTTCTGTTGAGCCTGGATCATCTCCGGCGTGATGCCGTCAGCGGCGAGGATGCGTTCGACGAGATTCTGATAAGTCAAGCAACCTTGCGGACGGAAGAGATAGGCTTTACGCTTTTCAGGCGGCAGGCGGTTCATGACCTGGGTGATGAGTGGACCGATCAGCTTTTCCTGCTCGTTGACCGGCATGCCCAGTTCCGACGGGAAGTAGTTGAGCAGCAGTTCTTTATCGGCGTCATGATAAACGATGGGGGTGGCCAGCGGGCCGTTATAGCCGCAGCTCTGGCAGACGGCGTAGTTGGAAACCCCGCCCAGCAGGCGTTGCTTCGCGCCGGGATCAGAGGTGACATCGAAGAGTTGCTCGATTTGTGCGATGACAGGTTGTCGGCAGCGCGGACAGGAAATTTGTGTTTTTTGTGGAGGCATGTGAGATTTCCAATTTCTGATTTTCGATTAACGATTTACGTTTGGGTTGATGAATGAACCGGCCTATTTTACTTCAATATCGGGATTACGGGCGCGGCAGGGAGAAACAGATGCGGGCGCCGGTGGCAGGCTGCGGGTCCACCCAGATGCGCCCAGCGTGAGCCTCGACGATGGCCTTGGCGAGATACAACCCGAGGCCGGCGCCTTTTGTCTTGCGGACGGCTTTGTCCGAACGGTAGAAGCGGTCGAAGACGTGCGGGATGTCGGCCGGGTCTATGCCGGAACCCTGGTCACTGACACACACGATGACCTGTTTTGGCCGGGCCTGCCCGCTGATGCGGATTTCGCCGTCGGGGGCGTATTTGATGGCGTTGGAGACCAGGTTGGAAAGAACCTGGGTAATGCGGTTCTCATCGGCCAGGATGACGGGGAATTTCTCGGGGAAGTCTACGACGATGGTATGGCGCTGGGTCTGGGTGTGGAAACGCTCCGCCAAGTGTTCGGCCAGGGTCGGCAGGGAGATATCGGACAGGTTGGGGGTGAGACCTCCAGCCTGCAGGCGTGAAGCGTCGAGTAAATCCTCGATCATGGACGCCAGATGGTCAGCCTCCTCCTCGATGACGGCCAGGCTGTCACGCACGACGTTCTTGTCCCATTTGGCATCCTCGCGGCGCAGGGTGCTGACGTAGCCCTTGATGAGCGCCACGGGAGTCTTGAGTTCGTGGCTGACGATGGAGACGAAGGTGTTCTTGATCTCTTCAGCGGTGCGGAATTTGGTGATGTCGCGCACGGTGGCGATAACGTTGCGCAAGGTCCCGTCGGCAGCGAGCAGCGGGGCGTAGGTGATCCCCACTGGCAAGTTGGGGAGCTCCGGGCGATCCAGGTCGCCTTCGACGTACAGGTAGGCGTTGGAGGTCAACGGCCAGCCGCCGGTTTCGGCTTCTTCGAACGTCAGGCCTTCGGGACGGCGCGCCCAGCGGATGATTTCGGTATGAGTCTTGCCCTGAATTTCAGCGCGCGGGCGGCCATAGAGTTTTTCGAAGGCAATGTTACAGCGTTCGATGGTACGGTCGGCTTTGAGGATGAGGATACCATCGGCAGCCGAATCGAGCAGGGCGTCGAGACGCTGTTTCTCGTAACTGACCTGGCCGTAGAGCCGGGCGTTGAAGACGGCGATGGCGGCCTGGTCGGCGAAGGATTGCAGGAGCAATTTGTCGTGGGCGGAGAACAGGTCGGGGTAACTGCGGAAGATGAAGATGACGCCGATGACCTGTCCATGCGCGGCGAGCGGGATGCCGACGCCGTTCAGCAGCCCCATACTGGCGGTATAGGTCAGTTCCTTCAACATGCGGTTGAGCTCGACCAAGTTGAGTTCGGCGGCTTCTTCTTCGGCCAGCAGAGGCTCGAGGTAACTCAAAAAAGCCGCGGGAATGCCATGAGCCGCCACCACCCGCCAGCCACCGGTCTCTTTGAGGGCAATGATCCCAGCCTGCCCGGCCAGCATTTCGATGGAAATACGCAGGATGCGCGTCAGCAGTTTGTCCAGGTCGAGTTCCTGGGTGAGGGCACGCGCAATTTCGAGCAGGTAGTCGCGTTGGCGGATGCGGAAATCAGGCAGCATTTCGATTTACGATTGCGGATTGACGATTTGCGATGGATGTGAACCGACTTGGTTATTTTATCACTGTCGTGGGCGGGGAATGTAAGATTCCTGTCATACCTCGGGGCTTATTAATTCAGTGCTCTAACACATCCATGTGAAATTCGTCCCGCGGTCTCACGCCGGCGGATATCCCTTCACCCTCCGGGGGCGCTTCGCGGCGGGGGTACACGTAAATCCGCCCGGCTGAGGGCGTGAAAGCCGCCCGAGAGCGGCTAGTCCGCTTCAGCAGGCTTTCGAGCCCTTAGCATGGGCCTTTAGTCCCGGCGTAATGAAAACGCCCTCTCCTCCCGGAAAGGGCGTTCTTCACTCACGCTGGGGGATACCCCTTCACCCTCCGGGTGCGCTTCGCGGCGGGGCACATGTGGAATCCCCCGGCTGAACGCGTGGAAGCCGCCCGCCTGTGCCCCGAAGGGGTAAGGGTGGCTCGACTACGGTTTCAGTCCGCTTAAGCGGACTTTATTGAACTGATCCAGGGACTTTAGTCCCGGCGGATAATTCTAACGGTTGATCGAAATCGTTGGACACCTTGATCTTCCCCCTGGCGCTGCCAAACTTACGGCGTGAGTCGCCCCTGATAGGTACAAGTTCCAATGCTGCGCGCGCGTATTGCAGGCAGGCTTTAATGTCATCCGCTTTCAACTGGGGATAATAGTCCTTTATCACCTGCTGAAAGGTAATACCGTCTTCCAGCAATTCCAGAATCATCGTCACCGTGATGCGCGTGCCGTGGATGCAGGGCTTGCCGCCATAGATTTTGGGGTCAATGACGATACGATTGGTAGTCATGTTGGCATTATACACCCATCATTTCCCTCGCCGCCCGCCGCCCGATCTCCACGGCGAAATTCGTCCCCCGGTCCCAGGGATAGACCTGGCTCATCGAGGCGAAATACACCCCCTCCACCGGCGTCTTGATTTCCGGGATATTTTTCGAGTGATTCACCAGTGGCACCGGCTGGGCGTAGGCCGTGCGGAACAACCAGACTTTCTTGACCCATGCCCGCTCGAATTTCGGGTTGAACTTCTTCAGCGCCGGCAGGAAGCGCTCCAACAGTTCCTCCTGGCTCAGGCGGAAGAACTCGTGCTCCGGCTCCAGGTAATCGCCGGCGTAGACGATGTGGTCGCCGCCGAAGTGCTCGGCCTCCACGTAATTGGTGTGCTCCACCAGCGCCAGGAACGGGTAGCCCGCCCTCTTGGGCAGGTTGTACCAGTAGTAGCCTGCCTCCGAAAGCTGGTGTTTGAGCGCCAGCGCCAGCACCACCGCCCCCATGGACTTCATGCTCTTCAACCCGTGCAGGTACTCTTCGGGTAAAGACGGGACCAGCCGGATCATCGCCTCGGGTGAGATTGTGACCAGCACCTTGTCATATCCCTCGGTCGTCTCACTGCGGATGCTTACCCCGCTCGAGCCTGCCTCCCGCTCGATGCGCGTCACCGGCATCTGGAGGCGGATCTCCACGCCCATCTCTCGTAGTTTGTCCGCAAACATATCCGCAAATTTCTGGAACCCGCCCTCGAACGTGCCCAGGCGCGTGGTACGCACCTTGAGGCGCGCCCACATCCAGGCCATGTTGACCTGCTTGTAGTAGCGTTCGCCGAACTTGCCGATGACCAGCGGCTCCCACATCAGCGCGTAGACTTTCTTCCCGGCCCACTTGCGCAGCCATTCGTGCACGGTGTATTTTTCGAGGGCGTGCCAGTTGTTCGTCAGGCGCAGATATAGGCCCACCAGTCCGAAGCGGATTTTATTGATGCCCCAGCCCAGTCCGGGGAACAGGATCGCCTTGAGGATTGAATCGAACGGATAGAACTTGCCGTTGTGGTACATCACCGTCAGCGGGCGCGGGAACAGGACTTTTTCCTGCCAGCCGAGTTCCTTGATCAACCCCAGCATATACTTGTCGCTGGCGAACCAGTGGTGATAGAACTTCTCGGCAGACCAATCCCAATTTGGCTCCTTGAACCCGCTGGCCAGCCCGCCGACGTAGTTCGCCGCCTCGTAAATGGTGATTTTATGACCGGCTTTGGTCAAATCGTACGCCGCGGCCATGCCGGAGAACCCGGCTCCGATGATTGCGATTTTAGCCATGAATTTTCCCGTTTACGGTTGAAATGAATTTACGGCCTGAGTCTAACATGCTTTCCGCCGTCTTTTCGGCACGGTTAATTCTTGCCGGCGAATTTGCTTAACTCGATGGCCGTCTCCGGGAATTGCGCCAGGATGTGTTTATCTGCCGTGACGAGTTTCACGCCCAAACCCTGCGCCAGGGCGACGAATTCGCAATCGTAGGCAGTGCAGGTGCTGGTGACAGCTAGTTCCAATACACGGTTGGGAGATACGGAATATTCTTTTCCTTGCAAGAGACGCTGGGCATGTTCCAAATTATTTTGAGCATCATGCCAAGAAAGAAGCTTCTTGCGCACGTAACCGGTTAGCACATTACAAAACTCACTACGCCAGAGATAGGGAACAACCCAAATTGGATCTTTCTCAAGTGCTTTGTGTGCTTCTGATGTTAGCTCGCCGGCGACTATCAGATAACTGATAATGTTTGTATCCACAACAATCATTTTCTGCCCTCATTTTTCAAACCCGTGAGTTCTTCATCGCTGATTACATAGTGCGCCGTCATTTCTCGGAGTTGGCGTGCTTTTTCGAGCCATGCTTTTACATCAAGCGGTTGAGGCATCACAGATTGCTCAATAATGGCAATCAACTCGCTGTTGATACTGCGATGATTAGTTTTCGCATTTTGTTTTACACGTTCATATAATTCAATAGGGATGTTTTTCAGTGTTACCGCGACCATAGCGACCTCCATAATAGTTCCATTATGGAACCATTATGGAATATTTTTGGAGTTCTGTCAAGAGAAATGGGAGTACAATTGCCCCCATGTCCAGGCAAACCTTACTGGCCGTCCTGGCCCACCCGGATGACGAGTCCTTCGGCATGGGCGGCACGCTGGCCCTCTACGCCTCGCGCGGCGTGGACGTGTATCTCGTCTGCGCGACGCACGGCGAGGTGGGGGAGGCGGCCCCGGAGATGCTGAAGGGGTTCGACTCCATCGCCGAATTGCGTGAGTCCGAGTTGCGTTGCGCGGCGGGCATCCTGGGACTAAAAGGCGTCTATTTCCTCGGCTATCGCGATTCGGGCATGCCTGGCTCAGTGGACAATAAATATCCAAAAGCCCTGGCGGCTCAGCCGCTGGACGAAGTTGCCGAGAACGTGGCCTGTTATATCCGCGAGCTGAGACCACAGGTCGTCCTGACCTTCGACCCGATCGGCGGCTACCATCACCCGGACCATATCGCCATCCAGCGGGCCACGCTACGCGCCTTCGAGCAGGCTGCCAATCCGGATTTCGCTCCGGAGAGCCTGCCCGTTTATGGGCCGCAGCGGCTGTATTTTCACATGATACCGCATGGGTTCATGAAGTTCGCCGTCAAGTTCCTGCCGCTCATCGGGAAAGACCCACACAAGTTCGGCCGCAATGGTGATATTGATCTGGCTGCGATTGCCGCGGTGGATTTTCCGACCCATGCCCGGATCAATATCCGCTCCGTGCTGGAAAAGAAGGAAAAAGCTGCGGCCTGCCATGCCAGCCAGGGTGGGGGACGGATGGGCTCCAGATTGACCACTTTCTTTATGCGGCTTTTCAGCGGTACTGAGACCTATATGCGAGCCTATCCGCCAGTGCAAAAGGGAGAGAGAGTGGAACGTGACCCGTTTGCGCATATCCGCAAGGACCTTTAAAGCCGGTTTCTTTTATCATGCCCTTATGATTGATGCGCATCGCCTGATTTTCGTCCACGGTTCCGAAAGCAACAGCCAGACCTATAAGGCCACCCTGTTGCGTGGACTGTTCCCTGGAATGCTCACCCCAGACTTTACCGGCCCTCTGACCGAACGCATGACGCAGCTGGAAGGCATTTTGGGAAACCAGACCGGCTGGACGATCATCGGCTCCAGCCTGGGCGGGCTGATGGCGGCGCTTTTTGCGGCGCAGCATCCGGGTCAGGTGCGCAAATTGGTCCTGCTCGCCCCGGCGCTGATTTTGCCGGAGTTCGCCGAAAATCTCCCCACATCTATCTCCATCCCTACGGTCATCATACAAGGTACACGGGATGAACTCATCCCGCTTGGGCTGGCGCGGAAGTTGGCCGAAAAAGCGTTTACCAACCTGACCTATCTCGTCGTGGACGATGACCACCGTCTGCACAAGACTGCGGAAGAGTTGGATTGGAAGGCCATGCTTGCCGGGTAAAAATTACCCGCCGTATCCTCCATAAGCCCGTAAGATAACAAAACGGCTTGCGCTAATTGCACAGGCCGTTCGCCATTTTATCCCCCTGCCAGCCGGATCAAGGCTGGCGGCACCCAAAAACCACCATACCCCCAGTAGATTACCTCCAAGCCAACCGCTAATAAAAAGATTCCGAAGCCAATCAAAATCCAGTCGCGCCTCTGGTAATGCAATTGCTCCAACCAGGTACGTGGACCGATTCCGAAGGCACGTAGATCCATGGCGTCAATGATATCTTCCGAACCAATAATGGCATGAATGGTCACAGGGATCATCAGCGGGCCAAGTTTACGTACTTGCTGAATCAACCCGCCGCTGATTTTTTCTAATTCGTAGCCACGCGCCCGTTGGGCATCCATGGTCAACTGGAAATCGCGGCCAAAAGTGGGGATGAAGCGCATGGACAGGTCCATGGCGTAGGCAATTTTATCGGGCAAGCCCAACCCGCGGAAAGTAACGCCGTACAGCGCCGGGTTGAGCGAGTACGGGATCAGGATGGTCATGATGGCAATGCCGAAGACACGCCCGAACTGGCTGACGGCAAAAAAAGCCCGCTCGACCGTGATCTTCAGAGTGGGGGTCCAGCCGAGGATCGAAAATGAGGTCCGAAATTCGCGGATGAGGTGTTCCTGCTGGTAAACCTCCGATCCACCGCGTCCGGTCAAAAAGGTAAGCAAGGTAAAAACAAAGACAAAGCCGACGATGAAAAGGAATGCACGCCGGATCTCCTTCCATTTCAGGCCGGAAGTCAGCAGCACGACAACGGCGATCAGCACGAGCGGCGCGAGGAAGCGGATATCCCAAAAGAATAACGTGGTGACCAGGTAGCAGCCGTAGAAGATGATCCAGGCGCGCGGGTCGAACCACTGGATGAGGGACTTGCGTTTGCGGTAACGCCAGGTAACTAGCATAAGGTACAGAAGGCTGTTTGCTGGAGGCAGTAATTGCTTACTGCCTCCAGCGTTCTAAAGGCTGAACTAACGTCCAGACTGCTTGCGGACGGCGGCGTAAGCCACGACCAGCAGTGGGACGAGGATCGCGGCGAAAATCAAATTCGGACCGGCAGACGGCATGAACTCACCGACGATGGCAGCAGCCGGGCTGTAGCCGTTGATCCAGATGTCGGAAATGGCGGCAAAGCCAATCCCTAGGATATTGCCGAGCATACCCCAGGTTACGGCGGCGGCAATGTCAATATTCTTGCCGAAGGCAAAGCGCACCACAAGTACCAGCACAAAGCCGATCACCATCGAAATACCGGCGAAAAAGGTAATTGGGGCATCTCCAAAGATGTTGTTGGGCACATCGTAGAACATCATGTTCGGCAAAGCGCGGTTCAGGAAGTAAATGATCACACCCAGTGCAGTTAGAACGCCGCCGGCAATCAGGACGGTATCCAGGCTCTTCTTCTTGTCTTTGAACAGCAGCGCCATGCCAGCGATAAAGCCCACCAAGCCATTGCCGATGCTCCATTGCGGCGACAGGCCAAAGCCGGTCAGTGCGTCGCCGAACATGTTGCCAACCGCGCCGGTGAAGAAGCCCACCACCGGGCCGAAGGCATAGCCGAAGAACATCGGGATGGCGATGGCCGGGCGCAGGGCCACCTGGCTCAGCGACGGGACGACGAAAACAGTCCCGTTGAACATCCAGGAAAAGACCGCGTACAGTGCCGCACCGATGGCCATCCAGACCACTTCACGTGTACCCACTTCCCAGGCCTTGTTCTCGCGGGTTGTCAGGTAGACGACCAAGGCGATCAACAGGCCGACAACCACGAAGACAAAGCGCAGTAGGGCGTTCTCGCCAGTCTGGAGACGTTGAATGTGAAATATGCTACCACCGACGTAATTCAGCAGCAGGAAGATCACTAGGATGACGCCCAGGGCGAGTCCAACACCAAGCAGTTTCTTATTCATACATTCTCTCCTTTTTTTAGTTTTTAAGTTTATATGTGCGCCAGAGCTTCGGCGCGCAGGAAACACTGCGTGCGCGGCCAAAAATTCATATTTTCCGCCAGCAAGCTAGTCGGAACCAGACGGCAATCTTCCAGCCGTCGGGTATCGCCCAGCACGTCATGAGGGGAGCCATCCGCGACAATGCGACCGCCGGCAACAATCATCACCCGGTTGGCATAGATGACTGCCAGGTCGACATCGTGCGTGATAAATAAGATGGCCTCAAACCCGGGCAACTGTAGAATGGCATCCATGAAGCTCATGTAGTTTTTGTAATCCTGTCCGGCGGTCGGCTCGTCCATTACCAGGATGCGCGAGCGCATGGCCAGAATGGCCGCGATACTGACGCGTTTCTGCTGTCCGAAGGAAAGCGCAAGTGGGGGATCGTTCTCATTATCTACAAGATTGACAATCTCTAATGCCTCTTTCACCTCCTTTTCAATCTGGTCTTTGGGGTGCTTCAGGTTTTTCGGCCCGAACGCCAGTTCCTCACGCACGGTCGGCGCGAAGAGCATGTGGCTTGGACTTTGGAACACATAACCCAGCGTGCTGGCAATTTGCGCCACGCTGGCCTCGCGCGTGTCGCGTCCATTCACCAGCACACGTCCAGACTTGGGTTTGAGCAGGCCGATGGCATGCTTGACAAAGGTCGTCTTGCCAGCGCCGTTCGGCCCCAGGACGGCAATCACATCACCGCGTTTGATTCCCAGGTTGATTCCGTGCAACACTTCTGTCTCAGCTTCATACCCAAAGGCGACATTTTCGAACCGGACCAGCGGCTCGTTTTCGGCCCCCCGGCTTGCTGCACCCGGAAGGATGTTCAACACCAGCGGGGCCGGGTCTTTGGCTGCCCGCCCAATGACGACCTTTGCCGGAAGCTTGACCTCGTGGTAATCTACAACTTTTTCGAGACCTTTCAGCGGACCCAGGTATTTGATCTCTCCATCCGACATAAACATCACTCGTTCCGGCCGGATGCGCAACACGTCCTCGACGCGGTGCTCGATCATCAGGACGGTCATGCCTTCGTCCGCCAGGCGGCGCACCATGTCGAGGGTTTCGTACGCAGACGCCGGGTCCAGGCTCGCCAGCGGTTCATCCAATAACAGCATGGAGGGCCGCATGGCCAGGACACCGGCCAGGGCCACTTTCTGCTTTTCCCCGCCTGAGAGGTTAAACGTTTCCCGATCGCGCAGGTAAGAGATATTCAGGTAATTTAACGCTTCGTCCACCCGAGTGATGATTTGCGGACGCGGCATGCCAAAATTCTCCAACCCAAAAGCCACCTCATGTAAAACCTTCGTCCCCAAAATCTGCCGTTCCGGGTCTTGCAGGACTGTCCCGACGGTCTGGGAAATTTTCGACAGAGACCAGCCAGTCGTTTCATGACCCTTCAATAAAATACAGCCCGACCTCTCGCCCTTATAAGAGCGAGGAATCAGGCCGTTGATGCAGCGGATGAGTGTCGTCTTTCCGCAACCGCTCGCGCCGGCAATCAGCAAAATCTCACCCGGACCTGCAGAGAAAGAAATATTCCGGATGGCGGTGGTTTCCCGGTCGCGATAACGGAAGGAGATGTTTTCGACAATCAGCGGGGTTTCGGCATTCATAAACGCTCAAGGAGAATAATACCGGCATTTTGCTTGCGGTTCTATTCTACCAGACCTTAAGAGTCTTCGAGACTCTTGGGTCTAACAATTACTTCAACCACATCCCCAACCCGCGCCCCGGTGACTTGCGCGGCGCTGCCGTTGACGATGGCAATTTCGACATAATTCTCACTGTCCACCAGGGCAACCAATTTGCCGGGTTGATTATGGCCGTAAGAGGCTACCAGGCCGCGCGTTTCGTGCCCGTGCAGGCGGAAAAGGATATTTTCTTTACCGGCCAGGGACGCAGCCGGTAAGTCGGTGGTCAGGTTGCCGAAGATGTCCACCACCGTAACGTGGGCGCGCCAGCCGTTGGCAATCTTTTCGGGCTTTGGCATGGCAAGCCGCAGCGGGTCTTTGATGGCCGGACCAAGCTCTGCCAGCGGGACGCCCTTCGCCAGGTGCGCGCCGACCGGGGCGAAGATGTCCCGTCCGTGGAAGGTGTGGCTGACATCCGGCAACCAATATTTCCGGTTGTTCGTATGGACGAATTCGACCGGCCCACCGTTCTTCTCCACATCTTCAAGAATAGGGGTCAATAGGCCGTTATCCGGGCCGACAAAATAATGTGCACCCAGCCGGGCGGCCAGCGGACGGCGCTGCGTCCCCACGCCGGGATCAATGACAGCTACATGCACCGTCCCGGCGGGGAAAAACGAATAAGCCCGCCAGAGGGTGAAGGCCCCTTCGAGGACATTTTGCGGGGTGATGGTGTGGGAAATATCGGCAATCTGTGCCTCGGGGCAGATGCCCCAGATGACGCCTTTGAGCGTGCCAACGAAGCCGTCTTTGGTACCGAAGTCAGTGGTGAGGGTGAGAATGGGCACGGGAATCAGGAATCAGGTGATCAGGGATTTGGACTGAAGGTTAAACCAAGCAGTGGAGAATGATTTTCATCTTCCATGCTATACTTAATTCTAACCGAATTTCAACCCCACACCGTATAACGTCCCAACCAATTTAGAACGTTATGCGGACGGCCCATAAGCTGTCCTGCCCCCCACATGGGGGTGAGCCACCAAACGGCGGCTGAGCACCTAGTTGGGCCGCCAAAGATAAAGGAATACACCGTGAAAATCCTTGTATGCCCGCTGTCCAAAGTGATGAGCATGATTTCTAGCTACGCGCCGGAGCGTATCGTTAGCTTGCATACCTTCTTGATTAAACCGTTCGACCAGATGCGATACTGAATCTCCTGATTCCTTCCCGGCCAATTGAGCTGCTTCCGTGTAACTACGCCCGGCTGCTACCTCCAGGATTTCCTTGGCATGGGCGACATGCACGGCAGGTTCACTTTGGGAACGACTGATCCGTTCGAGCCAGATCTTTTCTTCTTCTGTCAATGTGCGGAGTGGGTCCTTTTATCGTCGGGTCATTTGGTTTGTACCACCTCATGGGGATTTATCTCCTCAATGGCAAGTTCCACGCCAACTGACCCACTAACTTACTCCACTTCCCATGATACAAGGGAGCGTGCTGTGTGACGCCCATCTTTATTGCCCACAGACACTCCTATAGCTGGGGTTAATCTGTCTTCGGTATATTGTGCGGGCTTTATTTTCTGGTATGAGATATAATTCCTTTAGGAGTTCGCCCAATTCAACCAAACAGAAGAAGGTACGTATTCCTCATGCCAGTTAATAACTCCGAACTCGACAAACGACTCTGGGCAGCTGCCGGTGAGTTGCGCGCCAATTCCAAAAAAATCGTTTCATTGTTTCCATACCCACATTTCCGCTCAATCATGAAAGAGGAGAGCAAGAAATGAAAAAAATCAAGATCGTTGCTGTATTACTCGGTCTGTTAGTGAGTCTAATTATTCCGGCTTCAGCCTCGACCAGCCTCAGTATGCTTACCTGGGTTCACACCTCAGATGGGATGGGAGAAGGCAGCCCATCTAGCTTTCCGGACACCTATGCCTTTGCTTTTTCGCCAAACTATGCGACAGATGATACGGTATATGCCGGAACATACATTGGGGTCTATAAATCCACGGATAAAGGACTGACCTGGACCAATAAAATGTATTCAACCCTGCCAGCTATCAATTCTTTGTCTGTCTCACCGGCCGATCCTACAGGCGATACACTGATTGCCGGGGCAGAAGACGGCATCCTCCAGACCATCAATCGTTGGGACAACTATTCTGGTATCGGCCCAACTGGTTTGGCGGTTTCATTTGCGGTATTTTCGCCCGATTACGTGCATGACCACATGATTTTCGCCGGCACAGACGGCAATGGAATTCGTGTCATGACGGACACAGATCCATGGTGGTCCATTGATGAGGGCACCATACAGGGCAAGGTCACTAGGATCGTTTTCGATCCTAATTATTCGGTTAACCATATCTTCTATGTTGCAAGCTATGGTTATGGAATATACAAAGGGGATGGCGGCTCCAATCTCAGTAGCTGGCAATGGACCGAACTAAACACGGGGCTTGATACCGCCAATAAGAAATATGTTAGTGCCATCGCGATCTCCCCCGATTTCGTCATTGATCATACACTCTTTATCGCATCAGACGGTGTCGGGATATATAAATCCATGGACGCGGGGAAACACTGGAATGTTGCCTATGACAACCTCGCATTTAAAACCCTGCTGTTCTCACCGAACTTTGCCACGGACCGGACGATCTATTCTGGTGAGGACGGCCGCGGCGTGTACCGATCTACGGACGGAGGTGCGACCTGGAACCAGATGAATCATGGGTTTGCAGATCCAGTTCTTGCCGGTTCTGTTCTTACCCTGGCATTTGCCCCGGGAAAACCCACGAACCTTTTCGCTGGGCTCTGGGGGGGGCCCGACGGCGGGGTGTGGCAGTTCTTGTTCCCGTCAAGCCAGGTATTCATTCCATTTGTAATGAAGTAACTTCTTGAGATTTAGGGAGTGGATAATTACGTGGGTTTATTTTGGGTATGTCCTTCTGAGCGACCGAAGGGAGCGAAGAATCTGTTATTTCCCGGCGAAAAACCGAGATTCTTCACGCTACGCGGCTCAATAACACCCAAGATTGAAGTTACCCCACCATGTTAGCCACTCCCGCTTGTTGAAATTCTCCTTAATTGACACCTTCGAAGGTTGAAAATAATGTTTGCACTTCTCTCATTTCTTCTTCTCATCCCACTTTGGATTTGACTCTTCAGGGCTTTCGATGCTTTAGTTATACTTGAATATGAGCTATTTACTGATTCTTGGATTAAGGATGGGCAGCCATCTGGAATGTTCTGGCGTCCTCCTGAAACCGGTGCAACACAGCGGAATCAATTTGCTACTTCAAAAGCCATGTATTTATGGCTTTTCAAGAAACCGAATTGGGTAGAATCAAGTAGCACTGCTTCCAAGACAATTAATAAATACCGATTATAGTTTTTAGCTTGGAATATTAGCATTGTAGTCTGGTTCTTTGTTATTCTTAGATTTACCGGATAGCAGCTCCAACACCGGCTCCAGCAACTGTCTTTAAAAGCAAGAGCAAAACCACCTTTAAAGGGAAAAGCATAGGGATTTTAAGCCATACTGACTTCCCTGAACGGCACTTGATCTCTCATCATGGCGTTGAGG
>Ga0315284_10000165_pt1 | contig 89606 bp, 78 predicted proteins | sample YL17G09_16_MG_FD_203696 | JGI IMG/M metagenome (GOLD analysis project Ga0315284, IMG submission 203696) | Sediment microbial communities from Yellowstone Lake, YNP, Wyoming, USA - YL17G09_16 | ecosystem: Environmental > Aquatic > Freshwater > Lake > Sediment | place: USA: Wyoming | collected... | reverse complement strand
TGACTGTTGGGGACTGCGCGACGGGCGGGGGGGTGAGAAAGCTGGGATCCGCAAGAAGAGCAGAACGAGCCGGATGCATGGTTACCACAAGTTGAGCAGCACATGCTGTGATGAATGTGATATATGGCCAAATTCAATGAGGCCTACAGTATATTCGATTTTTCAATTTTTTCCATAGCCCCCATAGCCCCATAGCCCCATAAGCCTGGTTCACAAGCCTACCCCACAAGCCCTATCCCATAAAATTGAAACAGTTATCCCATGCACCACCATCAACCCTATTTCATTCATCATCATCATCATCATCATCATCCTACCCCATGTCATTCAAAGCTATCGCCCTCGGATCGGCCGCCATCGCCGCATCGACATCAATCTATTTCATACACCGCGGGGCAAGCCCGTTGGCCCTGCTCGGCGCGGCCCCTATAGCCACGGTGATCGGTCTAGTCGGAGGGTACGAATTGGTCAGCAACATACCCAAAAAATCCTTCCCACAAGGGCTCAACGGCGGCCCGGCTATGCTCACCGCCGTAGCGACGTTCATACTCAGCTCATCTGTCATCGGGTACGGCTCGTTCGTTTTGATGGCAAAGTACCTTTGTTGAAAAATTGAAATAGCGTCATCTTGTTGAGCTTTGTCTAATTTGTCTATTAGTCAAAACAAATCAAATCGTACATCAAATAGTCATGTCTTATCGCGAACCATCTGCCGGAGACAAGTTTATCGGGGGCGTCATCCTATTCGGACTACAGATTGGTGCGCAAGTCACTCTCGAATGGGCTAGCGGATTAGTCAAAGAATTGAGGCCCATCGTCGTACTTGCATGCTTTCCGCCGTCTGCGATTGTCGGAATCATATCAAGCTTCTATGTCACGCGGTACATTTTGACAAAGGGTCGGCAAGACGCGCCTGTTATGGCGATGGGGATGATTTTGTATACTTTCTTCGCTTCGACAATCGGGTACACAACGCTGATCTGCTTGGCCCGGTACTTCAACTAGCCTGTTTGCTTATAAAAATTGAAATAGCGTCATTTTGTTGGGCTGAGCTTTGTCTAATTTGTCTAATTAGTCAAATCACATCAAATCGCCATGTCTTACAACCGCGGCGAACCATCTACCAGAGACAAGTTTATCGGGGGCGTCATCCTAGTCGGACTACATATTGGTACGCAAGCCATTCTCGAATGGGCTGGCGGCTTAGCCAAAGGATTGAGGTATGGCGTCGTACTGGCATGCCTTCCGCCGTCTGCGATTATCGGCCTCGTATCCAGCATCTACATCACGCAGTACATTTGGAACAAGGGCGGGAAAAACTATTTCGATTTGACGCTCGGGATGATCCTGTTTCCTTTCTTCGCTTCGACGATCGGGTACACTACACTGATCTGCTTGGCCCGGTACTTCAACTAGTACCATGACCGGCGTTTTCTTATAAAAAATTGAATGTTTGAATATACTGAACCGGTTCTGTTAAAATTAGCCAAAACAAAACAAACACATAGAACCATGTCTACCCGTACCCCGTCTATCGCGCAACAGATCATCGGCGGCTCTATCCTTTTGGTGTTAGGTCTCTGCGGATTGTATACCACTGTTTGGGCGCTCAGCTTCGTGAAAGAGATGGAGCTGTCTGTCTTTTTTGCATACCTGCCACCATCTTTGATCGTCGGGACAGCTAGCGGGCTGTACATCTCGCGGTATTTTTGGGTTAAGTTTGCAAATCCTAAGGACATGTCGAATGTGGTGCTAGCCGTGTGTTCATTCCCTTTCACCTCTGTGTCTATCGGATATACTACGCTGATCTGTTTGGCCAAGCTCTTCAATTAGAACTTTTCTTATAAAAAATCTATCGGCTTCAATCAAACAGCTCTGATATTTGATTGATTGATTGATTGATACTGGTGCCCATTTTTATTTACATATCGATATAATTTCGTCAGATATCAAGTCTGGTCTAATGCGACCTATCATCGACGGATCATCCATAACTGCTCGGAGACACATCTCGTATGTCTGTAGTGATGGGGGTACATGAACGAATGCTGCGGCGCCGCCGGCACGAACAGATATGTAGCATTCTTCTTGGGTGCCAAATTTGATCGGTATGCCATCACAATATGCTGTTTCTGTTTGCATAGAAGGCGTTTGATCCATATCGATCGATATATATACGATCGTGTATAAATCAAATTTTTATAAAAATCTACGCTTCAAATAAGTTCGCGTGAATAGCATGACCGATCACGATGTCATGAATGAAGCACGATATTCGAGACTCTACAAACAAAACAAAACGGCGTATATTAAATTGAAGTACGGTAGTCAGCTAGGCGGTGCTATATCTGCATCCGCATCTACATCTACACATCCGGATGTACTTACAATATCCGCATTGGCATCAGACTACCCGTTCAAGCGCAAGACACAGACGGCAGATGAAATATGGCGGATGTATGAAAATCTAAAATCGTACACTTTGTCTTTCGTGTCTAACCCGGCGGAGTACGGCATACGGAATATCGGTAAATCTGTCGAGCCGGCGAAACTGCTGTACAGAGGCGAGCCCGTACTAGTAGAGGTGTCCGATCAGAACTACGATCTGTACGACAACATCAGCGACTACTTCCAAGAGGCTGTACGCATCATGTGCAAAAGATCGGATCAGACTATAACACCGTACGAGTACTGGAACCAGCACAAGGACGAAATACAGAAAATCGGATCGGGATCAGTCAAAGCGCAACGAGAAGCACTGTACAAGCGGTACAGCGAATGCACAACGTTCAAACCGAGTCTGTTAGTTGGATTCGTCAAATTTTTATTCGAATCGTATGCAGATTACAGTGTTCGGATCCTAGACATATCGTCGGGCTGGGGTGATCGGTTGATCGGCGCTCTGGCTTGTGCAGATTCATATACGGGCACAGACCCGAATACGGATCTACAGCCCGGGTATGCTGAAATTATCAAGTTTTTTAACGGTAATCCGGCAAAATTCAAAGTCGTACCGACAAAATTCCAAGACGCGGATCTGCCGGCAAAGTCTTTCGATCTGGTGTTCAGTAGCCCGCCGTATTTCAAATTAGAAGAGTACAGCGGCGTGATTTATACGGAGACCAAAGCTCAGTGGCTGGAGCATTTTATGTTCAGATCTATGGACAAGGCGGCAAAGTGTTTAGTAAGGAACGGGTATATGGTGATCAATATCAACGATTCGCCGGTAAAACAGAAAGATACAGATGCTGATGCCGAGGATCATTACGTGACGGATATACTGAACCATAATATGTCTAGCATGATTTATCTGGGCTGCGTGTCTCAGTTCAATTCGAATCGGCCGGTTTATAATAGCGCTCAGCCCTTCTGGATCTGGAAAAAAGTCAAACTGCCGAAAATAAACGAGCTGAATCCCGATGTCAAAATCGAAACGCTGACGTACATAGATACAGATATGGATACGAGTGATATGTCTTCTAATATGTCGAGCAGTGCATCCGATTCAAGCGTATCAGAACAATTAGAATCAGAACAGTCAGAACAGTCAGACGCGATGTCAGAACCAAACACATCTGGCATATCGTACCAAGTGGTGCGGGACGATCTGTTGATGGGCGGTACGAAGCAGCGTATCGTACTAGAGCTGTTCGATCAAATTATACGGGACGGGTACAACGGTATCGTGTATCCTGGCCCATCTAACGGCTACGCTCAGATCGTGCTGGCTCTAGGTGCGAAGCTCAAAAAGTCGGCAGCTATTATACTGATCCCGAAGGTTCGGCCCGTAACTGCACAGACTCAGCTGGCTCTGCAGCTAGGGGCGTCTGTTTTGGAGTACGAGAACGAGCAGGGTCGGCTGAAGAATCTAAAAATGATCGGAGCTGATATAGCTGCAGAACGTAATATGCATATGCCGGCTCTAGGTTTCGGCGGCGATATGTTCAAGACGCTAATGACACAAGCACTCAGATCTAGATTACCGATCGATCTAAATGAGCCGCGAGACATTTGGGTCGTCGGAGGGTCTGGTACGTTAGCGCTGACTTTGTACGATCTGTTTCCAAACTCAACAATAAACGTCGTGCAGGTCGGGAAACCGATAGACTGGAGCTTCGAAGGGCTGGACAGAGCAAAGTTGTATATCGCGCCACAAAAATTAGGCCAAGACGTTACGGGTTCAGACATCCCACCGTACCCTAGCCTAGCAAGCTACGATGCGAAGGTCTGGCAGTTCGTCAGAAAACGGATAGACCCAAATAACCGTACTCTGATTTGGAACGTCGCTGGCCCTGTTAGTTTGTTTTAATTTTGATTTTATTTTAATCGGATGGTTAAAATATAAATCATCGATCATCGGTCATCGATAATCTATGTACTTCGTCGCGTCGGACATACATCTGGAGTACTACACCGTCGGGTCAGACAATTTGAACGAATTGAAATCGCGGATTTGTACAGAAATCGCATCTGTACCACTGGCCGATCGGGTTCTATTTCTGTGCGGGGACATCGGATCACCTTTACTTCCGACTTACGCCGATTTTCTGGGTTTCTGTTCTACGCACTTTAGTGTAGTATATTTGATTACGGGCAACCACGAGTACTACAACCCGCCGAATAGTACAGAGCCGTACGATATGCAACAGATCAGATCGATCATCGTAGAACAGGCAACAGTGTATCCAAATGTGCGGTATTTAGACAATTCGTATACGATCGATGATGCGCATTCGATCATCGTGTACGGTTCAACACTATGGTCGAAGCAGAGGCCGTACAACACGTACAAGGGCATCAACGATTTTACGTACATCGTGACGCCGGAATCGAAGAAAACTAATTCGAATATTACGCTGGAACAGTACGACGAGCTGCATGAACAGGCTATACGGGATTTACAGAGCGCAATGCGAGACATTAGAGCTATACGTACAGATTCGAAGTACGGGGTCTACGATCTGATTATTATGACGCATCATCTGCCGTCGCGCGATTTAATAGCGCCGCAGTTTATAGATAACGACAATTTGAATCAGTTCTTCGCGACAGATCTGGAGTATATTTTTGAGCAGAATCAGAATAATAATTGTGTCGCATACTGTTTCGCCGGCCATACGCATTATAGGATGCAGATCGCGAAGTCTGGTATCAGATTCGTTGTGCATCCTTACGGCTACCCTGGTCAGATACAGTACGATGAGACGGATAGCGTTTTGTACAGATGTGGATGATCTAGTACCCCCGTATTTTTTATAAAATAGACCGCCTATTTTATAGAGTAGATGAAGAGGATCGCTATTCTGTTATCGGGGATCCATTACAAGACGAACCATCAGAATCTGTACGGCACGATCAGCATAGACTTCCGTAAGTTCGGCCCGAGTATCCAGGAGCGTATATTTGGTTATTTTGCCAAGACTTGTGAGATCGATACATTTGTCTGTACGAATAAGAGCGCCAAACTAGAAGAGCTGCTAGAATTTTATAAGCCGGTTCGATACAGCGTGTCTGATGGAGGCCGTAATCAAAAGCTAGTCGAAGTTTGCGAGCTGATGACAAACTATGCCAAAGAATCCGGTCAGACATACGACTACGTCTTGTGGACGCGGTTCGATATTCGGTTTTTGAAAGAGTTCACAGATAATGTGATCGACCTTACAAAATTAAACATCATATCTGTTCTAGAGAGCGAACACTTGATCTGCGATAACTTTTATCTGATGCCGTACAGGTACGTCAATCAGTTCGTCGAGATATACAAAAACATAGAGTCTTATGCTCAGACAAGTGTAAACCCGCAGCACTCTCTGAAGAGCGTATTCGAAAAGTTTTTTGAAGTGCAGTACGTGTGGAACGAGCATAGGTCTGTACACGAGCTGACGTCGTACAGGATCAGGAATCACGTCAAATCTGTCCGGCGTAGAGTATAAAGTATAAGTATGCTTGTGTTAGTTTTTAAATCGCCGTTATAAGCATAACCATAACGATGAGCATAGTGTTCTGTTTCTTTGGCTTCGTCAGAGAGTTTCCGCCTACTTATAGCGTTGATATCACATCGTACAAGAAGTACATCTACACACCGTCTGTACGGAATGAGAATACGGAAAATAAAATAGACCATCAGGATCTGCGAAACGTCTTTGGCGAACATACATCGATCTGCTTGTACGATTATAATAAGAGCGTATACATCGAAAAAGCAAACAGGCTAGGCGTACCAAAATTCAATCAGTTCTATCAGCAGGCATACCGTATATTTTCATTTTTCAACGGCATCCGCGGCGTCCTGAGTATGGTAGACCAAAATGCGCTGACAGACGGCGATATAATCATTTTGTGTCGGATCGACATCGGGATCTAGAGTATCGACTTTGACAAAATAAAAGAGCTGATGCACGATCATAATCATAATCACAGCGTACTGGTACACAGCTGCCAAAAAGATCGGAATACTGTAAACGCCGTAGATGACAAATACTTCATATTTGGCAAGAAAAGTATTGGTGTCTTCAAAAAGTTATACGATGACTATGAAAAATATCTACTGATCTACTACGACAAGATGCGATACGAACCAAAACCCCCATCGACGCGCCCCGAAGATATATTCGCCTATCATCTCAATCGGTACGGCGAAAAAATCACGGCACGCCCCGTTATAGATTTCGTATTTTCACACGTATGTAGCGAATTTTGCGGGCATAACGGGCCAAACACACAAACATAAAATATGGGCGCCTACTATAATGATCATCATCATACCGTTGGGCGGGATCGGTCAGCGATTCAAGGATAACGGGTACAGCACACCCAAGGCTCTAGTGAAAGTGTTCTCAAAACCCATACTGTACTGGCTGTTGGACTGCATAAGTTCTAGCGCGGTGGCCGACCGTATTAGTTTCATATACATCCCGTACAACGCCGAGTACGCAGTGTACAGGCTAGAGGATATGCTGAGAAAAGATTACCATTCTCTGAAGTTCAGATTTTACGAACTGCCGTCTAACACAAAAGGCGCGGCAGATACTATACGCATCGCACTGCATCAGCTTGTGTCTAACGAGCCGGATGCACCGATCCTCAGTATGGACTGCGATAACTTCTACACAACAGATGTAGTGGCGAAGTGGGGCTGTTCGAATAAAGTATTCGTATTCGATGATATCGGATCGTCTGCAGTGTACTCTTACGTCAAACTAGATCATCCGTCAGATCACAGCCGTGTAACAGACATCGTTGAAAAGCAAAAGATATCGGACTTAGCATGTACCGGTGCGTACGGTTTCAGATCATACAAAGAACTATATGCGTGCTGTTCTAACGTAATCGAGCAGAATTTAACGTACGGTCATACTGAGTTCTACACGTCTAGCATAATCAAGAATATGATTTCGTCTGATTTGGTATTTACAGCAGAGCGTGTGCCGAAGGAAAACTACATATGTTTAGGTACGCCGCTACAGATCCGGATATTCTACAACAGCTACCCGAAAGTCAATTCCCAGAACAACAGATCGAACATAGAGCCCAAGCGGTACTGCTTCGATTTGGACAACACGTTAGTCACGCACCCCGATATTAAGGGAGACTATTCGACGGTTCGGCCGATCGAATCGAATATCAAAATGGTTCGGTATCTCAAGAAGTTCGGCCATACGATAATTATATACACGGCGCGTCGGATGGCTACGCACAAGGGCGATGTGGGGAAAGTCGTAGCGGATATCGGGCGCATCACGTTCGACACGTTGGAGAAGTTTAACATACCGTACGATGAGATATACTTTGGCAAACCGCACGCCGATATTTATGTTGATGATCTAGCGGTATCGGCTTTCGCGGATCTGGAGAAGGAGCTAGGCTACTACGACACGAGTATACTGCCGCGGGATTTCAACAGTATCGGCGCCGGCTTCATTGAAACGTACAGAAAAGAATCTGTCGGATCGTCGGCCGACCTGTCTGGTGAGATATACTTCTATTCGAATATCCCGCAGCCTATCAAAGACATGTTCCCTGTGATGTTCGATGCGGATCCTTCGAACAGGTGGTTTATTATGGAGAAGATACACGGGATCCCGGTCAGCAAGCTGTATCTGTCTGAGCTGCTGACGCGCGATAACATGAAGCATATTATGAACTCTATCGACCGGTTACACAAGACGCAAATAATGTGCGGATCGACAGAAGTCATAGAGCCGTCAGACATCTACGCGAATTACGTACCGAAGCTCAAAAAGAGATACGCCGAGTACGACTATTCGAAATATCCGAACAGCGATAAAATATACACGGAGCTTATTAACGCGCTACAGGAGTACGAGGATAAGGCGGAAGGCAAGATGACGATCGTACACGGCGATCCGGTCTTCACGAATATCATAATCAACGTACATGGCAAGATAAAATTCATAGACATGCGGGGCAAGCTAGGAACCAAACTCAGCGTATGTGCCGATCATCTGTACGACTGGGCCAAGCTATATCAGTCGTTAGTAGGCTACGATGAGGTGTTAGACGGTGTGAAGGTCGGCCGGTCTTACAAGGCTATTATGATCGAAACATTTGAATCGCACATCAAAGAATTTCTGTCAGACCGCGAGATACAGATGACAAAAATCATCACCAAAAGCCTGCTGTTCTCTCTGATCCCGCTACACCATAATGAGAAATGCGCAAAGTATTACGGCCTGATCGATCAGGTTTAATTTTACACCCGTGTTATATATTTTTCATCCGCATACGTATATACGGATGGGTCACAAAACCAAACATCACAGCCATAGTCACGATAACAAGTCTTGTAAATGCAAGTCGAAATGCAAATCGAAATGCAAACCACACAAGCCAAAGTGCAAGTCAAAGTACAAGCCATGCAAGCCGAAATGCGAGCAGAAGTACATCAATTGTGAGCAGAGCTACTGCTGCATTACGAACGTAGTTGTGTTGAGTGTCGATTTGAACCAAACATCAACACAAACCAAGCCGATGGCCAAGTTCATGATATCCGACAATCCGAGCAGCAAGTGCAAGCCTATACTGGTCTGTGCGAAGTACAAAGCTATCGTGTCGAATAGTATAATTCCGATCAAGAAGTGCTACCATCTGGAGCTGTCAAACGGCATGTTTGAATTTTGCATACCGCGATACACGACCAGTTTGGAATTTACGTTCAAAGTTTTTTATCAAAATGATGCATGCAATACAACATGCTCAAAGGTCAGGCTGTACTACCCGGAACCGTGTGAGTCTATGTTCCGAGTATCGAACTTATCGACGAGGCTGGTGTCTATGCAATGCAGTGTCGACGCGAATGCGGCTAGCGCCCTAGACCATACGCCTGTGCAGCCCGGTGAGGTCAGAACAGCTAAGCATCAGGCCGGGCCTCTTCGGACGTCTAGAGCCATGGCGATTGTTCATATCGCGATGTTCGAAGCGCTGAACGCTATTGTCGGAAACTACACATCGTACATCGGGCTGTCTAAATCGCCTAACGCATCAGCTGACGCCGCGATCTGTCAAGCCGCACGAAACACTCTAGTATGGCTCTACCCGTCGCAGCAGCCGATCTTCGATTCTCAGCTAGCCGCATCTCTGTCGCAGATCCCGAACGGGCCGTCAAAGATTCTGGGCGTACAGAAGGGTGCGGAGGCCGCGCAGCTCATTATAGCAATGAGGACAATGGATGGGTCTCAAATACCGGAACCCGCGATGGTGCAGGGGTCTAATCCTGCACCGTCTATCGATGTGCCAAACAACAGATATCTGGCGGGTACGGCGCCCGGTTTCTGGCGGAACGATCCGATTACACCGAACCCGGTCGCTCTTGGTGCGAGGTGGAGCGAAGTAACACCGTTCAGCATTCCATCGGCTAGCGCTTTCAGATGCGGCCCACCACCGGCCTTGTCATCAGTAGAGTATGCGATGGCGTTCAATGAGGTGAAATCTGTCGGCGGGGATGGTGTAATAACGCCGACTATACGGAGCCAAGAGATGACGGATATTGGAACATTCTGGGCGTACGACGGGTCGCCGGTTATCGGTGTGCCGATCAGGCTCTACAATCAGATCGCGATGCAGATATGCAACGATCAGGGTTTGAGCAATTTGGAGTTCTGTCGAGCTCTGGCGCTGATCAATATAGCGATGGCGGATGCAGGTATAGCGGGATGGGAGGCCAAGTACTTCTATAATTTATGGCGGCCTGTTACGGCGATCCGGGAGAGCGATATTGGTACGGGGCCGAGTAATCTGGGCGATTCAAATGCAGGTACAGTCGGCGATGCGACTTGGACACCGTACGGGGCGCCTCTGAGTAATAAGATCGGCGTACAAGGCAATCCGAATTTCCCGGCTTACGTATCTGGTCACGCTATTTTTTCATGCGTTATGTTTGTCATGCTAGAGCATGTGCTAGGACGTGATGATATAAGTTTTACGTTCGTGTCGGACGAGCTGAACGGGATTACGACAGACAACCAAGGAAACGTAAGGCCGCTGAAGCCTAGGACTTTTACATCTTTGTCTCAGGCGGACGAGGAGAATGGTCAATCCCGCATGTACTTGGGTATACATTTCAATATGGATAAGGTCAACGGGATCAGCATGGGGAAGCAGGTCGCCGACCACGTATTTGCAAATGTATATAATTAAATGCTATACAGATCATTGTCGACGGCCGGTTTTATGGATACGAGGTCTTCTGCAATTTCGACTACGAGCTTCAGGCTAGAGCAGTACTCTTTGATTTTTTTGATTAGCTTCTTTCGGAACTTCTTTTCATTTGATACATTTTCAAATGAAAAACCATTATCACCATCACCATCACCATTATCATCATCGAGCCATATCGTAACGCTGAAATTAGAAAAGTCATCACATCGCTCTATCTTTTTCACTATACGGTCTGACAGCTTTTCGATCATATGTGTCAGGATGCGCGAATCCGATCGGTTGATGTAGGCCGGGCTGTTTTGAATGCGCCGTCTGACTAGGTCTTCGTATATTTCGCGTGTAATTGGCATCGGTTTGATATTTTGCTATAAGCTGTGTGGCAAAATAGAAAAAAATCAATTTGTCGCTTGTCTGGATAATGTGATGTGATATGCCATAACCCGCCATTGAAAGCCCGCCGTCAAATATATCTGTACGCGTATAATATACAACTCAACCGTAGTATGGAATATTCTGTCGAACCGAACCATCTTAAAATGATCGGCGAGGCGATCCTCTACTCATCGATTCAGTTCGCTATAGGCAGCGTCGAAATGAGTTCTAAGTTCAGTGTCAAGAACTTTTCGAAAGACCGTGAGACTTTGGACAACGCGATCGAAGCTCTGTTCGATTATATAAAGATCGCGAGCATCTGGACGATCGGTGTCGCGATTCTGCTGTACTCATCTTACGGCATCCTGGGTTTCCTTGTCGGTCTAGTGGCGAACCTTGTGATTATAATGTGGATATACATCAGCTACATCAACGCGTTTAGACTGGCGGCCGCGAAGTACGGGTATGAGTGCCCATTGTAATGGGTTCGTGTGCCCGCTGTAAATTGAGCTGTGCTGTGATTCAATTTGAAATGATTCGGACTAGGGGTCTGGACCATCGAGATGTATTAATTGTGTCGGAGCCGGTTGTAGAGCGTAGTCATCTGGACAGACCATAATAAAAATTCTAGAGGGTTGTGCTCTAAAATTTCTGGACGGACCTTATCATGATCCACGAGGTGTACGGTCTGAATTTCTGATCGTGTCTGATCACAATCCTAGAGGGTCGTGCTCTAAAATCCTGATCGTGTCTGATCACAATCCTAGAGGGTCGTGCTCTAAAATCCTAATCGTGTATCATTGTAATCCGCGAAGGTCACGCTCTAAAAATTCTGAACAGGTCTGACCACAATCCAAGAGGTGTACGATCTAAAATACTGATCGTGACCGATCGTAATCCAAGAGGGTCGTGCTCTAGAATCCTGATCATGTATCGTCGTAATCCACGAGGGTCACGATCTGAAACTATGAACATGCCTAGTCGTAATTCACGAGGATCATGCTCTAAAATCCTGGACAGGTCTGACCACGATTCAAGAGGTGTACGATCTGAAACCATGAACATACTTGACCGCGATCCACGAGGGTCATGCTCTAAAATTTTCGGTCAGGTCTGATCATGATCCACGAGGGTTGTGCTCTCAGATCCTGATTGTGTATGATCGTAATCCATGAGGGCTGTGCTCTAAAATTCTGGTCAGGTCTGACCATGATCTACGATAGTCACGCTCTAAATTCTGATCATATATCATCATAATCCACGAGGGTGACACTCTAAAATTCCGGGCAGGTCTGACCACAATCCAAGAGGTGTACGATCTAAATCCTGATCGTGTTTGATCGTAATCCAAGAGGGTCACGCTCTAAAATTTCTGAACATGTCTGATCGTAATCTATGAGGGTCACAGTCTGAAATCATGAACATGTATCATCGTAATCTATGAGGGTCACAGTCTGAAACCATGAACATGTATCATCGTAATCTATGAGGGTCACAGTCTGAAACCATGAACATGTCTGATCGTAATCTACGAGGGTCATGCTCTAAAATTCTAATCGTAACTGATCGTAATCCACGAGGGTTGTGCTCTAAATTTTTCGGACAGGTCTGACCACAATCCAAGAGGTGTACGATCTAAAATCCTGATCGTGTTTGATCGTAATCCACGAGGGTCATGCTCTAAAAATTCTGAACAGACCTGACAGTGATCTACGAGGGTCACGATCCGAAACCATGAACATGACTAGTCGCAATCCACGAGGGTCATGCTCTAAAATTCTGGACAGGTCTGATCACGAACATTGAGGTGTATGATCTGAAATCATGAACAAACTTGACCACAATCCAAAAGTGTACGATCTGAAATCCTGATCATGTCTGGTCGTAATCTATGAGGGTCGTGCCCTAAAATTTCTGGGCATGTCTGATCATGATCCATGAGGGTCGCGCCATAAAATTCTGGTCAGACATAACCACAACCCTTGAGGTGTACGATCTGAATTTCTGATCGTGTATCATCGTAATCCCTGAGGGTCGTGCTCTAAAATTTCCGGACAGGTCTGACCACAATCTACGAGGGTTATGCTCTAAATCCTGATCGTGTATCATCATAATCCACGAGGGTTATGCTCTAAATCCTGATCGTGTATCATCATAATCCACGAGGGTCATGCTCTAAATTCCTGAGCATATCTGACCACAATCCAAGAGGTGTACGATCTGAAACCATGAACATGCGTGATCGTAATCCAAGAGGGTGACGCTCTAAGATCCTGGACAAGTCTGAACGTAATCCATGAGGGTCGTGCTCTAAAATTTCCGGACAGGTCTGACCACGATCCACGAGGGTTGTGCTCTCAGATCCTGGCATGTATCATCGTAATCCACGAGGGTCATGCTCTAGAATCCTGAGCATGTCTGATCACGATCCTTGAGGTGTACGATCTAAAATCCTGGACAGGTCTGATCGTAATTTACGAGGGTCATGCTCTAGAATCTTAAACAGGTCTGACCACAATCTACGAGGGTCACGCTCTAAAATCTTGAACATGTATCATCGTAATTTATGAGGGTGATGCTCTAGAATCTTGAGCATGTCTGATCGTAATCCATGAGGGTGATGCTCTAGAATCCCGAGCATATATCATCGTAATTTATGAGGGTGATGCTCTAGAATCCCGAGCATATATCATCGTAATTTATGAGGGCGATGCTCTAGAATCCCGAGCATGTATCATCGTAATTTATGAGGGCGATGCTCTAGAATCCTGAGCATATCTGATCATAATTCATGAGGGTGATGCTCTAGAATCCTGAGCATGTCTGACCACAACCCAAGAGGTGTACGCTCTAAAATCCTGAACATGTATGATCGTAATTCACGAGGGTCATGCTCTAAAATTTCCGGGCAGGTCTGACCACAACCCAAGAGGTGTATGATCTGAAACCATGAACAGACTTGACCACGATCCACGAGGGTTGTGCTCTCAGATCTTGGTTGTGTATGATCGTAATCCCTGAGGGTCACGCTCTAAAATCCTGGACAGACCTAACCACAATCCAAGAGGTGTACGATCTGAAATCATGAACAGACTTGACCACGATCCACGAGGGTGATGCTCTAGAATCCTGACCGTGACTTATCGTAATCCCTGAGGGTCATGCTCTAAAAATTCTGAACAGACCCGACTATGATCTACGAGGATCACGATCTGAAACCATGGACATATTCAATCGCGATCCACGAGGGTGATGCTCTAGAATTTCAGGACAGACCTGACCACAATCCAAGAGGTGTACGATCTGAAATCCTGATCATGTCTAGTCGTAATCCACGAGGGTGATGCTCTGAAAATTATGGTCGTGTCTGATCATGATCTACGAGGGTCACGCTCTAAAATCCTGAACAGACCTGACCATGATCCTAGAGGGTGATGCTCTGAAATCCTTGACATGTCTGACCATGATCCTAGAGGGTGATGCTCTCAGATCGTGAGCAGGTCTGACCATGATCCACGAGGGTTGTGCTCTCAGATCCTGATTGTGTATGACCACAATCCAAGAGGTGCACGATCTATAATTTCTGGACAGGTCTGACCACGATCCAAGAGGTGTACGCTCTAAAATCCTGATCATGTATCATCGTGATCCACGAGGGTTGTGCTCTAAATTCCTGAACATGTTTAGACGTAATCCCTGAGGGTCGTGCTCTAAATTCCTGAACATGTTTAGACGTAATCCCTGAGGGTCGTGCTCTAAAATCCTGATCATGTTTGATCGTAATTCTAGAGGATCACGCTATAAAAATTCTGAACAGACCTGACCATGATCTACGAGGGTTGTGCTCTAAAATCCCGAACATGTCTAGACGTAATTCCTGAGGGTAATGCTCTGAAATCCCGAGCATGTCTGATCGTAATTCATGAGGGCTGCGCTCTAAAATTCTGAACAGACCTGATCATGATCTACAATGGTCACGCTCTAAATCCTGATCGTGTATTATCGTAATCCACGAGGATCATGCTCTAAAATCCTGGACAGGTCTGATCACAATCCACGAGGGTGATGCTCTGAAATCCTGATCATGTCTAGTCGTAATCCACGAGGGTGATGCTCTGAAAATTATGGTCGTGTCTGATCATGATCTACGAGGGTTGTGCTCTAAAATTTCCGGGCAGACCTGACCACGATCCAAGAGGTGTACGATCTGAAACCATGAACAGACTTGACCACGATCTACGAGGGTGATGCTCTAGAATTTTGAACGTGAATGATCGTAATCCATGAGGGTGATGCTCTAAAATCCTGATTATATCTGACCACAACCCAAGAGGTGTACGATCTAAAATTTCTGGACAGGTCTGACCACGATCCAAGAAGTGTACGCTCTAAAATCCTGATCATGACGAGTCGTAATCCATGAGGGTTATGCTCTGAAATCCTGGACAGGTCTGACCATGATCCTAGATGGTGATGCTCTCAGATCCTGATTGTGTATGATCGTAATTCACGAGGGTAATGCTCTCAGATCATGGACAGGTCTGGCCACGATCCACGAGGGTGATGCTCTGAAATCCTGATCAAATCCATACACAAACCACGATGCTAATGCTCTCAGATCATGAACATATCCGATCGTAATTCACGACGGTCATGCTCTAAAATCCGAAGCACATCCGATCGTAATCCACGAGGGTCATGCTCTGAAAACCTCACAACTTTCTGAAACTTTTTACGATGGTCTGCCTCGTAAAAATCGTACAACTTACATCATCATCCTGAAGTGTCACGTCTGAAAAATTTTTCAAATCGGCTCAGATTTTTACGATGTGATCAGCTGCGAAAATTTGCAGAATTCCGTCAGAACTCGCATCTGTTCGCATTGTAAAAAACTAATCGGTTTCGACAAAGCCATTCTAGTCAAACTAAGCCCGTTTCTGCATTCTGATCCTTAGGTTTTATATGAAATTTAGTTACAACTCGCACCCCCGACAAACAAAGTATCTGACCTCGGCCGACCCTGAGGGATTTATGTTTGTGGGCGTGGCCTCGAGGGGTCAACAATTTTTGCGTATGAACATGCTCGAACAGCTCTAACACATTCAGATGATAGAAAAATCTACAACCCCAAAATCGGGTCACCATCCTTGAACCGGATGACGTACTCGATGGACGCCACAGTCTCATGGTCGCATTCACCCGCATTCACACACGTACATCTCTTGACTTCGACACACTCGGACGACTCAATTATCAGATCAAGATCACGCACATACTGATCGACAACGGTCATCGCATCTTTTCTGAACTTCCAGTAGCTGCTGTACGCCGTATGATCAAAATCACACAGCACGAATCTCATTAGTTGTACTCCATGCGCCACTGCATCCTCGGTGAAGCGGCATATCTTTTCCCACACAAATACACGAAACATTTGCATAATCTCGGCGTCTGACACGATAGATCGGGCTTCGTACGATCCACGGGCTTTCTGGGCGTACGCTGTCAATAGTTCGCGTGTATGGGTATGTGTATGGGTCATAGATTTGGCGTGTAGTATAATGAAAACGAATATAAACGAAACAGTCTGATTGGATGTTCAATTTTTCTTGTTTGATGCGTCTTCCTTGAAGTAGTCGGCCGGTACGCTGATCGTGATGTACCTTTCCCAGGATGCTACGTATCTGTCAAAACTGAGCCCGAGCTCAGAACACAATGCTTTGATCTCATGCTCCACATCCTGCCTGAACTCGAACGGCTCCCCCATGTACCCTGCACTGTTAAATTCCGCGTTGGGACAAAAATCGATCTTCAACTTCCGGCCTCTCTGTTCGATCTGAGTGTTCAGCTGCTTCGTCAAATAGTTCCGAACCATCGGAACGATGAGATTCTGATTGTTCGATCGGATATTCTTGTCGGCCTGTTCGATCTTGGTCCTCAGACTCTCCTTCGTGTACGGTAGTTCAGCTTGCTCAGCCTGACCAGACTGCTTGGTCTGCTTATCTAGTTCAGCATGCTCAGCCTGTTCAGCATGCTCAGCCTGTTCAGCATGCTCAGCCTGTTCAGCATGCTCAGCCTGACCGGACTGTACAGCTCGTTCGAAAATCAATTGAAACGTTGCGATCGACATCTTTGAATATGTTTGGTGTGATAAGATGCCAAACATGCAAAACATTCAAATATCAAATTTTTAATCAGATTCATCAGATTCGGATTCCTTCTTCTTGATGTTCTTTGTATTCATGCTGACCTTTTTACCAGACTTGTTAGAATTACTAGGCTGGTTAGGTTTGCTAGACTTGGCAGACTTGGCAGACTTGTTAGGCACGCTAGACATTGGTGCGCGTGTATTGATCCGTACAGTAGACGCAGTAGCTGTAGACGCCACAGATGACGCATCTGTACTAGCTGCGTCTGTAGCTATGGATGTGCCGGCTGCGTTAGACGTATTCGATTGTGTTTGAGACTGTGACTGTGACTGTGATTGCGATTGAGATTGAGACACAGAGACAGACGTCGAGTCGTCAGATTCTGATTCGACAGAGTTCAGCGCAGAATCTGTCGAAACAACAGACACGTATAGCCTGTATGTTTTTTCTGTTTCAGCTTCATCGATGTACTCGTCTTCCTTGTTGAATTTCAGCTTGAGCTTTTTGCAGTACCGCTGGATCCACGATATGGCGTCTTTTTCGAATCTATTCTTGTCGCCGATGTATCCGGCTTTCGGCAAGTCTAGCACTAAAAAATCGACACACATATCGTCCGCGTACTCGTCTAACGCTTTGCATATCTTGTCAGACACGAATTTCCGCACGGCCTCCTTGACCTTCGAGTTCTTTTGCTTCTTGGCCTTCATGCTGGCCTTCAGCTGCTGCTTGAACTGGGAACGAGTTAAGATAGACGATTGTGACGACATCTATAGAAAACGAATCGTGATAAAACTTAAGACGGTAGGCGCGATAAAATAAAGCAAAAATCAAAATATCAAAATCTAATCCGACGAAGTGGAATTCGATCTAGATCTGCTAGTCTTTACCGGCTTACTCTTGTCCGGTTCGACCGATGATGATGACGATGACGATGATGGTGATGTACATAGGATCGAGTCGTCTGCTTTGAATTTGATGTCAATACCTTCGCCACTCGAATCGCTGTTGACCGAAAGATCTAGCTCTGTCTCACAGTACGGGTTGATTATGTCGTACGCCTTTTCGATGCACAGCTTCGAATCGCCGTCAAACATTATGCCGGTCTTTTCGATCTCCTTGCGCTCAGAAGGGAAATGAATGTACAGCTTCATGTCTTTGGGCCCCGACTCGTATAGAGCGGTTACTATTTTCCCCGAAATCCTCCTCTTCAACTCGCTCAGAAATTTTTTGTTTGACGCATTTTGCGATTTAATATACCGCATCGCCTCTTTTTTCAAAGTAGTCCGGGTCAACAGCTGTGTATCGGGTGTAGTAGATGCGGCTGCCATGCTTGTGATGCTGTAATGCTGTAATACTGTAACTGTAACTGTACGACGTGTAGTATAATTATAGTTATATGCAAAGCATTTCAGCATAATAAAAATTCAATTTTTGGCTACGCATATCATCGTTATCAGACCCGGCCGATTTAGCCTGAGCCGTAATCGGAATCGGAATCAGATGAAATCACAGCTAAAACCGGATCAGTGTCTTTGATTCTGATGCGGATTTGATTTCCGCTCACCCCGATAGCTAGATCGAGACTACTAGCAAAATTATTCAGCGTATTCCACGCCGCGATGCTGTACTCGCCGTCATCGCCCACGAATTTCGTCCCATCTCTTTCAATTTCGATCCGCAAGCTGTACAAATCTACTTCCACCAGCAGGTTTTCTGCCCCCTCTTCTGTCAGATGGTCGTCTATCATATCAGACACCTCGGCCTTCAGCTTTGCCAAAAAAGCGGTGTTCGATGATTTTTTTGTTTGTAAAAACTTTCGCGCCTTCTCCTCAAAAACAGCCCGTGTGAGGAGCCCGGTTGTTGTAGCAGGTGTAGTAGATGTAGTAGATGTAGTAGATGCGGATGCCATGCTTGTGATGCTTTAACTGTAACTGTACGGTGTGTAGTATAATTGTAGTTATATGGTCAAGCATTTCAGCATAATAAAAAATCAAATTTTTGGCTACGCTTTGGTGCCGGCCGATCCGTCATCATGATCAGACTCCGATTCGGATGAACTGTAAATCGAATCACCATCGGGTATCCTAATAATCACTCTACCTCTGTCGCTCTCGACACTGAGGCCGATCCCATCCGTAAACTTTTTGAGCATATCGAATGCCGCTCCTAAGAACTCAGCATCTGTTCCATCGTAGCGGATCTTCGATTTGTTGAACTCGTTCCGGCAGTCTAGCAGATCGATGAGCAGTATGAAGTTGTCCGGCCCTCTGTTAATGAGGGTCTGATTGATCGACTCAGATGCATAAGTCTTCAACGCGTCCAAAAAAGCGGCGTTTCCGACTCTTTTTGTTTTTAGCATACTGCGCGCTTTCTTCTTGAACTCGGCCCGTGTGATGAGCTGTGTAGGTGTAGTAGGTGCAGTAGGTGCAGTAGGTGTAGATGCCATGCTCGATCGCTTGTGAAGTCTGTATATTATAATATGCTCACAATCCTAAGGGTGCACAGCATAAAAAAATTTCAATTTTTTGAATCCGAATCAGATCCAGACCCAGATCCAGACCCAGATCCAGACCCAGATCCAGACTCAGACTCAGACGACGAGTCAAAAACAGAGTCGGAATTATCGAACGTGAGTACGACATCGGTATACAACTTTTTCTTAATCGGATATCCGTACTCATCCTCTGTCGGCGGCTCACGACCATCAACCTCCAGCCCCAGCTCATTGTGCACCTCTTGGAACATCTTGTCTACGTCCGACACAAATTCCGATTCGTCGCCGATGTAGTGACACGGATTCTGATCTGAATAGTCGGGGTCTGCCAGTCTTCCTTTCATCGTCTCGACATTGAATACGATTTCCAAAGAGCTCGGCCTGCCCGTCTTGATGTTTTGTACAATCTCCTTGAGCACGTACTCTTTGGCCTTGTGCAAAAACTTTTTGTTCGATTCCTTGACGAGCTTGATCCGTTCACGTGTCATGGCTTTTAGTTCCGCACGGGTGAGTGGCATTTCGATGTATGGTCCAGTACGATGGTGATGTAATACGGCTTCCATTTTAAGATGCACAAACATTTCAAAATTCAATTTTTCACAAAAGTTGATAAAGCATCACACAAAATCATATAAGGCTGTACCCATAGACATAACCATGTTCAGGCGAATGTATAGTTTGCTCAGGTCCCTTACGATCTACCCGTCTCATTCGATTTATCCGATCCGCCCATCCTACCCGCCTATCCTAACAGCTCTGCGCGATGGGTTCGGTGATTCAGATCGATTAGAAAGATTCAGACGATTCGACCCGTACGGCACGTTTAGCAAGTTTGGCCAGCCTAATAGGCGTACTGTACCCGATGATGGTATTACGATAAACTTGCAAGACACAAAGTACATCTACGTCCCGACGCCTATGTACGATTACGGATCTAATTTTAGTAAGCCCGACACTTGTGAAACATGCAAACACTTTGATAATAAGCACTACAGACATTACAAGGGCGGGATGTACACCGTGATCGGCGAGGGCATACATACAGAGACGGAAGAAGCTCTAGTGTTCTACAGAGCAGATGCCGATTCAAAGCTGTACGCTAGGCCGCGCGATATGTTCTACGGCGAGCTAGAGTACGATGGTATGGTTGTGAAGCGGTTCAGCGATGACGATTAGTTTTTCTATTTTATCAGATCGATAAGATAGACGTGTGTGGGGGTAGGGGGGTAGGGCTAGCCGGGGTAGGGGCTAGGGTTATAGGGCTAGGGCTATAGGGGGATAGGCAAAAAAATTGAATAATTGAATAGGCTATAGGTCTCATTGGTTTGGGATATAGTACTTCTTACAGCCATGGATTTTGTCGTGAATATTACGACTTTCGTTGTGGGATGGGGTCTGTACATAACAGGTCAAGTGAAGGGGGTGACCCCGCTCTTCGTTCGGCGCTTCCTGACAAGGCAGGTGATTGAGAAGTACACCGGCAAGCCGTGGGACGACCGAATTTACACAGCTAACGGCAAGGATGTCTACAGCCTTGAACGATCAAACTTTGCGGGTGATGATGACATGCTCGTCGTTATGGCTATCCGCGAGCTCTTCGAACAGCTTGAGACTCCGACCGGTCTCAGCTACGAGACTTTGGATACCCCGTCTTCTGAGGAGGATTATCATACGGAGTGGCCCAAGGCTGTCGCCGCCGCGTCGCTGGCCGACTTTGAAAAGAAGTCACAGCCCTGGATCGATAATCCCGCAGCCGGTAATGACTTCCGCGCGATGCTGATCGATCCAGCCCTCGTCGCCGCGTATCATGCGTACGTTTGGGGCATCGCGGCGGGGCTCCGGCATGCAAATGCACTAAAGTTCTTGCAGCAAGAGGCCGAGCGCAATTCACCCCGCGCGGATAGCTATTTTCGTGAGGCTCAAAAATTTGAGCCGGTGTACAGGGCCGGTCTCGAAGCAAAGTTCTTGCGGGCAGCGCGGCAAGTTGACCTCGTACGGAAGGCGGCTGCAGCCGACCGTGCTCAAAGACTTGCGAGCCGAGCCGATCACAAGGCCAACCATTTGTAAATCATTCACCACTTTTCCATATCACACCACAATCAAACGCCGTCAGTTATAAAGAAAAACACATCACGGCAAACTTTTTGTCTTTGCCATTGTAGTCTGTCCCGATGTCGTACATAAAGTCAGCGTCATAGTCATTTATAATCCCGTCCTTCTGCAATCGATCACAGATCTCAAAAACGACTTCAGCGTAATCGACTTTCACAGCCGCATTAGCCGGCGGTACGTATTTAATTTTCTTGAACGCCATCCAGTCGACCCACACCTCGTGTCGATTATTAGTATGCCCCCATTCGATGACTTTCAGTATACGCTCCTCTATCAGATGCCTGTACGTTTCGGTGTATGGCATTATGGCTTGTCGATGGGCTTCGGCCTCTAGTCTCTTCTGTTCTAATTTTTGCTGCTTCTCGATCGTACGCCTCTTATCGTGTGCTGCTTTTGCCGCTTTAGCTTTGTATCTCAGCTCGGGCATAGACGATCTGACGGGCTTAGGTTTGACAGGTTCGTCAGACTTGTCAGACTTGTCAGATTCGACAAACCTGACAGACTTGGCAGACTTAGACTTGGCAGATTTGGCAGATTTTGATTCGTCATTCGTTGTCTCTGTCTGAGCCAAAGGGCTGTACAGCTTGTCATTTTGTCCACTACTCCCGCTATTCTGCCGCGCCCGCTGTTTTGCGCTGTTCGAAATGCTCGACCAGACTACGGAAAAGAATGCGATATGTTTCGACATGGTTTAATTTGCTTTGATCTGTGCCGCAGCATAGTGCGCAAGCTGTACGTCGATCAATTTTTCTCATCGTATCAGGTCTGGCCATGGCTATAGACAAAGAGTCACGACGGTCGATTTTATTTCGTAGTTGTCCATAATCCCATCGTCTCGCAGATCACCGCATATATCGTCAATAACGGCCTCGTAGATCGTGTACCATTCTTTGGGCACAGGTTCATACCCGGTCGTCGCGTCGTATATCACGGGTAAATATCCAAACTTTTCGAATTTCAACCAGTTGATACGGATGCGCTTCCCACGGTGCCTGTTTCCCCACACGATACATTTCAAGATGTACGGCTGGATGGCCGCCTCGTACGCCTGCTCCACATATTCCTTTTGCTTTTTAATCCGCTCCCTCTCGATTCTGGCTTTTTCTTCGATCTCTTGCTTTTTTTTCAGCTCGCGCTCTTTTTTGATATTTCTCTTGAGTTCGCGCTTTTTTTCATGTTCTGTCTTTGAGTCTAGAGCTTTTTGCCGTAGAGTCGTAAGATCGGCCGGTGTCGAACATAGTCCGTCATCCCCGTCTGTGATGTCTAGACTGTGCTCGTCCGAATCGTTTTGGTTTTCGTTGTTATCTTTGTTGTTTCCGTCTTTCCCGAAGATCTTTTCGATGAGTCTCGTAATGTGTTTCGGCATGTCTAGTATGAGATTGATCGAATATGCTCATTCTTCTAGCAGTAGACCATCAGACTGTGTACTGTTTCAATTTTTCACGTTTTATAGTCAAAAAAAGCATACACCTATACATCGATATCGATTGACGAGGGGCGCCCCGGCGTATCATGGTAGTCCTTGATGAGTTTTTCGATTTTCAGCTTTGTACACACCCTATACGCCAGATTGATGTAATGCATTTCCTCTCCACCAGTTTGCTGAGTATCGTAGTCAAACTTTTCGAAATCTAGCCATCCGACTTTAAAGCTCGACATATCGCGATCATGTGCGACCGCGATGTATTTCAGCAGATACACTTTGAACGCTTCCATGTACGCTGCCTTTGCCGCGTCAACGACTTTCTGTCTTTCGGCTTCCCTTTGAAGGCGGGCTGTTTTAGCATCCTCTACTTTCTGCTTTAGCTTCTCGATGTTTGGCGGTTTTCGTGTCTTTGGTTTCGGTTCTGGTGTCTCCGGCTCTTCTGGTGTATCTGGCGCTGCAAAATTTCTATATTTTTTGCTGTTTCGGACGTTTTGTCTGCCCTGACTGCCCCCGAAGACCCACTCGACGAATTTGGATAGATGTTTTGGCATGCTGTGTTTTAGTCTGCTCTATTCCCACTGTACGATGCAAGCTGTATTATATTCAATTTTTTCATATTCTCGTGTTCTCATAGCCAAATGAAAACATACAAATCGTACTCAATTGTACTCGATGTTAAATGTAACAGACTTGATGCGTTTCCCCGGATTCTCGATACGGATCACGACATCTCGTTCAGGTTCGGCGCTGAACGTGTCCGGCTCCAAAAAATCAACCAGCATATCGCAGGCTACAGGAATAATACGGCCCGCGCCGCTGCTGCTATCACAAGTACAAGATGTATAACGGCCCAGATCAACCGCATTCTGCTTACGGTTACCGGTCAATATTTTGCGCAAGAACTCCGACTGCTCCGATGGATCCATTTCTGATTCTGTTGATTCTGTAGAATTTGTTGATTCCGTTAGACCAGACGTACTCATGGTTTCCGATTTCTCAATGCTACTCATGCTGATCGCGCTTTTTATATCGGTCGGGTCTCGCGTATCAACGCTATTCGTGCTACTCGTCTTATAATAAAAGAACTCGATACCCTTCACGACCAGAGAATCTTGAGCATCGCCGTCCTTTGTAATCTGCTGATGGATCCGTTCGAACACTTCGTACGAGTACGCATGTCTGATCTTGCCCGTCTCGTACCGCTTTTTAATCTGACTCAAATTATGCTCAACCATCATGAACGTACAGTCTGATGCGTTGAATATGAAGCGCTCAAAGAATCCGATGTACTGCAACACGAATACGCATACGATATTCGACAGAGACATCAGACACGACAGCTCTGACCGGCTTTTTTGAGTGAGCTTGTCGAGACAGTCGTTAAAAATAACTAGCGTATCGATACTTGGTCTTGTTGATTCGGTCAGAAATACATTGTCGTCCACGATAGACTGAACAGCCGAACTAGAGTACGATTCATGAACCTCTATCTCCGGATTGTTTGTAATTATTTCATTACATTCGTCATCATGCCCTCTGTAGCCGAACAATACTTTGCTACGGATATGCGGAAACCGGTCCAGAATATTCTTGACGATAGATGACTTGCCTGTGCCTCTAGCGCCGACAATGCAAATCGTGTTAGAGCGCTCCACATCCGCGATGTTGAACTTCTTTATAGTCACGTGATCTGAATTATTCATCCTATACGATAGGCTCGTACAAAATATAGCCCAGTTATAGCGCAAAAAAATTGATATCGTAATATCCTGATGAGCATACTCTGTAGTTTAGTAAATCCATACCCCGGCCCCGGCTTAGTTTAGAATCATGTCAAACAAAAACGAACCACCCAATGCCAAGGCCAAGCCCAAGCCGAAGGCAAAGTCCACTCCTAAGTCTGTCCCGATCAGTAAGACGGCACCGTCTAAGCCCGTCAAGCCTGTGCGTCATCCAAATCCTAATCCGGCTCAGCATCCGGCTCAGCATCCGGCTCAGCATCCGGCTCAGCATCCGGCTCATCATCCGGCTCATCATCCGGCTCAGCATCCGAATCCTAATCCGAAGCCATACAAGAAATACGCTCAGCCGTATCCGCAGCATCCATCGCCGTATGCTCAACCGTATGCTCAACCGCATCAGGCACCGTACGCTCAACCGTACGCACAGCCTTATGGTCAGCCATATGCCGAACAACAACCATCGCAAGCTTTTTTGCGGGCCTACGCACCACCGTATGCTCAGCCGTACCCGACGCCATATGCTCAACCGTACCCGGCACCACATACTCAGCCGTACGCCCAGCTGCCTGCTCAACCGCCGAAGCGTACGACTACAACAAATCCGAAAAGCACGTGCCCAAAGAAGGCCAGAGCGCAAGCATTAGCATTAGCACAAGAACAACTACAACTGCAAGAATTAGATAACGGCGACCGAGTAGTGTACATCGGCGACATCGTAGAGACGACATACGTTCCGCAGACGACACACAAAGTTAGATACACCGAGCCGACTTGCGGTAAAGGTAGCAGTAGCAGCGGTTCTAATATGAAAACACCAAAGCCGTACACCTACACGACGACCGGGCCGGCTCACACTGTGAAAAAATTTGTAAAGCGTGATGATGATTTGGATGATCTGCATGACACGCATGACACGCATGACACTCATGACACTCATGACATGCATGACACGCATGACATGCCCGATACAGAATCAGATGCATCATCCAAATCGAGCAAATCGAGCAAATCGACAAAATCAACCAAATCAACCAAATCATACGAGTCGTACGAAGCGCGATCAGCCGACGTAAATACGAGCGTATTGACCAAGCTGATCGAGTTATCTGGCGAGGACATGCAGATCGTGTTGAGTGATTTCATCCGGCTCATCTACGACAACACCCGTTTCATCGGCGGCATGTACAACAAGGTAAAGTATATGGAGCTACCGAACCCGTGGTCGGAGCGCAAATTCTTTACAGACGAAGAGAAGCAGTACACGTGCGACTGCGATAACTATACGGGGTGCGATATAGATATCCCGCAAATCGAGACAAATCACGAGCCTCTGCTGTTGTGGAAGTTCAGCAAATTGAAAGAAGACAAGACGATTAGATTCAATTTCGACGACACGATAAAATCTTTGGACAAGCCAAATATCAAAGGCTATCTCAAGAAATTTCTATCGTACAAGAACAGCATTTTCATCGAAGGCGCGGTGGTCTTGCAAAACCGGCGAGGGTTCAACTCAGATCATCGGGGATCCGATCACTGTATGCTCGATCTGCCGTACTCTAGCGAGATACGTCTGGAAAACCCGACGGTCGCGCAGTTCATCACGGCGCTGTACGAAGTGAAATCACATAAGTTCGACAAATGGTACGAGCTGTACTGTTCGTCGCATATCAAAATGAAAAACAACACCATCGTAATCCGGATGGACTTTGATCATGGGTCGTAGATGGACCCAGCAAGACAGCAAGACGGCAATATTTTTTATCAACCAAAACATTAAAATCAGAAAGTGTGAATACGGATGTGGGAAGTACTACATAAACCATCGTCGACCGCGAACACGAGCCACACTGGCATATGCTAAACAACTACCGTATCGATTAGCGATACGCCGATCACAAATCACAAATCACAAATCACAAATCACAAATCACAAATCACAAATCACAAATCACAAATCACAAATCACAAATCACAAATCACAAATCACAAATCACAAATCACAAATCACAAATCACAAATCAAAAACTAAACCGCTATGCCATTTTGATGTACACTATGCGCAAGATGACTAGCAGCACAACTAACAGTATTATAATATAGTTCCACGAATAGCTTGGTTGTTCTATATCGGTACTTAGGGCGCCGTACAGGGTGTCGCTGAACATTAGCATATGGCTGTAGTACGCATCGAACAGCTCTATTTCTTTTTCGTAGAGTTTTTGCGAATGGCTGACGGTCATGTCTATAACGTATTGATTGTGGGCGTCGAACATCTGGCGTACGGCATCTGGCGGCAGTTTGGCAGGGTTCAACGTGCTGATGAACACAGATACCTGAGCGCTATTTGCGAATACTTTCTTTACGGCTTCGTCGATCTGTTTGCTGTTTCCGGTTTTGACGGCGCTAATAGCTCTGGCCGCCATCAGGATGTGTTGTTTTAGGAGGTCCGTCAATGTAGAGCCGTTCTGAGTTCCGACGATCGGCTTCACGAATCCGCCTATATCCTCTTGGTTTTTCATCAATCTCTGTGTAATGGCGTCGAGATCCGGCAGAGAGTGCAACGAGGATTCGATGTAGAACTTTGTGTAGGTCGCGTGATCTGTGAACAGCTTCCGTAGGGCTTCTTTTTTATCACAATATAGTGTGCGATTTGTGTCAGAGCACATAATATACGGCGCGGATTTATTTTGATATTTTATTATTTTGCTCGTATTCATAACCATATCGTGATGTACCCGCAAGTCGAACTGTGCATACACGGCTCCCAGTACCAGTTGTCGATCAGCTTATTCGACCGCAGTTCACGCAACACCTGTGAGACAGATAGATTTATACAGAACCGGTCTTTTGTTTTTCTAATGCGGTGGTGCTGAAATTTGAACGACCTGTTCAGGCTGTACGCGTAGATCCCTGTCGTACGGCGTTTTTCTGCATCGGCGTTGGATATCAGTTCGAGCAGGCTTATCCTCAGCCGCGTACTATACTCATCGATCTCTGCGGATTTTATGGCGCACTTGGCTTCTTTCTTTATTTGCCGGTCTAGGGCGGTTTGGCCGATCAGGTTATCTAGCAGCGGGTTATCCGTGTCTGTATTATGGGTATCTGTTAGGCATAGGGCCTTCGAACGCGGCCGCTTCGTTACGCGCTTTAGCCGGCGGAGCATACGGGATGTGACCTTTATAGTATAGCGTACGGGGAAAGGCTTTGGAAAAAATTGAAAAATCGAACAAGCTGTGTGGCTCATTGGTTTTCGGCTCTATATCACTCCTCAGTGTGACATCGAAGAGTTAGATGTCAGCCAAGACCCCCGTACCCGCCTGCTCCTGCTGCGTTACGCAGACCCCTATCCCCCACTGCTCTGACTGCAATCGGCGCAAACTCCAGATCGCCGGCGTTTGGCGATGTGTGAACCAAGAATGCCCTCTTTGCATGAAGTGTCAAGGGTGCCGGCTACCTGTTAGCTGCGAATACCACCCCGTGTGCTTTACGAGCACATGCCGTGAGTACATGGCATGCTCCGGCTGCCACGTCAAAATTACGAATTTTGACACATCTGGTCAGCTGGTCTGCCTAAACGATCAGTGCCCCATCGGCGCGCCAGCTGCCACCCCAGATGTTGTGATATGGATGATCCATGCTCTCAGGGAGAAGCGTTATCCCTACATCAACAACCCGACCGCGGCGGATGGCTGGCCCGCTGACCGCAAAATCGCTCTGGATGAGTTTTTGCAGACCATCGACGAGTACTCTGGTTACATCAACGAAAACAGTCTGCAAAAACTATCCTACATCCACGGGATGACTTTCAGCGCGGTGACAAAGTGTAAACGCGCGAAGGTGCCGGGATTTTGAGCCGATCCTCTTTCCCCCAAAAAATTGAAAACCCAAACATATTCACACTATTTCATTCTATCCAAACACCAAACACCAGACACCAGCACCGCCCCATATCATGAAAAGCATCAACATCCTAATCTTCCTGCTGACCCTTGTGTATTTCATGTCTTTCACGGAAGCGCTGAACTACTACTCAACTATGTACGATGAGTTCTACATCAACTGCTTTTTCAAAAAGTTCTACGTCTTGAGCAGCAGGCCAGATGTGCAACAAGTTCTGCGGTCGACCCCTAATCTGTCGTACCTCAACAAAAATTTCACATCGGCTCTAGGCTTGCAGTACACCATAAACTCTGTCGATCAGACGGATCCCCTTTGGAGCGTACTGCACAAGGCTGTCAAAGATTCGATCAGCGAAATAAATCGAAACAACAGACAGGTCGAACTGTTCAACGGCATTTTCGAAGAGGCCGTTCGATCATCTTTCACGAAAGGGGTCGACGTACTGAATATGTTCGACAATGCTTTTGCCAAATGGTTCTGTGTAGCTTTTTTCGACAATCCGAATCTCATACGCTTCACGATTTGCCGCACAGCCCTATTGAGCATGCTTGAGGAGTCTTTTTACACGGCGCGCTTTAGATCCGTACCGATCTTGTATAGCGTATCGAACATATTCGGCTCAAACTCGTCCCACAAGATGGCCGATCTGAAACTGATGTTCAGGCAGCTCATTAATAACGACTCAGATTCAAATCCAAATATAAAAACAGATGCAGGATCAAAATCCTTCTACACCGTATTCCGGCAGAACATAGAGCTCGGCCTCGAAGAAAAACAGCTGTCTCTCGATGCGGATGCCATATTCATCAATAACGCGATTCTAAGCATGCTGGTGTACGATTTTCTGCATCAGATGATGAGAGGCGTTCTAATTTCGAAACTGATGAATGATATTACGCCATACGATGAAATCAATAAGGTATATGCCGACAATTTTCTGTTCAGATACAGGGCTCGAGATCTAACGGAATCTGTTACGACAGAGCGTAGTTACGTGATTCCGCAAGGCTCAACTGTTTTGATCGATCTTGTCCGACCGAAACTGTTTTACTCAGACGGCGCTAGAGGTTGTGCAGGTCAGAGTATGGCCAGGCCGATGATAGAAGGGTTCCGCAATTTTCTGTCTACGATCGAATGCATGTGCATGGCATCGTATTTAGAAAAATCAGACGATATAGATCGACCGCTCAAGACGGGTCAATTGTACTGCTACATGTACTTCAGAGACCAGCTGACCAGATCAGGCATCATACCGTACACCGAAACAAATTCTGTCAAGATGCACAACCTTTGGCATCTGTACTCCGATCCCTATCTGATGCAGATGATCGGAACATGGATCGCAAAGGTGAAGCGCAAAATAGCAATCGATCTGATCATAGCGCCGGAAGCTAGAGCCCTGCCGCTGACGACTATGATGAGTCTACCTTACACTTACACTACACCGATTATCGTGCTGACTAAAACGAACAAATTCGGCCCGGCTTTTTCGACAGAGTACGTACGGGGCTATAACGATGCTCCGACGACTCTGTATCTGTACAAATCTTTTGCGGATAAATCGGGCCGGGCCGTAATCATCGACGACGGTATAGCATCGGGCGGGACTCTACAAGCATCGATAGACATGGTTGAGTCTCATACGGCCATAACTGTTTCATCCGTTGTGGCCATAATCAACCACAAGTACGCAGAGTCTGAGCGCCAGATCAGACCAAACATCAAAGTGTATACGATGTTCGATTTTTAATCTATTCGATTCTGTTCAATCCCGTTCATTTATCATTAATCGCGCGTTCACAAACTCCGACCCGCCAAAAAAATAATACCCGCGTATAGTATGAGGGGTGTGACGGCCGCCCGCTCTCAGACCGGGACACTCGGACTTGTCTGTAAACTAGCCGATGATATAGGACGTCGAGAAATCTTATCTCTAATATCGCCGAACTATATCTCTCGTCGTAAGACTTAGCCGACTCTGAAGGCCGAGTGTAACGCCGATCATCTTAACCTATAAGAGATATGTGTAGTATAAGTAAAGTGTAAAATAACGATTAAAGTTTATCATCAAATAGATGTACGTCTCACATTAATATTATAAGAGCCGAACAACTAGACATAACAATACACCATGCTCTGATTTCTATTCTCGGGTCTCAAGTCGAAGACCTCGCACAAGACAGATTTAGTCTATACAGCTTAGTCTATAAGGCATCAGCCTAAGACACCAGTCTATAAAACATCAGTCAAATGACATTAGGCCTACGGCACTAGTCTAACGGCACCGATTTAATAGACACCGTATGTCGATACGTACATATAGTACGCCGACATATATAGCCGATGGCGCATACGGATATAATTTATCTGTACATCGGCTCCGTATCCCAAGTCTATAACTAGACACTATAAGTTTGATCCGGCAACGTGTTCGAACATTACTGCATATATATACGCAGATGGATACGAAATTTATAAGTTTGTTAATCCTGATACGCATCGAATAAGACACGGACCAATGTAAAACGATATATCAAATTACGCACACCGATACACTTATTTCAAGCGTCAGACACTTATAAATTTACATGAACACGCCTACATTATTTTGTACGGTTCGGGTTCAGCTGTAGCATAATCGTATAGTTCGAGGCAATGGCGTACGAGACACCTAATATATGAAATCATAACATCCACCAAATAAACCGGTTCCTATGCAATTAGAGGATGTGCTTTGCAAAAAATGACGGAATCGAACAGATAAATGTATCCGTTCGATTTGATTTTTTCACTCTATTCATTTTTATTTTATCAGATCCATCACCCGGTTTCGCAGCTCGTCGTAGTTGATCTGATGCTTGTACGGGTACTCCCAAACTGTTGACGCGTCGTCCGGGTCTATTAGATCGATCAGCTTGTCGGATGGGAACAGTATATCTTTAATCTGCTCCTCGATGCCCAGACTCGAACACACATCTGTGTAGTACAGCAGGTGTAGTACGAATAGCTGCAAGTCATAGTGTCGGCCCTGTTTAGTGTTGTACGCCATGTCGAAGAACTTGCCCAGTACGATTTTCCGCCCGTCATCGAACACGATGTCTGTTTTGAGAGACGCCAGATCGACGAACCGTACGGCTAAATCGAATCCGCTACTATTAGGCGCGATATTTGTAATGTTCGAAACACTCATAATGTTCATGATCGTCGAATCCCGATGCAGCAGCGTTATGCCGAACTCGTCGAAATACCTGAACTTGTGCAGCATATTGACTATGTTTCGTATTACGCTCTTCAGTACGCATACGTTGTTGTTAATTATAGAATGGGATTGTTTGACAGACACCGTATCCAGATCTATAATGAGATCCGCGTCCGCCATCGTGATGGATTTGCACGCGCGTCTGATAATTTTCAACAGATCACCTTCCATCCTGTCCGCCTCATACCCTAGTCTGAATCGGATCCCGGCATTTCTATCGGCTGTATCAGTTGTATTAGCTGTATCAGCTGACCCGTCTTCTATGACCACATACGGCCTGTATATTTTGACGATGCAGTCCGACAGATCCGGAACATCGGATATGTTTAGCACATCGGATATATTTAGCATGTTATGGGAATCACACATTTCTTGCGCGATCCGAACCATATCGCGTATATAGAAAAAGATAGACCGCCAGACGATGTAGTTCGTCAGCTCGTACACGCATTCTTGTACAGACGTTGTGATGGGTAGTCCGATATCTGCGAAATTAAATATCTCCCGCTCGTTACGGTTTTCAATCGTGTCGAAATCGTCAGACTTTGTACGATCGCTTTTAATCTGTTTCCGTTCAACCAGATTGTACTTGTCGATGCGAGCCGATTTGTAGATGCGGTGAGTGGCACCAGGTGTCGATGCCTTCGAATATATATTCCCGAACGTACTGAAGCACAACATGTTCCGCCGATCCAGAGAGCTGATTTTGTTTATGGCATAGCGCCGTAGTACGATATCCATAAAATCCGTTACGTACGCATCAATGTTGTCTAGATCGGAATCCGTGTCGTATGCATCGGCGTAATTAATGTCGAAGTACGAATCTATGATTAGAGTCAGCAGTTCGATCGGCACTTCTGCATCCGGATCGACAAAAGCCGCCGAGCCGTATTTTATAATGATCTGCTTGAGATGCCGTAACGATTTTATTTGAAACAGATTTCGCTTCGCCACATACGCATTATTGTTATCGTTATCGTTTTGGGCATTTAACAGAATCTGCTCTATGTCTCGTCTAATATCGTCGTCCGATCGTATGCATTTTGTCCTATTCTTCAGCACATGGTCTAGTATCTCTTCATCCGATTCCGTATACCCCAAGTACGCCGAACCACAGGGGCTGTAAATTGAGCCGTGGGCTGAGCTGTAAGCTGAACTAGACGCCGATTCATTTGGCTCATCGGGCTCATCGGGCTCATCGGGCTCATCGGGCTCATCGGGCTCATCAGACTCTGCGGATTTAGAGAAGCCAGAGTTCGATTTGTTTTGTGCATCGTGTATGTTATGTGTGTCATGCGCGTCGTGTACATTATACACTGCTACACCGACGGCGTACGATTTCATGCGTGCGAAATACGTACTGATTAAAATAAACAGCTCAATTTATTTTCAAGCGATTCAATTATTCTGAATTATAATAAAATTTATGGTTTGCGCATCCATCGAACAACGCCCATCACACCGATAACAAAGTAAAACACATTCAGTACGATGGCCTGAGTCGATCCGGTCATCCATGCGTCGTATACCATCGGGATCGCTGCGATCGTCGATGCGTAGTACGATTCCTTTTGATAGCCGATATTCGCTGCCCGCATCACGGCCGTTGTGATGGATATCAGTACGCTGAGCCAGAGAATTATGCTGAACATGTTATGTGTTTTGTATATCTGTCAACACTCTAATCAGCCGGTTTTTGTTTCAATTTTTTTCATCCGATGACGATGCGATATTTGTGAAAAACGTCTAGCATGCGTTTTATAATTTTACGCGCGTAGAGTATAATATCACACACACACCATGTTCTGCATCTGCCAAACGGAATACAACGAGTACGGTCATGTCAAGTCAGAGACCATAATCGACATTATAATTCAGAAAGAGTTCGATGCGAAGGTCGGCAAATACAGCGCCCTGCCAAACAACACGTTCTACACTAATGCCGATCTTCAGACTCTGGCGGTCGGACAATACTTGGTTAAGGCAGACAGCATTCCATCAAATCAGAACCGCATAGATCTGATCGAGAAGTACGCTACACCTAGCTGGTACTCTTTCAGTCAATCTTATAGCACGAAGCTCATCAAATCGTGGCGCCTGATTAAGACAGATCTGCCGCCGGGATTAGCCGTCTTTGGCTATGAAATTGTGTACGATACAGAGAGCGAGACAGATAGCGAGACAGATAGCGAGACAGATAGCGAGACAGATAGCACAATATCTAGCGAAATGTCGATCGACGATATTAGTTCTGGCGAAACCGTTGAAATCGAATACGAATCGACAGAGGAGATAGAAAATGACACAGAGTCTGATGCTGAGTCTGATGCTGAGTCTGATGCTGAGTCTGATGCTGAGTCTGATGCTGATACAACTGAATCTACTGAGACAACTGAGACAACTGAGACCACTGAGACAACTGAGACCACTGAGACCACGGTGTCTGTTGTTTTGGCTAGCAATACAAGTTCTGATTCAGACGATTTGAATTCAGACAGTTTCACGAAATGCGCTAGTTCAGACCGGAATCTGTACTCACCTATCGAGTCTGTTAGCTACTCAACGGATGGTGAAGCAGATGTAGATGTAGATGTCGATAATTACGAGGCGGATTTCAAACTAGAGCCGTCGGACATCGCGAGGTTGAATGCTCTCAGCATATTGAAGACGATACTGCACACCCCGAAGACCGAGTCACGATCGAAGATCAGCGAGTTTGATATGAATAGTATGCAGCAGCATGCGTCGTGTATTATTGTGGAATCTACGTCAGCTGGATCGGCCGACACATCAGACGCCAAAAACTCAATCATCAAGAATCTGCTGTCTCACATGTACATCGATAAGCTGATAGAGTTTGATTACGCGTCGACGATCCCGTCGATCCTGGTGTTGTGTAGCGAGCAGCGGGCTAGCTTTTACAAATCATACGCCGTGAAGAATTCTATGCATATGATGAGCGTCGTATCGACTCTGACCACAGACATTTTGATAAATTACATCAAAGAGCGGAAGAGCGGATCGTCTGCCATTTTGGTTATAGACGGTATTGACGACAGCAGATACGCGTGCCAAATGCGGACCATAATGTACAACGCGCGGTCTCTACGTACGTCTGTCATCATGGTTGTGTCGGATCCGTATAAAATCAGCCCCGAGATCCGGTACAATTTTAACTACGCGATTCTGATGCGCGAACCATCGTTCGGACCTCAACAGAAGCTGTACAGGGCGTTCGGTAGCGTATTCAGGACGCCGGAGCAGTTCGAGAACTATTTTGAAGACGTTACATCTGACACGCTAGTTCTAGAACCCGATGGAACAGACACCGCACAATCGAACGCGATGGTTGTATGTCAGACGGCGAAGGGCGGGATATCGGATAAGATTTACAGCCTGGCGATCTAATTTGGCCAAATTTATGTGCGGTGCTTTTTATTTTGAGCGTGTATAGTATAATTCGTATGCAATACACGTACGACAATCCTAATGAGCCGATCATAAAGAATGTACAGTCAACGGCATCGGCATCAACATCCGAATATTCAAATAATAAGATGGGCTACATGAAAATATACGAGAAGGATAAGGCCGATACAGACTGTGTGTCGTACGGTAATCAGATCGTATGGGACTATCTGTTGATAATTCTCATACTGCTGCTGGTTATTATTATACTCTGTCAGCTGTCTTGTCTAGTGGCCTGGAACACCGTGCTGTCTGACATCACGGACTACTATAACAACATGATCAAGTTTTTCGCCGACAAGACGGAGTACGCCAAAGAGCTAATAGACCAAGGCACTCAAGGTCTACAGAAAGTACAAGAGGTGTCTGAGGGCTTCATGAAAAATTTGTAATATAGCAAAAACAGTGAAACATTAAAAGATTTTCAGAGCGGATTCTATAAACTCATGGAACGCTCAACAGATATTATAATTATCGTGCTTGTGATTGTGCTCTTGGTCGTCGTGTACAGCAACATGTATAGACAAAGCGCAGCACCGGTCTACACACAACCTGTCGTCTACTACGATTACAACGACTACAACGACTATGGCTATGGCTACCCGATGCACCGCGGCCGGCACTGGCGACACGGTAGAGGTCATGGCCGAGGCAGACGGTTCGAGAAGATGGAAAACGTGGAGAATGATGAGAATGTAGAGCATATGGAGAATGCTGGAAAAGTAGAACACATGGCGCCGTTAGACTTCGGTACGTATGAAAACCCGTATCCCCGCGGGGCGTGCCACTCTGGTAACGTGTACGCTAGGTCGGACTGCATGGTCGGCAACTGCAATCTAGAATCGTCGATCTCGGACGATGAGTACTGCAAAATGCAGTGCGCCCAAGATCCGGATCCGATGGAGCGGGCCAAGTGCTACGAGCGGTGCATGCAGACTATTTGCTAAACTGCTAATCTGATATATTTTTTATTGTGGCATACCATAACAAAAACCAAATAAATCAAAAGTCATAGATGTACGAAAATTCGATCGGCACGATATCCACGCTAGACGTTTCGATTACACAATCGTCGTACGAGCCGCCGGCGTACGCAGCCGTGTCGTCGGCCGTTCTAGCCCGGATTTTCATATTGTACCGATCGCATATACTCATAAGGTAGTACGCATTGTCGATCTTATTTGAAAGGCATGCGAATCTGAAAGCCGTATCGCGGTTTGTCGTGAGATCCGGTTTTATCGAATCGTACAAATATTCTACGACGTCGACCGTGTTATTAGAGCACGCATTAATAAAAGGCCGCTCTGAATCGTAATGCACATTAATTTCGTTATAGACTAGCAGATGTAGCGCCACCTCATCGATTGTCGCCCGTTTACATAGCTCTGCGAAGTACTCGTTCTGATACTTCAGATACGCGTCGTACTCGATGTAGATCTCACACTCTGCTACTACATCCGGCTTGTTATCGCTCGCCGTATTTTTGTACGTCAGTACGGCGTTCAGCCCATCCGAAAACCATAAGCCGGCTAGAGCCTCGTTGTTCGTCAGCTGTGTTATATTAGTCGAACCGGTCGGCATGTGCGTCGTTGGCCACATCCCGACATACGGGTATCCTTCTAATGGAATCTCTTCGAACGGAATCTCTTCTGACGGAATATCGTCAGATATCGAATTACCGATTGTGCATGTGACTGCGCATGCGTGTATTTCATCTTCAAGCTGCTTGATCCTAAAAGCTTTGTCAGCTCCCATATGCTATAGTGCAGATCTTATATTTTTAGCATCGAACGAAAATTATAATCAAATTTTATAGCATAGTGTTATGGCCGACCCGTGGAACAGAGAATCGTTAAATATATCCGATACGTCAGACACGATAGGCTTTTCAGCGGATAGTCAGAGCAGTCAGAGCAGTACGGCCGAATCGGTTATACAAGGATCAGAATGTGAATCTGTATCCGGTTTGAATATCGTGCTGTTTTTGATTTTTATAACGATGCTGCTGATACTGATTACGATTATCGTGTACAACATAAATCGGCCGCCGCCAAATAAAAAACGTTTACAGGACGCCGGCCTCAGCCAGAGTGTCTAGAACCTGGCTGTACGTGATGAGCTTCATTTGATCCGTATGTTTTGACAGAAATTTGAATACATCGTCGATTTTCTGTACTTTTGTAATCGGGACAGGCTGCCGATTAATAAATTCGTGTGCTTTCATGCCGAGTCTTGTGTCTGATTCGAAGCCGTTAGAGCTCATGCTGTATATGTATCCGGGTACGTTTTTCAGTTTGTCAAAAGCATTCGGATATCGTTCGATCAGATGCATCCGGCCGTTGTGGTACCCCATATCGAAATCCATATCCGACCATCTGGGGATGAATGTGGCAGCGATTACTTTCAGATTAGTGCCGAATACCGCTTTCTCGCCATCTAAAACTTTAGATGGCATCGGTTTGAGTATTTCGATCCGATGGGACGAGCCGTGGTACAGTGTTTTTGGAAGTTTGGGCATCTTATAATATGCAGATCTTATAATATAGGCGTCTAATATAATGGGCTATCGCTGTATGAAGCCGGCCGATTTAATTAAGGCAAAGCGTATTATCAGCTGTTCGATTTCGAATCTGGATATGCTGTTGATAATACACAATCTGACGCAGCTGTATAAAAACGATACGATAATCGAGCAGACCATCGGGCAGCTGTCTTATGTTTCGACTTTGTTGGGGTGCACAGATGATTCAGATTCAGATTCGGATTACGAATTCGACAGCTATACATCAGAGCACATTAAACCGAACCGTCTGAGTTTGACAGCGATTATACAGATGCTACAAAAGTTGCGCGACACGAGTTCGTGTATGCCGTCAGACAAGACGTACGGCATACTGGAAAAAATCAGACACGGGCTAGATTCGATTTTATAAAGCATAACTATATGACCGAGCACAAGCTGTTGAGAAAAACACTATCGCACGATTCGCCGGACTACGGTTCGCTCGTATCATCTATAACGGCGGTGCAGACTCTAATCGAATACGCGGATGGTGTAATAGTCAAGAACGCTGCGTACGATATATTGGTAAAGCTATTCCTGTCTGGCACTTCGAGCGCGTGTGGTCAAACAAAACCCATCGCATGGTTTCATGTCGTCGAGCGTAAGCATAGCATGAAATTCTATTCGGTGTTCGACGATCGGCTGATCTATTATTATAACAACAAGTGTGACGTATCGCACAAGCCGTTCGAGCCCATCGTATCGTACAACATTGACAAAGCGATTCGTAAGATCGTAAATGTAGAGGCATGGGGTGCGTACAATAAGCATACGCCTATGAGATCGTTCAGAGACATCGCAGACGGTATATGTCTGTACATCGGGTATGGTTTGTTGCACGATCATGATATAACATTCGAAGACATGCAGCTGATGCTAGGAGCCTTACATGAGCTGTTAGAGCAGAGGATCTACTTCGATAAGGCGCTGAAGTCGAATATGATCGACTAATATATATTGTACTCAAAATCTATATCGACATCTTTGGCCGAACCGCTATGATTTGTGTAGATAAATCGCATAATAATGTTGGCCGGGATGCTTTTAGTTGCGAAGCCCTTGCTGCCGAAGATGTACGGGTAGTTCGACCGGCTGATCTTTTTATTTTTGAACGATACGATGTTGAACATTATACCCGTATTTGTACCAAATCCGTACGTCAGAGCGTTCTCAACAGTCAACCGATGATTCGTGTAGTCTATGCTAATGATCTGACCGAGGTTTTGTGTTTGTACGCCATTTGTCAGCGCTACCTCTAAACCGCAAGACAGATGCGGATACGTAAAAATGGTCGGTGATACGCTTAGAATCGTAGCTCCGATACTGTGATCCGATACGAGAGTGCCGACTTGCCTGTCCGGGTCTATCACTACGCTAATAACATCACCCATGTGTGTGGCTTGTGGAAAGAACTCCGTCGTCCAGATCTTGATATTTGACTTCCACTCTAGGTCGTGCATCGTAACAGAGTCTGGGTTACCGGCTTGTATGCTCAAGGTGCGTGTCATATTCTGATAGTTGCCGGGCGTGCCGTCCATCACTTCGACCTGATTATTTTTGATCTCTTTGACGAAGACAATGCGTGTCGGATCTAGAGCCCTACTTGTATGGGCTACAGCATTCGGGCATATAGTCGGCGGATCGGGGCTCCACACGTCTACCATAATGTTTTCCTCGATACACAGGGCGCTCCACTGGTTGATAGTTAGCTCAGCCATATGGTGTTTTATATAATGGGCCGCTAAAAAATAATCCGGATCGAATGTATTAGATGGCGTCACATTATGAAAAACATCTGTCTTTTTGCATCACATCGTTGAAGCGGACGGATCAGATTAAGATCACGCTCAAGCAAAATTTAGAAGACAATCGGAAGGATTCGGCTATCATAGAATTCGTGTTAATCGATTTCAATCAGGATGACGAGTTACAGCGCTATATAATGGAACAGTTTGAACCGGACTTGAAATCTGGCTATCTGAAGTATTTCCACACAACAGAGTTACAGTATTGGAACGCAGCTATAGCCAAAAACACGTCGCACTACTACGCGACTGGCCGGATCCTTGTGAATTTGGACGGCGATAATTTTACAGGCGTCGGCGGTGGGTTGTACGTGTTGGACTATTTTAATAAGAATCCGAACATGTATCTGCATCAGTACTCTAACATATACCACGACGGTACGTTTGGTAGATTAGCGTACACACGAGACATTTTTTTCAAGATAGGCGGGCACGACGAGTCTCTAGTCACGAGCGAGGACGACTATATTATAGCGTTCTTGGACAAGCTAGGTCTGACATGTATCCGCGATCCGAATCCGATCTATACGTCGGCTATTTCTAATCCGAAGTCTGAGACGTACGTCAATTGTGACAAGTCTATCGTCGATTCGAATCAGATGGCGGATCCGCGGAAGTACGATGAGTTCCGTACAAAGATGATGAACATAATGTACGCCAAAATGCATGAAAATATTAGACGCATGCAGTTTGACAAAAAATTCGGCATCCGGCAAAACGTATACGCTTATTCAGATGGTCGGATGCGCAAAATAAATTGAGCTCTAATATGTATATGGCTTCAGCTACCCCTCTTGATCTAGTGTCTTGCATTTGCATCACAAAGAACGAGATCCGCCTGATCGATCGAGCCATCTCATGTTATAATAACCAAACGTATTTGAACACAGAGCTGGTCATACTGTTCGAGGACAATAATCCGCACAAGGCGTATATTTCGAATCTACATAAGACCGGTCGGCGTATCAAAACGATCGAAATCCCATCGAAGCCGAAGAAGACTCTAGGTGAGCTGCGGAATATCGGAATCGAACAAACCAAAGGAGAGTACTTCATACAGTGGGACGACGACGATTGGTACCATTCGAAGCGGATCGAGATTCAGATGGCAGCCATAAAATCCGGGCCGCATAAGATTGTTGCGCTACAGAACTGGTACATGTTCGACGAGACAGATCGTAGGCTATACCTGTCTGTAGACCGCGTATGGGAGGGTTCTATTCTATGCGAACGGGCATTCTTCGATACTACATCAAAGTATCCGTATTTGAACAAAGCAGAAGACACGAAGTTCATAGAATCCGTCTCATCCAAAGTCAAAATCATAACATGCCCGCACATCTACATCTACGTATTCCACTCATCGAATACGTGGGACAGAGAGCACTGGCTCTACTTACGGAGCCGAACAGCCAAGTGCGACGAGTCTCTGTCAAATATCATCGGGGATATAATTAGTTTTGTGTAATTTCATCGTAATGCGATAAAATTAAAAAAAATCACATAGTACGCCGAGATGAGATATATCGCCTTCAGGATGTACGCGTATAAAGTCGATGCCGCAGTTGAGAGCTAACACTTTATCCGTAACGTCTGAATCGCCGATGAACACGATATTTCTGGCGTCGTACTGTTTTAATACGTCGTCTAGCATGGCTCTATTCGGTTTGCCAAAACATGCGACCGGTTGTTTGGTCGTACAGTATTCGACGAGTTTCCACACGCTTCCGGTGTCTGGCAAAACTAGTTCGGCATCTGGGTACGTGCGGTCTATATTGGATACGATGTACGGATACTTGGATATGGCGCTGCACAACTTGCATAGACCGTCATAATCGTAATCATTTTTGTATAGAATAACCACAATATCCACAGCGACATCTGTTGTATTCGTTATGTCTGTTACATCGAACCCGGCGCCTGTGAAAAACGATCTGACGGACTCTGTACACCATACGGCTATTTTGTTGTACGACATACTGCGCAAATATTTTACGATCTGGTCGAGAGGTGTGATGATGTGTGACGGATCTACTATGCGGATATTACAACGCTGTAGTGCTATTTGAATCTCATCTACAGTATACCGGTTATTGTTCGACACGATGTAGATGTCTTTGTTGAGCCGGTTCAGTTTGTCCATCACATCGTGCACGAATTTCATCGGCTGACCATTTAAAATCAACGTATTGTCGAGATCGAAAACGATACACTTTTTATTTGTTAGAGACGTAATTTCGTTGTTCAGTATTTTGGTCGTGCTGATCCCGATCGTGTAATCGATGTATATGATCGACACGAGATCTGCCATCCCGTTTTTGTAGTAACCGATCTGCGCTTTGTACGATTCGATATCCCAGTCCGAGCCGTGATATATCTCTGTCACGCCGTACTCTTTAATGATCCGCATGTGATTATCGTCGACCAGTACGGCTGTAAAGTTTGGCTGAGAAGGCAGATTAGATAAAAACGATACGACATTAGATATCCGAACATCTTGAGACTCGGACGGTATTCTTTTATACGACGCTGTAAATTTGTCTGTGTGTATCCCGACCACGAGCATAGAGCATCTTTGTAGAGCTTCGATGAGTAGATTTTTATGGCCGTAGTGTAGCTTGTCGAAAACACCTACTGTATATCCGATGACGCATTTGTCAGTTTCAGCCATCTGACAAATATCGATAAAATATGCCCGCATTATTATTTTTGCTTTATTCGTTCGAACAGCTGCGGATACTGTTTGCTCATAAAGTCGGACGGCTCATCGGGGTCTGTCAAACCTTCGTGAGGGTATCGGCATTCGATGGGCGGCATGATCGGTGGGTAGCTACCGAATGCGTTGATGCAGTACTCTTCGACCTTATTCGGTACGTAGACACGGATCCCTTCAAATTCGGCGGATCTGACGGGGAATATTATATCGTACGCTCTGTTTTTGGTCTCGGCTTCCCGATCTTTTGTGTAGCATTCGAAGTTTTGCAGCTCCATCTCTCTAAAAATAAGAGTGTTGTGTTCTGTATTATGGTCGAAAGCAAAGATGTCTAGCTGCAGCCCGTTGTGGTAGCTCAAACTAGAGATCTGCTTATACTGAGACCGCAGATCGCGTATACGCCCGCTGACATAGCAAAAAGCACCGTAGTGTTTGTCCGTATGCTTCCGATCTTGGAACCATAGGTGTGGAGGTAGCTCTGCACTTATGACGGTTTGCAGCCTATCGTAGTCCGCGCTCAGCATGCAGACATCTATATCGCTATCCCACGGTACCCATCCTTGGTGCCGCACAACCCCGATGAGCGTTCCACCGCTGCACCAAAATCGCAGGCCGTATTTGTCGCAGATCCGTACGAACTCCTTGAGGATGGTGACCATTTTGCGCTGCGATTTTTGCAGGTTATGGATGTCAGCGGGTGCTAGCTTTGGGCTGAGCTGGATAGCGCCGGGTTGAATAGCATCTGACGGGTTCATGTTATATGGAAATTAAATAAATTTGCGATTTATTTAATTATATTCGAATAGGCGCGTCAAGACGTCTCGTATATCGGTACAGATAACTTAAAATGAAGGCGTCTGGGGGGGATCGGAAGGGGCGGAGCTTCCGCATGCATTGACAGCCTTCACGTAATACTGATTATGTTGTCCGTTAGCTGTAATATCAGTATATGTTGTAACGTTAGCGCCTACTGTAGCTAGCAAAGCAAAGACATTGTTACCGCCGCTGTCACGGTAGATTTCGAAGCCGGTTTCATTGTTCGAGTTATCCACCCATGTGAAAATGACGTCGTTACCGCTGGTAGTTGTACTCGGATTAGTCGGCGCCGCCGGCAAAGCGCACGTGGTGGTGGCCGTCGTGGTAGCCGGGTTTTACGTTACGGTCAAGACAGCAGCATTACTTGTTACGGTACCGCAAGTATTTGAAACGGTGACGCTGTAGTTGCCGGAATCCAATGAGACAACACTGTTGATAGTGTACGATGCCGACGTTGCGCCTAAAATTGCAGTATAGTTCTTGGCCCACTGATAAGTCAGGTTGGTTCCAGTGGCTACCACTGAAAATACAGCGGTTTGACCTACCGTAAGAACTGCAGACGCTGGTTGCGATGTAATGACGGGGGCTACGCACGGTGCAGCGGTGGTGGTAGTCGTCGTGGTGGCAGCCAGTGTCGTCGCGATCGCAGTGTTGGAAAAGGTCTGTCCGCACGAGTTAAACGGCAGTATCCGGTAACTGTATGTAGTGTTTGGCGTTAGACTGGTATCGGAATAGCTCGTGGCAGACCCGGATCCGGGAGTTACAGCCACAAAAGCACCGTTGCGCCAGACTGAGATCCCATTTAAACCCGATATAGCGGGCCAGGCCAAATCAATCTGGCTCGTACTGACCGCGGTCGCCGTCAAACCGGTCGGCGCGGCTGGGGCTACGCACGCCGCCGTGGTGGTGGTGGTCGTGGTGGCTGGCACAACAGTTACGCTAATGGTCTGTGTGACCTGATTTGAGCAAGGATCTGTAACTACAAAAGTATACGTAGCGGTTCCTACAGACGCCGGGGTGGCTGTCGTACTTATTGCTGCAGGGCTGGCTATCGTTCCGTTATCAGTTGACCACAAATAGGTCAACGGCTCGGTACCAAATGGGAATGCATTAAGAGTGACACTATCACCAAGAGTCAGCTCTGCCACGCTCGCCGCAAGTGGTGCAGTAATCAACGGTAGGCACGTAACATTCAGTACGATCGCATTGCTCGTCACGCTGCCGCATGCATTCGACACGACGACCCTGTAGTTACCGGCATCCGCAAGGGCGACGGGGTTGATATTGTACGAGGCAGATGTGGCGCCAGAGATAGCAGTGTAGTTCTTGGTCCACTGGTATGTCAGAGGGCCTGTGCCTGTCGCCGTAACACTGAACGTCACGTTAGATCCGACAAAGGCGTTCTGGGGTGACGATGTTAGAGCAGTAATAACGATCGGCTCCACAACATTGAATGTCACAGATGTCGATGCAGTACCGCACGTGTTAGATGCAGATGCAGCTAGAACATGCGGGCCAGCCGCAAGACCTGTCGTATCCAGCTGACCGCCGCTCAGTGCGACCGGCGACCCGTCCAGAGTGTACGAGACGGCAGGGGCGGGGAAGCCGGTTACAGTAGTCGCCACAGTCAGCAGATCACCGGCGACAACGCACTCCGTCTCGTCCAAGGTGACAGTGATGGATGGCGATACGCACGGCTTAATGCAGAACAGAATGCTCACAAACGCCGTCTGGTAAGTGTACTCACTGCACCAGATAGTGTTCAGCGGCATGACAATCGTTCCGGATGTGTTGTTCGGGTACGTCGTGTACGCGCTGAGCAGAGCGTACGACTTAATTTTTTCTATAACACCCTTGTTCGTAGGCGCCATAGAGTAGTTGACAGACGTGTACTGGAAGTATGTGCCGGGCTTCTTGACCCAGCCTGTCAGCGTGATGGTGTACGACGTGCCGTTGATGATCTTGGTTCGCTGAACACCCTCCTTGCCGATGGTGAACACATCGAACAGAATGCAGTCTTCTGGAACGCTAAGAGTGCGGCTATCCAAATCACGAGGATTGCCGGCCCGAACCTCGGGCTCCAGAATCATCTTCGACGTGACGGGGCAGACGAATCGGCCAGACACGTCGACGTGGCTAGTGACCAAGTGCACGTCGTTAGTAAGCGCGAGGATAGACTGCATTTCGTACACAACGACGATCTTGGCTTTCGGCGGCAGATAAGACTTCCGCGGGTCCAGAATGCAGCCGCGACCCAGAATGTCGTCCGGGGTGCAGCAGTCGACGGGCGTACCGAAGCAGCCGCGATCCACATCGACCTTGAGCAGGGCGAAGTTGCAGTCCTTCTTCAGCAGGTAGTCCCGAACAGTCAGATCCTTGATCTTGCGGTCGCACTTGTTCGAAATTTCGAGGCGGATGACGTAGATGGTCTCGCCATTGGTGTTGGTGTAAGACTTGACCAGAGACTGTTCGACCTCGATGGGGCAGCACTTCTCGTGCTCGAGCAGAAAGCAGCACAGGTTGCGCCTAATGCACTCAAGGTACTTGACCCAGCACGGCTTGTTCTCTAGAACTTCGGCGGTGGTGAAGTCGCACAGCTTGATCGTGCAGAAGATCTTACACTTATAGTAGACCTTGATGCAGGAACAGCCTTTGGCTTTGAACTTGAAGTCGCAGAGGATCTGGCCTGCCTCGACCAGGATCTTCTGAAAGTCTTCGACGGCCTTGTCGAATTTAGCGTTTGAGTTCGGCATGTTGTTATAGTATACGCTCATATAATTTTCTAAAATTTTGGGATGATATTCGACCCTCACAAAATTTCAAGACTAAACAAAATCATTCTATAGGTTCGGGCGTACTATATATAAATTATACACCGACCAGAACCTGTACGTTCCATATGCCGACAGTAATAGTAGACCCGCTAGAATCGCAGTTAGCCATGTACAGCTCGAAAGACTCTTTGGTCGTTTGGACAGGCGGGCTAAACGTAAAATTTATCCGCTGAGCTACTTGGGCATTTGCGTGAGACCCCAGGTCATGCAGCGCTATACACTGACCGACCAGCACCGTATTAGATCCGACGGTCATAGTGCCATCACCGGTTCTCGGGTATATGACTGTTGACGGCGCTAGAAGATTCGACGGGTTCAACGTGCATTCGTTAAGCGCCATAGATACGGATACCCCGGCAAAAGCGTACACCAGCATATTGATTCCGTATATTTTGCTATAGCCAGAACTAGTCGGGAAGATTGAATCGGCTCTGAACTTGCACAGCAGCACACGCGATACGACGCCAAAAGGTGTTGTGTTCTTCAAAGACAGCTCGACACCCGTCACATTTGTCGATGATCCTTGGCCTTGCATGTTTGTCAGAATCCAGTTCCCACCGTTCGATCCGCCGGCTAAACCTGTCGACCCCTGTGACCCTTGATTACCATCAGGGCCTTGTGTACCTTGAGAGCCTGCAAAACCCTGTGACCCCTGATTACCATCGGTCCCCTGATTACCGTCCGGTCCTTGATTACCGTCCGGTCCTTGGTTACCTGTTGGGCCTTGATTACCATCCGGTCCCTGATTACCATTGGGGCCTTGATTACCGTCGGGGCCTTGATTACCGTCGGGGCCTTGATTACCGTCGGATCCGGTAAAACCTTGAGCCCCCTGATTACCTACAGCCCCCTGACTACCTTGGGAACCTGTTGTTCCCTGTGGCCCCTGATTACCTGACGGTCCTTGATTACCATCGGATCCGGTAAAACCTTGAGCCCCCTGGTTACCGTCGGATCCGACAAAACCTTGAGCCCCCTGGTTACCCACCGGTCCTTGATTACCGTCCGGTCCTTGATTACCATCGGATCCGGCAAAACCTTGAGCCCCCTGGTTACCCACCGGTCCTTGATTGCCTGACGGTCCCTGGTTACCTTGGGAACCTGTTGTTCCCTGTGCCCCCTGATTGCCGTCTTGGCCTTGGTTACCTACCAGTCCTTGGTTACCATCGGGTCCCTGATTACCGTCGGCTCCTTGGAAGCCCTGATAACCTTGCGGGCCTTGATAACCCTCCGCACCGCCCGGATCGCCAGAACATCCCTTGTCGCCTTGGAATCCTTGCGGGCCCTGATATCCGTCGGGCCCCTGATATCCCTGCGGGCCTTGATATCCTTCAGCACCACCGGGATCACCGTCACATCCATTCTCGCCTTGGAATCCTTGCGGCCCTTGGTATCCATCGGGCCCTCGATAACCCTGCACCCCCTGATTGCCGTCGACACCAGGATTACCATCGGGCCCCTGATTACCATCGGGCCCCTGATTACCATCGGGCCCCTGATTACCATCGGGCCCCTGATTACCATCGGGCCCCTGATTACCATCGGGCCCCTGATTACCATCGGGCCCTTGATAACCTTGCGGTCCTTGGTTGCCATCGGGCCCTTGATAACCTTGCGGTCCTTGGTTACCATTGGGTCCCTGGTTTCCATCGACTCCAGAATTGCCATCGGGTCCCTGGTTACCATCGGGCCCTTGATAACCTTGCGGTCCCTGGTTGCCATCGGGTCCCTGGTTGCCATCGGGTCCCTGGTTGCCATCGGGTCCGGGATTGCCATCAGTTCCAGGATTACCGTCGGATCCCCGGTATCCTTGCGGCCCTTGATAACCGTCTAGACCCCGATAACCTTGAGGTCCTTGGGATCCCTCAACTCCGGGATTACCATCCAAACCGCGATATCCTTGAGGCCCTTGGAAACCGTCGGGTCCCTGATAGCCTTGTGGGCCTTGGTATCCGGTTAGCCATCGGATGCAAGGATCTGATGAGCTAGAACTAGGACTAGAACTAGAACTGGAACTGGAACTAGAACTAGGACTATGACTAGAACTAGAACTAGGGCATGTGTCGGGGCCAGAGATATCGCATGTACCAGAACTAGAACTAGAACTAGAGCAAGATTCAGAGCAGCGCATGCTATCCGTTGAGCTGATGGTGTTCTTTGTGTAAGACGACTGATTTATACGGGTACACGTATCGGACGTCAGATCTGTTGTATCACATTTGTTATCGCATTCGACGTCGGATTCGATAGATTCGTCACAACACTTGTCGCATGCTGTTGCTGTACATATTACGCTATCCAAGCAGGTCTGCAGATCCGACTTGAATTTTTTGACAGACTCGATATGAGCATAGGCGGCATGCGGGTATATTTCCATTACAGCGTACGTTTTGGCCAGCTTCAGCATATCGCGCAGAGAGATTGTGCACAATATTTGGATATCGTGATGAGAATGAGAGTGCGATTTGTTTCGTACAGCACTAGCGTGTTTGATTTTGATCAGATTGGTTCGGCTGTCGTAATAGAAGTAGCCGTCTGCCTTGTCGGGTCTGATCGAGCTTGACACGTAGTTCAGAAACTTTTGGATGGCGGACTTTGTAGACAGAGCCGGCTTAATTTTTTCCCGTAGATCCGTATGAGTTCTAACGTGCTTGGATAGATCGGATTTGATAGATCGCAGAACTAATTTAATGCAGCCGATCAGATTAGACAGATGCTCGGCGGCTTTTTTCAATTTGTCGTAATTTTCATTATTACGGTTGTGGTTGTCTGACATCAACTATATTCATCGATCCGATTTTATTTTTTGCAAGTTGTCTTGCGAAAAATGAAAAAGTTTAATTTTAATATCCGAGCAGATGCGTGCCTTCACACCACACGATACCCCACAGAGACATGTCGTACACGTTGATTGATCCGCCATACGTGTCTGATCCGTCTGTTCCGACTCTTTCGATAGCCAGCCATAGAGTTGTTTGGCTCGACCCTTCTAGATTGGCCAAAATATCGCAGATATCGAATTTGATAGCGGACGTAACAGCCGTATCGGCGGCCGTAATCGCTTGTACTAGGGTCACTGTCTTTTCGTTTGTAGATGCTGTCGGTGCGTCTGTCGTATTGCGGTAGACGGCCGAGCCGGATTTTGTACTGTCGTACCGTACGCGCCATAGTACGTTTCCAGCCGTACCAGAGCTTCCGGAATAGTTCAGTACGAGTTTGAGCGGGAAACTAGAGTCTGTATTTCTAGGCAGCGTGATGGCGAAAGATACAGAGTTCAGGGCGCCAGTTGCGTACGAGTTCTTACTAACGTTGAGATACAGAGCATCGGATAGGTATATGGGCTGATCGGCCGGGCTAGAAGCGGCGTAGCTGTCTGCATACTCTAGTGCGATCTTACGTACGACTCTACTATCGCCGAAGTGTGTAATAAAACCATCGCCGCCGATTTCCGTGCTGTTGGGGTGCGGCTTCATGTACTCCAAAGTTGGTACGCTCGGTAGAGTATTGACGATGCGGATCCGCACCCATTTGGCTGTCTTGCCGTTGATCGTCTTGATAGCGAGAGGTGATGCGGAAGTCAGGCCGAACATAACGTGGTAGTTGCCGACGGTGCTAGGGAACCCGTTTGTCGGTGTGTAAAAAGGCGCATCTGAGTTGTACGTCGCGACATGAAACTCGACCCACGTCGATCCGTTCCAGTACTCGTACACCATATCGGTATGAGCGACAGGCGAAGTGCATGCAGTATTGACGTACACTTTACAGCCGACAGGGTTGAGCTGCCGCCCGATATAGACGCAGTTATTAGCAGCAGTACCTTGAAACATATCGAAAGGCGGTGCCGTATCGCTCAGAGCACCGGCCGTATTATCGACAAAGCTACCGGCCTCAAGATTGTTGTTGCTGAGGACATACACTCGATCTACATCGTAATGACCTTCGCCGGCGTACAGCTTAGACGGCTCTCTAGAGCTCCCGAGTAGCACGTTGCCTGTCATGCTCTGGTAGTACTTCCCATATCGTATGAGATGGTATATCGCGTTCAGTGTAACGTTGTTCGGGTTATTCACTTTTGTATCGTCGAACACGCCGCTGTGGATCTGGATAATCGCATCACTAGGCAAAATATTCAGATCATAAGCGACGCTGTTGCTGATCCCCAGGCCGGCCGCATTTACGATGCTCGTAGTACCGGTAGACCCGACCTCTAAGCCGATCGCGTTATATCCCGCTGTCACAAGATTGATCTCTAGCTCACCGCCATTGTCGACAACCATCGCCTTATTCAAAAACCATATACTGTTTGACGATATGCTAATCTTTGATCCCGCACCATCGACTTTAACTCCCTCGTTAATCACGAAGTAGCCCGGCACACCAAACATACCTAGCACGAGGCTGACGATCTGACCTTTGGCATGGGCGTATAGACCGCGGCTGAGATTCTGGCTAGTCGGCATGATTTTGATCTTTTCACAGAACAGCATATCTGGTATGCCCGAACCGTTCTTACCATCGGCCTCTATGGCTGTGAGGCAGTTTTTGAACGCGCATTCCTGTACGCTCGATGTGTAGTTGGCACCTCCGCTCGCCGACGCATCAAAGTACACACCGCAAGCGCCTGTCGTTCCTTGAATCGTTAGCCCTCTGACCAGAGCCTTTGAACCGAGATCGATTAGGTTGCTGTTCGGATTGTTGGCCGTTATGATCGCGTTCTCGAATATGCCGTCGCTCCTCAGTACGCAGCCGTTGCGCACTACCAGAGGGTTGTTCTCTGCGTACGTACCGGGATGGACTATGAATACTAAATTCTCACCAGTCTCTGCATCTAGCGCCGCCCTGATAGTAGAGTAGTTGTTCTGAGCGTCCTTGCTGATGTGGATCTCGTTAAACCTATTAGCCAAGTAGGACAGGGTCGTGCCGTTGACATCGGCGTGTATGATACCCATGCTGCTGTAAGTCTTCATAGCGACATCTATCGGTGTCTGGTAAGGATCGTTCGACGCGATGATCTGGCTGATCGATCCCATCTCTTCGGGGCTCGGCATGGACGCGAAATCGATAGAAATCTGCCCAGGAATCGCGGAAGTGCTCAGCCGTTGGATGCTGATCTGGGCGTCTATCTGAGAATTAATCGTATTCAGAGCGTCTATATTGGCGTCTAGGCCGGGATTGATCCCCTGGTGAAAAGTAAAAACCATAAATATGCGTTATATACTATTGGGCAAAAATAAAATCATAACATGTATGATTTTATTCATTTATGAATAGCGTTTGATAACGCCCTAATACGCATACTAATGTGCGTACTAACATGCCTAAGATGTCGATTCGCAGTACATCTGTACGAAATCGATAGACTGAGCCGATGCGTTTGATGAGATAATAAACACGGTCGGTGTCATCGCGACACCTAGAGCAGGCAAAGTGGTCGTAGTCGATCCGGACGTGATTGTACCAGTTCCTTCATTAGTTAGAGAGTACACGAGAGTTGAACCGGCCGGTTTGATGTAAAACCGTACCTCGTACAGGGCGAGAGTTGTTTTGACTATACCTAGATCTACTTTCGTGTTAGTAGTTGCGTTCATCGTCATGAGCTGCAAATTCGTATCGGTCGAATCGGCCCCGATCATTATTTTATTGACTAAGGTGCTCGGTTCCGCGGACGTCGGAGCAGTAGTAGATGAGTACAGCCCCATGAATAGCCTGTTATTGCTCGCAACGTTGGTTGTGATAAAACGGCCGATAAAGTGGAAACCGCCGGATGTCGTGAGAGACGTCGATCTGTAAAACTGGGCGTTCGCTCCTATAACTCTGGCGGCCGTGTTGGATGCAGATGTGGCTAAGCCGACCCTCCTACCACCCGTTAAAGAGTCGCTAGTAAAAGTCCTTGCAGAGGTACCGGCCGATGTAGCGGCGCAGTTTAGGGTCGATATGGTTGTAGAGTTAACTATGGCCCCCGCGTAGAACACGTTTCGCGTACCAAAGTGCGGCAGCATCTCGTACGGATCGTTGTCGACGGTGTTTTGCGACAGCATGCTACGATCGTTCGCCCCAGCTCTGCGCCATCCGAATAGCTGTACGTCTGTCGATGGTGCAGATGGTGGGCCGCCATCATTGTTGGATATGTTAGGTATGGTTAGAGTTTTAACGCCGGCGAAAGTCTGTGCAGCCGTGCTGACCAGCCCTCTATTTAATGCACTCGCATTCGGTATGTTGAAAGTATGCGTCGATGTGGCGCTCGATATGTTGAAGTCTGAGCCCGTCGTACCTGTCGCAAAAGTCTGAGTCGTAGCTGTCAGAGTGTTAAGCGTGCCTAAACCGCCTCCCTGTGCACCTGTCGCACCTTGAGCACCTGTCGCACCTTGAGCCCCCGTTGAACCTTGCGGCCCTGTTGATCCTGTCGCGCCTTGCGCACCTTGTGGCCCTCCTAGATCTCCTTGCGGGCCCTGGTAACCTATTGGGCCTTGGTTACCCGTATCACCTTGCGGGCCCTGATAACCTTGGGGTCCCTGGTAGCCTTGAGGGCCCTGATATCCTTGCGGCCCCTGGTAGCCCTGCGGACCTTGGAATCCAGTTGTACCTTGTGCTCCATAATATCCTTGCGGACCCTGGAATCCTTGAGGGCCCTGGAATCCCGTCGTACCTTGTGCTCCTTGATCGCCTTGCGGACCATAGTAACCTTGTGGGCCCTGGTAACCTTGTGGGCCCTGGAATCCGGTCGTACCCTGCGGCCCATAATAACCCTGCGGCCCTTGGTATCCTTGAGGGCCTTGGAACCCTGTCGTACCTTGTGGGCCATAATAACCTTGCGGCCCTTGGTAACCCTGAGGGCCCTGATATCCCTGTGGGCCTTGAAAACCCGTCGTACCTTGAGGACCGGTATATCCTTGCGGCCCCTGATAGCCTTGCGGACCCTGGAATCCCGTCGTGCCTTGTGAGCCTATGTAACCCTGCCCCCCTTGGTAACCCTGCGGCCCCTGGAGGCCAGTCGTTCCTTGAGCACCATTATATCCTTGAGGCCCCTGGTATCCTTGTGGACCTTGGAATCCTGTCGTACCCTGTGAACCAGTATAACCTTGAGGACCCTGATATCCCTGCGGACCCTGATATCCCTGCGGACCCTGATATCCCTGCGGGCCTTGGAATCCTGTCGTTCCTTGAGAACCGTCGAATCCTTGCGGCCCCTGGTATCCTTGTGGGCCTTGATAACCCTGGGGACCCTGGTATCCTTGCGGGCCTTGGAATCCTGTCGTTCCTTGAGCACCGGTATAACCCTGGGGACCTTGGTAACCCTGCGGGCCCTGGAAGCCCGTCGTACCTTGTGAACCGATATAGCCTTGAGGACCTTGGTAACCCTGCGGGCCTTGGTATCCTTGAGGGCCCTGATATCCTTGCGGACCTTGGAAACCGGTCGTACCTTGTGGGCCTGTGTAACCTTGGGGACCCTGATATCCCTGAGGACCTTGGAATCCGGTTGTACCTTGTGCACCATCATATCCTTGTGGGCCCTGATATCCCTGAGGACCTTGGAATCCGGTTGCACCTTGTGGACCGGTGTATCCTTGGGGTCCCTGATAACCTTGTGGCCCCTGATATCCCGTCGTACCTTGTGAACCGGTATAACCTTGGGATCCCTGGTAACCCTGGGGACCCTGATATCCTTGCGGACCTTGGAAGCCGGTCGTACCTTGTGCTCCATCATATCCTTGCGGACCTTGGGAACCCTGATATCCCTGAGGGCCCTGATAGCCTTGCGGACCTTGGAATCCGGTCGTACCCTGGGGACCTGTGTAACCCTGTGGCCCTTGGTATCCTTGAGGGCCCTGATATCCTGTCGGACCTTGGAACCCCGTCGTACCTTGAGCTCCATCGTATCCTTGTGAGCCTTGGTATCCTTGCGGACCTTGGTAACCCTGTGGACCTTGGAAGCCCATTGTGCCTTGTGAACCGGTGTATCCCTGAGAGCCCTGATAGCCTTGTGGGCCTTGATATCCTTGCGGCCCTTGGAAGCCCGTTGTGCCCTGTGAACCGGTATAACCTTGGGGACCCTGATAGCCTTGCGGGCCTTGGAATCCGGTTGTTCCTTGAGCACCATCGTATCCTTGCGGCCCCTGGTATCCTTGTGGGCCTTGATAACCCTGGGGACCCTGGTATCCTTGCGGGCCTTGGAATCCCGTTGTGCCCTGCGAACCGGTATAACCCTGCGGCCCTTGGTAACCTTGAGGCCCCTGGTAGCCTTGTGGGCCTTGGAAGCCCGTCGTACCTTGTGAACCCGTGTATCCCTGTGGCCCTTGATAGCCTTGCGGCCCCTGGTATCCTGTCGGCCCTTGGTTGCCCGTCGCACCTTGTGGACCAGTATAACCTTGAGGGCCCTGATAGCCTTGTGGACCTTGATATCCCTGCGGACCCTGGTAACCCTGCGGGCCTTGGAATCCGGTCGTACCTTGCGGGCCTATGTAACCTTGAGGGCCTTGGAATCCCGTCGTTCCTTGAGCACCATCATATCCTTGAGGGCCTTGGTATCCTTGAGGGCCCTGGTATCCTGTCGGGCCTTGGTTACCTGTTGCACCTTGTGGACCGGTATAACCCTGCGGCCCTTGGTATCCCTGGGGGCCCTGGTAACCCTGCGGGCCTTGGAATCCGGTCGTACCTTGTGAGCCGGTATAACCTTGAGGGCCCTGATATCCTTGAGGGCCCTGATATCCTTGAGGGCCTTGATATCCTTGAGGGCCTTGATATCCTTGAGGGCCTTGGTTGCCGGTTGCGCCTTGTGGGCCGGTGTATCCCTGAGGTCCCTGATATCCCTGAGGGCCTTGGAATCCTGTCGTTCCTTGAGCACCATCATATCCTTGAGGGCCTTGATAGCCTTGGGATCCCTGGTATCCCTGCGGGCCCTGATAACCCGTCGGGCCTTGGTTACCTGTTGTGCCCTGAGGACCGGTGTATCCTTGTGGGCCTTGATAACCTGTCGGCCCTTGGTATCCTGTCGGCCCTTGGTTACCGGTTGCGCCCTGAGGACCATTGTAACCTTGGGATCCCTGGTATCCCTGCGGGCCTTGATATCCTTGCGGACCTTGGAAGCCTGTTGTGCCTTGAGCTCCGTCGTATCCTTGTGGGCCTTGATAACCTTGTGGGCCTTGATAACCTTGTGGGCCTTGATAACCTTGTGGGCCTTGATAGCCCGTCGGACCTTGATTACCTGTTGATCCTTGCGGGCCGTTGTAACCTTGGGCTCCCTGGTATCCCTGTGGGCCTTGGTATCCCTGTGGGCCCTGATATCCTGTCGGACCTTGGTTTCCTGTTGTACCTTGCGAGCCGGTGTAACCCTGGGTACCCTGATATCCCTGCGGCCCCTGATATCCCTGCGGCCCTTGAAAGCCCGTCGTACCTTGCGAGCCAGTGTAACCCTGGGTGCCTTGATAACCCTGCGGCCCCTGATATCCTGTCGGACCTTGATTTCCTGTTGTACCTTGCGAGCCGATGTAACCCTGGGGCCCCTGATAGCCTTGTGGGCCTTGGTTACCTTGCGGCCCCTGATAGCCTGTCGGACCTTGGTTACCGGTTGCACCTTGTGGGCCTTGATAACCCTGCGGGCCTTGATAACCCTGCGGCCCTTGGTTACCCGTTGTGCCTTGTGAACCGGTGTATCCCTGAGAGCCCTGATAACCTTGCGGGCCTTGATAGCCTTGGGGCCCCTGGAATCCTATCGGACCTTGGTTACCTGTTGATCCTTGCGGACCATTATAACCTTGGGCGCCCTGATAGCCCGTTGGGCCTTGGTAGCCGGTCGTACCTTGTGATCCGGTATAACCTTGAGGGCCTTGGAATCCTGTCGGGCCTTGGTAACCCGTCGCACCCTGATATCCTTGAGGGCCTTGGTATCCTGTCGGACCTTGGTTGCCTGTTGTTCCTTGAGGACCGGTATACCCCTGGGTACCCTGATAGCCCGTCGGACCTTGGTTACCCGTCGCGCCCTGTGAGCCGATATATCCTTGGGTGCCCTGATAGCCTTGGGGACCTTGGAAACCCTGCGGCCCTTGGTAACCTTGCGGCCCCTGATAGCCCTGTGGGCCTTGATAACCCTGCGGGCCTTGATAACCCTGCGGCCCTTGGTTACCCGTTGTGCCTTGTGAACCGGTGTATCCCTGCGAGCCTTGATATCCTTGGGGCCCTTGATATCCCTGGGGACCCTGGTAGCCTTGTGGGCCTTGGAAGCCGGTCGTACCTTGTGCTCCATCATAACCCTGGGGGCCCTGATATCCCTGGGGACCCTGATAGCCTGTCGGACCTTGGTTACCGGTTGCGCCCTGAGAACCAGTGTAACCTTGGGATCCCTGGTAACCTTGCGGCCCCTGATAGCCAGTCGGCCCTTGGAATCCTGTCGTACCTTGCGAACCGGTATATCCCTGTGGGCCTTGATAACCTTGGGCCCCCTGATAACCTTGTGGGCCTTGGTATCCTATTGTACCTTGAGCTCCCTGATCACCCTGTGGACCTTGATAGCCTTGCGGACCTTGATAGCCTTGCGGACCTTGGTATCCCGTCGGGCCTTGGAATCCCGTTGTTCCTTGTGGGCCGTTGTAACCTTGGGCGCCCTGGTAGCCTGTCGGGCCCTGATAGCCCGTCGGACCTTGGTTTCCTGTAGTACCTTGGTTTCCTGTAGTACCTTGTAAGCCGGTGTAACCCTGGGGGCCCTGATATCCTTGTGGGCCTTGATATCCCGTCGTACCTTGGGCTCCCTGATCACCTTGAGGACCATTGTAGCCCTGTGGACCTTGATAACCTGTCGGCCCTTGGAAGCCTGTCGGCCCTTGGAAGCCCGTCGCACCTTGTGAACCGGTGTATCCTTGGGATCCCTGGTAACCTTGCGGGCCTTGATAACCCTGCGGCCCCTGGTAACCCTGCGGGCCTTGGAATCCTGTCGTTCCTTGAGCACCGGTATAACCCTGGGGACCTTGGTAACCCTGGGGACCTTGGAAGCCCGTCGTACCTTGTGAACCGGTATAGCCTTGAGGGCCTTGATATCCCTGTGGGCCCTGATAACCCTGCGGACCTTGGTATCCCTGCGGCCCCTGGAAGCCAGTTGTACCTTGTGCTCCATCATATCCTTGAAATCCCTGGTATCCCTGCGGGCCCTGATAACCTGTCGGGCCTTGGTATCCTGTCGGCCCTTGGTTGCCGGTTGCACCTTGAGGACCATTGTAACCTTGGGATCCTTGATAACCCTGCGGCCCCTGGAAGCCAGTCGTACCTTGTGAGCCGGTATAACCCTGAGGGCCCTGATAACCCTGCGACCCTTGGTATCCTTGTGGGCCTTGGAATCCTGTCGTGCCTTGTGCTCCATCATATCCTTGGTGCCCCTGATAACCTTGCGCCCCCTGGTATCCTTGCGACCCCTGATAACCTGTCGGACCTTGGAATCCTGTCGTACCTTGAGCACCCTGATCGCCTTGTGGACCGGCATATCCCTGGGTTCCCTGATAGCCTTGGGCCCCCTGGTAACCTGTTGGACCTTGGTTTCCGGTTGCGCCTTGTGGGCCATTGTAACCTTGGGGACCTTGATATCCTTGCGGACCCCGATATCCCTGGGGACCCTGGAAACCTTGAGGCCCTTGGAATCCCTGGGGACCCTGGAAACCTTGAGGCCCTTGGAATCCCTGTGGACCCTGATAGCCCTGGGGACCCTGATATCCTTGGGGACCCTGATAACCTTGAGGGCCTTGGAATCCCTGGGGCCCTTGGAAACCTTGCGGACCCTGGAAGCCCTGGGGACCTTGGAAACCCTGGAAACCCTGCGGGCCTTGATATCCTTGCGGACCTTGAAAACCTTGAGCCCCCTGATAGCCCTGTGAACCCTGATATCCTTGCGGACCCTGATATCCCTGTGGACCCTGGAAACCTTGAGGCCCTTGGAATCCCTGTGGACCTTGATAACCTTGCGGCCCTTGGAAACCTTGAGCCCCCTGATAGCCCTGGGGACCCTGATATCCTTGTGGCCCTTGGAAGCCCTGGGGACCCTGATATCCCTGTGGACCCTGGAAACCTTGAGGCCCTTGGAATCCCTGTGGACCCTGATAGCCCTGGGGACCCTGATAACCTTGCGGCCCTTTGAATCCTTGAGGACCCTGATAACCTTGAGGACCCTGATAACCTTGAGGACCCTGATAACCTTGAGGCCCTTGGAAACCTTGAGCCCCCTGATAGCCCTGGGGACCCTGATAACCTTGTAGCCCTTGGAATCCTTGAGGGCCTTGGAATCCCTGCGGCCCCTGGTAACCTTGCGGGCCTTGGAATCCCTGGAGACCCTGATAACCTTGCGGCCCTTGATAACCTTGCGGCCCTTGGAATCCTTGAGGGCCCTGATATCCCTGGAGACCCTGATAACCTTGCGGCCCTTGATAACCTTGCGGCCCTTGATAACCCTGTGGACCTTGGAAACCTTGCGACCCCTGGTATCCCTGCGGACCCTGGAATCCTTGAGGTCCCTGATAGCCCTGGGGGCCTTGGAAACCTTGTGGACCCTGATATCCTTGCGGACCTTGAAAACCTTGCGACCCTTGGAAGCCCTGCGGTCCTTGGTATCCCTGGAGACCCTGATATCCTTGGGGCCCCTGATAACCTTGCGGACCTTGATATCCCTGGGGACCTTGGAAACCTTGCGGACCTTGGAAACCTTGCGGACCTTGGAAGCCCTGGGGACCTTGGAAACCTTGCGGACCTTGGAAGCCCTGGGGACCTTGAAAACCTTGAGGGCCCTGATATCCTTGTTGGCCCTGATATCCCTGCACTCCCTGATATCCTTGCGGTCCCTGGAAACCTTGGAATCCCTGTGGACCCTGATATCCTTGTGGGCCCTGATATCCTTGGGGCCCCTGATATCCTTGTTGGCCCTGATATCCCTGCGCCCCCTGATATCCTTGCGGTCCCTGATATCCTTGTTGGCCCTGATATCCCTGCGCCCCCTGATATCCTTGCGGTCCCTGGAAACCTTGAAATCCCTGTGGACCCTGATATCCTTGTGGGCCCTGATATCCCTGTGGACCCTGGTAGCCCTGGGTACCCTGGTAACCTTGCGGCCCTTGGAATCCTTGAGGACCTTGGAAGCCCTGATATCCCTGATACCCCTGTGGACCTTGATAACCTTGCGGCCCTTGGAAGCCCTGATATCCCTGATACCCCTGTGGACCTTGAAACCCATCGGGCCCTTGGAAACCTTGAGGGCCCTGAAATCCATCAGGTCCTTGATAACCTTGAGGGCCTTGGAAACCATTGGGACCCTGATATCCTTGCGGGCCTTGAGATCCGTCTGGCCCCGCCGCTCCATCTGCGCCTGCTAATCCGTTCGGTCCTTGGACACCTGGCGTACCTTGATAGCCTTGCGCCCCTTGCGGGCCCGTCGGGCCGGGCGGGCCTGGTGGTAGAATCACATCGATCAGAGTCTGACTAGGCTGACTAGGCTGACTAGGTTGACTAGGCTGACTAGGCTGACTAGAGCTATTGTGATCATCGATCCGTAGCTTAATAACCTTCTCCAAGTACTTGGATATTTCGATATATACGGATCGGATTACATTTATATCTGTATATATCGTACTGGGATACGTATCGCGGTTAGCATACGATTTGAATAGCGTAATCACAACATCTAGGGAAATCGTACACAGTTCCATAACCTGGTACGCCTGACCTTTCAGCATAACCGCGAAGCTAATCCTGATCTGCTTAGTCTTGCTGTTGTAAAAAAAGTACCCCCTCTTTTTGTCGGGTACGATAGTTTTTGTGATATAGGTCAAGAATTGACCGATCTTGGCTTTCGTATCGGTGGCTATGGTCTGCCCAACACTCAGATCCGTATTGATGGCGCTTAATACGTATTCCAACTGTTTCGCCAAATACGTCAAGTACTCTTTCGCGTACTCTAGTTTCGACGTGTTCAAATTATCGGCTATCGAAACCATTTATATACATCAGACCCGTATTATTTTTTGATCTGCCGAAAATCTGTGTACACGCACAGATTTTCATCAAATTCGTACAGATATACACAAATTACACTTGGCATTACACTTTGCGTTACACATGATCTGGAAAGTTCTTACCCGCGTACTTCCCAAACAGCTCTTCCGCCATCATATCGTACGCGATCGCGGCGTCTTTTTCAGTCGCACATCCTTTGATTTCGTACGTCTTGCCGTCTTTCCGTATAATGGCTTTGAATAGGCCAGATTTCCCCGATTTTTGCACACCTTTGTACGCGCTTTTTGAATTGACCGGCTTCTTGCGGTTGAAAGAGTTTTGTTTCGCCGTTATGATGCGCAGATTAGATCGCCTGTTGTCTAAACGATCTCGATTTATGTGATCGACGACGTGGCCTGACGGTATAATCGGATACAGAAATCTATGCATCGGCAGAGGGGCCCCCCATCTTTCGCTCGTATCGTATACAGATCCGTACGTACCGGGATACCCGCTTGAACACAGATACCACTTGTAGTTCAGCACGGCATTCAGATCTTGGGCAGATACGAGCATAATGTATCCGGTATCCTGTAGTGTTTGATTATGCTGGTCAGATACATCAATATCGGCATCGGTTTGTTTGGATCCACCGTCGATGATTTTATTGTCTTTACCGTCTTTGATGCTTTGGGCATACCCGCCGATTAACTCGACCCTGGCGTAATCGAAGTCTGCCGCATCTGTGACCTCGATGCCCTGATTCGTATAGAACCCGATTATCGTATTCGGTTTTGGTTTTGCTTTTGCTTTCGGGGGCATGTATAATTAATATATGTCGCATATTTAAATCATGGCTGAACCATCTGATCAGAATACACAAGCCGTACAAGATATACGGATCGTACAAGCACAAAACGTACAAGCGCAAGATGCACAAAAAACAAAAGAGGAAAATGAAAAGCATCAGCCGTTTTTGGACTACTTGTCGAACATGTAACTATTTGACAATGCGCTTTCGACCTGATGATTTGATTTTGATTACAACTTCATCATCATCTGAATCGGAATCAGATAACACAGCACCCAACGGAACGGTCGCCGGTTTCGGGCCCGGCGTATCGTCGTTCTCCGGATTCCGTATAACGCGATACAGTTTGGCATCTGCCTTGGTAGTCGATGATTTTGGTTTTGCAAGTTTCGTCGATTTTGTCGATTTTGTCGATTTCACTACTTTTCGCTGCGGAACCCAATCACTATCATCTGATTCAATGGAATCGGCCGAAGCATCGCTATCATTCGAAACATCATCTTTCGTATTCGTGTTTGCATTCAAACTTTTGTATCCTTTGATATCGGCGTCCGTGATGAGCTTTATCTGTTTCGGGGTCAGCTCGAAGTACGTATGCACATCAGCATCTGTCCATATCTGGTCTAGCGGTACGATCGGGATCCATGAGCATGTTGATTCGCTAATATCCTGAGAGATCTTACGCAGAGACAGAAGTAAGTTCGGCATCTTGCACTTCATGTACGACACAAGAGACTCGGCCTCGTTTTTCGAATCGACGTTGAACGATATGTATGTTTTGCAATGAACCTCTTCATTCGTTCCAATGAAAATATTTCCGAAACATTTACTGTTCCCGTTAGCCCTTGCCGTCAAAACCTTCCACGTATCGTAGTCCTTGGTTATTTCATCCCGATCGATGTACTTTCTAAAACCCTTCTGCTGCGACACATAGCATACGATCCGACCATCTGCCTCATCATCAACTAGCCTCTTGTCGTTCGTCTGAATTTTATAATGATCCTGGCTCCTGTAGTTTTTGGTGATCTTTTCGTAAGACTCCAACGCATCTATCAGCTCATAGTACTTGCTGTCCACCAAAATATCGTACTTGTTCAGCTTGATCTGTGTACCATTGAACTCTGACAATCCGCGATATCCTACCGATTTCAGAAAGTAGTTCACACCGCCTTCGATATTCACCATCTTGCCGAATATCTTAGTCGCGTCATCAAAATGCTTTATCAATACGATATCCGATCTATTGAGCATGGATTTACGGAATTTGTCTAATCCCTTCCCGCCGGCGAACCATCTACTCGGAATGATGAACAGCATATGTGTACACTTATCGATGAACTTATCGATGAACTGGTTATATAGCGGTTTGGCTCCGGTTCTCTTGAGCTCCTCGTTGTACGGCGGATTTCCGACAATTATGTCGAACTTCTCGATCTTCCACACCTTCTGTGTATCTAGCTTTAGAGAATCGCCCTCGTACAGATTGAGCTTGTACTTCCCGTCGATATTGAAGATCTCACGGCACACGAAAACATTCTTCTTATTGAGCTCAGCCATGTACAGCATGTTCTGCAAAATATGACGCTTCCTAGTCTCGTCGTCCGGTATGACTTTCTTCAGAGACTCGAACAGCCTGATGTATATCGCGATCGGGAAGTTACCCATCCCGTTCGCCGGATCGAACCATTTCAGATTCTTGTCTAACCACACAGCTTTCGGTAGCTTGTCTAGCATCTCGTTAATTATGGTCATCGGTGTAAAGACTTCGCCGAACTTGCGCTTCTCCAACTGTTTCGGCTTGAGACAGTCGTCTATGAGCTCTAGAAGCTCAGCCGGTTTGTCGATCAACGATTGTAGAGACATCTTGAACTGGATCGCTATATTATAGGTGTCTGAGTTTTCATGCACGTATTTTGCGACAAGAGTCTCAACGATATCGATGACCTTCTTCTGATTCCACCATATCATAGTCTGGTCTTCAAACACGGCCATCAGCATTTTATTCGCTTTGATTGTGCGCAAAATCTCTAGGAAGTCCTTTGTATTATCGTCGATCGTCAATATGCAAGACAGCATGATGATGTAAGGCAGCACATCTTTCGTGAAAGAGATGTCTGTCTGGATGTATCGATGATCATCTGTGTCATCAGATTCGGCATCCGAATTTGAATCATCTGTATCGATATCCGAATCTGTATCATCTACCTGGATAGTCTGGCCGGAATGCGTAATTTGGTCCGTATCGCTGTCCATCTTTATCTTAGATCTGGTCGGCGCATCAGATATCATCGACTCCATGAAAATCCGGTTGATCGTAGACTGGTCCATCTCTTCTAGCTCTATGACGTTCCGCTCTATCTTCCGCAGCAGCGTCTTCAAATTGTTGACGGGGTCGGCTCTCCAAATCTCTATCAGCCTGTCTATGATCTTGGATTTGTTCCGCTTCGTATCGAACATATCGGGGTCTATGCGCATCAACTCGTTGTTCACGATGTAACTAATCTTCGAATCGACGGTCTTGGCTTTATCGGCGCCCGATATGTTGTAATCGACGACTGTGTTCAAAATACGCGATATATTCAGATCGATAACGAAACCGGCCTTCTTTTTCCCATCGGCCGACTCAGACATGCATCTGTACATCATCTGCATTATCACATCGGATGAGAATGTGTTGTTCATCAAGAATACAACATCGACTAACGGTAAAGTAATACCCAAACTACACTGGTTGCCAGCTAACAGTATCAGCCCGTCTTTCTTTTGGTACTTGCCCTTGATCTCGGCATCGTTTATCCGGGCCTTGATGTCTTTCACATTATCCCGTATCGATGAGTTGATGATCAGAATTTCGTAATTTTTGAGTACATCGTCTTCGAGCATGAGTTTCGCAAGGCATTCGCTGACATCGCTAATCTTCCGCCCGATACCGAAAGGTAAGAACCACAACTGCGACGTGAAACTAGAGCTGTTCAAAATAGTCCGGCTACCCATTTTTGTCGAAATCTTTGTGATACGGCCGAAATAAGACTTGTCACCCTTCTTGAAGTCTGTCTCGGTCATACTGCCGCTAATGTACCGCAGAACTTTACGAATCGCCCCAACGTATTTAAAATTACCGGCATCCATGGAAAACAACGTCTCCATCGAAAAACCGTACGCCGTGTCCTGTATGCTCGACCTAATATGGTCGTACCGCTCCGTATCGAACATCGTTGTCAGGATTACCATCTCTGGCATCCGATCGTAGTTCGACAGCACATCGTCTTTGTTCGAATCATCGACGAATAGATCTACTACACTCCCGTGTTTGGCTCGTAATGCGTTAATGTCCCGCTTCTTGCAAAACATCTCGTCCTCTATGTCCCAAAACATTCGGCACTTCTCGGGTATACTCCACTCCCTCAAAGGCTTATGGTACGTCGCGGTCAAGAATACTCTGGCCGTTTTCTTTGAACAGTACGTGTCGATGATGCTTTTCGATAGACTTGTCGTCCCACCAAAATGATTCTCATCAAACACAATCAGATCGAGTCCAAGATCCTGGATGTCTGGATTTGCATTTTCGCCCGTATAGTTCTGCAGAAGCTGTTTCGATACGATGATGATATTCGAATCTTCGTACTCTATCGATCGCATGTACTCGCCGGATTTTATGTTGATGATGTTGAGTCCATTGAAATCCTTGTACTCGCACAGCATATCCTCGAACTGAGATGAAGTTTCGGTCGGCGCCGGCGTAATGATCAGTACGTTCAGACCATCGTACTTCGTTTGCGCTCTAATATACGCGTCTCTAATCAGACCGCCAACACCGAACGTCTTGCCGGCCCGACACTTCCATCCCCACAGAAAGTCTGTCTCTCCACTATCGATCAGTTCCATGGTTTTGACTATCATCATCTTCTGATGGAAGTACAAGTTCAGATACCCCTTGTCAAATTTTGAGCAAAACTTGGCATTTATTTGTTCGAATTCGAAACTGATGCTGTGTAGAGCTTTTTTGAGTCTAGCGTAGCCTTGTTCCAAGTCCGCCATGTCTAAAATGTTCTGATTCTTGAGATGCTTTGTGATGTGCTCGCTCGATACGTTCGCTTTGCCGATTCTTGCTACAGCATCTCTCTTGTTCGGAACCATCAGATATATCTCGTAATTTGTGTACAGATGCCGCTTATGCCCGGCCACAGACACTATGTCCTGTACATCGTAATACCTGACACCCTTCTCTTCGACATCCGAACTCGGATATTTGCAAGATGAGAAGACCCATCTGCCTCTATCCTTGTTGTAAAGCGTGATGTCGCTAGCACCTCCGCTCTTCCCGCTGAACAGGTTGTTGTACTTGATGTACTTCTGTAGATTCGTGACATCTGTCAGATACCCCATGTTCATGTTGCCTGTTTTATAAGCGTACAACGCGCTCGGAAACCGGTCACAGCATCCGAACTTAATGATCAAGTCAAACAGCCTCTCGAATACGAATCCTCGCTCGATTTGCGTTTCGAAGCTGTTGATTAGCGATATGGCCGTGTTATTTGAATCGATCATCTTTAGGATGTCCCTCAAGGGGCGCGGATCTTTGGCCTGAGACATGATGTATTTGATTTAAGATGTAAGGCAGAACAGCCTATACGGATCATATTACTTCAATTTTTGTTGAAGTAATGAATAAAACAAAAAACAAACTCTACTCAAACTGCCCGCTCTTATTTGCCCTTAGCCGAATTGTATCCGTTCATCAGCTTTGACGATGCTTCTTTCATCCGCCGAACGTAATCATCGATATCTTCGGCAAAATTCGTGTACTGATGCGCGATGACAGACTCGATCTTGTTACACGCCTTGTTGATGATATCGGCATAGTGTGGGATGATGTCACGCTTGTACAAGAAGTCGTACGTTGTCTGCTTTTCGATGGTTTCTACGATCGCGCTGATATGAGCCAGAATGGGCTCTCGACCCTGACCGTACCACATCCTAGTCGCGGCGTTCAGCGGCCAGATACCGGCCTTATGGATCTCAAAACACGGAAGCTCGGTCTCCACATCCGCTCCGCCCGTGCAGCTCTTGATAAGATACTTCTTCTTTGACAACCATAGCTTGTCCGTCGGCTCTAGACATCCGATCATTTTGAGCTCCTCGTTCGTTCGCATAATTTCCTGAAGCCTGTTCAAGATCTCCTGTTTCGATGTGTCGCTCATACTGCTAGCCAAAATGTCCTCTATATTTAGGTCTCTAAGATTGTTATACACCTCAGAGCTATATATTCTGAGGATATTTTTTTCATCTTTTTTTACGGGGGTATCGGGCTCTATGGGCTCTGCTAATGCTAACCCTATCGACCGGTCAGGCATTACGAATATCCTGTTCAACTCCAACGTAATATACCGATCGAACTCTACATCGATATCAATATCGATATAGGCCGCCATATTGATCTCTTCCGTTTCATCATCTGCATCGGCATAACCGTAATTATCGTAATCATCGTAATCATCGTAATCATATTCGTTATTCAGCTCCGCCTCAACTTCCGCATCCATATCGATACACTCGTTTGTCAAAACCGCGTACTTATTAGTACTCTGCTCTCTGACAGATTTGATAGACTTTGCAGACATGTCAGTCTTATTTGACTTGTCAGACCTAGCCATCTTACTTGACTTGTCAGCCTTGTCAGCCTTGTCAAACTTGTCAGACTTTGCCATTTTGTCAGACTTGTTAGACTTGTCAGTCTTGCCGGATTTACCAGCCTTCTCCAGCTTATCCTCTTTTACTTTTTTCTTCCTAGCGCTACCATTTTTCATGTTCATCACTATATCGGACGTGTGGTCTAATTTGTCTAATTTGTCTGATCGGTCTGATCGGTTTGATCGATCCGATCGTTTGGCTCGTTTTACGCGATCCATATTCATATCACTAGAATCGCATTCGGTCATATTAGGCTCATCGAATATATCGCTTAGTTCGTTTTGGACGTTGTGTTTTATTATATCGATAAAAGATTTCACGCGGATCTCAATATTGTTCTTGTTGACAATCTGACTACCCTCACAACTCGCGCGACTCATATCCTATACTAGACATTTGCAGAATAAAAGCTACACACAGATACGCGATACACGGCCCTCGAAAAAATTGATAATTTCGCATGCTGTAGAGTTTTATCGATATACTGCTATACAAACCACAGCGATCTAACATGTCTGACAGCACACACAATCAAGACTCGACTACTGTGCTACCTGAACCGGCCAGTACCGTACAGGTCGATGCTGAACAGGTCGATGCTGAACCGGTTAATGCTGAACCGGTTAATGCTGAACCATCTACAACCCAGCCCGTACATGAGCATGAGCATGAACATGAGCATGAACATGAACATGAACATGAACATGAACATGAACATGAGGCAGAAGATTTGGATGCCGATCATTCTGATCATTCTAATCATCCTGTTCCTATTCAATCCGATCCGTCTGAAGCTGTAGAACCGGCAGACCCGGCAGACCCCGATGAACCAGAACCCACAAGGCCGGCCAAGAAAGCGAAATCATCGAAGCCGAAAGCCAAAAAGTTCGGCAGGACGGATTTCCATCGGTTCGATCTGAAGCCTGAGACCAAGACAGACTATGCGGCGATTTTGGACAACGTGTTGTCTGTTATCAGATCAGATGAGCCGTACGATATTAGTTCGATCGTAAAGGACATAGAGCTCGTGAAAGAGCGCGTCAAACTTGTGCAGGATATCGGTACGAATTTCAAGAAAAAGGATCGGATGTTGACGTCTTTTGTTACGGCGGCCCAGAACATCGGTGACATCAATATCTCAACAAAAGGCCCGTATGACCGGAAGTACATAGAGTGCCCGCGGGCCCTAGAATCTCTGTTTGCGGATGGTGTATTTGGGAATCCGATCGGCCACGACATCAAATTCATTTTCAGATGCGACAGTGCGACTTTTCTGAACTACATGATGTCTCTGAAGTCATCGACGTACAGGCCGGAAAAATCGCGTCTAGTGTTCGGTGATTACAGACTCGACGCCGTACAAAAGACGACAGATGTCAAAGACTACGACGGCGGTGTTATGTTCAACACGAAAAAACTCAAGTACAAGATGGTTATGACAGATATTCAGACCGATTCGTCTTTTGTGTGCTACGCCACAGATGGTGAACGATCATCCATGCATAAGACTCGGATCGAAGATATCGATTACACGGGCCACGACACTTTCAACGCGATTTACGATCTGACGGTGAAGAGGGCCGTGCTGTCTTACGATCTGTACGGCTCTATCAAAAATCTCAAAAATACGATGCTGCGGGAGTCTAGGTCTCAGATCCTGATGAGAGTCGTGCAGACTATGGAAGAGACGGCTCTGCTTTTGGACGAAGGATACAAGTACATCGACATCGGTTCGAATATGATGTTCAAGTTTAATGTCGAAACAGCCGAACCGTGCCCGATCACTCTGCAAGACGCGCCGTATCTGAATATGTTCTTCGAATGCGGGCACACGTTGAGCCTGAAGGCGTTCAAAGGCATCGTGACAAAAGGAGCATCCGCTTCGTCTGAATCCATCGTATGCCCGTACTGCAAGAAGAATCTCATCCCCGGAACGTATTCGATCTTCAGCGGTTCAGACGCCAAATACAAGAAGCTGTACGGCATGCAGATCATCACGAAAGCCGATCTCGCAGACCAGCCTATCGATGCATCTAAGTACGATTTGGAAACTAATCGCGCAAAGTCTAATGCAACCAGCTTCACCATGCTAGCACATGTCGATAGCGATCAGTCTAGTATGGATCAAGATGCTGATGCAGATGCAGAATCGGACAACGATGAACCTATTCTGATCACCCCTGCGCGTTCAGACTCTAGGCAGCGGGCTAGGCCTATCAGGCCCGTCAGACCTGTTAGGGCTACCAGGGCTACCGGATCTACCAGGGCTACCGGATCTACCAGGGCTACCAGGGCTACCGGTCCCGTTAGACAAATCCGAAATCCGTCACGACCCACGCGATCCGGCGCTAGAGCTAGTACGAGGAGCGGCGCTAGATCTAACACCAGTACGCGTACTAGATCGGATACCGTAACAGACCCGATTTTGGCGTATGCCACCCCGCTGAATCCGACGGATCTGACAGAGGACATCAATACAGATGATATGGCTATGGCTGTAGATCATGAAGATTACGATACTCATGTTCATGCTCATGCTCATGCTCATGCTCATGAGTCTGATGTTTCGGTTGATTCCGGCGATCTAGACAACATGGTGCACGGTGTTGAGCATAGTATGGATGAGGATGATGATGGTGTAGGTGATATGGATACAGACGGCATGGATTTTGCAAACGTTATTGAATCCGGTGAAATCAACCCGATGATACTCGAGATGCTAGTGCGGCAACGGTTTGCAGAGGAGTTCGGCATGGATTTGGATGATTTGGAAATGGCGTCGGGATCTGAAGATGAAGATGAAGATGAAGACGAAGATGAAGATGAAGATGAAGACGAAGATGAAGATGAAGATGAAGATGAAGATGAAGACGAATAGCAGTTTTTTTATTATACGCGAAAAGTATAGATTCAAGTTCATGGATGCGGATCACGATACATCAGATTCGACGGATTCGGCTAACTCGACTAATTCAGTTAATTCTGTACAATCTACACAATCTGTACAGTCAGCACAATCGAATATAATGGCAGCTGCTTTGAAGAACAAGGGTGTCGTATCGATGAGCAAGTTCCAGATGACGGCGAACAAGATACTGAGCGGATCGTATTGGACGGCCGATGACGTTGATGAATTCGTATCGATCGTGAAGGTGATAGATCTGAATGATATAGACTTACCGTCTTACAGGGGGTCGATCAAAGCTCTGTCGAAAAAGTTGGACAAGATATACGGCATATGCGCATACGAGGGATATGATCATTTGGTACAGGATCCAGCAAATCGTACGGCGATGCGTGAATTACTAGACGAAGTGTCTAAGCTGATCGATACGTATTTGCCTCTACTCGCGGCTCTGCTTGTACAGGCCTACCCGGATGCCAAACTAGACGAGCTAGAACAGCAAGATCCAGCGTATAAAAAACTTATCGTGGTGACCCGGACCAAGATATTCGAAATACTCTTTCTACATAAGCTGCGGAGAGCCGAAATGAAAAAATCCAAAAAGGCTGATACGGATAAATCAGATAAGTCAGATAAGCCGGGTAAGTCGGATAAGCCGGACAAGTTTTATCAGCAGATGACACTGATCGTCGTTGTTATTACGCTAATCATATGCGCAGTGATTTACTACAATGTGACTGCTAGCGCCAGCGAAACTGAATAAAGTTGAAAAATAAAATAACGGATTCACTATGCTATAGTATAGACTACGATAGCATAAAATATGTCACTCAAGATCGATATAGAAGGGCTACCATCATCTGTGTCTAGTTACACGATGGAGCAGCTAGCCAAAGTTTTTGCCGCGATTTGCAAGGATACGCAGATCCTGATACTTCAGATCAAAGAGTCTCATCTGCCGCAAGAGATTTCGAAGATATACACTTGGAACTTTTGGAGTGATTACGGAAACGTACCGGGCATCACGGATGTCAAGCGTTCTATCGTCAAAATGATGCTGTACGCTAGAATGCACAAGAATTTTAATCCGTCTGCCGTAAAAGAAACGGCGGACAAGGCCAAGAACGTCGAACTCTTGAAAAGGGTACAGCTAGATCTACAGGCTCTGAGAGACGAGTTGAAGACGTGCCCTAGTACGAATACAGATGACATAGTCAAAAAGATCATCGTCAAAGAGAAGATGATCGAAAAACTAAACAGCACGGATAGCGTAGACAGATCTATCGAACCGGCTCAGATCGCAGCTGTCGCGAAAAGAGTGTTCGAAATACTCAAGACAGGTGATGGGAAACCAGAAGGTCGGATACTGTTAAAAGAGTTCGAGTACATCGAGATGGGTGGAAAGCCGAAAGTGGATAAGCATCGATTCAAAGAAGGCGGACGGACCATCGTGTACAAAACAGACGCCAAAGACAGCGAATGGAAAAAAGATCGGATGCCGAAGGGTGATGAAATTCCGAAGACGTACGATACGTCAGCACAACCGGCAGCACAACCGGTATACGATCGGCCCATGAATAGTCGGCCTATGGTTGTACAGTCACAATCACAGTCACAGTCACAATCTAAATTCATACCACAGTCACAATCACAATCTAAATTCATACCACAGGCTCTGAAAAAGTCTAACCCTGACGATCAAACCGTGGCAGCCAAAAGATACGTACCGCCATACCTTCGGAATAAAACAGATGGCGATAACGGAGAACAGCGGGATCAGCAAAATTATCGTAATCGGTTCGATCAGCGGGATCAGCGGGATCAGCGGGACAACAGATACCATAGAGACAATGGCGGAAACTGGGAGCGTCAAAATAACCGGGATCACAAAGGCGGCTACAGAGTCAATGGGGATAACAGAGACGGCTTGCAGCCCAAGCAGGACGGGTATGTTTCACTGACGGACATCAAGACATCTGTCGATACATCCGATATGTCTGAGTTCCCGGATTTAGTTGGTCAAACAGATAAGCCAGTCAGACCGGTAACGATTGTCGAGCCGAAGATACTGATCATCGATCCGTCGAATATTTTTTCAACGCTTGTGGATCTGGAGTGGGATGCTGATCCGGATGTAGAACATGAACATCGGCATGAACATCGGCATGAACATGAGCAACATCATGCAAAACCTATAAGGTCTGATGCCAAAAGTACTCAACGGTCGTGGTTCGATGTTGTGACACAGGAAAATGCGAATGACGATCGAGGTGATAGCGATAGCGAAACCGATACGGATTCACAGTCGATGGATACGGATGACATTCGGACGGACGAGCTGCCTGAGTCTGATCAGAATACGATTAAAAAGTTTCAGCATATGCAGGATATTATAAATCGCAACCGGCCAAAGACGTATAGGCCTGTGCCTTTTGGTGTTGTACCTGTCACGCCTGTCATGCCTGTCACTGTTACTGTCAAGCCCGTAATGCCCGTAATGCCCGTAATGCCCGTAATGCCCGTAAATGTCTCACGTATTACGATACACGAACATACTGAGCACGGTGAGCACGGCGACAGTATGTACGTACAGTCGATCACGGTACATAATTTGCACGATTTGGGCGAGTGGGACGATTGATTTTTTTATAATTTTGCGAGCAGCATCAGCTTGTAAAAACATACACATATAGTATATGTCTGATACAACATGCAAGTACATCAAACTGTTTGGTGATGACAGAGACAAGATAAATTACTCAAATCTAGTTGTGGATTCCGGTATCGGGTCTGTTTTACATAATATCGCGTCGTCGATCCTGAACAAGCATCGGCTAATTATACCGGTGTCGGACGAGCTGGTCAAAGAGTACCGGATATGTGAGATCGAATTCTACGTTAGGACGCCGGAACATAACGATCCGAGCGTTCAAATGCATCAGACTCAAACAACGTACGGGAAGTGGTTCTTCCATCGGACTCAGAGCGGTTCATACAAGGGCGGTACAACGAAAGCGCTAGAGCTGACGCTGGGATCCAAGATCGATGGTACGGATATATATTTCGGCGTACTGATAAAATCGATCTACAGCGAAACAGATAACGAATTCATCGAAGGGGCGTGCAGAGTTGTGAATAAAATACTCGAATCGAATCGGTGCAAATCCATTGAAGACTACGTGTCGAAGCTGAACCATTCGGATCCGCTGAATGCGCGGTTCAGTCAGAACATCCATATCAAACGCTGCTCTAATATGGTGAAGTACGATACGTATGTCGGGCCGAGAACGGGACTAACAAAGTGTATAGAATTCAAAGACAAGCCGTACCGGTACGCCATAATGGTCGATAAGATAGCGCGTCATACGGCCGAATTGAAGAAAATCGAAACGGGTCAAGTCGGATAGATCAAATCTTCAAATAAAGTAGGTCGATTATATTTTTCGATATGTTGTACTATAAGCATGAGCACAACATCGGATCTGCTGATGGAAGCGTTTAGGGCGTCTGTCGCGAAAGAGTTAGAGCGCCGGGACTACAAGACAAAAGCGTACACGTACGGCAGTATTATAAACCTGATCGTAGTACTGGCTCTGATTGTCGGAATCATCCTAATGTACTCGAACGATTACAGCTCAGGCTGGTATACGGCGGGCAAAGTGCTTGTCATTAGTACAGCTGTGTACATCGGGCTCGTGCTGTTTATGATTATGCTTGCCATCATCGGCATCATATCGTTGTCGACGTACATCGAACACAAAGTCGGGATGTAGATGGCGGATCGGCTCATGTCGTGTTCAGACTATCTTATAGTTTAATTTTTTTGTAGTACGCCGATCCGTAAACCGAAAAAGATGAAATTTTGAAATACAGTACACAGACCGTACTGTATTAATACACAACCAAATATGGATCGCAAATCGGACACTTTTATCAAGCCGGTCGAGTTCATTTCGAACCTGGTCGGTCTTACAAGATACAGGACGAGCCTTGTCGTGTCTGGTGATCCGGGTACGGAATTTGCGCATCACAAGTACTTCGATTTTATCAGCGTATCTGATCTTTCAGACATAACGACCGATCACGTAACAAAAATCGTAGAGGCCAAGGGCTCAATTATTATTGTGTCGTCTGATGCTCAGTGGTCGTACGCTTTGTATTTTGTGATCAAACTGTTACGGGGTTCAGCTACAACATCAATATTCCAAAATATCGCGATAGATATACGGTCGTACATCGAAACGGAAAACACGCCAAAGATGCAGCATCCTACGCTGGTACGCATCGCAAAAATTTTGGCTAATTACAACAACCACGCCGATCGAACACAGATATCCGAATCTGAAATCGAACACGCAAAACAGCTGTCAATGCTGGAAGACGTGTACGGTATGCGGCCTGTACGTACGGCTGTGTCTAAAGTTGTTAAAACTGAAGCTGTTAAAACTGAAGCTGTTAAAACAGAACCAAATCAAAAACAAAATCAGGACGCCGAACAGTTACGGTACGATGAGATGCTGGCCCATCAGCTGATGTACGAGGATATTGAACAAATAGAGCAGATGACTCAAGCTAATACACAATCGGCTAAATCGGATGACGTACGGCCGCCGATAAAACCGTTCGTGGATACTCTGATTTCGCCTGAGCTGGATGACTTATCGGACGAGCTAGATGATCTACCGGACGTGCTGGACCCGATCAAACCGGATGTCGTAATGCAAGACACGAATCTGACGAAGGTCGGTGCGTTCCCCCCGATCGACGGGCTAGGCATCACATCTTACGGAAAATACGCCCCGAAGCCGCTCAAACAAGGAAAAACAGCGGATGAAATGAGATCGAAGGCGGATCTAGCGGTCAAGCTGATTACGCTATCCAAACTAATGGGTGGCCGGCGGTACAATATGACGCATGCATCGAACCTGCTGCAGTCTGGCATGACTGTCAAAGATGTCGAAGCGTATCTGAAGCTACGGGTTTGATTTTGTTTATAAAAAGAAAAGAGCCGGTATGTATATGGCCGACATTCGTACAAAGCATAGTACAAAGCGCGTCACAAAGCGCGTCACAAAGCGCGTCACAAAACATGTATCGAGCTCGAAGAAATCGATGAGATCCAAATACAAAAAATATACGCAAAACATCTACCGGTATCTTATTGAGACGGAAGACAAAGAGATCGCTTTTAACATATACGTCACGACCTGCCCAACATCGCTCAATATCGGATCGTATGTATCGATACTGTTAGACAGAGACGTAGATTGTGTGATCGATTTTTATCATTCGAGCCAAAGAGACACGCCGTACGATTGTGATATATTTTGGAAGAACGGCATACTGGCCTACAATCTGCCGATTAGTGATAGAAGTATGCCAAACGCCGACGAGCTGTATGTATTTAATCAGATCGTAGACAGCCTGATAAAAATTAAGCAGAATCTAGTCATCGTGTTCCAATGTCAGCCCGATAGATACAGATCGAGCATGTTCCTCTATTATCTGATGATTAGCAGATGCGGGTGGTACGGGTACACGATCGACGCGATTAATTTCATCACGTCGCAGTATGAGTACGCTCTGAATGCGGATCAAATAGATTCGATTATGGCGTCACGTATCAAAAAGTACAGTGACCATAGTCGTAAATGCGCCATCCTATAAATTATCTCTGCCCCAACCGATCTGTTTTAACGGCGTTCATGAACTTCATCATCCCGGCCATCGCGATTTACGGCAGTTATATTTATAAGAGCCGTACAGATGGATAAGCTTGATAAGATCAGACTCTTTGAAAAACTGAACCAAATAGAGAAGTTAGACCACGTACGGCGTATCGAGACAAAAATAAACGACATAAAACCCGGGCTCTTGACGAGATTAGACATCCGCGAAATAATATGCGGCTACAAGACGTATCCTCTGTACATGATCAAGTACGTCTGTACGGTGTTCCCTAAAATCAGCTCATTCGAAGCTCTAGACTACATAGTCAAAAGCAAAGAGCGGCAGTGTGATCTGATGGAATGTATCTTAACATCGTACAGCATCGGGCTCTGCGATTTGCCGGACATTAGATTCGGGTGCCATATCATCCGGGCTTACCGTGAGACAGAGACCGTAGATGCCGATGCCGATGCCGATATAGATATAGATGTAGATATAGATGTAGAGGATCTGCGTAACCAAACAGATAACAATAAGACAGAAAACTATACCGGTAGCCGGATAATTAAAAAGAACTGTAGCTGTTTCGACAAGAGACACTGGTACAGCTTGTACGATTGTTTTATGGAGCTCATATCTAGCGATCCGCGTTTCATGTTCGACTCGTATAACGTAAATCATTCGATTACGACTCTAGTTTCCAAGACAGACGTCACGGATCAACGGCTATCGGATCTGTTTAAGAAGGCCGTACGGAACCCCGATAGATGGCGCTCTATTTTGATCTTCATTAAGAAGACAGGTCTAGTTAGTTCGGCGTACGGGGATATTATTTTCTTCATCCGGGACACTATAATCAAAAACGACAGAGCTATAGAAAAACATCAAGCTGTGTCGAAATTTAACGATCGGGTTTTGCTGTCGAACCTGCTGAAGAGGCATAGTGAATGCCATTCGAATATGTCGATGATCACGAATAACATATACATCACGGATATCAATGGTGCGCGTAATACGGATCTGATTAAGGATAAGCGGATAAGCTGCGTCGTATCTTTGACAAAACAGCCGGTCTTCAGGGCTTCGAATATTAAGTACTTCCACATCAAGATAGACGATACGGAGTCTGTAAATTTTCTGAGCATGACGGTCGATGTGGCGGATCAGGTTATAGAGCTTATAACACAGAACTCTATAGTGCTGGTTCACTGCTTTCTCGGGGTCTCTAGATCCGTGTCTTTCGTCATACTCGTTTTGATAAAGCAAGGGATGGAGTTCGATGATGCGCTGAAACTCGTAACGACCAAACGACCGGCCGCTAATCCGAATCCGTCTTTCAAAAAACAGCTGAAAGATTTTTCTAATTCACGCAAATAGTATAGATAGTATAGGCCGACAGATAATTCAGCCGATCGACATAACGGAAAAAATAATTTTTACAAGGGTAAACTATAAGATTGATGAGTTCGAACATCAGAACAATATTGATAATCGTCGTATTCGCCTTAGTCACGATATGGCTGTTCTACGATCCTAGACGGCCCGCTACACCTGCACCGGCCCCTGCCGCTTCGACTGTAGCACAAGCCGAACAGGCCCCGGCTCAAGAACAGTCTTGCATGGCCGATAAGCGATGCGGTTGTAATGCCAATGCAAATACAAATAACAGCGATTCCAGCTCTATCGAATCGTACGACAGCATCGAGGGATTTGATAGTGAGGCTAGTAACGAAGCCAGCATCGACAGCTCAGACATGATAGAAGGCTACCACAACCTGAGCGGCTCTGTCTTGGAGATCGAACCGACACAGAGCGCTAATTCACGCGGCGTATCGTACTTTCCGTACAAGCGAATCAATCGGATGTCGGGAAACGCATCTTTCCAAATCCCCGACCATACGGATGCTCAGAGAGCGGGATACGAGGCGCGGATGCATCTGAAGGCGCGAATGCAAGCTGAGAACGGGTCACCAGCCGATATGCCATCTAGTGCCCAGGCTCAGTCTATGTACGTAGATGCCGGACAGACTATACGGAACGTCGTACCCGCCACATCTATGTCGAATGCGATGTACACCGGCGACCGCGTCTTCGATTCGAATAACATCAATGGCGAATGCACCGGCGTCTATACGAACGAAATATACGCCATGTCTGCCGGCGCGAATGCGGATGTCGATGAGTCTGAGAAATCCGGCGAGATCCAGCCGCCGCACATGCCGACATACATCGAAATCGACGAGTCTGCCGGGAACTATAATACAGAAGGTACGGCACAGAACATCGATTTCGCCGATCTCAATAATACGGTACGCAAATACAGATCTGCGGCGATGGCCGACATTCTGAACGGCAAGGAGACAGACGGATCTATCCGGGCCGAGAATAAGTTCTACGACAAGTACAACTAAATTTCAAAATAATATCGGGTCATTATGCATATACCCTATGCCTAATGTCAAACTAGATGGCGCGCTACTTTTATCGATGCGAAAGGGTGTACATCTCATCAGATACAACAATATCGAATATAAGCTGCTAGGGCGGGGTGGTGAGGCGAATGTATATATCGTATCGCCAGAAGTTGCGATCAAAGTATACAGATATCCGGTCGATTCGGACACATTGTACAGAGAGCTATTTATAACAGACGCCCTACGATCGATCGACGGGCTAGAGAACCATATCGTACGCTTCGTATCGGATCCGATTACAGACTTGGACACATCCATCACGTACATGTTGATGGAGCTGTACGACGGGGATCTAGATAAGTGGGCCGACTTAACGACAAATCATACGGATGACGAGTGGCTGAGCATGCTGTTCCAAGTTACGTATAGTTTTCTGACGATGAACGGTGCGGGCGTACTACACGGGGATCCGAAGCCCAAAAACGTATTCTACAAAAAGCATACTAGTTCTAGTACTTCTACTGTTGTAGTAGACGGAACAGAATTCAGCATACGATCAGTGTACGATTTTGTCATCGGTGACTTCTCACGGGCGCGACTAGCTGAGTTCGATCCGGATATCAGTTCAGTTCTACTAGCCGGATCATCCGGCACGCTAGATCTGTATACCGATCTTGTGAATAGATCGGACCTGTACGAGCTGTCTAAAATCATACACAGAGCCATGGTTAATATACTGAGCCGGCACTACAGCCATACACAGATATCGGATATCGTTGAATCGCATTATAAGACAGACGTGTCGTTCAAGGCGCGGATAGATGGCGTGCGTACAGATCTGAAGTCGGTAGTTCTGAGCGGGCCACAAGATTCGGCAGCTAAAATAAAACAGAAAATGGAATACAGAGCATACTTGTACGCGCTGATAGAAGCGGAGCGTATTACGGTCGACGATGTGAAAAAGTTTGACAAGTCTGTCGTATTCCCATCTAATCGCGTAATAGACATACTAGGGCGGCTGACTAATCCGGCTGAAACTCTAAAAACCCTGTTCTTCTTTTTTATCCGGCCGGCCTAGTATAGATGACGTATTTGATTGTTGTTCTTCTAATAATATTGTGCATCATCACAACTTACGGTGGAAGATCGGAGGGGTTCGGTTTATTTGACGATAAAACGTACAGTGAAGAATCTACGGGGTTCGAAATAATAGTGCCAGGTCTAGAACCGGAACTAAAGAGGCTGAGCATGATAGAGGACCGATTGAAACAGCTGCAAGATAATCAGGACCAGAATACGCTGATTCTGAATAAGCTGTATAAAAAAGATGTAGAAGGCGCAGACTATATTAGTAGCGGGTGGTTCGTACAGATTCATGATGTGCTGCAAACGCCGTACGGTATATCCATGGGGGCTGTAATTTCTGTATTTTACGGTGTGCCGAATATGTGCTTCAGGTCTAACAGCTTTCCTTTCGTCGGGTCAGCCGAGAAGCCGATCTATCTGCCGAAATCATCGAACGTCGGATTCAGAGCGATGGCTATTTATAAAATAGGTCGGTCTGGCTACTACGATTTTAGAATAGGGTCGGACGACGGTAGTAGGCTGTCTTATCAGATCGTGGATCCAGACGTAGTGCTAGATGAGAAGAATATCAGACGCCGATGGACTACGCTGATCGATTTGTATTCAAATGTAATTACGCAAGCCGAGAAGTGGAAGAATTCAGGCCCGACTTATTTTAACAAATCCGATTTAGTTCTGCTGCGGTTCGACTATTTCCAGATGGCCGGCAGTTCAGCAGCCTGCATCAAAGTAGCGTACAATTCTAGTCAGAGTAGTCAGAGCAGTCAGAGCAGTCAAAACTATACGGATCTTGAACTGAGCGATTTATCGTGCTCTAATCTCTGGGCGTCTATCCCGCTGATGGGCCTAACATAAAAATTGAAATTTATATATGTTGTGAGGCTTAGTATTTGTTAAATTTAACAAACACAAAGACAATTATCATGGATCCGAACAGACACATCCGCCGCCCGGAAGTAGATGACTCGAAGCCCGTCTCTGTAGACAAACCGTCAGACATGGGGGCCCTCGTATCGGGACTATCTCACGCCGATGTTAGTGCTAGATCAAAAACCTTCACATTCGATTCGGTCGAACAGAAGATACTGAAAGACGAACGGGGTTTCAAATACAACAAGCTAGAAGACGCGGTCAAATACAAGCAAAAGCTGTACAAGGAAGGTGATCAGATATTTTTCTGTACGGAGCGCGAGCATACGTTACGGGCCCCGTATTCGAACGGCCTGATGGGTACGATATTCAAGGCGTACAGTTCTCACATCCCGCTGATCTTGCGGCCAGACGATCTGTGGCTCTGTATCTGCGTCGTGTTCGGTAATTATGTATCGACACACTCTGAGGAGATGCGTAGCTGTTTCGTGCAGTTCGAAGGGCAGAAGCAGCTGACTGTGAAAGCGCATCTGCCGTATATGGAGGGCATGACAGAAAATCACTGGTGCGGATTTTTGGCAGAGATGGAAAAGCAAATTCGGTCGAACGTAACGCCGGGCATCACAGAGTGGTTAGCGCCAAACTTTTCGACAACAACGTACAGAGATCGTGTCGCATCGAACGTCGTGCTGATGGGAGCGCTGAAAGAGTACTTCGCTTGTCGGATGATGTGTTGCTGTGGATTCCCCCAAATCACGCTAGAAGGTATGGCAGAGGATTGGAATCTTTTGATCGAAAAGGCCAAATATCTGTACACGTTCGGAATCGACGCTCTGTCGAAGTGGGCCGACCTATTGATCCCTGTGCTGACAAAGTTTGAGCAGGCGTACAACGGTCAGATCGATGAAGAGTTTTGGCAGCGGGCCTGCACGTACCGATCAAAAGGATCGGGCGGCCAGAAGGATTTCAGAGGATGGTTCTTAGTTTTCTCACCGTTCGACGAAGACGGGAAGTATCTGCTGAATCCGAAAGACGAAGTAGATTCGACGCACCTGTACGGGGAGGTTGCGGACGACGATATTATGGACTGCATGATCCACGCGCCGATTACGATTGAAGGCCATACGTCGGAATGCGGAAAATACGCGAATTTTGCCGGCAAACGCTACGAATGCACGCTGTTCGCCGGCATGATGATGAGTGAATACGACGAGCAGTCTAACACTCTACGGCCGACGGTCGATTGGGGCGTAATTATCAATCCGCCCATCACGTACGACTCTATGATCGATCGGATCGGGGCGCTGTACTATGGCCAGAGCGAGTATTACAGAAATCAAGACTGTACGTTGTATCTGCCATACATCAATGATCTGCTGCCGTTCGCATTTTCCGCGTCAAAGTTCTTCAACTTCCCGCAAGACAGCCTGTACGAACTGACGTCTGAGATCTTCGACTTTTGCACAGCTTACGGCGAAGGCTTCAAGCAAAACATGAGTAACTATGCTCTGTACAGCGCTTTTCTAATAAAGCTCGGGAACAAGCCAGAGTGGTACAAACATGATGTTCGGGATTTCACGAAGTACGTCGTGCTTGATGAAATTTCAGACGCGATCGAACACTACGACCGGCACGACAGAGGAAATTTGCGTCTCATCACGATCGAAGATATGGATCGCTACAGAGTTATCGCTGAAGCCAAAGCTAGGGCAGCGCGAGATAAGTACGAAGCAGAACAATTGGAAGCCAGAGCGAAAGACGCCGCAGACAGAAAAGTTAGGCTGCAAAAGGCTGCAGAAGAAAAGGGAACCGTGTACGAATCATCGGATTCTGATGACTATGGTGATTACGATTCACCTAGTTCCGTCTAGTTTTGTCTTATTCAGCGCTCTATAAAAAAATTTTGCTCTATGACATCAGTACGTTTTGCCATTTATTACGGCTTTCGGCGGGTTGAGCCGGTTGTAGTGTTTCCTGCAGACTGCGACGTACTTATCTGCAGCCCCGATCTCTACGATTTGTGCCGCATCCCCGTTATTCTCGATCTTCCAAGTGTACAGAGCCTCTGTACCGTTGTGGCACATCATACACTTGGCCCGCTTTTTAACCAGCTCATCGCACAACGGCACCAGGTCTACGATCTGCCCAAACTTCTGCCGCCGAAAATCCCCGCTCAAACCGTATACGAAGACGGTTTTCTTCAAAATATCTGTCCAGTATACGACATTTTGCATCAGATCAGCAAAAAACTGCCCCTCGTCGATCAAAAACATATCGTAGTTCTGCGGCCATATGGTGTTCCGATCTTCGTCTACGCACAGCCCGTCTGTAATATCAGACAGAGATTTGACTGCGACACACCGTACACCTTCTTTGTTGTGCGTCATCACCATATGCTCGTCCGTATATCTTTTGTCCTCGACGTAGTTGATAACCAGGATCCGTATACCCTTCACCGCTTTCCAGTGGTTCCGATCGTTTTGCAGATCCGTTGATTTACTCGAATACATGCAGCCTATGACCAGCTTCAGATAGCCGTTCGGATGTATGAGGCGGCGTCTCGTTTTTTTATTAAGAGCAGTCTGCCCAGCCTGACTAGTACTCTTCACCACGTCTATTTGGTGTTCGGATTCGAGAATAGATTCGATTACAGATTCCGCGGCATCCTTTTCTTGAGCACGATCATGATCATGATCATGATCATGATCATGATCATTGGCATTAGTCGTTGAGCTGTCTAGATGATCTACATCCAGACCCAGATGCAAATCGTCTTGAGATCTACTAGCGTTACGCCGCAGAGCGCTCATGCTAGACATGTCCATTATTTTTTCGATATTCGGCTCTTCCATCACGATCGTAATACGCTGACCAGTCTTACTTGACTTGACAGACTTTACGGTTTTGACAGGTTTGGGCTTGTTAGATTTGTTAGATTTGTTAGCCTTGTTAGACTTGTTAGATTTGTTAGGCTTTGCAGTTTTATCGATCTGCCCAGCCTTGCCGGTTAATATTTTGCGTATCCCTTTCCGGCCCTCTCCCTTCGGTTTGTTCTTCTTGGAACTATCGTCTTTGGCCGACATATATATAAGGTGACGTACTTATATATACAGACATGGCCGCGCTAAATTTTAAACGATCAATCTTTTCTGTGTTTGGATTATGTTAGTCCATCATTCTGTTAGAACAGACTCCAGGATGCGCTTTTCATCTTCTGTGAGTTTGTTCTGTTTGTAGAGCATTTTGATCTGTTTCTTCAGTTCGCGGTTGTTTATTATGGCTTCCATAATTTCGTTCTGTTCGATTAGTTTGTTGGCGTTGGCATCAGAAGTTTTAGATTTTGCATCTTGGCTGCGGCTAGCTTTACTAATTTGACTAGCCCGGCTAGCCCGATCGCTGATATTTTTGTCTATCAGCTCCGACATATTTTTTTGTGCATTAGTTTTTGCGGTTTTTCCAGCACGGCCTGCTTTACTTTTATCGTCGAGTGTTTTAGACACGGCGTCTATGGGTACGACAGATTCACCGCGCCCTTCTTTGAAAGATCTGTACGCGTAGAACATTTGCTTCACAGTATCGGCGTCATTTTTGAATATGCCGGCGATATCGGATACCGTCATCCCTTTTACTATGCCGTCGTACACGATAGACTGTAGTCTGAGTCTGACAGCGGACTCAGATCGATCTAATTTTTGCCCGATCTCTTCGAACGTCTTGCCGCTCGAGTAGAGTTTTATGAGAGTTGATTTTTCATCCTTGTCCCATCTTTTGCTCATCTTGTGCTGCCGATAGTACGATATGTATATAGATACACGTCAAAAAAATATTGAATATTCTTGCATCAGGATGGAAGGTATTAGGCTTGTAAATCAAACAGCCCTAATAGCATGGAAAATTCGGCCGATCTTGATAACATGGATCTAGATGATTTTGGTGATATCGATCTTGGTAACATCGATCTTGGCGACATATCGATACCGATGACAGCCGAAAATATCGAACTAATCGAAACGATCATGAGTACGTTTTTAGAGAGTCTGGACGCAAGTACGCCAAGTTTGCCGAGTTTGCAGAATAACCCGATTCGTACGCCACAAGGCGCTTTGCACACCGGATCGCATATTTTGATGCAAAACTTCGATGACGAGTCGGATAATTCAACAGATGACGGTTCGTCGGAAGGCGAACCGTCATCTGACATCCCGTCTACCGATGAGATACGTGAGATTTTTACAGATACCCGCTGCTCGTATATTATACTGACAGACCGCGTATCAGAGCTCGGTACATCGAAATTATCGGCCGACGACATAGTTATGTTCGACGATCTGTACAATTTCCGCAGCGGGAAGTACAACAAGACGCGGAAGATGGAAGCGTTCAAAAATCGTCATAAGTTGATAGTCGTCCCAGAGAATCGGATCAAATACATACACACCATACTATGCGGCGATCTACTAGTGCCGAAATACATCGCTTTTATGTCGAACCCTCTCGGTTTGGTTGATTCATTAACTTCGTCGGCTAAATCAAACTATTTGGTAACGTACAAGATGGTCTGCTTCGTATCCATCATACCATCGAAGATCGGTATCATTTCGACTACACAGATACAGGCGATGGTGAACGCGTATGTCATAAGGATCATCATCAATAGCGTGGTGCGTGGTGCGACAGCCGATGATGTAGTGCGTACCGTATTGAGTGAAATCTTGGCAATCCGCGAATTAACACAGACTGAGGTATTCACGATCGAGGATATGGTGTCTTTAGTTGGCTGTGACTGTACGGCGTTTTTGGAAGACTGTGTCCATATAATCAATCGGTTCGGCCTGTTCAACGGATACATTACGTACCAAAAGTTCCGCTCACTGTTGGATGTGGCAGAGAAGTTGTTCAGAACAAAAAATCAGCCCATCATATGGCGACCGATTATCCTAACGATGTTAGTGACAAACTTTGACAAAGACGAGATAACGAATTTCTTGTGGTACGTCATTCGGGATTCTCAGCTATGTCATAGAACCAAGTACAAGTACGTCATACTGCCGGATACAATGAAGATGATCGTATCTGGCAATAGAAATATATTCGTTCCGACTGGTGTGTCTCTTACGAAGGCCCTGCACATCATAGACTGCTGTTCGGATATAGTTACGCACAGGGCTCTGATCGAGATATACGAAGACATAGAGGATCGGAACGATTTGGCAAAGCACGGCATAACAATATATCCGGATAGGTGGAATCAGGTCAAGCATCTGTTCGAGCCGTCTATCATGATGCTGTACGTATCGATGTTCTGGGTTATGGCGAACTTTAATACGGCGGCCGATGCGTCAAAATACGTATCCCGGATCATGTTCGACCAGCGCCGTCATACGACACAAATGCGAAGTATATGGCGGAATCTGTATACAGTGTATTTTTCTGGCTTTTCGAACATCATCGACATCAGCATCATGTACATCGAGAAGGTAGTACACAACGCTGTGTACGAGTACGATGGTACGGCTTCGGTCAGCACAAACATTAACGACATCGGCGCAATATACAGCGTCTTCAAGAAAGACGTCGTTAGCCAAAAACAGCTGGATGATATGTTCTGTAGCATAACACGGGGGATGGAGTATTACGCGTCTCTAAAAAGTTCAATCACACTGTTCGAGACGTACTGCCGAGCGACAGACACTAAAATTACGGAGATGGATGCAAGAGAGACAGGGGGACCAGGGTTAGGGCCGAGCTTCGACGAGTTTGATATTGTACCGGACTGTATGAGTTCGACCAAGCCCGACGTATGGCTAACGTGGGATATGACGAAATCTCTGTCTCTGAAGGCCGGTACGAACTTATGCTGTAAAGGCGAGGCCGATCATCATAAGCTGTGCAAAAAGAAGAAATGCGTGTCTTGTAACGCCGAGCGCCCAAAGAAATTCGGCTACTACAGATTTTTGACGTGCAACTCTCTGATCGGGATGGGCGAGCATCTTGAGCGGCTTATAATTACGGTCAAGCCGTCTCTGCATAGAGTCAAACCGCGCATATTAGACAGATTCGTACATAGTTTAGCCAAAACGATGAACTACCACTACACAGAATCGAATGTACAGCACACTTTCGATAATTCGAACATCGAGTACCTGATATACATCGACATGTTTTACGACATGATGACACACTCAGACTCTCAGTTCAGGTTCTGTAAAATCTTTACGAATCTGAATATAACAACCAGAACTTTCGAAATCGATCGGTCTATCGATACGACACAAGTCAACGGCGTTATTAACCGGAACATCAATCGAGCGTACGGTCTTAATTTCTACGGTTCGAATATTCGATACATATTTTCGAAACTGATCGACATGTTTTGGGCGATACGGGATGAAGTGATACGGCTAGCCGCGTACTACGCTAGTACGAATGATACAGACACGGGTCTAGTGGCGTACTACACAAAACACGAAATCCTAAACAAAGTTATCCGGCAAAACGATATAGTCGGTATGATTATCGTACTGACTAATGAGATTGGCAACGGGATTACAGCGATCGACCCGCTCTTCACGGCAAATGAACTGAAAAACTCACCAGTTTACAAGATCTGCAAATCTAATCCCGCACCCTTTTTCAATTAAGATTTAACCTGCTGCATCTAATCGGGCTTGTTTATCTTGACGAACTTCTTTCTTTTATTCTTATCCAGCAACCGCGTATATCTCTTTTGCGGCTTAACTGTATCTGTCTGCGGTTTAGCCTTTGGTGGCTCAGGCTTTGGCTCAGTTTTATCTGCATCACCAGTATCGGCATCGGCATCTAAATCTGCATCACCATCGCTATCATCGGACTCTGTTTCACTTGAGCTGCGTACTTCACCGTCTAGTATGCCGGTTACAGCGCCCGGCACGTACGTCTTGTCTATTTTCGCAATGTCTTGTTCTGTCGTGATGTTATTTATAGCATCCAGATCATCCGCGTACTCCTTAAACTCTTCCTCTGTGACGTCGAGCCCTAAAAAGTTCTGATCGTTGAGCGCCGTAATGTTTATAGTTTTGGCCTGCACCAGCTTCATGATCTCCGTTTCGTACGTCTCAGCGGCATACACTACTTTCTGTATAGCCGGGGTCTGCGATCCGGCCCGATGTATCCGACCGAAGCACTGTATCATGTCTGACCCGGACCAAGTTGGTGATATGACGGCCATTCTAGAATGCCCACCATGGATGTCGTGAAGGCTGATACCAAGGCCACCTGCCGTAATGATACAGATGATGATATGGGATCTGTTAGATTGAAAGTCGTCGATCGAGGACTGCCGTTCATCCAGAGACTGCTCCCCGTGTATCAGGCAAGCCGTTTCGAAGTAGTGAGACAGATACTCCATGGACTCACGATAGTTCACGAATACGGCTATCGAGAACCCAGAGTTCAGACCCTCTTCGATTAGATCGAGCATGATCGGCATTTTGAACATCTCCACCTTCATCCTAGCGCGGATCAGCTTGCCCAGAGCCTCTGATCGTAGCTCTTTATCCCGCAACTCCGCGAACGCCTCTCTAATCAGATCGTACTGCTCCTGTATCTCATCTTTGTTGTCTGTCGTGTACGCTTGGTATATGATCTGATTCTTCGGAAATAGATCGCCTAACTCAGATATCCGTAAGCGGGATCCGTGTTCCGGGAATATCCGGTTGTGTATAATGTCTAGCGTAATCTGATCATCTGTATACCCTTTCTTGGAATAGTACAGCTTGGACGCCGTTTTGGCTTTGCGTATCCACATGTTGTACTGCTTGATGTCGGAATAGAATCCGAACAGCTCACCGAATATCTTGAACGTTTTTACCTTGTCAGACAGCGTCGCACTAAGCAGCATAACTTTACACGGCGTCTTATTGAGCTCCCGGATCATCTTCGAGTTCATGGACTTGATGTTTTTACACTTATGCGCCTCATCGATTATACACATCACGCTGTCGGGCAAAACGAATTTGAATGTTTTTACAGTTTTGCCAGACGGTCCGGGTTCTGTAGCTTGACCGATCTTCATGAAATGACAGTCTTTCTTCTCCATGTTCTCCGTGAAGTACCGGCCGCCCTTCAGCATCTCGTAGTTTGAGATGCCATATATCTTGATGTTGAACTTTTTCGCGACGTCTAGCCAGTTGTATATTACGGCCTTCGGGCATACGATGAAAGGCGTGTACCCCATATCCTTACACACCTTTAGCGCGCAAAACGTCTTGCCTGTACCCGTATCGCTCGCGTCTAGCACACACTTCGACCATACTAGAGCCTCTTTCAGCTGTTCGACATGCGGGATCTGGAAATTGAGCAGCTTTACCGGCTCAACAGCTACGATGACGGGTTTTGGTTGTACAATTGGCTTAGCAACCGGCTGAGTAACCGGCTGAGCTACTAACTGAGCTGCCGGTTTGTAGATCTCTTTCATCTTAGCCTCAACATCCGTAATGATCTGCGCCGTTTGAGCCGTACTATTTGATTTGAGCATGTTGGCCATGATCTGAAAATTCTTCGCAGCCTGTGTCGCATCACCATTCGAGGTTACGGTGATCAGGTTCAGTATATTTGAAACGAGAGTTGTGGTATCGCTCATCTTATAATTCAATAATGTTACGCGTTTAGCTTGGTTAGACGTAATTCGAAAAAGTTGAATATCTAACAACTTGTTATGCACATCGATCCAGTCATTGTACACACACTGTCTAGTCTATGTCCGAATCCGCAAAGTATGAACAGCCCACTCAAGCCGATCTTGCCGTACATGCTGATACCGGTCATGCCGATCATGATCAGTCAAAAGCACACCCCATCTGGGAATGGTGTCACACCGTACCGCTCGTCCCGAGTACAGACAAGCTTGAATGCCATACGGCGCCGGTAAGTTCTGTACAGTTCGAACTCGAACAGCATGAACAGTCTGAACAGCATGAACAGTCTGAACAGCATGAACAGTCTGAACAGCATGAACAGTCTGAACAGCATGAACAGTCTGAACAGCATGAACAGTCTGAACAGCATGAACAGTCTGAACAGCATGAACAGCCTGAACAGTCTGAGCATGCTGATGTTGATGTATCGGGCGTGAAACACTTGCCGTTCAAATTGGCTCTAGAATCTTACGTCAAAGATTTTTTGAATCCGGCGATTTTGACAGCCATCGAAGAGCTGAAGGCTCAGCCAGACAAGTCGAAGTACGCGCGGCTTAATCTGAATCTGTTCAAAGATCACATCGAGGTCGATGTGAAAGCCGGAGACGGATCGATCCGGACACATACGTATCCTCTGCAAGTCTTGCACTACGGCCCGATAAGCAAGAAAGGTCTTGAGGATGTTGTATTGGAATCGAAGGATCCGTCATATAAGTGGGCCGTCGGGTTCTGTTTTAGAGACGGTCGGATATGGAAGTACGTCAATGCCGATGGAAAAAATCCGGGCGGTGACGGGTCGGGCTTCAACAATACGGCGTGCCCGGCATTCCGCGATAAGCAGATCGAGCTACGAGACCAAGGGTTCTTCCTTCAGGATCAGAGTAAGCACATCTACGATAATGCAAACCGGAAATACTACTTCCGCATCGACATCCGGCTCTACCAGAACATCGAATACGTGACGCGTGTCGATCTGTGGCACGGGTATGGCGCGATTCCCGGCGTCTTTACAACACGCCCGACCGACTCTACCCCGATGTATCAGCCGAATCCAAAGTACATCAAGAACGATCAGAATTATCGAACTGATCGAACTGATCGAACTGATCGAACTGATCGAACTGATCGAACTGATCGAACTGATCGAACTGATCGAACTGATCGAACTGATCGAACTGATCGAACTGATCGAACT
>Ga0315284_10000164_pt1 | contig 89716 bp, 78 predicted proteins | sample YL17G09_16_MG_FD_203696 | JGI IMG/M metagenome (GOLD analysis project Ga0315284, IMG submission 203696) | Sediment microbial communities from Yellowstone Lake, YNP, Wyoming, USA - YL17G09_16 | ecosystem: Environmental > Aquatic > Freshwater > Lake > Sediment | place: USA: Wyoming | collected... | reverse complement strand
GCAAAAGCGCCAAGCTGGCCATCACCGCCTGTATCCGAAAACTCCTCACCCTGCTCAATGCCATCCTCAAATCAAAACAACCCTATCACGGAGTTACCGCTTGAAAAACAAGACAGTCGCTACAGGTTCTCCAGCAGGTGGCCGAGTTTGTCCTTTTTGGTCTGGAGGTAGTCGCGGTTTTGCTGGTGGGGGGGGATTTCCAGGGCCACGCGCTCCACGATGGTCAGGCCGAAGCCTTCCAGCCCGTAGATCTTCCGCGGGTTGTTGGTCATGATTCGCAGCTTCATCAGCCCCAGGTCGCGCAGGATCTGGCTGCCGATGCCGTAGTCGCGGCGGTCGGCTTGGAAGCCCAGGTGCAGGTTGGCCTCGACGGTGTCCATGCCCTGCTCGATCTGGAGTTTGTAGGCCCGCAGCTTGTTGATCAGCCCGATGCCGCGGCCTTCCTGGCGGACGTAGACCACCGCGCCCTTGCCCGCGGCGGCGACGTTGCGCAGCGCGGTGCGAAGCTGCGGCCCGCAGTCGCATCGCAGCGAATCCAGAACGTCGCCGGTGAAACATTCGCTGTGGACGCGGATCAGGACAGGCTCGTCGTGCATGGCCGGCTTGCCATCCTGGCCCAGCAGGCCCACACCGCCCATGCACAAGGCCAGGTGAGGTTCGGGATCGACGAGCGAGGCGTAGGCCACCAGGTGGAAAACGCCCGCCTCCAGCGGCAGGTCGAACTCCACCACCCGCTCGATGAGCCGCTCGCTGCGCAGGCGGTGGCGGATCACGTCGGCAACCGAGCACATTTTCAGTTTGTGTTTGGCGCAGAATCGTTCCAATTCGGGCCGGCGGGCCATCGTGCCGTCCTCGTTCATGATCTCGCAGATGACGGCAAGGGGTTTCATCCCCGCCAGACGTACCAGGTCCACCGCCCCTTCGGTCTGCCCCGCGCGGACCAGCACCCCGCCGTCGCGCGCCCGCAGCGGGAAGACATGCCCCGGCCGGGCGAGGTCCAAGGGTCTGGCGTCGTCGCCACAGGCCACCTGGATGGTCCTGGCGCGGTCGGCGGCTGAGATGCCCGTGGCGATCCCCGATGCGGCGTCAACGGAGACGGTGAACGCCGTGCCGAACCGCGCGGTGTTGTCCATCGTCTGGAGGTGCAGCGCCAGTTGGTCGGCCTTGGCGTTGGTCATCGGCAGGCAGATCAGCCCGCGGCCTTGCGTCGCCATGAAGTTGATGATCTCGGGGGTGGCCCCCTCGGCAGCGCAAACGAGGTCGCCCTCGTTCTCGCGCGACTCGTCGTCCACCAGGACGATCATCCGCCCGGCGCGAAGTTCCCGCAAAATGTCTTCAATGGGGTCCATGACTACCTTGGTTGTCCTTCTGGAGACCCTCGTCCAGCGGCTTGGCGCCCTCGGCGACTAAGCCGAGGCCCAGTCTCGTGTAGCTTATCACAGCCAGGACGCTGATGGCCACCGCGGTCCAGATCGCCACATCCGCCAGCCTGCCGCCCAGACCTTCGGACAAGCGGTTGAGGTCCGGGGACAACATCACCAACATCACCATGACAAGCTGCGCCACGGTGCATGCCTTTCCCACCGCGGCAGGGCGGACACGGAAGCGGTCGGTGACCAGGTAGATCACCAGGAAGCCCATGATGACCCACAGGTCTTTTCCGACGATCACGACCACCACCCAGTCGGGCAATTGCTTCCCCGGAACCGCCGATTGAGACAGCGACAGCCACAGAACAGATGATCAGCACCTTGTCCGCCAGCGGATCGAGGATCGCCCCCAGGCGCGTTCGAAGGTTCAGCCGCCGCGCCAGCGTCCCGTCCAGGAAGTCCGACAGCGCCATGACTACGAAGATCGCCAGCGCCGCATACCGCGCGGCCCCCCAGCGGGGTTGGTTCTGGTTCATCACCAGCACGACGAACGGGCCGACCATCAATAACCGCAGGATGCTGATGCGGTTGGGCCAGCTCAGCGACTTCCAGGGCTTGATCCGCTCGTTGACCACGATGTCCTGTCCTCGCCTGGCGGAGTTCCCAGGTTGCGACTACAATGGCTTGTAGTCAGTTCAGTATAGCGGTTTTCGCATCGGCATATCAGGGCTTTGCCCGCGAGGTGTGCCATGGACATCCGTCAACCCGCCTGGGCCGGCAGTTTTTATGATGGCAGCCCCGAACGCTGCCGTCGCCACGCGCTGCAACTCATCGAGCAGTCGCCCACCGACGCCGATCTGCCCCGCCCGGTCTTCGGCGGAATCGTCCCCCACGCCGGATGGGTCTTCTCCGGCGCGCTGGCCGCACGGACGCTCAAGGCGCTGCAAGGCGACGGGCCGCCGCGGACCCTCGTGCTCCTGGGGGCCGATCATTTCGGCCTGGCCGAGGCCGGCGAGGTTTACCACCGCGGCGCGTGGCGGACGCCCGTCGGCGACGTAGCCATTGACGAGGAATTGGCCGAGGCGATCCTCCAGGCCGGGACGCGCCTGCGGGCTAACCCCCAGGCCCACGCCCACGAACATTCCCTGGAGGTGCAGGTTCCCTTCATCAAGCTGCTCTACCCCGCCGCCAGGATCGTGCCCATCACCGTTCCGCCCACCTTCCAGGCCGTCGAGATCGGCCAAACCGTCGGCTCGGCCATCGCGGGCAGGTTCGCCGAAGTCGCCATCGTCGGCAGCACGGACCTGTCCCATCACGGCGGACACTTCCCCGCCCCCGGTGGGCACGGCGCCACCGGCGCCAAGTGGACCGCGGCCAACGACCGGCGAATCCTCAATCTGATGGAGACCATGGACGCCCCCGCCGTCATCCCCGAAGCCGACGCCCACGGCAACGCCTGCGGCGCCGGGGCCATTGCCGCCGCCATCGCCGCCTGCCGCGCCCTGGGCGCCACGCGGGGCGTCTGCCTCCAATACACCAACAGCTACCAGGTCGTCCACGCCATGTCCCCCAACGATCCCGACGACACCACCGTCGGTTACGCCTCCGTGGTGTTCGTGTAACCGGCTACAACTCCCTTGTGCCCAGCCGCCGATACAGGCGACACGCCCGGCCAATCACTGGCAAGAAGGCTCATCGGCGGACCGTCGCCAAGCCGGCCCCGTCTAGCGCAACCAATCATGGAACGCCCGCGGGGAAAGGATCGGAATCTCGTGGAACACCTTGAGCGACAGAAGGTCTTGATCGCCGGTCACCAGGCAGTCGGCTTGGGCGACCGTCAGCGCGCCCAGGACCGGCAGATCATTGGCGTCGCGACAGGCGCGAGCGTCCACGTGGGCCGGCTTGACGATCAGGGCGTTTTCCCGAATGAAGGTCACGATCTCTTCGGCGTGCGATGCGCTGACCCGGAGCTTATTGCCCAGGTTCCTGCCAAGCTCTTTGAGAATGTGTTCGCATAGGACGATTTGGTGTTTGCCCAGGCAGGTCTGGAAGACCGTCTCGCACAGCCCTCGCGCGGCGAAGGCCGCCAGCAGGACGTTGGTGTCCAGGACGACCTTCACGAGACGATCCTGAAGATGTCCTCGTCGGTGAGGATGCCTTGGGCCTCCGCGAAGGGCAGCGTCTTGCGACGCAGCGCCTGGAACCGCTCGGCGGCCAGGTACCGGCGAAGGGAGTCTCGCACCACGTCGCTGGCGGGCCGGTTCTGCTGCCGGCAGAGCTTCTGGAGCTGCTTTTTAAGCCGATCGGAAATGCGTATCGTAAGGTTGCTCATGCACTACATTGTAGTGCGTATGGGAAGGCCGTCAAGAGACGATTCCGCTAAAACGCCGGTGCTCCCCCCCAAGAGAATCCCGGCCAAGCTGGCTAGGGGGAGCTACCAGGTCGTCCACGCCATGGTCCCCCAAGATCCCGACGACGCCACCGTCGGCTACGCCCCCGTGGTGTTCGTATAACCGGCTACAACGCCCTTGTGCCCAGCCGCCGATTCGGGCGACACGCCCGGCCAGCGATGGAAGCAGTTCACGGGCCAGAAGGCCCAGCGGGGCCAACAATGACGATACCGGCAGTGCCGGAATCAGACCTAAGGACAGGGCCATCTCGGGGGCGGCGGCGAATCTTCCTTCGCATTGTTAATCGCATCAATCAACGGCTTCAGCTCGTCCATAAGCTCCCGATTCCTCTCCTCCGATATTGGCTCATGCCCACGCCGGGCTTCCCACCGCCAGTTATGTTTTGCCCACAGCTTTCGAATCAAGGAGTTGGGCTCTGGTTCAAGCCTGTGGAAATCACCAGCTCCGGACTCCTTCGCTTGCCTCCTGGCCTCGGCCACTTGGCGAAGCGCGGAACGCAGATCATCATGCCACACGAAGGACTGGTCAGACTCAAGCACGTGCTCAGCCAACTTTCTGTGAAGGTTGTCTCCGGAACAGAAGATACAGGCGAACGGAGAGTAGAAGTAATACTCCATGTTTATCCGATTCGTGGAGCGGGTCCCTATGAGGTCGTTGACCAGTGCGAGCTGGAAAATCATATTGACCTTGATGCAGTGACCCGCATAGGGAGCGAATTCACTGACAAGGGTGAATCCGCCGCTCTTCCATCGCTGCTGCGTCCATTCCCCTACCTCGGGCACCATGCCGAGTTCCTGCACCAGATAATTGATGGCCACCAGTTGTGCATCGGGCTCTTTCATCAGGTCGTCCGTGACTCGCCGGACGAGCGCAAGAGAACCAAGGGGTACCCGATCCTGGTGACACACTTGTCGCTTGAACGCCTCCAGGTCTATGGCCTTCGAAGATTCCCGCCAACGTGTTGCCAGAAGCTGCTCGGCCTCATCAAATTCTCCACGAGACCACCGGGACAACGCCTCAATCCCAGGAGGAACATCGAACCACATGCCGACTTTCCCATCCTGTGTCGTGATCCTGTGCCCTGGCGCGATGATCGGTCGTCGTCCCATCTCCACCCGTTCACCCATGAGGTTGGCAACACAGAGCGAGCGGTAGCCAAGATTGACCTTGCTGTCGAATCGCGAAATTTTACGGGCTAGTTTACGGACCTCAGCCTTCGCCCTGTCTGGCGTGAACTTGGGTTTCTTGAGATCAGCAAGTATCTCAAGGATCAACACCGGCGGGATAACGACGTAGAAATACCTGCTGAGCTCAAAGATGTCATATTTACTCAGACTTTGGTATGCCGACTTGTCCAGGATGATGCTTGGGCCCATCTCCGCCCCGGTGAAATAGACTTGCTCGGGCCGCATACGCCTTGACCAATGCTTTTTGCAGGAATTTGTCTCGTTTGGCGGATGACATGGCTCAGAGCTTTTCCCAGACATAGACGCACTTGCGTAACTCGCTTCTGCCATGGTTGCCCATTTGCTGACTGCTGTTGCCCTTGCCCCTGGGAAGCGTCCAGATGTGCTTTACATGAAATCCGAACCGCTCGGCAATGTCGCAAAGGACCAGATCGACGGGGATCTCCTCCCCGGCATAACGGACGTTGTCATTCACGATCACCGCCGTTCCCCCACGCTTTAGGACCCTGGACACTTCATAAATCGCAAACGCCATCTCATAGAAATAGTTATGCACCATTTTTACTATATTGGAGTTGTTGAGCAGGTCTTGCTGCCGGTACTCGTCGAGCACTCCCAGAACCTCGTGCAGCGCCTTCTGGCCCCAAAAAGCCCGTTCCACGCGATCCCAGGCGGCAAGTTGATTCCGCGTGGAATAAACGTTCTTTAAATAGGCGTGCTTTTCGCGGTTCTCGACCGTGCAGGAGAGCATCTGTTGACGAAGGGCATTGATCTCCCGCTGATCGCAGCCCAGAAACAACAACTCCAAGGCGTAGGTGCGCGTGTAATCGTACCGGTTGCAGTAGGGCGGGGATGTCAGAACGAAATCGACCGTCTCATCGGGCATCTGCGGAAGAACGTCCAAGCACGAGCCTAACGTCACGTCAATGGCGCCTCTCATGCTTCTGGGAAACAGTGCCTGGCACCTCATGTCGGTTATCATCTGGCGAAGCTTCAAACATACTTCCGTTTTGAAGTTCTGAATCTTTCCCTTGTCGAACACCTTGCTGCCACGAGACCTATTGGAGCGGTGATCCCATCGCAGGTATTGTCCGTCCTTTCGCGTGTAACTGATTGCCTCCAGTACGCAGAAAGCGGCAAAGAGCATCAGCGTTCGCACACGAGGATTCCTGATATGCTCGTGACAATACGCGATGTATCCGACCAACTCCCTTTCGTTTCGCTCCGGGAAGGCACCTTGTGCAATCGTCAAAGGCTTGAAGGCATATCGCTCCCGCCAATGCGCCGCGAGATCGGATCCCTCGACTTGGGCGAGGTATCTCGACAATACATCAGGAGTTGCCTCCTCGGCCGCTTGCCGGGCCTGTATGGAATAGAATCCCACAGGCAATACCTCGATGCCGATGGTATTCCATCCCATATCCCTGGCGGCAAAGAGAGCCGAACCCGCCCCGGCGAATGGGTCAAGCAACGTGCCTGTATTCCCGCCCAGAACTCCGAGGAAGTACTCCACCAGTCGCGAGGAGAAACCCTCCTTATACTTGAACCACCCGTAAAAAGGCACATGGCGGTTCGCCTGAAAACTCACCAACTTCCGGTCCAGGTTCTCGTTAGGAGCGATACATGCCTGGAAATGCTTAAGAAGCCTCGTCCTTTCGACGCACGGCCCGGTGCAACGCACAATTGGCTTGGCCAAGAGGGTTGTCATCGACAACAGCCTAGACTCACAACGCTCCAATCGCAACGATTTTTCGGCCACCTGAACGTCGAGCCGGCGCTCGACTTTAACGCACATTTTACTAAAATAGCGACTGCCTCGTCTGGCTGCTTGACCGGAAAACGAGAAAACCATGAAACTGGCGATGATCGGTTCCTACGGCCATACGAACGTGGTGCTGGATAGCCTGCCGAACTTACCGGAGGTGAAGCTGGTGGCCGCAGCGCGGTACGGCCCGGAGGACAAGCTCGCCTTCGTCGGCCGACGGTCGGTGCCCAAGGATCTGCCCGTCTACGACGACTACCGCCAGATGCTCGAGGAGGTCGCCCCCGACGTCGTCAGCGTCTGCATGCCCCTGTACCGCAACGCCGAGGTCGCCGGCCAGGCCGCGCGGCGAGGCATCCACATCCTGTGCGAAAAACCCCTGGCCACCACGCTGGCGGACCTGGCGGCGCTGCGTTCGGCCGTCGAGCGGTCCGGGGTGCGCATCTGTGCCATGTTCCCCATGCGGACCACCCCGCCCTTCCAGGCCGCGCGAAAGGTCGTGCAGGACGGCAGGATCGGTACACCCATCCTGGCCTTCGCCCAGAAGTCCTATCCCTTCGGCCGGCGGGACGAGTTCTACCGCAGCCGCGAAACCTACGGTGGAACGATTCCCTGGATTGCCATCCACGCCCTGGAATTCACCCGTTATTGCGTCGGCCGGGATTACGCCCGCGTGGCGGCGATGCAGTCCAACGAGTCCCAGCCGCTCTACCCCGGCTGCGAGGACAACGGCGGGTTACTGCTGGAGTTCCGCGGCGGCGGACACGCTGTCATCTGTTTTGACTATCTGCGGCCCAAGGCCGACGGCGTCCAGCGCGGCCACGGCGACGACCGCCTCCGCATCGCCGGAAGCGAAGGCATCGTCGAGGTGGTCCAGGAGGGCACGCGCGTCGTGCTGATGACGCCCACCGGCATGGAGGAAGTCCCCCTGCCCCCGCCGCGCGACCTGCTGGGGGAGTTCACCGCCTCCATCCTAGGCCGCGGGGAGTGCATCGTCACCCCGGAGGAGTCCTTCCGCATCACCGAGGTCGCCCTGAAGGCCCGCGACGCCGCCGACGCGGGGACGCTCGTGGAACTGTAACCCCCTCGCCCCCGGATCGCCCGCTGGACAAGCCGGCGCATTGCGGATCGCGGGGGGAATCCCTATACTGCCCTTGGCTGAAAAAACCCCCAAGGAGCCAGATCATGAACGAATACCAAGGCAGCCTGGTCGCCCCGGCGAGGGCGAAGTTTGCGCTACTGGTCAGCCGGTTCAACGAGTTCGTCACCGGCAAGCTGCTGGAAGGCGCCAAGGACGCGCTGCTCCGTCACGGCGTGGCCGAGGGCGACATCGACGTAGTCTGGTCGCCGGGCAGCTTCGAGATTCCCTTGCTGGCGGCGACGCTGGCTGCCGGCGGGCGATACACCGCCGTCGTGTGCCTCGGGGCGGTCATTCGCGGCGGGACCGACCATCACCAGTACATTGCCGCCGAGGTGGCCAAGGGCGTCGCCGCCGCGACGATGAAGACCGGCGTGCCCTGCATCTTCGGTGTGCTCACCTGCGACACCATCGAGCAGGCCATCGAGCGCAGCGGCGCCAAGGCCGGGAACAAGGGCGCCGACGCCGCGGTGACGGCCATCGAGATGGCCAACCTGCTACGGCAGCTCGCCGGCCAGTCCAAGGCCAAGGGATGAACCGCCGCCACCGGGCAAGACGCCTGGCCCTTCAGGGCCTCTGCTGCCTGGACGCCCAGGGCAGCCGGGCGGCCGAGTTGGTCGCGCAGTTCATTGACGACAGCAAGGAACCGCCACCGACCCTGGCAGCCGCCCACAAGCTCCTGGCCGCCACCACCGCACAGCGCGAGGAATCCGACCGCATCCTGGCTCGCAACGCCCACCACTGGGATCTGTCCCGACTGGCACTGGTGGACCGGAATATCCTCCGCCTGGCCGTCGCGGAGATGCGCGGCGGGCAGACGCCTCCCAAGGTCGCCCTCTCCGAGGCCATTCGATTGGCCCAGGAGTTCTCCTCGGCGGAAAGCCCGCGTTTCGTCAACGGCGTGCTTGACGCGGTGATGAAGGAAATCCTCGCCTCCAGGCGCTCCGCAGCCGAGCTGGTTGACTCCTCCGACGAGGAGGAGTAGGCCATCCCTTCAGCCACGCCGGCCTTTCGTCGGACAGGGCCTTGATAGGCGCGGCGTTGACAGGCGCTGCGGGGAGTCATAACATCGCGCCGAATTAAGGAGCGCGCAGGTGCCCGGCAAGAAAGCGGCTGCGAGACCCAAGAAGTCCTGGCATGGCCGGATGACGGCGGAGGCGGACGAGGCGACGGCGCGTTTTTTGGCCTCTCTCGACGTCGACCGCGCGCTGTGGCGTTACGACATCGTCGGGTCCATCGCCCATGCCAGGATGTTGGCGAAGGTGGGATTGATCACCTCGTGGGAGTTCCACAAGATCCGGCGCGGGCTGCTTTCCATCGCCTCCGCTATTCAGGCCGGGCGGCTGGACATGCCCGTGGAGTTGGAAGACATCCACATGGTCATCGAGAAGGCCCTCATCGACCGCATCGGCGCCGTCGGCGGAAAGCTCCACACCGGCAGGAGCCGCAACGACCAGGTCGCCCTGGACCTGCGCCTCTGGGCGCGCGACGCCATCGACGAACTGCTGGCGGGCGTCGTGGCATTGCAGCAAGCCCTGGTCGCCCTGGCCGGCAGAGAGGGCCAGATCGTCATGCCCGCCTACACGCACCTCCAGCGCGCCCAGCCGATCGTCGCCGGCCACGCCCTGCTGGCGTACGTGGAGATGCTCCATCGCGACGCCGAGCGGCTGGGCGACACCCGCCGACACGTCAATGTCTGCCCACTGGGCAGCGGGGCGGTGGCGGGCACGTCGCTGCCGCTGGACCGCAACGCCACGGCCAGGGAACTGGGCTTCGACCGCCCGAGCCGCAACAGCATCGACGCCACCAGCGACCGGGACTTCCTGGCCGAACTGTGCTTCGACTGCGCCATGCTCGGCGTGCACCTGTCGCGATGGGCGGAGGACTGGATCATCTTCTCCAGCACGGAGTTCGGTTTCCTGCGCCTCCACGACGCCTATTGCACCTCCAGCTCGATGATGCCACAGAAAAAAAACCCCGACACCCTGGAGCTGATCCGCGCCAAGTCGGCCGGGGGGATCGCCCAACTGACGGGAATCCTGACGCTGCTCAAGGGCCTGCCGATGGGCTACAACCGCGACTTGCAGGACGACAAACGTTTCGCCTTCGCCACCGCGGCGACGACCCAAGACGCCCTGGCGGTGGCGGAAGGGGTGGTCGAAACGTCGACTTTCAACCCGCAACGCATCGCCGATCGTCTTGACGAGGGTTTCCTAGACGCCACCTCGCTGGCGGAGTATCTGGTGGGCAAGGGCGTGCCCTTCCGCCAGGGACATGGGATCGTCGCTCGGTTGGTCGCCTCGGCCGAGAAACAGGGCCTGACGCTGGGGCAACTGCCCCTGGCCACGCTCCAGGCGGCCTGCCCGCGCATCGGGCGGGAGGTCTATCATCATCTCGGCGCCGCCAACGTGGTGAAGCGCTACGCACCCCACGGCGCCGGCGGCGCCAGGCAGTTCCGCGGGCAATTGGCGTTCTGGAAAAGGAACTTGTCGAACCACAATGCAAGAGTTTGACTTTATCGACTGGATCCGCCAACAGAGCCGTTTCGACCCCGCCGTCGTACCGCTGGGTCCCGGCGACGATATGGCCGCGGTGACCTGCGGTGGAGAGCAGATCCTGGTGACGGTGGACCAGTCGCTGGAGGGGATTCACTTCATCCTGGCGGAGCATGGACCAGCGGCCGTGGGGGCCAAGGCGATGAACCGAAACCTCTCCGACGTCGCCGCCATGGCGGCCTTGCCGGTGGCGGCGGTGGCGGCGATCGCGCTGCCCAAAGGGTTCCTCCGCAAGGATGCCGAGGGCATCTATCTGGGCCTGCGGTCGGCTGGCGACGCCTTCGGTTGTCCGGTCGTCGGCGGCGACCTCAGCGCCTGGAACGGAAAGCTGTCCATCTGCGTCACCGTGCTGGCCCGACCGGCGGGACTGCGCACGGTCCTGCGTAGCGGGGCCAAGGCCGGCGACGCCATCTGCGTGACCGGGCGGCTCGGTGGGGCCTGGCATTCGCGTCGCCATCTGAACATCGTCCCCCGCATCAAGGAGGGCCGGCAACTGGCCTCCCGCTATAGCCTCCATTCCATGATCGACATCTCCGACGGCCTGGCTGGCGACTTGGCGCATATCTGCCACGAATCGTCGGCCGGGGCCGAAATTCTCGCCTCAGCCGTGCCGGTCCACCCCGACGCCGCCGATGGCAAGGAGGAGCTTGCGGGGGCCGACAAGATTTCTCCCGACCGGCGGAAGTTGCTGGCAGCCCTGGAGGACGGGGAGGACTATGAGCTGCTGTTCACCCTGCCGGAGGAACAGGCCCAGGACCTGCTGCACACCCAGCCGCTGTCGATTCCCGTGACACGAATCGGCGCCATCACCGAGGCGAAGGAACTGGTCCTGGTCAACGAGGATGGCGGGCGGGAACCGCTTCCCGGCACACCTTGGCAGCACGCGACCTAGCAGAACCTAAACCAGGATCTCCGGGATGGGTGTTGTCTTTCGGAAATGATAATGCGCATCTTGGCGGGATAAACAGAGGGTGTCCTCTGCATCAGTGGAAAGCTCTGCGAAAGTCCGGTGAGTGGAACAGATTAGTTTGATTTGCGGACCGGGTCATGATATCTGCGAATGGACATCTGTTACAACAGAGGAGCGGTGATGTCAAACTTTCTGATGCAAGTGATCGTATGGGCCGTCATTGGTCTGGCCGTGTTCCTTTTATGCAGAGCCATGCGGTGCAAACCAACGCTGGTCACCCTGGCAAGTCCAAAGACTAATGCAATTCGGGCCATAGTGGCCGTTTGTCTGAGTGCAACGTTACTGTTCCTGTTCATACTGCGACATTACTTGGTACATGGGCCTCGTCAACAGGACTTTGTTCCAACTCGGCCCGCTGACCTTGTTGGGCCATTGATCGGACTAGTTTTATTCGTCCTCCCCGCGGCAGTCTTCATGTTCAAGAACAGGGACCCACTAATTAGCGTTGGCCTCACAACCCGCAATCTGTGGCAAGCTACGGCGATAGGCACCGGTCTGGCTTTCTTGACCTTCTTCTTCCAGCCGGGCAGTCTTGCATCCAAGGTTCGCAACTTTCAATGGGTTGCTGTGTGCTATTACGTTTTAGTCGGTTTTCAGGAAGAGTTCCTGTTCAGAGGCTACCTTCAAACTCGCTTGATTGCCTGGCTCGGGAAGTGGCAGGGCTGGGTGCTCGCATCTGTGATAATGGCGATGGTTCATTTGCCCCATAGACTCCTGATCGAAGGAAAGCCCTTTGGAAGTGCCATTGTGGCCTCCGCATCACTGGTACCGGTAAGTGCGCTAATGGGGTTCATCATGCTCCAGACCGGAAATTTGGTGGCCCCGGGGATGTTTCACACATTCGCCAACCTGGTGAGCACCCTAAACCGCAACACATCTTGATCGGCAAATGGGGAATCAGCCTGATGGGATGGCCAAAAGTCGTCCATCGGACCACTCCTGGCATATCGGGGTGAACTGCGAGACATTTAACTGCACGACTCATGTGGGGGAACATGGACTATCACCTGGTCCTCACAGCCCCGCAAGTTTGGTGGCAAAGGCGCGGAATTCCCTGTCGAATCCGTCCAGGTCGCCAGAGATGTAGTGGACAAACAGCGGCTGGGAGACCGTCCGGTTGTAGGCCCGTCCCCCGCCGGATGGGGCGGGCTGGTTGGCTTCCGCCAAGGTCTGGCGGAGGTGTCCCGCCTCGGCGTCGGCCAGGAGGCGCTCCATGCCCGCGCGGTAATCCGGTTGCTGACGGAGGAATTGTATCAGCGCCCACAACTGGCCGTAGTATCCCACCGCCTTCTCCGTGCCGCCGGTGACGGCGTCGGATGAGTCCATCGCCAGCAGCTTGCGCAAGGGGATCCATCGGCCTTGCACGATCGCGGTCCGCAGGTCGGCGAAGCGGATGGTATTGCGCTGGGGAGTGAAGGCGACACGGTCGTCGGTGACATGGTAGCCCTCCGCCGTGGCGCAGAGACCCTCCTCCAGCCACATCGGAAGGCGGTCGCGCAGGCGGTGATGGAAAAACTGATGCATCCCCTCGTGCGCGCCGACGGAGAAGGTGGCCATCACGCCGATGTCCCAAAAGACGCAGACGCCCTTGTGGCAGTATCCCCCGGCCTGGAGGGACAGGTAGGGTCCGGCTTGGTCTTTGCCTACCACCGATTCCGTCAGCGAGGCCCATTCCTGCCGCGAGGCCATGACGTAGATGGGCATGGGTTGCGCGCCGGGCCGGTCGCCCAGGCCGGTGAGGAGCAGGTAGTGGCGATAGGCGGCCTCCATGAATCCCGGCAGGTAGGTCACCAGGACCCGATTGGAGCTCGTGGTGAAAATGGCGTAGTGGTCGCTGAGCAGTTGCGAACCGCTGGTCTCGGCGTTGTCCCAGGGAAGGCGTCGCACGGCGACGGCCATCGGCTCGCCTGAGCCGGCGACCGGTTCTACGCAGCCCGCGATGAGCGACAGGACCAGCCCGGCCAAGAAAAGAAGTTCTCGTTTCATGGGGCCATTCTACAGCGCCGGCGGCGCGAGGGCGCGGCCGGAAACCCCCCGCGGAAGCTCCACTGCCCGGGACAGGATTTGAACCTGCATGGGCTATAAGCCCACCAGCCCCTCAAGCTGGCGCGTCTGCCAGTTCCGCCACCCGGGCGGGCCGATGCGATACTACTTAATCATTCCCTGGATACGTACATTGTCAAGTCCGCGGCAGCGCCAAAACTGCGGGGAGCGAACCGCCTTTACTTGCGGCCCCGCTTGCGGGAAGCCTTTCTGCCGGCGGCTTTCTTACCCGCGGTCTTCTTGGTCTTGGCGGCCTTGGCCTTGGCGCCTGCCTTGGCGGTGGGGTACTTCAGCGCCGCCTGGGCGGCTGCCAGTCGCGCCACCGGCACGCGATAAGGAGAGCAACTGACGTAGCTCAGCCCCACCATGTGGCAGAACTCCACGCTGGAGGGGTCGCCGCCGTGCTCGCCGCAGATGCCCAGCTTGATGTCCGGACGGACGGACCGGCCCTTCTCCACGGCGATGCGGACCAACTGGCCCACGCCTTTTCGGTCGAGGGTCTGGAACGGGTCGTATTCGTAGATGCCCAGGTCCACGTAGGGCTTGAGGAACTTTCCGCTGTCGTCGCGGCTGAAACCGCAGCCCATCTGCGTCAGGTCGTTGGTACCGAAGCTGAAGAACTCCGCCTCATGGGCGATCTCGTCTGCCGTGATGGCGCCGCGCGGCACCTCGATCATCGTGCCGATCTTGACGGGGAAGGGCAGCCTCTTGATCCCTCGCTCGGTCATCACCTCGGCGATGACCTTTTGCGCCAGTTGCCGCTGGAGGCGAAGCTCCACGACGTTGCCCACCAGCGGGATCATGATCTCCGGCTGGGGACGGATGCCCTCCTTGGAGACGTTCAGCGCCGCCTCGATGATCGCCCGGACCTGCATGGCGGAGACTTCCGGGTAGACGATGCCCAACCGGCAGCCTCGAAGGCCCAGCATCGGGTTGAACTCGTGCAGCGACGTGACGGTGGCCTTGATGACCTCCACGGGGATGCCCATCGTCGCGGCCATCTCGCGCTGGTTGTCTTCCTCCTGGGGGAGGAACTCGTGCAGCGGCGGATCCAAGAGGCGGATGGTCACCGGGCGGGTTCCCATCACGCGGAAGATGCCCTCGAAGTCGCCTCGCTGGAGCGGCAGCAGCTCGCGGAGGGCCTGGTTATACTGGGCTTCCGGACCCGCCAGGCGGCGCTGGATGTCCTGGGCCTTGGCCCGGTTGTCGCCTGCGGCAGCCAACTCGTCCCGCAGGCGCTTGACCTCCTCAGCCACCAGGATGAACCGCCGGAAGCTGACGATGCGGTCGCCCTCGAAGAACATGTGCTCGGTACGGCAGAGTCCGATGCCCTCGGCGCCCATCTTGGAGGCTCGGTCGGCGTCGCGGGGGACGTCGGCGTTGGTTCGCACGCCCAGCCGGCGGATCGAGTCGGTCCACTTCATCAGCTTGTTGTACTGTCGGAACAGCAGGCTTTCCTCGGCCCGGAACACGCCGTCCTGCACCTGGATGATTTCGGAGGGCTGGACCTTGATCTGCCCGACATACACCGTGCCGGTGAAGCCCGACAGGCTGATGTACTCGCCTTCGCGGATGACCTTCGAGCCGACGGAGACGGTCTTGGCGTCGTAGTCGATCCGCAGGTCGCCCGCTCCGGCGACGCAGGGGGTGCCCATGCCGCGAGCCACGACGGCAGCGTGACTGGTCATGCCGCCGCGGGCGGTCAGCACCGCCTGCGCCACGGCCATCCCCCCGACGTCCTCGGGGGAGGTTTCCAGTCGGACCAGGATGACCTTCTTGCCTTCCTTGGCCCACGCCTCGGCGGCATCGGCGCTGAAGACCACCTGTCCGCAGGCCCCGCCCGGACTGGCGGGCAGTCCTCGCGCCAGCACGCGGTCCAGTTTCTCGGCGGCGGTCTCTTCCTTGCGGTCCAGCACCGGGGCGAACAACTGCCCCAGTTGGCCCGCGGGGACGCGGGCGACGGCCTCGGATTTCGTGATCTGCCCCGCCTCGGCCATCTCGACGGCCACCCGCACAGCCGCGAAGATGGTCCGCTTTCCACTGCGGGTTTGGAGCATATACAGCTTGCCGCGCTCGATGGTGAACTCGATGTCCTGCATGTCGCGGTAATGCTTTTCGAGCTTGTTGCGGATCTCGACGAGCTGGCGGTAGGCCTTGGCGTCCACCCGCGCCAGGGTGTCGATGGGCTGTGGCGTGCGGATGCCGGCGACCACGTCTTCGCCCTGGGCGTTCATGAGGTACTCGCCGTAGAAGCGGTTCTCGCCGTTGGAGGGATTGCGGGTGAAGGCCACGCCCGTGCCGCTGTCGTCGCCCATGTTTCCGAAGACCATCGTCTGGATGTTGACGCCCGTGCCCACCAGCCCGCGGATGTCGTTGAGCTGGCGGTACTTGTTCGCGCGGGGATTGTTCCAGCTGCCGAACACCGCGTTGATGCTGTCGCGCAACTGCTCGCGGGCGTCCTGGGGGAAGGCCTTTCCGGCGTGCTCGTAGGCCTTGCGGTATTGGGCGACGACTTCCTTGAGTCCCTCGACGTCCAGGTCCGTGTCCAGCTTGGCGAGGCGGCGGTCCTTGACGGCGTGCAGGGCGTGCTCGAAGTGGCCGTGCTCGATGCCCAGCACCACGTCGCCGAACATCTGTATGAAGCGGCGGTAGGCGTCCCAGGCGAATCGTTCGTTGCCGGTCAGTTGGATGAGGGCCTGGAGGGTCTCGTCGTTGAGGCCCAGGTTCAACACGGTGTCCATCATCCCGGGCATCGAGACAGCCGCCCCGCTACGGACGGAGACCAGCAGCGGATCGGCCCCGCGCCCGAAGGTCTTGCCCGTGGCGGCCTCCAGCTTGGCGATGGCTTGCTCGATCTGGTCTTTCAGCCCCACCGGCCATTTCTCGTCGTGCTGGTAGTACAGATCGCATGCCTCGGTGGTGATGGTGAAGCCCGGGGGCACGGGCAGGCCCGCGGCGGTCATGTCCGCCAGACCGGAGCCTTTGCCCCCCAGGATGAGTTTGCGGCCTTTCTCATCGCGAGCGACCGACATCCCCTCGGCCTTTCCGTTGCCGAAGAAGTACACGAACTTGGTTTTCTTGCTGGCCATCGAATCGGTCTCCTGGGTTCGCCGGTAGTCCTGATCTCCCGCGTCGGGCCGGTCCGCAAGGGTAACACCTCGGATCGTTGCGGCGGGCCGTACGCGGAGTCGAAACCGCCCCACCATTCATGGGGCCAAACGAGGCACGGAGTCTAGGCCGACAGCGGGGCGGTGTCAACGGTTTTCGACCCAGCCGCTTGACGGAACAGCGGTACGGTGCGTACCATGCCCATCCGCTGTTGGCCAGTGTGGGGGCAGCTCGAGGCTGGCTGGTGCGTTCCAACCCTCGTTAGGACAAAGACATGAACCTCGTCACCGGAGCGACCGGACTGCTGGGCAGCCACATCGTCGAGAAACTCACCGCCGCCGGTCAACCGGTTCGGGCCTTGGTACGGCCTGGCAGCGATGGCCGCCTGCTGGCTTCCTGGGGCGCCCAGATCGCCCCCGGCGATGTGACCGATCCCGCCAGCCTGCAAGAGGCGTTCAAGGGCGTCCAGACAGTCTATCACGCCGCCGCACAGGTCGGCGACTGGGGCCGTTGGGACCGATTCGTCGCCGTGACGATCCAGGGAACAGCCAATATGCTGGAGGCCGCCCGGCGGGCGGGAGTGAAGCGCTTCCTGCACATCAGCAGCATCTCCACCTACGGGCACCCCGACGGCGAGGGCCTGGTGCTGGACGAAACCGCCCCCCTGGGCGTCGGACTGTACAAGTGGAGCTATTACAGCCGGGCCAAGGTGGAGGCGGAGAAGCTCGTCCGCGCCGCCCACCAGCGCGGCGACGTGCCCGTGACCATCGTCAAGCCCAGTTGGCTCTATGGCCCGCGCGACCGGGCCTCCGTGCCCCGACTCATCCGGGCCATCCGCGCCGGTAAGGCCAAGATCATCGGTCCGGGGACCAATCGCCTCAACCTCACCCATGCCGCCAACGAGGCCGAAGGATGCATCCTGGCGGCCCGCAACGAGAAGGCCCTGGGAGAGACCTACAACCTCTCCAACGACGGTGTCATCACGCAGGCGGAATACCTCAACAAGATTGCCGAGTGCATCGGCGCCAAACCCGTGACGCGCAAGGTCCCCTATCGCCTGGCCTACACGGCGGCATTTGGGATGGAACTGTTCGGTCACGCCCTGGGCAGGACCAAGCCCCCCCTGGTCACCCGTTACGCCGTCTGGTTGATGGGGCGAAAGTGCTTTTTCTCCTGCGACAAGGCCCGGCGGGAACTAAACTGGCAGCCGACGATCGGATACGACGAGGGCATCCGCCAGGCTGTCCGGTGGTGCCTGGACAACGGCGTGTAATCGGAGGCCTTCCAGGCGCAACGAGATTAACCTCGGCCGGCTCAACCGGCTGATAAGGCTACGACAGGCGCGCCACAGACCTTTGTGCGAGGCTGCGCAATTACGGCGGAACTTCGGGTCGGGAGTTTCGGCCGGAAATTGCTGGCACGCCTGTCTTTTTTTCCCCGTATCTGCCCGCCCGCGCTCCAGTTGCCATTACTGAAGCGATATGGTCACTTCCCGCAACAACCGATCCAGGTCTAGCGGCTTGTTCAGGCACACCCTGGCGCCGCATTCCAGGATGGTTTTTTCCGCTTCCGCCGAGGGATACGCCGTCACCGCCACCACCTCGGCATGTTTGGTGGTTTCCTGGCTCTTGATCAGCCGGCAGACCTCAAAACCGTCCATCCCCGGCATCCGCAGGTCCAGGATGACCACGTCAGGCCGGTGCGTGGCGACCATGCTGCCGGCGTGGAATCCGTCATTGGCTTCCAGCACCTCGTAGTCTGGATGCGCCGTCTTGACGGCTTGGGCGATCATCTTGGTGATCGCCGGCTCGTCATCCACCACCAACACCCGCACCGGCTGGGTCTCCAGACCGGCGGGTACTGGCATCTTGTGCTCCCGAAGGAACCGCAGCAGATCCTCGACGGCGACCCTTCGATGGCCCCCTGGCGTGCGATGCGCTTTGAGCAGCTTCTGGTCTATCCAGTTGGCGACCGACCCCGGATCGACGTGAAGCATCTCTGCTATGGCGAAAGTTGACAAATTCTTAGCCATAGGTTGTACTCCCGGTCTGCCCCGCAGTTGGCATCCTCCGCGGGCGAATCCATGCCTACTGGGATTATTATCGGCGCATATAAGGCAACCGTGTTAGAAAATCGCGCCATTTCTTATTTTTCTCGTTTTGGCCCCTCCCTGTTCAAGAACCTGGGCAAACCTTCGCCTGTCGCGGGGCAATGGAATTGACAGCATCCGGGCTGTCGGCGTACTCTCCCTGACATCCTTGATGAGAGGTATCAGGAGCAGAAAATGTCACAAGTACCGGTAGCTTTGGTCACCGGCGCCGCCAGGGGCATCGGCGCCGCCATCGCCGTCGAGCTGGCCCGCAACGGCTTGGATGTTGCCGTCTTCGACGTCGCCGACGGCGGCGCCACCGTCGCGGCCATAGAGTCCGCCGGGAGGCGCGGTCTGTCCATCGTCGGCGACGTTACCTCCGCCGCCGACCGCACCGCGCTGCTGGCGAGGATCGAGCAGGTGTTCGGCCGGTTGGACGTGCTGGTCAATAACGCCGGCGTGGCCCCCAAGGTCCGCGCCGACATCCTGGAGGCCACCGAGGAAAGCTACGACCGCGTAATGGGGATCAATCTCAAAGGCCCCTACTTTCTCACGCAGGCGGTGGCCAATTGGATGTTCCGCCAGCGCAAGACTCGCAGCCAGGACTGGATGTGCATCGTCAACATCTCCTCGATGAGCGCCTACACCGCCAGCGTCTCGCGGGGGGAATATTGCCTGTCCAAGGCGGGCGTGTCGATGGCCACCAAGCTGTGGGCGGCCCGGCTGGCGGAATTCGGCATCGGCGTCTATGAGATTCGCCCGGGCATCATCGCCACGGACATGACCGCGGCGGTCAAGGACAAATACGACAAGCTGATCGCCGAGGGCCTGACTCCCATTCGTCGCTGGGGCCAGCCGGCTGACATCGCCCGGGCCGTCGCCGCCGTCGTGCGAGGCGACATGAAGTTCTCCACCGCCCAGGTCATCGACGTGGACGGTGGGTTCCACCTGAGAACCCTCTGATGGGCCACCAGCAATCAAACAACCGCGGGGCCGGCAGAACTTGCGTTTCGTTTTATGGCAGGATGGATTGACACGACTTGGGCGGGCAGGAGGCTGGTATTCCAGGTGATTCCATGCGGAAAAGCACACTGACAATCGACGGTCTGGCCATCCCGGTGACCGCGGTCAACACGGTCATCGTCGGGGCCGGGGCGGCCGGGATGAATTGCGCGGTCAAGCTGGTGGACTTCTGGCGCCAGCGCGGCGTGGCCAATCCCCACCATCGCCTGCTGGTGGGGACGGCGGGGGTGGCCCTGGGCGCTTCGCGGATGAGCGGTTCGGACAAGCAGACCTATTACAAGATGGGCACCAGCCCCCGCGTGAGCGACACGGCAGAGGACTTCGCCAAGACGCTGACGGCCTTTGGCTGCTGCCACGGCGACAATGCCCTGGTGGAGGGCATCGCCTCGCTGCGGGGATTCTATCGCCTGGTCGAACTGGGCGTGCCCTTCCCCCACGACCCGCACGGGGCGTTCATCGGCTACAAGACCGACCACGACCCCTATGAGCGGGCCACTTCCGCGGGGCCAAAAACCTCCAGGTTTATGGCCGAGGCGCTCCAGGCCCAAGCGATGCGAGAGGGCGTGGAGATCCTCGACAAGCACGTCGTGGTGGAGTTCATCACCGAAGGCCAAGGCGACGCCAAACGGATCGTGGCGATGGTCTGCATCGACCTGAACCGCGCCGCGGCGGCGGACATGGGCCTGTCAGTTATCGCGGCCGACAACTGGGTCCTGGCGGCTGGGGGACCGGGACAACTCTACACCGACAGCGTCTATCCTCGCGGTCAGTTGGGCATCCACGGACCGGCGCTACAGGCCGGGTTGGTCGCCTGCAACATGACCGAAAGCCAGTACGGCCTGGCGTCCACGAAGTTCCGCTGGAACGTGTCCGGCACGTACATGCAAGTCGTGCCGCGGATCTTCTCCACCGACCCTGCCGGCGGGGATCCGCGCGAGTTCCTCACCGAGTATTTCGACGATACAGCCGGCATGGCCGGCAACATCTTTCTGAAGGGCTATCAGTGGCCCTTTGACGCCCAGCGGATCACCAACCACCAGTCCTCGCTGGTGGACATGGCCGTGCACCAGGAGACGGCCGTTCGCGGCAGGCGGGTGTGGATGGACTTCCTGCGCAACCCCGTCGGCAAGGCCGGCTGGCGGCCTTTCCGCATCGAGGATCTACCCGCGGAAGCCCAGGACTACCTCCGCAAGACCGCCGCGCTCCAGGCCACGCCCATCGAGCGGCTGGCGCACATGAACCCTCCTGCCATTGAGATTTACGCGGAGAACGGTATCGACCTGCGACGCGAGCCGCTAGAGATCGCCCTCTGCGCCCAGCACCACAACGGCGGATTCGCGGTGAACAAGTGGTGGGAGAGTTCGTTGCGGCGGACTTTTATCATCGGCGAGATGGCCGGGACGCACGGGGTGAAACGGCCTGGCGGTTCGGCGCTCAACGCCGGGCAGGTCGGCGCCATGCGCGCCGCCGAGTACATCGCCCATATGTACAGCGGTGACGAGGTGGAATCCTCCAGGAGCACCGAGGAACTGACCTCAGCCGTCGGCGACCTTGCCGGTCGCCTGCGCCAGATGCTTGCCCGCGGCGCGTCGGCGCCACGCACCCCGCATCAGGTCATGGAGGAAATCGGCAGGCGCATGACCCGCCACGGGGCGCACCTCCGCAGCCGCGCGGGCGCCGAAACATCGCTGGAAGAGGCCAAGAAGCAGTATCGCGCCTGTCTCAAGGAAGGCTTGCGATTGAGCAGTCCCGGAGAGCTTCACCGCGCCGTGACGGCTATGCAGCAGTGCCTCGCGCAGGTGGCGATGCTCAAGGCCATCTGCGGCATGTTCGACCGCGGCGCCGGTAGCCGGGGCAGCCACTGCTTCCTGGACGGCGGCGGCGCGGAGATGCACCCGGCGCTGATCGACCCCGCTGGCGGGAAGCCCTATCGTTTTATGCCGGAGAATCCCGCGCTGCGGAACGTCATCCTGGAGATGCGCTACAATCCCGCCGCCGAGGATTTCTTTGACCTGTGGGAAATTCCCCCGCGACCGATCCCGGATCGCAACATCGCCTTCGAACCCGCATGGGCCGAGTTCCGCGACGGTCAAGTGTATCGGATCTGAACGGCATGCGCCGCGCCGAGCCTGACGGGCAGGCAGGTTTTACACGATGATTCACATTCACGACACCATTGCCATCGCCGTCGGGCTGGGCATGGACGCCATGAGCGTCTCGGCGGCCATCGGGGTCAAATGGCACGGTCCGCGGCAGAAATTCCGCCTCGCCTGGCACATGGGGTTGTTTCAGTTCCTCATGCCGATCCTGGGCTGGCTGGGGGGCAAGCGCTTGGCGGCCCTGGTGGAGCAGTTCGGCTCCTACGTCGCCGCCGCCCTGGTGTTCTCCATCGGCGCCAAGATGCTTTACGAGGCCCTCCGCTCCAGGCCCGGGGCGCTGGAGGAGAAGGCCGAGCACCTCATCGAAGAAGGGCTGCACGTGACCCCCAAGGATCCCACGCGAGGCTGGTCGCTGCTGGCCCTGGCAGTGGGGACGAGCATGGATGCATTAGTAGTCGGTTTCTCCCTGGGCCTGCGCGGGGAGGGAAGCTCGATCTGGTGGGTTAGCCTGATCATCGGGGTTGTGGCGGCGATGATGGCGTTGGTAGGGGTGATCCTGGGCCGGCGCGTCGGTGAGGCCATCGGAAAGCCCGCGGAGGTCATCGGCGCCGTGGTGCTGATGGCGCTGGCGATCAGCTTCCTGTGGCTGTGACCGCCGGCCGAACTTACCGAGGCCCTTCCAGCAACCGCCTTCCGGCGAGGTAGGATATCTCGTTGGCCAGTTTCGCCGACAGTACCGGGTCCTTGGCCAGGCCGACGACACTGTTGGGGTCTGGTTCCAGTAGGGTCGTGCCGAGCGTGGTGTAGCCAAGCTTCGGCCGGGTGATGGCGTCTTCTCCACCGGGCATGGTGAACATCCCATAGGCATCGGAGACGGTCTCTACCGCCGACTGCTCCTTGTCGCTGCGAGTCAGGACCACCTCCACGCCGGCTTGGTAGTTGCCGGTGTTGGGATCCGTCGCCCAGATGCGAACCAGAGCGGTCCGATATATCGTCTGGAGGCTGCCTTCCAGGACGTCGTAGGGCGTGGCCGCGTCTTTGCGCCAGAACTCAAACCACTGCCGCCCCACCAGCGGCCGGGTGGTGATGATTCCCTCTCGGCGATCCTGACGGTCCACCGTGAAGCCGTAATCCCGCAGCACATCGAGCGATCCTTGCCACAGGGCTTCAAAATTTCTCTGCGCGGGCGTGAGCTTCGGCGCCGCCGCCACGGGCTTGGTGTACTTGACACAGCCACACAATAAGCCTGCTCCACATGCCACGACAAGGACCGTAGCTATCGCTCTCATGGTCGCGACCTTTTTCCAGTAACGGGCCGGTGAGATTGGCCTGAGGGTAGATTGTATCCTAAGGTTCCCGTAGAACAACTGTGCATTCGGGCAACCCGCAAGCTGGCCTGCTTTAAGGCCCCGCATCAGTGCCCCCCGCCCCGGCTCCTACCGCTTGGCCGGGGCAATTTATTTTGTTGCCGGGATGGTGGGACCATCCGATACGGACGACTGGAGTTTCTGCACCGCGCCGGCCACCCCTCGCCTGCCGACCAGGATCAGTATGTCCCCGCAGGCCAACTGCATGTCGGGGGTGGGGTGGTAGATCGCCTTGCCATTGGCCCTCCGCACGGCTACGACGTGCACGCCGACACGCCGGGGTAGTTCCAACTCCCGTAGCGTTTTACCGCACAACGCACAAGAGCTGGATAGTTCCAGTTGGTCCGTCTCCAAGTCGATGCCCCTGCGCGCCACGTCCACAAAATCCACCACCGCCGGGCGAAGGATCACATCCGCTATCAGCGTCACTCCAAGCTGCTGCGGGCAGACCACCCTTTTCGCACCGGCGACGCGGAGTTTATCCACTGAGGACTCCTGTTGCGCCCTGGCGACAATATATAGGGAAGGATTCGCCTGGTGAGCCGTCAGGGTGACAAAGACATTCTCGGCATCGGTGGGGAGCATGGCCATTTGCGGACAACCGCCCGCAAGGTTTAAGTAACTCATTTATCGCAGGTAGAAATATACCCTCCGATGGGCATGGGCTAAATGGCCTGCCTCGACAAGCCCACTAGAGCATTACCCAAACCGCTTCTATGTTTGTAAGGGAGAAATCCGTCATAGTAGGAATAGAGGCTGTCAGTTATGTCAGGGACAGGGAGGCGATACATGTATCCTATTTTAATATCAGGAGATAGAAATCAAACGATCCCACGTCAACTTTGTGCATAACCTATTGTTATCGCTGCGGACTATTGTGACGGGCAGCATGGCCGGTTCGGCGCGACTGGCTGGCCACGTAGCAGCCGGACGTGGGGGGTATTCATCCTCGAAGTTAGCACACGGGGGTACAAACAGGTTCCTAAACAGTTGTCCACAACAAAAAAGGGGGCCCGGCCTACACCTTGGCTTGCAGTTCCTGGGTGATCAACTCCAGGGTGGCGTGTAATTGGGGATCGGTACTGCGCAGATTTTCCACAGTACGGTTGGCATACAGGACGGTGGTATGATCCCGGCCCCCGAAGTAACCGCCGATTTCCTCCAGGCTGTGGCGGGTGAGGTTCCGCGCCAGGAACATGCAGATATGGCGCGGAAAGGCGATCGAGCGGCTGCGCTTGCGAGACTGAAGGTCCGCCAGGCGGACGTTAAAGCGCGTGGTGACGGCGTTGAGGATATCCTCGATGGTAATCTCCCGCCTGGCCGGGGCGGACGGTCCACCCAGGGCGTCCTGGGCTAGCGGAAGGTCGAACGTCCGGCCGGTCACCTGGGCCAGCATCGCCACGCGGGCGATGGCACCCTCCAGTTCGCGGGTGTTGGACTCCACCGAGCCAGCGATGAAGCAGATGACGTCTTCGGGCAGGTTCACGCCTCGCAAGCGGGCCTTCTTCCGCACGATGGCCACGCGGATCTCGTAGCAGGGCCGGTCGATCTGGGCGACCAGGCCCCAGTTGAACCGGCTGACCAGACGTTCCTCCAGGTCGGGGATCTGTCCCGGTCCACGGTCGCTGGTGAGGATGATCTGCTTCTGTGCCTGGTAGAGCGTGTTGAAGGTGTGGAAAAACTCTTCCTGGGTCTGCTCGTGGGCGGAGAGGAACTGGATGTCGTCAATGGCCAGGATGTCGGCGTGGCGGTACCGGTAGCGAAATTCGTGCAATTGGCCCCGCTCGACGGACTCGATGAAATGGTTGACGAACATCTCGCAGGACAGCATGCAGATCTTTGCGTCCGCCTGACGTTCGAGAATCTTGCGGCAGGTGGCCTGGATGAGGTGGGTCTTTCCCAGCCCGACGCTGCCGTGGATGTATAGGGGATTGTAGTTTTTTCCGGGGCCTTCGCTGACGGCCAGGCAGGCAGCGTGGGCTAGGCGATTGCATGGCCCGGTTACGAAGGCCTCGAAGGTATAGTCAGCCCCCAACGGTACGCTTTCCTCCGCGGAGGCAACGGCCGGTTCTACCGGCTGGTAAGTTCCCTCCTCTACGTTGCGGCGCTGGGCGGGGCTTAGGAAGCATGCCCCCACCAGCCGGCCGGTGGCCGCCTGTGCCGCTTCGGTGAACAGGCTCGTGGCATGCCGGCGGCAATAGTCCAGTTCGCGCTTTCCGGGGGCCTGTATCTCCAGCAGCCCGTGCTCCAGGGAAACCGGTTCCAATTGCGTGAACCAGGGGCGAATGATATTGCCGCCCTGGGTAACGACATGCTGAATTATCCGCTCCCACAAGGCCGGATCGACGGAGGCCATCGGTTCACACCTTTTTCGGTCAAGCGCAGCGCGTGCGCGAAATGCCGCCAGTCAGCTTCCAGTCAGGAATTCGTCCGCCAGCCGGCCAGGACGTCGGCGCCTTCCATAGCGCGGGCAGGAAACATCCTTGAGGCGACCACGCCAGCGGAACGAGCGGCACTGTACCCGCGCCCGCGGCGAAAGTCAAAACCAAAATGCCCACCACGAAATCCTCGGTGGAAAAGGCGGTAACGCATCAGAGTACCTCGCCAGCCTTTCCCCTGGCGAAGCGGTGAAAGGATCGGCGGGCCTATGGCGCCACACCATTGGGGCGCGCGGGGGTTTGGATCAGTGGACGCTGGGCGGGCTTGGGACTGTTGCGCCATGATTCCTTGCCATTGGCGCCGTTGGGCGTCGGTCGCCGTGGGCACAGCAACAGGTTCTCCTCCCCCAACAGCCCCACCAGCTCATCGACCAGGCGGCGCGTGGGCCGGACGTACCAGTCCTCCTGGGGCCGGACCGTCAAACGAACGTCCGCCCTGCTCGAGGGGCGCAGCTCCAGTTGGATCGGGCAGTTACCGCGATGGCGGACCAACACGTCGTGCAGGCGGCGGAGGAACTCCCCGTCGGATGCCCCTGGAGGCAGACGCAGCAGGATCGAGGCGGTCAACTCCTCGATGGCCTCCTCGATGGGGATGATCTTCTCCACCAGGATGTTGCCGCGCTCCCCACGACGGTCGGAGGTGCCCTGGAGAAAGACCATCGCCTGGGGCCGGATCAGATCGGCCAGCCGTTCGTAGGCGTCGGAAAACACCACTGCCTCGGCCTTGGCGGTCAGATCCTCCACCGTGAGTATCGCCATTTTTGCCCCGGCCGATCGTCCCTTCTTGGCGACCGTGTTGCGGACGGCGGCGATCATGCAGCCGACGGTCACTCGCGCGCCGGAATAGTTGGCCAGGTTCGCCAGCGCCACTCCTGGGGGACAACTGAGGCCGCTGAGTTCCCTGCCGTAATGGGTCAGGGGATGCTTGGTGATGTAGAAACCCAGGGTTTCCTTCTCCGCGGCCAACAATTGGGCCTCCGACCAGGGTTCCATCGCGGGGAACCGGACGGCTGGGCGATCCGTCGCCGCGGGAGAAGCGAAGAAGCTCATTTGTCCGCTGCGCCGATCGGCCGCGGCGGACTGGCCCAGCTCGATGGCGCCTTCCAGCGCTGCGATCATGGCGGCCCGGTGCGCGCCGAGTGAGTCGAAGGCCCCGCACTTGACCAGCGCCTCCAGCGTGGCGCGGTTAATCGCCCGCGGATCGACCTTCTGGCAGAAGTGGTAGAGGTCGGTGAACCGCCCGACCCGCTTGCGGCCCTCCACGATGGCCTCGACGGCCTTGGCGCCCACGCCCTTGACCGCGGCCAGACCGAAGCGGACGCACTGCTCGTCGACGGTGAAATCCGCCGAGCAGGTATTGATATCCGGCGGGGCGACCTTCACCCCCATGCGTTGGGCCTCGGCAAGATACTGCACCACCTTGTCGGTGTCGCCGCTCTCGAAGGTCAGCAGCGCCGCCAGGAACTCCCGCGGGTAGTGCGCCTTGAAGAACGCGCTCTGGTAGGCAATGATCGCGTAGCGGGTGGAATGCGCCTTGTTGAAGCCGTAGCCGGCGAACTTCAGGATCAGCTCGAAGAGCCGTTGGGCCTCCTCCTGGCTGATGCCGTTTTCCAGCGCGCCCTGGACGAAATTCGGCCGCTCGGCGGCGATGACGGCTTCCTTCTTTTTGGAAATCGCCTTGATCAGCGTCAGGGCGGTGTTCAACGGCAGTTTGCCCAGGCGATTGAGCACCAGCATGACCTGTTCCTGGTAGACCATGATGCCGTAGGTCTCCGCCAGGATGTCGTCCACCAGCGAATGGACGGACGGAACCGCTTCGACGCCGTTCTTGCGGGCGCAGTAGGTGGCGATCAGCTCCATCGGCCCGGGGCGGTACATGGCATTGGCGGCGATGAGGTCCTCGATCCGAGTGGGCTTCATCTGGAGCAGGACGTTCTTCATGCCGTCGGATTCAAACTGGAACACCCCGTCGGTGCGCCCGCTGGCAAAGAGGGCGAACACCTCCGCGTCGTCCAGCGGAAGGTGATCGGGTTCGTAGTCCTGTCCGGTCCGCCGGAAGACCAGTTCCCGCGCCCGCTGGAGGGTCGTCAGCGTGCGGAGGCCCAGGAAGTCCATCTTCATCAGGCCGACGCGATAGGCGCAGGTCTCCCCGTCCCACTGCGTGATGACCTCGTCGCTGTCGGCCTGGCGGCACAACGGAACGATGTGGTCCAGCGGTTCGCTGGCGACGATCACGCCGGCGGCGTGCACCCCCGCGTGGCGGGCGCGGCCCTCCAATTTGCGACCGTAGTCCAGAAGTTGCCGCACCCGCGCGTCGCCCTCGTACAACCGGCGAAGGTCCGGTTCGCCCGCCAGGGCGCTTTCCAGGGTTACGTTCAGGCCTTCGGGCACCTTCTTGGCGATGGCATCCACTTCCGCCAGCGGGATGTCCATCACGCGCCCGACATCGCGAACCACCGCGCGGGCCTTGAGGGTTCCAAAGGTAATGATCTGCGCCACGTGGCCGTACTTCTGGCGGACGTACTGGAGCACCCGGGAGCGGCCTTCCTGGCAGATGTCGATGTCGAAGTCGGGATCCTCGTCGCGCTGCGGGTCGGTCCAACGCTCGAACAGCAGGCCGTAGCGGATCGGATCGACATTGGAGATGTCCAGGCAGTAGCCCAGCAGGGTCGCGCAGCCGCTGCCGCGGGCGCCGATGGGAATACCCTGGCTGCGGGCAAACTGGACGAAGTCGTGAACGATCAGCAGGTAGCCGCTGTAGCCCTTGCCCTCGATAACCTCCAGCTCGTGCTTCAACCGCTGGAGGTACTCCGGGCCTGGCCGGCCTGCGAACTTCCGCTCGATGGCCTCGAAGGCGATCTTGGCCAGGTAGTCCTTGGCGCTTTGACCGTCGGGGGTATGGAAGACCGGAAGATGCTTCTTACCGAAAACCAGCTTGGCCTGACACATCTCGGCGATTCGCAGCGTGTTGTCGGCGGCTGAGGGCCAGGCCGACAAGGCCGCGCGCATCTGGGGGGGGCTTTTGAAAAAGAGTTCCGGCGAGTACTCCATCGCGCCCTCAGCCAACGTCTTGCCCGTGGAGATACAGGTAAGCACCTCGTGGGCTGGCTTGTCTTCGCGGCGGAGGAAATGCACATCGTTGGTGCCCACAAGCCCTACGCCCAACTCCCCCGCCAGAGCGACCAATTGCGGGTTGACCGCGTTCTGTTCGGCCAGGCCCTGGTTCTGGACCTCGATGAAGAACCGCTCCGGTCCAAAGATGTCCTTATACTCCCCGGCGATTCGCCGCGCCTTGGTTGCCTGACCCGACAGCAGCGCCGTGGGCACCTCCCCGCCCAGGCAGGCCGTCGTGCAGGTCAGGCCTTCGTTGAACTCCGATAAAAGCTGACGGTCCACCCGCGGGCGATAGTAGAAGCCCTCCAGGTACGACCGCGTCGAGAGCTTCATGAGGTTCCCCCAGCCGGTGTCGTTGGTGGCCAGCAGCAGCAGGTGATACGCCGCCGTATGGATGTTGCCCATCGAGCGGTCGTCCCGGGTGGTGGGCGAGATGTAGGCCTCCAGGCCCAGGATGGGTTTGATCCCCGCTTCGACGGCGGCGGTGTAGAACTCCACGGCGCCGAAGAGATTGCCATGGTCCGTCAGCGCGACGGTGTCCATGCCCATCGCCCTCGCGGCAGAGAAAAGGTCCACGAAGCGTATGGCCCCGTCCAGCAGCGAGTAGTGGGAGTGCAGGTGGAGATGAACAAAGCCATCCATCGGTGCCTAGAGCTCCTTCACACGCGGTTCACCGCAGACCGGACCACTATACCAACAGCCCGACGCGGGGAAAAGCCGCACACCGACACGAGGATCAAAGTCGTTCCAGATCCACAAGAACGCCGATGCGCGCCAGGCGAACCGCGACGCGAAAAAACATCCGGAATTCCTGGCTGGGTGGCGGTTGGAGATGCGAATCGCGTGTTGCTGTAACTTTATAATATATGACAAGTTGCATGCACGATGAAGCAAGGCGGACTCCAAGAAACTTTATTCGCGCTAAATGTCGAGCCGCCGATTGGAAAAATCGCCAGGTGTCAGCCTACAGTGGTTGTGGAACGAGGAAGGCGGTAAGCACGCTCTTTTCGCCCTTCGCCTTCATAGTAGCCCCGCAAGGGGCAACGGACACCCGAGGCGGACACCCGCCACAGGGTTCCGCAAGTGGCGGCCGACCGATTGGTCGCCTCTTTTTTTTACGGAATTATACCTTTAACAAAGCCGGGGGTGTTTGCCGATGAAACGGGCACATGGCCGGATTTCTGGAACGCCTTGATATCACCTCGGAGGAACTAGAAGAAGCCCTCCAGGCATCGGCAAGCCTTCGCGGCATTCTTCTTGGTTACTTGGCCGAGAGGAAACTTGTTGAGAGTACTTCAAGTCGTACCGCACAACCAAACCCGACGATCACGACAGGTCAAGCAAGGGAGACCGGTTAATCATCTATAAGGGGGTGGAGATTAGCGTGGAGGTGAAGTCCCTTCAGACAAATAGCGTTCGACAAATCCCGTCGGGCGGATTCCGGGGGCGTTTCCAATGTGATGCCAGCGACAGCGGGATGAAGAAGTTGCCCAACGGGGATGTGCTGAAAACGGTCTGTCTTGTCGTCGGAGGATTCGATCTTCTTGCGGTGAAGCTATTCGAGTTTGGTCAACAATGGCGTTTCGCTTTCGTCCATAATTTCGACCTTCCACGCTCTTCCTGCCCCAGGTACCCACCATCGCAACGGAAATACCTGCTCTAAACGACCCCTCCGATTACTTGGCCATTGCAACCCCCATACGAGCTGGAGCCTTGGTCTTTGCTCGACAGGATCGTCCGGGAGAAATCTTCACGAAGACGATGAAGTAGGAGTGATTTTTCCGGGCGTGTTCCTGCTGCAGAATTCGGCTCACGCCAGGACGGTTCTGGCGAACAACAACGAACAAGTCTTTTGCGTAGAAGCCCATTTGGGAGCACTCGTTGATAATCTCGACATGCGTAAGATGTTGTTGATTCGCGCTCACTTCATCTTGGCACTTCACCACGAGGACGCCACCCTCCCTTAGAACACGATGCGCTTCCCGCGCAGCGCGAAAATACAGGTCCAGCACGGCTGCGTGATACTTCGGGCCATCCGATGTCTCCAATCCGTTTGAATAGTGGTCTCGGAACGCGGCGTGTGTACCCGCTCCGGCAAGGTTCCCTTTCGATCTACGGAAAAGCCCCTCCATGTACGGGGGGTCCAGAACAATGCAATCGTGCGAGGCATCGCCATACGGAAGTTTTCGGCAGTCCACCCCGGTCTTCATGTCCGAGGCGTGGAGGTCATATTTCCCAGGTGCGATATTTTTCCAGAAAACACCCTTGCCCCAAGTCACATCAGCAACCGTTGAACCCTCGGGAACATGAAGACGTATCACCTGTTCAAACACTTCCGCATTGCCGCCCACATGCGCACTTAGGATAACGTCGGTAGTCGCTACGCCATCGGGGGATTTCCTCTTCCCATTTCGGGGTTGACCTTCGGCGGGAAAGAGCAAGGTTGGCTGATTGCGTTTATTGGCTATCACGCACCTACCCCTTCTGTCTTGAGAGCGGCCTTTCGTGGCCTGTCCCAATAGGGACTCTTGCACTTAGGACACACTCTCGGTTCTTGCCCCTTGTCGCGGGGCACCCATTCATGTCTGCACCGTTCGCAGCGAAATCCCGATATTTGAACCTTTGCCATGCTTGTAGTATATGTGGAGGCGTCAGCTACGTCAAGTATGATAACTAAAATAATACAGCAGAAATAATATATTTTACCCCTGGTTTATCTTTGAACCAGTCGGGTTCTTCGCCGCCGTTGCAGCCACAGTCCTAATGCAAACGCTGCCCATGCCGCGATGGAGGCGATCGATATCCATTTGCCAACGACGAACCCCCTTGGCAGGTACTCCATGCGGAAGTGATGGCGTCCCGCCGTCAGGGGCACGGCGCGCAGCGCGTAGTTGGCGGGGAGGATGCGATATGCCTGTCGCGCGGAGTCGCCCAGGCCCCGGATGCGCCAGTTCCGGCTATAGGCGTCTGTCACCAGCAGGATGGCTGGGGCCTGCAAGTCGGCCTCGATGGTGAGGTGGTCGGTGGAAGAATCGCCCAGCCGCACCGTTCCGGCCACCACGCCCGCCGGAGACGGATCGGGCGGCTGCTCCAGGATTACCTTGTCGCGGGGGTCGAAGGAGGCATCGTCCATCGCCGCGAAGATCTCGTCCCTGCCTGTGACTACCTGGCGCTTGCCTACCAACAACAGCCGGGGCAGCGGGTCGCCACCGATATTGGCCGCTTGGGTGACTTGGCGGTTGGTCAGGGGATCCAAGCCCGTTGTGAGGACATAGCGGCACCGCAGCATGGGCAGCAACCGGTGCATCTGTCGGAAGTTATATTCCTCGTAGTTGGCCAGCCGGTTCAGGTCCAGTCCCTGGGTGTGGTAGAACAACTCCGCGTAGCGGCGCAGGACGAAGGAGTCCCGGCCCCAGATGTCCCAAGCGCGCGTCTCGGCGGCCATGCCCATGTCATAGGCGGGGTGATTCACCACGCGCGAGTCCGCCGGGAGCGTGGGCAGGAATTGTCGTAGCTCCCCTGGACGCGTCATGGGCAGCTCAAAGGTGGGCGTGAATGGGCCGGCAAAGACAAACAGTTCCACAAGGGCCGCCGCCGGTAAGGCCCAGACAGCCTTGCCCGAATATCGCCTGGCAAGGAAAACCCCCGCCAGCAACAGGCAAGTTGCCGCCGACCACCCGAGGGACACCGCGGCCTGCCGTGCCGTGTCACGGGCGAACGCGGGGTCGTCGAAACAGTGCAATGTGATCCAGCATTCGCGGACGGTCTTGGTGGCTTGGTGTTTCATGAACTCCATCACCATGCCCCACGGACCGCTTGAGGGCGAGTCGCTGCCGCTGCGCAGGGCCAAGGCAACCCCCAGTAGTCCCACCGCCAGCACCGCCAGCGCACCAGCGACTCGCCGGGAACCTCGTCGATCCCGGATCATTGCGTCGAGTCCCACCGCCGCCAGCATGGCCAGGAACAGCGACATGGGAAACAGGAACCGGCCATTGCAGCGAAACTTGTCGAAACCGGGCACGAACCGATGCAGCAGCGCCAGCAGCGGCGTGTAGCCGCCCAGCGCCAGCAGCAACAGGACGGCAACCATCGTCACAGCCAGATAGCGCCACCGTCCCCTGCCCCACAACGCCCCGTAAAAGGCCAAGACCAAGCCCGTGACACTGACGAACGGACCGACCTCCCATGGGAACCACCGTCCCCAGTAGGGCAGAGGCGGGGGTCCGCCCAACAGACTCGGCGCCAACAGCAGCAGAAGGTTCTCCGGTGGGAAGGAATATTGGGCAGCCATCGTGTAGGGAACGCTGCCGCTGCGGAGGGTCTCACCGGTTTCATCGGCGCAGGTCAGAAGTTGCACTGCCGCGAGGGCAACGGCGAGGGTATACATGGCCGCCACGCACGGTGCCACCTTCCAGCGGTTGGTGGCGACGACCAACCGAGCGAGGCAGTATAACCCCGCCGCCACGGTGGTTATAAAAAAGAACTGCGGATGGCCGGCCGTGATCTGCAAGGCCACGATCAAGGCCCCCCACAGGCATCGCCACGGCGTGGGGCGCTCGAACAAGGCGTCGATAATCAGGAAAACCAACGGCGCCCAGGCCATCGCGCATAGATGCGGCAGGTGGCCGGGAACCAGCCGAGGGAAGACCGCCCCGCAAAGCATCAGCATGCTGCCGCCCAGGAAACCTCCCAAGGGGTGCAGCCCTCGCCGCACTGCCCACAGATAAGTGAACAATCCCAGCAGGTAGAGGTGCAGTAGGATGGAAAAGTTGATCGCTGTTGCCAGGGGCAGGACCAGGAAAGCCAGGTTGGGGGGATAGAACATAGCCGACTGGAACCCCCCCACATACGGACAGCCACAGAAAATGTGCGGGTTCCATAGCGGCAGGTTTCCTCGCGAAAGCTCTCGGAAACCGAAATCTCGCCAGTAGGTGAACTGCTTGAACATGTCCTCCTGGGTGGTTCCCGGCACGACCGGATGGGAGGACAGGACGAAGTCACGGCACGCCACCAGCAAGACGACCAGCAGAGCCGCTGCCGCCAGGATGTGGGTCCGCCGCTGCCCCCGGACAAGCCAGGCCACGGCTCCTCGAGGCACGGGTTTTCGATTTGCCATGTCCCTGTCCACCATGACGAAGATGCGTTTTCGATATGAGCCAGGCGATACTATAAACCCCACGACGACAGGCGACAAGGGCCACAAAAAAGACCGTGGGCATGGGATTGCCTCTAACCTATAGCCAATTGACCTTGCCGGGCCTTGGTGGATACTCCGTCGGGGAGGATGAACGGCCTACGTACGGGTGTTAAACTGGTGAACTTATAAAAGGTGGATAACCGCCAACGACATGGAAATTGTCAACAAATCGAAGGGCTTGTGAGGCAACAGGCCGGTCCATCGGTAAAGCCATATAAAACAATGGGTTACGCGATAGGCAATTATGGGTGCCGATTCAAGGTTTTCTTCGAAAGCGTCGAGAATTAATGTGCAAGGACGCATGTGCACCGGCTTACGGTCAGTGTGGCCAGGCCGAAAGACAGGCAACCAGCCGCGGGAACGCGATCGGTTGGCGGGAATGCTCAAGGACGCAGCAGAACCCCGCCCCCCGATGCGGTGAATGCGGCTGACAGCCGGGCAGGAATATGATCAACAGGATACATGGTGTAGTTCCCCCCACCGCCGCCAACGGGGCCGAATCGGTTCAATCGATCCAGGCCAATGCGGCCCCCGTTGGGCCTGGGAGCATCTCGGATATCGTGGAGCTTTCCGCCGCGGCGCAGCTCGTGGCCAAAGTCCATCAACTCCCCGAAATCCGCACGGAACTTGTCGAACGTATCAAGGCCGAGATAGCAGCCGGGACGTACGAAACCCCCGAACGATTGGAAATAGCGGTAAGCCGCCTCACGGACGAGCTATTTGGCGAGCTGTTATAACCGGTTACCAGCAACCGGTACCGTTACAGGCACGGATGGAGCCGTGCCTGCTTTTTTTCCTCCAAATCATTTTTTTACCTAACCATATCCATCTCTCCGAATCGTATGTTAAAATAAGTAGCGCCGGGAAGCTGCAATGACTAGAGAAGTTAAGTTGCGGCGACGTCTTGACGATTCAACTACGGAGCCTGCGTCGCGCGACAACGGATTATCAATCAGACCGGGCAGAGGGTAGTTCACAGGAGAAACTGCCGTGCGCCAAAAGGCCGTCTACACGACAGGTGAAGCCGCCGAGGTCTGCAAACTATCGCAGCAGACCATCATCCGTTGCTTCGACAGCGGGCAGTTGCAGGGTTTCCGCGTGCCGGGCAGCAAATTCCGCCGGATCCCCCGTGACTTGTTGATCCGCTTCATGAAGGACAACAACATCCCGCTGGACGGTATCGGCAGTGGAAAGACCCGCGTGCTGGTGGTTGACGACGATCCGGAGATCGTCGAGCTGTTTGTGGACGTGCTCAAGGCCGACGGGCGCTTCGAGGTCGCCACCGCCAAGACCGGCTACGACGCCGGCGTGCTTACCCAGCAGTTTCATCCCGACATCCTCGTGCTGGACTACATGCTGCCCGACATCAACGGCAACGTGGTCTGCAAGACCATTCGCCAGAATCCCGAATTGTGCAACACAAAGATCCTGATCATCTCCGGCGTGGTCAACCCCACGGAGGAGGACCGCCTAATGGAGGCCGGGGCCGACGACTTCATCAAGAAGCCCTTCAACATCGAGAAAGTCGTCCAGCGCATGGTGGAGCTGGTGAGCGGATAGCTCGGCCCATCCGTCATCGTGGTGGACAATCCCCAACAGAGCGACGTGTCCGGCGGCAAGCTTGGACCCCAACAACTCGATGTGATCCTGCGCCGCCTGGAAGTCCTGGAGACCTCTCCATCCGCCGCGGCGGGTTTGCTCCAACGGGTTCTGCCAACCTGGAGGGAGTCCGCTGCCCCCACGGGGGTCCAAGAGGAATTGGCTACGTTTGTCTCTTGTGACCCAGCCATCGCCGCCTCCCTTCTGCATGCCGCCAGCCGCGACAGCGACTCCCCGCCGGGAGACATTCGCCAGGCCGTGGCGATGCTGGATCGGGAAAGCTTGGCCGTTGCGGCGATGTCGATGGAGGTCTTCGCCCCCCCTTCGCCTCGACGCAAGGACGCCTTCGACCGCGTGGAGTTCTACCGACATTGCCAGGCCGTTGCCGCCGGCTGCCGGATCATCGCGCAGCGCCTGGCGCTGCCTGTCGATCCGCAAGAAGCGTGGCTGGCCGGGCTGTTGCACGACCTGGGCAAGCTGGCGCTAGACCTCTGCCTGCCCAAAAGCTTCCGCCGAGCGCTGGATGCCGCGCGAAGCCACCAGGGCAACATCGTCGAATACGAGCAGCATATCCTCGGTGTCGATCATGGCCTGGTCGGTCACCGGTTGGCCCAACAGTGGCGACTGCCCCAGGCCCTCGGCGCGGCTATGTGGCTTCACCATCAGCCGGCGGGGATGATCCCTCCCTCGGCTGCGGGCGCGCCGTTGATCGCCGTGGTGGGCCTGGCTGACGCGATCGCTCGCCACAGGAACCTGGGGTATTCCGGCAACTACGCCTTCCCGATGCCGCTGGAAGAACAGGCCAAGGCCGCCGGTCTGCTTCCCGAGGAACTGGACGAAATCGCCGCTCAGATGGCCGCGGAAGCGGATCGCTGCTTCCGGCTGCTGGGCCTGGACCGCACCTGGGATGAGCAGCCGTACGTGCGGGCAATGCGGGCCGTCGGGGAGCAACTGGCCCGCGATAATCGGGACATGCGGCGGGTGACAGTGGGACTGACCGGGGGGTCCGATGCCTTTGGCCGACTGGCCGATTTCACCTCGCGACTGACCGCCCAGGCAAGCGTGGGAGAAGTATTGGAACGGATCGCCATCCTGTTGGGCAATGTCACCCACGCCGACGTCGCGCCGGATCGACCTGTGGTGGCCTACTGCCTGGGGGATCCGGGCGAGCCGATCCTGGCTGTGCGCTACGATGGGACAGGCTCGCCGTCCTGGCGGACGCTGACGGCCCGCCTCCACTTCGACGCAGCCGCCCTGAAGCGCCCCGGCCCGGCCGATCAAGCCGTCTCGGCACTGCTGGCTGACCCACGGGAATTGGACCCTTGGCTGGATGTGTCGAACCACACGCATCAGCCGTTGGTCTGTGCCGCCAGGATCGTCGGCGGCGTGCTGTATCCATCCGCTTCAACGTTGCCGAACGCCGCGCCGCCGGAAATGCGGGAAGCGATCTGCGGGGCGGTGGCCCTGGCCCTGGCCATCGTCCATGGCAGGCAGCTCGCGACGTTGCTGGGCGAACAACTGGCGACGGCCTCGACGGTCCTGGCCGAAACGCACCTGGCACTGGCGGAGGCCAGGACCCTCGCTGCCATCGGCGAGCTGGCCGCCGGGGCGGCCCATGAGATGAACAACCCCCTGGCGGTCATATCCGGCCGCGCGCAACTCATGCGCGACAAGGCCGCCGGAGAAAACGAGCGAAAAACCTGGGCCACCATCGCCGAACAAGCCCAGCGGATCAGCGACATCATCACCGAATTGATGGACTTCGCCAGCCCGCCGCCACCGGCCCCGGTCGCCATTGACGCAAAGGCGCTTCTGGAGGCCGTCGCGGCGATGTTCCGTTCCGGCGATCATCCTAAAGCCTCCTCCGCGATGGTCGATATAGAAGTGGACGAGGGAACGCCGCAGTTCTGGGCGGACCGCAAACAGTTGGAGGAAGTCCTCTTGGAGGTCATGACCAACGCCGCAAACGCTACGGGAACGGACTTGCGCCTAGCCCTGGCGGCAGAAGCCGATGATATCAACTCCGCCGTCCTGCTGACGGTGAGCGATCGCGGGCCGGGGATGGCCCCCGCCACGGTCGAAGCCGCGTTCACACCGTTTTTCTCGCTTCAGCCTGCCGGCAGAAGGCGCGGTCTGGGCCTGCCGCGAGCCAAACGTTACGTGGAAAACAATGCCGGACGCATGTGGCTTCGCAGCCGCAAGGGCGAGGGCACCCGCGTCTTCATCCAGATACCCCGAAAGCCCGGATAAGGTCCTAGAAAGAAGATAGCGCCATGTCCAGCGTTCGTGTCGCCAGTGTGTTGGTGGTGGACGATGAGCCGCATCTGCGCGAGCTGCTGGCCGACGCCCTCAGCGACGCGGACCTCCACGTCGATGTCGCCTCCAGCGGCCGGGAGGCCATCGACCTTGCCGGTCGGCTGAATGTGGACCTGCTGGTGACCGACTTGGTGCTGGGCGACTGCACCGGCCTGGACGTCATCGACCGCCTGCGATCCAGCCTGGGGGCTGATCTGCCTGCCGTAGTGATTACCGGCCATGGAGATCCACGGACGCTGTCGGAGGCCTCGCGCCGCCGGCCCGTGGAACTGATGACCAAGCCGCTGGACCTGGACCGCCTGCGACAGACCGTGCGGACCGAGCTGACCCGCCAGGAGCACACCCGCAGGCTGGAGCGCCGCTACCGGCGCCTTCGGAGCCTGGCCAAAGGCATCAACGCCGAACGCAAGAGCATCCACCGCAAGCTGGAGGCCACCTGCACCGACCTGTCGGCTGCGTATCAGACCCTCAGCGAGCAGATCGCCAGCCAGCAGACGTTGATCGACTATCAGCGCGACCTGCTGGCGGCGCGGAACGACGACGACGCGTTCCGCCTGTTGTTCCGCCTTTTCGTGCGGCGTTCCGGCAGTGTCTTTGGCGTGGCGATGGTCTGCGACGCCAACGCGGAGCTTCAAGTCGCCGGCCGCTTCGGCGTGCCCGTCCCCGACGGTATCGGTTTCTGTCGCCACATCATCAACCCGATCCAGGACATCGTCCTAGCCGAACCGAAGTGCATGGTCATCGACGCCGGTGAGCAGCAGGAGATGTTCGACCCCGCTATCCGGAAATACCTCGTCGGCCTCAGCGTCCTTGCCGTGCCCCTGATCCCCTGCGCGGGAGAACTCATCGGCCTGGTCGTGCTCTACCGCAAGGGCGAACAGCCCTTCGTCCCCGCCGATGTCGCCCTGGCGGAAACCATCGCGCGGCCCACCGCAATCGCCGTGGCGAGAAACGACTGAACCTCACGAAGGGTTGCCATACCCTTCTGCAAGGGATCTATTCCAGCAGCGATAGCGCCTCGCTGGCCGTCGTGTCGGTGATTATCCCGGCCTTTTGAAAGCGTCGGATTTCGTCGGAAAGGCTTTGGCACCCGACCGGGAGAGGCGAGGTGCGATCTTTTGTGTCCTTGCCTTCGACAATGGCCTGACGCATCTCCTTGTCGGGGATCAGCAGGCCGAAGGCCGAAACCACGCCGGGCTTTCCGGCCAAGGCAAGCAGCTTCTGCACCGACACGGCCCGTAGCACGGTCGCTAGGTTCCGCCGGAAGGCCGGTTTCATCTCCTCGGGATGCACATCGATCATGCGCTGGATGGCATTTTCCGGTGAGGTTGCGTGGACCTGGGTAATGACCAAGTGCCCGATGTTAGCGGCCGTGACACAGGCTTCCAGTGTGGGCAGATCCCTAATTTCCCCCACGAATATCACGTCCGGGTCCTGCCGCATGACGGCCCGGAGAGCGGAGCTGTAGCTTGGCGTATCGGTGTCGATGTTCTGTTGGGTAATCACGGCTCGCTTGGGTTGAATGCGAATGCCCACAGGATCCTCGATCGTGACAATGCGTACCGGGAGGCTGGCATTGATTTGTTCCAGCAGCATCATCGCGACGGTGGTCTTGCCGCAACCGGCCTCGCCGGACACGATGATAAGCCCGTTGGACGACTTAGCCGCGTCATGCAATGCTTGCGGGATTCCGACCTTTATCGGATCAGGAAGCTTGGTGGGCAGGATGCGGATGGTGGCGGTCAGCGATCCTGCCGCTCTGGTCACGCACATTCGGCCTTCGACGACTCCAGGGGACTCGCACATGGCGATTACGTGGCCAAGTTCCGGGCCTATTTTCGCGGCCTGGTCGGCGCCGATCTGGTCCTCCACAATGGCCTTGATGTCGTCGGGGGTCAACGGGTGCGCCTCCGCGCGTTGCAGTGCGCTACCGACGCGAAAGATGGGCGGCTCTCCGGCTACCAGGTGCAGATCGCTTGCGTGCAGTTTCGCAGCATGGTTAAGCAATCGTTCCAGTATTGATCCGTTCATGGCGGGCATGGCATCTTTCCCTTTCATTCTACAGAGGCAAGTTCCACTCGGGCGGCGCCTCGGGTTTCTCAGGCGGTCTCTCGTCGCATATGTAACCCATGAGCATATTGCGAAGTCGCTGGCGGGCATCGTGGAGCCGGCGCTTGACCGTGCCTTGCGGGACCTTCAGCAATTCCGCAATCTCCACGTAACTGCGCTCCTCCAGATAGAAAAGCTCGGCCGTCTGATGACTGGCAGGGGGTAACTGCCTCAAGACCTCTCGCACGATGGAACGAAGCTCCTCATTCTGTGCGCAAGCATCGGGGCCGTTATCGCCTGCGGGCACTTCCTGAAATGCGTCCGATGTGAACTCCCGGCGGCGGCGAAGAATTCGATGCGCCTCGGTTCGGACCACCTGCCGGAACCAGCCGGGAAACGCCTTGGTGTCTCGCAAGTTCCCAAGCTTATATAGCGCCGCCATAAAACCCTCTTGGACGGCATCTTCGGCTAAATGCTCATCGTTGAGGATGGCTTGCGCCAGTGACCGGGCCGAATCGTGAAATCGCTCGATGAGGATCTTTACGGCGTCCTGCTCGCCGTGCCGGCACCTCTCCAGTAGTGTGCCCAGTGGTTCCGTCACACGTTCCTCATCCGCTACAAGAGCCAGGAAACGGTGCCAATGTTCGCAGGGAATTGCGGATTTCCGAAGATAAACTCCCCCCAAGTGGTCAGCGATATCCTGACGCCTGGCGGTTGAACAGGTCGGCGTATCGGCCGGAAAGGCTCAGGAGTTCCTCGTGGCTGCCGGATTCGACCAGTCTTCCGCGCTCGATGACCAGAATGCGGTCGGCCATGCGGACCGAGGAGAAGCGGTGGGAGATGAGGATCGTCGTGCGGCCTCGCGTCAGTTCGTTGAAGTGCAGGAAGATTTCGTATTCCTGCTTGGCGTCCAGGGAAGCGGTGGGTTCGTCCAGGATGAGGATCTGCGAGTCGCGCATGAACGCCCGGGCCAGGGCCACCTTCTGCCACTCGCCCAGCGACAATTCCTGGCCCTCGTCGAACATCTTGCCCAGGATGTTCTCCCAGCCGAGTTTGAGCCGGCGGATGCAATCGTCGGCGCCGCTCATCTCCGCCGCCCGGATGATGCGACGGATGTCCTCCAGTGCTTCCACCTGGCCGAAACCGACGTTCTCGCGGGCGGTGACGGCGTAGCGGGCGAAATCCTGAAAGATCACGCCGATGCAACTCTGCCAGGCGTCGGGGTCCAGCTCGCGCAGGTCAATCCCATCGACGGTGATGCGTCCCTGTTGCGGATCATATAGCCGGGCCAGCAGCTTGATGCAGGTGGTCTTGCCCGCCCCGTTTTCGCCCACGATGGCAACCTTCTCCCCGGCGGCTATGTGGAAACTCACGCCATGGAGCACCTCCTCCTCCGACACGGGATACTGGAAGTGGACGTTCTCGAATCGCACGCCGGACCGAATGGGCGACGGTAGCGGCTTGGGCGAAGCCGGGGCCACCACGTTGGGCCGCTGCTCGAGATACTCAAAGAGGTTGCTGAGGTAGAGACTGTTTTCATAGAACATCGCGATGGAGTCGAAGATCCCGCTGACGGACCCGGCGGCGCGTTCCATCGCCTGGGTGTACATGACCAGGCTGCCGATGGTGAAGGCATGGGCCGGATCGCTGCTGCGCCGCGGGTCGGTCACGACGCGAACGATGGCGTAGACGTAGAACGCCACTCCCGCTGCCGTCTGTAACATCGCCGTGCCGAAGTTAGCCACGTGCCTCTTGGCCGCCAGGTTGCGGTCCTGGCGGTAGAATTGCCAGAACACCTGCTGCCAAAGTTCCGTGAAATAGCTCGCCAGGCCGAAGAGGCGGATCTCCTTGGCCTCGCGGTCGGAGGTCAGCAGGGACTGGTAGTAGTTCATCTTCCGCTGCTCGGGGGAGCGGTGGCGCATCATGCGCCAGCCCATCCGGCCAAACTTGGCCTGGAAGAGCAGCCCCGGCAGCGTCACCACCACCAGGTACGGCAGCACCCACCAGGAGAGCGTCACCAAGAGGATCAGGAAGGAGGACAACTGGATCGCCTGGCGCGCAAGGTTGAGCATGGCGGACATGATCGCGTAGGGCCGAAAGCCCGCCTCGCGCTGCGCCCGCTGGAGTTTGTCGTAGAACACCGGCGTCTCATAGAAGGCCATATCCAGCGAAGTGGCCCGCGCCAGGATCCGGGTCTGGATGAGCTGCGCCAACCGCAGGCGCATCAGTTCCTCCAAGTAGCGCGACACGTGGTCCAACACCCGAGTGAGAAGCATGATGCCCAGGCCTATCGCCAGGTAGAGGGCGATCATGCTCTTGCCGGCCTCCATGTTCCCGCTGAGGCAAAGGCTGGCGCCGTCGATGACCTTCTTGCCGCTGTAGAGGAAAAATGCCGGCAGACTTCCGCCCACCAGCGTCAGAATAGGCACGATGGTCGCCGCCAGGGGATGCGCCTGCCAGACCAGCGCCAACACGCGCGGGGTCTGGCGAAAGGCGGCCTGCCAATCTTCGAGGCGATGGCGAAGCGTCTTGGCGACCCGTTGCTGGCGGGCCTGATGCGCGGCGAGGTCCTTACCGAATTTCATCTTCTCCAAATACCTTCGCCCCCGCTTCAGACGGAACTAAATCAGTGTGCGCGAACATGCGCCACCGCCCATCCCGCGCCCTTGCGTCCGTTCGGCGAGATGGCAATCATGGGGTGCATGATCGCGCACGGTCATTTAGGTGCCCATTTCAAAGGAACTAAGGTACATCTGTTGCTCAGCGGTCAGCGTGTCGATTCGGATGCCCATGGAGGCCAGTTTCAGTCGGGCGACCCACTGGTCGATGGCCGGGGGCACGTCGTGGACGGTGACAGCGAGCTTGCCGGCGTTGGCGATGGCGTACTCGGTGGACAGGGCCTGGGTGGCGAACGACATGTCCATCACGCTGGCGGGGTGGCCTTCCGCGCAGGCGAGGTTGACCAGGCGGCCTTGGGCCAGGACGAAGATTCGTTTCCCACCGGCCAGGACGTATTCGTCCACGCCGTTTCGCACGCCGCGGTTGATTTTCCTGGCGAGTTTGGCCAGGGCCTGGAGGTTGAGTTCCACGTCGAAGTGCCCGCTGTTGCAGACGATCGCTCCGTCCTTCATCGCCCGGAAATGCGGGGCGCCGATGACGTGGATGTCGCCGGTGACGGTGACGAACAGGTCGCCGGCGGGGGCGGCGTCTTTCATCGGCATGACGCGGAAACCGTCCATCGCCGCCTCCAGCGCGCGGATGGGGTTGACCTCGCAGACGATCACGTTGGCCCCCGCGCCGTTGGCCCGCGAGGAGACGCCCCTGCCGCACCAACCGTAACCGACCACCACGACGGTCGTGCCCGCCAGCAGCCGGTCGGTGGCGCGGATGATGCCGTCGAGGGTGCTCTGACCCGTGCCGTAGCGATTGTCGAAGAGGTGCTTGGTGGCCGCATCGTTGACGGCGATGACGGGGAACCGCAGCACGCCCGCCGCGGCCATCGCGCGGAGGCGGATGACGCCCGTGGTGGTCTCCTCCATCGAGGCGACGATCCCGTCGGCGTAGGCGCGAAACTCCTTGTGCAGGGCGTTGACCAGGTCGGCGCCGTCGTCCATCGTCACCGAGGGGCGATGCTCGCAAGCGGCGGCGATGTGGCGGTAGTAGGTCCGCCGGTCCTCGCCCTTGATCGCGTAGGTCTTGACGCCGAAATCCCGGACCAGGCTGGCGGCGACGTCATCCTGGGTGCTCAGGGGGTTGGAGGCGCATAGCATCAGGTCCGCCCCACCGGCCTGGAGAGTCCGACAGAGATTGGCTGTCTCCGCCGTCACGTGCAGGCAGGCGCTCATCCGCCGGCCCGCCAGGGGTTTTTCCTTCTCGAACCGTTTGCGCACAGCCGCCAGGACGGGCATGTCATGGTCGGCCCAGAGGATCCGACGCCTGCCGCCCTCGGCCAGCTTCATATCCCGCACGTCAAAACGCTTTGCCTTTGCCATCGTGTAGTTCCTTGACTGGGAAAGCGAATTACCCGCTTGACCGGAAGTATTATGCCCGAATGCCGCCAGTTATGCAAAGCGCTTGATGATAAAGCAGCCACGTAGTAAGCGGGGGATACCGAGAGAAAGCCGAATTGGCCGCCCCCTCCAGCAACCAGTCATCGCGTCGCGGAAGACCGTTACGTCCTCAAACCGGACGCATCTTCCTTCTTCTCCTCGCGACTACGCATATCCACCCCGCCGCAAGAAGGATCATCCCGCATGGTTCGGGGACCGGATCGTAAAGCAGGACCATGTCCGGGTTATTCTCCACCAGCAGGGGCAGCCAGATGTTGTAGGCATCCTCGTTGAGCGGATTGCCGCGGAGGTCCAGAGTATAGAGCCATGTATAGTCCTTCAACGCCGCGATGTCGCTGATATTATTGTTCCTCACCTCGATGCGTCTTGGTCCGTGAAGGCCGGCCAGTGGGGAAAGGTCACTGATGAAATTATCGTTGGCTTCCAGCCAAAACAAATCCTCCACGTTGGCCAGGGGAGAAAGGTCCGAGACTTCGTTGCCGCTGATGCGCAACTCCCGTAAAATCGGAAGGGTCTCGGCGAAGGACAGGTCGGAGATCCGGTTGTTCCTCAAGAACAGGAGAGCCAGGTTTGCCTGCCGCGTCAGGGGGGAACAATCCTGGATGCCGTTGTTGTCGGCCTCCAGCCACCACAGCGACGGCAAGGCCGGGAGGGTTGTCAGGTCCGACACCTGGTTGTCATTTACATACAGATATCGCAGGCTTGACAGTGGGGCAGTAAAGGACAAATCGGATACACCGCTTGAATCTAAACCCAAATCCTCCAATGCGGTGAGATTGGATATCGCGCTGAAATCCCTTGCTGGAATGTTACTTGCGAACAACTCCTTGAGATTCACAAGATTTGATAGAGGAGACAGGTCGCTGACATTGGTCCTGGCGATGTTCAACCACCCTAGATGCGTCAATGAAGACAGAGGAGAAATGTCAGAGACGGGATTACCCTCAAGGAACAGAATGTGTAATGAAGGAAGGCTGGACAAAGGCGAGAGATCGGCGACCCGGTTGTTATTTAAATCAAGGTCGCATAGTCTTGGCAATCCGGATAAGGGAGACAAATTCGATATTCGGTTCCCCGATGCCCACAGAAATGCCAGTTGGTTCATCCCGGAAAGGGGCGACAAGTCCTCAATGTAGTTATCATACATATACACTTCCCACGCCCCTCGCGCATACTGAAAGCCCTCCAGGCTGTTGATTCCTGGTCCCATCCACCAGACATCCATGAACTCCATGTCCTGGCTGGTGATTGGAGTCGGTGGAGGGATGTGAAGAGTATACCTGACGGCCGCTTCGCAATTGGGGTCCGGGAACGTCACGATCTCCCCGAAGGCCGAAAGCGATGCGGCAGCCATCAGCAGGATTGCGACAAGCAAGCGAGCGTGCCAAGTGGAGCGAGCCTGAACCCTGCGCCGACTTGGATGGACTGCTCTGTCGATTGCTGGATCAAGTGAAAACGCCGCGTATTGGAATCCGGTTGACTTTGACATGTCTCTGTCCTCCCTGACAGTTCCAGGCGGAAACAACCATCCGCTGGATTATGTTTTCATTTACTGGTCCTTGCCGTACTTTTCCAATATCAAGTTCACATCGTCTATATCGAAATCTCCGTCCCCGTCCACATCTTTTAATTCGGGCAGGGACTCGCCCATTTGCTTCCCGGAAGACCCAGTCCATCCCCAGTTGGCGGACAAAATTCCCAGATCGACCAGGTACACATGGCCGTCACCGTCGAAGTCGGCATCCTCCCAGTCCATGCCATACTTGTTCCAGTTGGCGCCCAGCTTGCCCAAATCTGTCAGGTCCACCGCATCATTCCCATCGGCGTCCCCGCCCGTGTAACCGTCGAAAATAATGGAGACGCCTTCCTCCGATGTGCTATCGATGAACGGCGGATCATCGTGCAGCCCGTTGACTATGTTGCTGTCGATGGCGGCAAAGGCGCCGGTGGCCCCCGACGCCGTCGATACGATCAGAAACTCGTCATACCTAATTGGGCGGAAGGTTCCGCAATCCACGTCGAGCGTGGCGTTGGCGCCCAGGTCGGCGGAGTCGGCCGTCAACTGCGTGAAGTCCTCCAGGGAGGCCATTTCAATCTCGAATCTCGGCATGCCGTAGCAAAAGGTAATGTCGCCACCCAGTGCTATATCCGCATCCTTGCTGATGGCCAATGTTCCCGTTGAGCCAGTCGCGTAGGCCACGGTGAGGTTGGTCCCATCGATCTGTCCGGCGAGGATCTGCACTACGCCCTTGGTCCCGTTGCTGTTGCCCACCGTCATCCCGGTTGCGTGAACCGTGCCAGCGGTCTGTATAAAAGAACCGGTCGAGGCATAACCTACATAAAGACCGCTGGAATGAAGGCTTCCGCCGCTGATCTCATACTTACCGGCCTGGTTGGAGGATCTTCCGATCTTGACATACGCCGCCACATTCGTCCCGCCGGTCTGATTGAAACGGCCCTTGCCCGATGTTTCACTTCCGATCTTCTGGCGGCGACTATTGAACATCCGCAACGATCCGCCGCTGAGGTTATATGTCCCAGATATCGTTACAACGCAATCTGAACTATCAGCTCCACTGAAATGAATTGAACCGGCGCTCTGGTTCAGCGTACCCGTACTCCAGATCGACAGGCTTTGTTGGATAGTAGCGACCCCTGCACTCTGCGTGTAACTACCGGTCCCACCCGAACCGCTTCCGATACTCAGAAACCCAATGAAGCTCTCCCAAGGCGCGGCATTTTGCGTGATATGGCCGCTGACATTGCCATTAGGACGACACCCAACATTCAGGGTGCCAACATGGATGGTGTCTCCACTGTTTATCACGGCGGTTCCGCCGTTAAATATGTTCCCTGTGTCCCTTGAACCTGGAGGTCCTGTTGGATCCCAATTATTCCCGTTGATGAGGGATCCGCTAGATGTGTCCCAAGTCATGATAACGGCACAGACAGGCGTTCCAAAAACGCACAGAACACCCGCGACAGCTACGATCAAAAACATCCATCGGAAATCCCGCATGACAGGTCTCCTTCCCGCACTGGCCACCCAACCACCCAATTGTTTCTGCCTCGAATATGCAGATATAGTCCTACGTCTTGATGCCGTCCGACAGTGATACCCCCCCCGATGGACTCCGCAAGGAAAATCCCTCTCTTTTTATATCCGTTTATGGCCGTCCCCGCGCCAGGCGGCTTTTTCGGGCTGATGGTGATCTTCCAAGGCGGCTGTCGGGCTTAGCAATTGGCCCTTGCGGTATTGCCTTGCCAGAAAAGCGCGCCGCAACGCGCGATAGGGCTTGGTCAGTCGGCGGTGAAGCCGGTGTAACCAACTCCTACTATAAGACAGGACCAACTCCTCCTCGGTCATTTCATTGGGACACAGGCGGCGCTTGTGCTTGTAGAGGTGGTAGATGTCCTTGTCGGCCAGGTACGCCACCGCTCGCCGCAGGATCGCATTAACCGGCCAGGGCAGGTCGTCGCGGCGGCGGATGGCGATCTGATAGTCGACCAGAAAGGGGCGTCCGTCCAGGCCGATGAGGATGTTGGAGCGCTTGTTGGTATCGCCGTAGGCCACGCCGCGGGCGTGGATGGCGTCGAATAGCTCGCGCAAGCGGCTGAAGAAGCCCGCCGGTGGCGAGGGCAGGTGGTCCAGCGGTTTGGCGTCGATGTACTCCACCGCGCAGGAGGTTGGACTGAGGCGCCCCATCCAGCGAGGCACGCCCGCCAGGCCGCGCAGAACGCCATAGATCGCCTCCTCGTGGCCGGCGAGGAACCGGCCTATCCAGTCCAGCGGCAGGCCCCAGAAGGACTGGTTTCGGCAGAATTTCACCACCACGCGGGGCACAGCCTCCGGTGGGGTGGCGGGGACGTCGAACTGGTAGAGGCACGTAGCCGCGAAAAAGTCGTGTTTGAAAACCCGCGCGAGTCGATAACGGCCCCCAGCCAGCTCGAGGTGTTCCGGCGGAGGCTGGCGGAGAGCGAACATCTGCGTATTGGAACGAGGCGAGGCCATTCTCACTCGGAATCGCCACCGGGGGAGGAAGCCACAAGGTTTCTTTCCACCGGCGGATCGCGGGGCCATTCTACCGCGCCAGGGCCTGGCGAATATCCGTGACGAGGTTTTTAGCGGCGGTGGCGATGGCCTGCTTCCAGTCCTTGCCCGCATGGGGGCCTTTGCGGAAGGCGTAGAGGACCGACCGGCTGGCGTTGACGATCGCCCCGGTCCCGTCGGCCTTGAAGGACGCGGCGCAGTCGGCTGCCGTGGCGCCCTGGGCGCCGTAACCGGGGACCAGAAATATCTGTCGCGGCATGATCTCCCGCAAACGCCGGGCCTCCTGGGGATACGTCGCCCCCACCACCGCCCCGAGGCAACTGTATCCGCTGGCGCCCACCAGCTCCGGACCGTCGCCGATGGCGGCCAACTGCCGGGCGATGTGCTCGTAGAACTTCAGCCCGTCAGGTCCGGTGAAGTCTTGGATAACCGCTGCCGAAGGATTGGATGTTCGCACCAGGACGAACAGCCCTTTGCCCTGTTGTCGAGCCACCTGGAGGAACGGGGCGAGACCATCGGCGCCGAAATATCCGTTGACCGTCACCGCGTCGGGGCAGTCCTCCCCCGCCAGGTGGGCGGCCGCGTAGGCGGCGGCTGTATGACCGATATCGCCGCGCTTCACGTCGCCGATGACCAGCAGGCCCAGCTTTCGCGCCTGGCGCACCAGATCGAAGTAGAGCTTCACGCCCTGGTATCCCAGGGACTCGAAGAAGGCGATTTGAGGTTTGACGGCAGGGACGACGGGGGCGACGATTTGGAGCACTTCCCGACAGAACGCGGCGATGGCTGCCAGGCGGTCTTGGGGCGTGGCGGCATCGGTTTGAAACTCCGGGGGCAATTCCTCGTAAACGGGGTCAATGCCCACGCAGACCGGGCCGCGAGCATCCATGGCAGCCAGGAGTCTGTCAGCGAAATGGTCAGGCACGGCTGAACCCCGTCGGGACAAGGCTAGCAAGCACTGCGACTGGAACGGCGCGGCCGACCGCGCTGGGCCAAACACAACACCCCCGGGCCGACAGGGGTCCGACCCGGCCGTTCCGGTTGGACAAGCGCAGCAGCGCTTCCTGAGCTGTGTCGCGAAGCGCCAGAACTACATCTGCTTGCTGCGGTATTTCTTCCAGGCCACCAGCAGCACGACCAGAAGAATCAACAGGACCGGTTGATACCAGTACAACCAGCTAAGTCCAAACAGCTCGGCAAGGGGCATGAACATGCGTAAGTCTCCTTCCACGAAGGTGCTTGGTTATTCTATACCGGCAACGCCAACAGGGGACTTATAGCCGCCACGGCAGAGAGCTTCAAGGGAAAAGCACCCCGGAAGCAAAATTCCTGATTTCCAATGCCCCAGGGGCTTCCGACGACGGCATTGGATTATTATCCTAGGCGTCAGGGGGATCGAGGACAGCGGCAATGAACAAGGTGGGAATCTATTATGCGTATTGGACGCGCGATTGGGACGCCGATTTCGTGCCCTTCGTCTCCAAGGTCAAGGCGCTTGGCTTCGATGTCCTGGAGGTCAATTCCGGTACGGTGACCAACATGTCCGACGCCCAGCGCGACCGCCTCAAGATCGAGGCCGCCAGGTGCGGCGTTGAACTGACGTTCTGCATCGGCCTGACGGCGGAATATGACCTCGCCGGGCCGGACACGGCCGTCCGTCGCAACGGGATCGACTTCCTCAAGCGCCAGGCGAGGATGCTGCGATACATGGAGGCCAAGGAACTGGGCGGGATCATTTACGGCGCCTGGCCGGGCCGGCTGCCTGATGGCGGCGACAAGCGGGCCTGCCTGGACCGCAGCGTGGCGGGCATGAAGGAGGTCATGAAGGTCGCGGAGGACTGCGACGTGACCTTCCATGTGGAGGTAGTGAACCGCTTCGAGCAGTTCCTGCTCAACACCGCCGCCGAAGCCGTGGAGTATGTGGAACGGGTGGGCAGCCCCCATTGCCGGATCCTGCTGGACACGTTCCACATGAATATCGAGGAAGACAGCTTTCGCGGGGCGATCCTTACCGCCGGTGACAAGCTGGGCCACCTGCACATCGGAGAGACCAACCGCAAGGCGCCAGGGCGAGGAAAGATCCCTTGGGATGAGGTCTTCGCCGCCCTGAAGGAAATCGACTACGCCGGTTCGATCGTCATGGAGCCGTTCCTACAGACCGGCGGCGAGGTCGGGCGGGACATCTCCGTCTTTCGTGACTTGCGGGGAGACCTGGATCTCGACGATGAAGCTCGACGCGCCTGCTCTCTGGTGAAGGAAAAACTCAACGCCGCTCACAAACGGCAATGACCAGCGGGCGCCCCCCATAACCGGGCGAGGTCGGACTTTTCTTCCTGCGTAATAGCGGCGACTGGAATCGAACCAGTGACCCAGGGCTTATGAATCCCTTGCTCTAGCCAACTGAGCTACGCCGCCTTGTTTGCGATTATCATGCCCGAAACCGCCGAGAATTTCAAGTCTCATGCACTGCGGGGTGAAACCTCCGTTTGTCAAGGACGGATCGCTATTCGTCGGGGCTTTCAGCCGCCGGCTGGGAAGCGGGGCCTTTCTGCGTGGCGGCCTTGAGTTTCCGGGAGCGGCGTTCCTGAAGTTCGCGGCGCTGGTCGTCGCTGAGCACCTGGTTTTCCATGTCCCGCCCAAGCTGGTCGAGGATCTGGTCCCGGGCGTCCCGGTCCGTCAGACCGTGCAGCTTCTTGGCGGCGGCTTCGCACAAGGCCCTCATCTTGTCCTGGGCCTTCCGATCAAAGCCCGTCCAGGCGAATTTCCTGGCGACCTTCCGGTAGCGGTCGAAGCTCTCCCATTTCAGCAACTGCTCGTCGGTGAGAATCGTCAGTATCTGGCCGCGATATTCCGTCAACAGTTTCTTGCGGTCTGCCTGAAGCTCCTTGCGTTCCGCGCGGGCCTGCTTTGCCGCGGCGGAACCCGCCGGTTCCAGCTTCACTAGGCGCTCCAGTTCGTCCAGGCGCTTGCCGTGGACCTGCACCCAGGCGGCCAAGGCGCTCTTGCGCGCCTTGAGTATCTCGATCATCCGCTCCACCTGGTTGGGATCCGGCTGGAGCTGCTGGACCATCATCGCGTAGTCGCCGCGTATCAGCGCCCTGCCGGAACCGCTTTGTGTCGCGGCCGCGGGCAGACTGGCCGCCATCGCCCCCGTCGTCTCGGCGGCGATGGAAAATCGCCCCGCCGCCAGGACACACGCGCATCCCAACAACCAACTGTTCCTCATTGTCCATCTCCCTGAGGGACTATTGCACTTCGCATAATCAGTAAGAACACTTCGTGGGAGGTTTGGCCTGTTCCCTGGCATCAACACGAAAATCAATAAAGTCTCCGAGGCGCCATCGTGGGCCAGCGGACCGCCGGGCACCGTCGCGCCATATAAGTCTACCGTATGGATAAACGCGGAAACAGGTGCTACCTTCCGCAAACCATGCTGATCGTCCTACTGGCGTTCCTGACCGTGCTGATGTTGCTGGAGCAGCCCCAGCTTCTCATGCCCGCCGCCGGCGGGCCTTGGGCGCTGGGCGGGGCTATCGCGATCTATCTGCTTGTCTCCGCCGCGGGCGCGGGGATCAACTCCCTGCTGTCTCGCCGCGCCCTGAACCGCCGCGGTGAGTTGGTTTGGCCGGCAGTCACTCGCCGACACCGGGCCTGGTCGGCTGCGGTCCAGGTCTGGCTCATCGGCGGTCTGGGAGGCCTGATCTTGCTGGGCCTGGGGCGATGGGCGCTGGAGAACCGCTTTGTGGGTCCGCTGCCGTTGGCGCCGCAACTGGTGGCATTGTCGCCTTTTGCGGCCGCACTGGTTCTTGTCTGGGTGGGCGACTATCCCTTCCACCGCGCCTTTCGCCTCCGCGTGGTTCAAAACCTCGCCGAATCCGCTGGCGTGGGCGTCTGGTCGATGCGGGAATACCTGGACTACAACCTCCGCCACAACCTCCTCTTCATCGCCGTGCCGGTGAGCCTGATCGTGGCCGCCACCGACGCGCTGCGGCTGTACGTCCACCCCCTCCTGCCCGCCCGTCTTGCCGACCCGGTGGTGCTGATCGGAACGTTGCTGGTCGCCGGGGCGGTGTTCCTCGTCAGCCCGTTGCTGATCGTGCGTATCTGGCGGACCAGCCCGTTGCCTCCAGGCCGGCTGCGCGAACAGCTTGAGAACACCTGCCGCCGCCTGAAATTGCGTTGCCGCGACATTCTCGTCTGGCGATCGGGCAACACCGTCGCCAACGCCGGGATGATGGGCCTGGTCGGCCCGCTGCGGTACGTCCTGCTGACCGATGCCCTGCTGGCCAACCTCGACGCCCGCGGCGTGGCGGCGATCTTCGCCCATGAAGCCGGGCATATCCTCCACCGTCACATCCCCTACGCGGCGATCTTTGCCGTGGCGGTAATGGGCCTCAGCGGCGCTGCGGCGGATGTGCTTGTGGCCCAGGCCGGTTTCTCGCCCTGGTGGGCGCAAGGGGTGATGCTCGCCCTGCTGGTCTCTGCGTGGGCTTGGGGATTCGGGCGGCTGAGCCGGATGTTCGAACGCCAAAGCGACGTGACGGCGGCGGCGTTGGCGGGCGAGGAACCAGGGGAATCCTGGAACGACCAGCCGATCACGCAACTCGGCGCCGCGACCTTCGCCATGGCGCTTCAGCGGGTGGCGCAACTCAACGGCACCGGCCCGTATCAGCGGAACTGGCGGCATGGCTCGATCGCCCACCGCGTGGGCTACGTGCTTTGGCTGGCCGGGGCCGGCGGCTCGCCAGCGGCGCTGGCTCGGACGGTGCGGCGGGTCAAGGTCGGCCTGCTGTTGGCATTGTCAGCCGCCATCTCCCTGATTGCCTGGAACCTCGCCCAATAGGGCGCGCCGTCCGAAGGACTCGGCCATGAATGAAAATCACGTTGCCATCGTGACGGGGGCCTCCAGCGGAATCGGGATGGAGACGGCCTACGCCCTGGCGAAGCGGGGGTATTCCCTCGCCCTGGCGGCACGGCGGGTGGACCGGCTGGAACAGGTAGCCGACCAGTGCCGCCGCCTCGGCGCCCCTGCCGCGATGGTCGTGCCCACGGATGTCGCCGTCGAGGCGCAGGTGGACGCCCTGGTGGCTGCGACGCTCGTGGAGCTAGGCCGCGTGGATGTGATGGTCAACAACGCCGGTTACGGCCTGTTTGCCCTAGCCGGCGAGACGAGCGACCAGGAGATGCGGGCGATCTTCCAGACGAATTTCTTCGGCCTTTTCTACGGTTGCCGGGCCGTCGCGCCGATCATGATCCGCCAAGGCGGCGGCCACATCTTCAACGTCTCCTCCGTCATCGGCAAGCGGGGCACGCCCTTCCACGGGGCCTACTGCGCCACCAAGTTCGCCATCGCCGGACTGACCGACTCGCTCCGCGTGGAGCTTGCCGCCCACAACGTCGCCGTGACCTTGGTCTGCCCGGCACTGACGGAAACAGAGTTCTTCCAGCACTCCCGCCAAGGCCGGCGGGCGCAGTCCAGCTTCCAGAAGTTCAAGGGGATGATGTCCGCCGCCGCCGTCGGCAGAAAAATCGCCGCCACCGTGGGCAAGCCCAAACCGGAACTGGTCTTCTCCGCCGGCGGAAAACTCCTGGCCCTGCTAGCGACCCTGTCCCCGCGACTGACTGACTGGATGATGAAAAAATACTATAAAGACCTGGCGAGTAAACTGGCGGAAGAGAAGTAAGGCGAGCAACTATTGTTTGTTGCTCGCGCAATCTGAGTTGCCGTATTCATTGCGCGTGCAACCCCGGAGGGGCCCTTCCGGGCGAGTTGCACGCCCTACCAGACATACCCGATTTAAACCATACCGAAATTTTTGAATTTTATTGAAATGTTCTTGACTGGCTATATTGTTTGTGCTACAAATATGTTTGAGGTGACAACCATGGGCCATAACGGTGCTGACAAACGAGACGAGAAGGGCGCGGAGCATTTCCAACAGTTGCAACAACAGGTCCGCAAGTACGCTCAGAATCGGACCGTCCCTGTACTGTTGAGTTTGGGTTTTTTCACCCTCATTTTCGTGGCGATATCGCAGTTCAGCAGGCTAACCGGGGTCGCCTGGCTATCCGGCAGAACTACTCTTGTGGTCATCTCGATTGTTCTGCTGGCGATCAGTATGGCGGCATTGATCTTTTTGGCTACGCCTCGCTGGGGCGGGCGGCTGATAGAAAGGCTGTCACGGCGCATCTACGGCAGCAGCGGCAATGCGATTCTCAAGCCGCGACTGAATCTTCGTCTTCAACGATCTCTGGGTTACGCCTTGGGCGTCGTTTTTGGCGCTTGCGTTTTAGGTTCGGTTGCTCTGGGCCTGGCCGGATATCTGCCGCTGAAGTACATGCAGCCCATCTCAGCAATCTACGTCGTTCCTTTCCTGGTTCTGCTGTTTATTCTTCTGCGGCCTGCCGTCGGATGAATGGCTCTGTTGTGGCCGGTGCTGTACGCGCTGCACGCAATGCTCATTGTCGCCGGTGTGCCCATCGTGTTTTCGGGAAAATGGAAACTGCTGGACATGCTGATTCCGACGGTAGGCTATGGCCTTCTCTCCGCCGGCATCGCGCACATCTATAGCCGAGTGGTCCTCCGGAGGCTGAGGAAATCAGTTCGAGAGGGCATGGGCGGCGGGGCGGCGAGTAATGCAAATGGCACGGAGGGTCAGCAAGCATGACGGCATTGGACCCGACAATCCACGAGCCTGCACGTTTGCGGATCATGATGATCCTGGCCGGCGTGGATGCTGCCGACTTCAATTTCCTTCTGGCCACGCTGGGACTGACCCGAGGCAACATATCTTCTCATATGGCTCATTTGGAGCGGGCCGGCTACGTCGAGATCCGCAAGAGGTTCAACGGTAAAATGCCGCACACGGAGTATTGCCTGACCGACAGCGGACACAAGGAACTGGCTCAGTATTGGAAGGACATGGACAAGCTGCGCAGGTCCGGTGGCGTGGCCGGGTGACGACGGGTTGGCCGATTGGATGGGGTGGTGTGGGGAGCGGCCGGCGGCCGCAACACGCGGCGCATCACCGCATCGCCGAAAGCGGTGTGTATGGCGGGACTACCACCCTGCGGAATTTCCCCCCTGCGCGCCGGATCGGTTACCATTCGGTCCCGTGGGGCAGTAGCCCCACCCTACCGGGCTTGCCTTGCGGCCTCGGACACGTCTCATGGCCACGCAATCGCGGCCGTAGCGCCCGGCCTTTACCCTTTACACGGATCAGGGACGACATGCCAATGGGGACGGCATTGCGTCGTATATTTTTCCATGTAAGTGCCGGCCTGTTTTTTTTCGGTTAGCCTGGTAGGGCGAGCTACTTGTAGCTCGCGCAATTCAAGTTGGCGTATTCATTGCGCGTGCAACGAGTTGCACGCCCTACTTTCCTTGGCCAAATATCCGCCATAAATAGTCTTTGCCGGGTCAGACCGTCAGTTTTCCGGCAGCCCGAGCAGGCGCGCCGCGTTCATTCCCAGGATGTTGGCCTTGTCTTCCTCGGCGACGTGCAGGATGTTGATGATCTCGATCATCGGCTTCATGTGGATGATCGGGCCGTCGGTGCCGAACAGGATCCGCCGTGAACCGATTCGCCGCACCGCCTCCTCGATCATCCGGTAATGCAGGACGGAACTGGTCTCCAGGTAGACATGCGGGTGCTGCTGGGCGACCTCGATGGCCTTGAGAATATGCTCGGTGTACCACACACCGCCCATGTGCGCAAGGACCATCGGGAAGCGGTACCGTCCCACCAGCTTGGCCAGCATATTCACACGATCATACATGCAGTCGAGGATCACCGGCACGGGGTGATCGTCCAGCCAGCGGAACACCTTGTGAATGGCCGGGTCCTCGGGGTCCTTGATCTCCCCGTGGTGGATCTTCAGTCCCTTGAGGCCCAGGTTCTCCAGCGCATCGCGCGCGATCTCAAGGGCGTCGGGTGTGGCCTTGAGGCGGCCAAAGCCGATGATCTTGTCGGGGTAGCGGTCCACGTACTCGCGAATCTCGCGGTTGGCCGCACGGTAGTCCTCGTACTGCACCGGGAACGCCACCGCCCAGTCCACGTCCGACTCGCTCATCACCTCCACCAGCCACTCCGGCGTCAGGTCGCGCTGGTTGGGATCCGTCCCGCCGACCTCGCCGCGGCCCAGGTGAACGTGGAAATCAATCTGTACGGCCATCGGTGCTTCTCCTTCTGCCCCTGTCGCTTGAACTAGTCCTCGGGGTTGGGACGCCAAGTCGGATCGGTCAGCAGGAACGTGGGATCCCTGCTTAGCACGTCCAGGCCGGCCTCGATCAGGGTCCTGGCGGGGATCATCCGCACCTGGGCTTTGCCGATCTGCATGATGGTCAGCAGCCCGCGTTCTACCAGGACCGGCTCGAACCGGGTGTACAGCCTGGGCACGCCTTTGCTGTGGCAGTGCTCCTGGCCACTGACGAACGTGCCGTCGGCCAGCAAGGTCTTCCACGGGTAGCGCTTTCTCGTGAGCGGGTACGGAAGCTTGGCGATGCTCTCCAGTGCGTGCATGTGCGTGCAGCAGTTCAAATCCACCCCCAGCAGGACGATCTTCGCGCCCAGGTCCAGCATCTTGCCGAACGGGCTGAGCGGCCCGCAGGAGTCGTAGCTCTCGGGTTCGAGGCGCGTGATCGCCTCGGCCGCGGCGCCGATGGCAGCCACCGCGCCGACCGGTTCGTACGAGCGCATTCGCTCCGGGCGCGCCAGCACGGCGCGGGGAATGGCGCCGGCGTCGGTGGAGTCGTGGGCGTGGTCGAAGACCCGCCCGCTGCGGATTCGATCCAGCATCCACCCCGATTCGGGATAGGACGGTACGACGAGCGTCCCGGCCTGGCCGAGGACTTCGAGGAATGCGTCCACGGCCGCATCCGCGCCGCCGTCCACATAGCCCATGGAACTAAGCGACGAGTGCAGCATCACCACGTCGCCCGGTACCAGGCCAAGCCGTTGCAGGGCGACTTCGATATCGTCTTTGGTAATCCGGGATTTCTCAGATGAACTCGTGCCCACGACCACCTCGTGTTTTTTTTATGGCTCCATCACAACCCGGGAGATTAACAGGCGCCTCCCGGCCCCCGCAAGAAACTGCCATGCCCGCGTTTGCATGGGCATGCTCCCGTGTTTTTTCTCCCGAATCGGATGCGTCACATATCCCCCGCCGCTCAGGTTACCGCGCGGTTTTCGTTCTCGTGGGCGCCGTGGTCGGACTGGGCGCGGTTCTGGTCCTGTCGGTCGTGGTTGATGCCGAGTTTTTTTTGGTAGAGGCGATACACGTCGGCCGGGCCGAGTCCCAGCAGTTGGCAGATGCTGATCCAGAAGAACAGCATGTCGGTGGCCTCGACGCGTGCGTTCTGCACGTCGCGCAGTTCATACTGGCGGCCTAGCTTGGCCTCGCGGTACCAATGCTTCCAACTCATGCAGTCCTGTAGCTCATGGCACTCGCTGGCCAGGGCGTCGAGGTAATTCTTCAGCGCTCGGCCGGCTTCCAGGGCGACGCCCCCTTCCAGCGGCGCGCCGGATTCGATCGCCTCGGCCAGGCGTTTGCCCATGGCCAGCGTGTCGAAGCCGGTGCGCTTGTTCAGCTCGGCTTGTAGCGGCCAAATGTCCTCCAACGACCGTATGTCCTGCCCAGCCATGATCCGCTCCTTCCAGGCCGCTTCAGCGGCGTAGGTTAGTTTATGCCCTGGCGCGGCGGATACAAGCGCTGGATGTGGGAAGGCGCGCGGGTAGAATCCCGGCATGTGCGGCTTTGCGGGTGAATTTCTTCTCGGGCCGGGTCGCGCCGATCCGGAGACAGCGCGGCGGATGGCGGCGGCGGTGGCGCATCGCGGCCCAGACGAACGCGGCGAGTTTTTCTCTTCCGACGGCCGCTGCGCGGTGGCGTTCCATCGCCTGGCGATCATCGACCCAGCCGGCTCGCATCAGCCCATGACCAGCGCCGATGGGAACACCACCGTCGCGTTCAACGGGGTCATTTACAACTTCCGCGCGCTGCGACAACAGCTCGCTGCCCAAGGGGCGGTCTTCCGCACCAACGGCGACACGGAGGTTTTGCTGCACCTTTATGCACGCCGCGGGGAGAAGATGCTCCATGACTTGGAGGGCATGTTCGCCTTTGCCATTTACGACGCGGCGCGGGGGGAGCTTTTCCTGGCTCGGGACCGCCTCGGTGAAAAGCCGCTGTGGTATGCGCCCCTGACCGGCAGAATCATTTTTGCCTCGCAGGCCAAGGCGTTGCTACGGCATCCGATGTTGTCGGCGCAACCGGACAATGAGGCCATAACACATTATCTGACAATAGGATACGTTCCTTCGGACCTATCGGCCTTTTCGGGTCTAAAGAAGCTTCCACCCGGGGCGTTTCTGAAGGTGTCGGATACGGTAGGTCCGATAACTCGCTATTGGGAACCTGCCGGCGTGGAAGCGCCAGGGCAACGCGGCCAACAGTGCCAACTCGTGAGGGAAACCGTGACGAAGGCCGTCGAGTCTCGTCTGGTCTCGGATGTGCCGCTGGGGGTTTTGCTGAGCGGTGGAATGGATTCGTCCATCGTGGCGGCAGTGATGGCGCAAGCTGCCGGTAAGACCGGTGGCGTGCGGACCTTCACGGCAGGATTCAAGGATAAGGCGTTTGACGAACGCTCGACAGCCGCTTTAATGGCCAAGCACATCGGTACGGACCACACGGAACTGTTGATCGATCCACTTCGGCCGGCGATGCTCGACGAACTCGTGGACATGTTTGACGAGCCGTTCGGTGATTCCAGCGCCCTGGCGACCTGGCTGATATGCCGTGCGGCAAGGAATCACGTCAAGGTCGTCCTGGTCGGTGACGGTGGGGATGAAGCCTTCGGAGGATACGACCGATACCGGGCGATAAAATTGGCCTCAACGATGGGTCCAATAACCTATCTGGGCATCCGCACAGCAGGGGCGATGGCTGAGGTTATCGCGCCACACCACGAGCGAAACATGCTTCGGCGACTGGCGCGATTTGCCCGGGCATTACCATATCCATATTCGACACAATATGTTATGTATAGGAGACTGTTCGGCCCTCAAGAACTGCGGATGCTGCTGGATCCGCAATTCGCTGAGGGGATCGATGTTGAAGCCCCGGCAAGGTGGTTCTGCGACCATTACGAGGCCCACGACACCGAAGATGAAGCGGCTCGCGCGCAGACTCACGACATATACACATATCTGCCCGACGACCTGCTGGTGAAGTCGGATACCGCATCGATGTCGGTTGGGCTGGAAATGCGGGCACCGATGCTGGACCATCGTCTTGTCGAGCTGGGCCTTTCTCTCCCGACGGCGGCGAAAATCGGGACGCGCCGAGGGAAGATCATCCTGAGAGAGGCGTTCGAGGATATGCTTCCGGCGAAGGTGCGGAAGGCCGGGAAGCGGGGTTTCGGTGTACCCGTGAGCGAGTGGTTGCGGAAAGACTTGGCCGAGACGTTGCGGGAAACGCTCCTTGACGAGGCTTTGGCCCGGCGGCGGATATTCCGCAAGGAAGCCGTGGCGGCATTGATTCAGGAGCATGAAGAAGGGAGGGCTGACCACGGCCAGCGGCTTTGGGCATTGCTGATGTTGGCCCGTTGGCTGGCCCGGCGGGGATAGGATGTTCCACATGGAACATCCTGCATCATGATGCGGGGCATTATTGGGTGGAAATTATCTTGCGTCGCGCTGGCAGGGCGGTAGCATATCCGTAGTCTGTTATGGAAATGTTCCACGTGGAACACGCATGGAAAGCCCTTCTACTCGGGAAAGGAGGCCCGTCGTGACCAAACAATCCAGATCCATTCATGACCGTCCGCGCCTTGGCAGGGGGCTATCAAGCCTGATCGTCAACTCCGCGGAACAGGCCGCCGATGACCGCGCCTATCAACACGTCACCGGTCTGCCACCGGTGGAGACGATTCAACACGCCCCACCGGGCCAGCCACAAGAAACCCCCATCGGCCAGATCGCACCGAATCCGTATCAGCCACGCCGCCAGTTCAAGCCCGAAGAACTTGCCGAGTTGACCGATAGCATCCTCCGCCAGGGCGTCCTTCAGCCGTTGATCGTCGCCAGGGCACAAGAGGGGGCCGAACACCCCTATGTACTGATCGCCGGCGAGCGCAGGCTCCGCGCCGCACGGCAGGCAGGTCTGTCTGCCGTGCCTTGCGTCATTCGTACCGCGACGAGTCAGCAGATGCTCGAGTGGGCCTTGATCGAGAACATCCAGCGGGCGGACCTTAACCCCATCGAGCGAGCGGCGGCGTACCGCGACTACATGGAACGCTTCAACCTCACGCAAGCCGAGGTGGCCGAACGCATGGGCCAGCCAAGGGCGACAATCGCTAACTACTTGAGAATACTAGACTTACAGGATGTTATTCAACAGATGCTTATCGATGGCACCTTGACCTTCGGCCATGCCAAGCTGCTTGCGGGCCTGGCCGATCCAACCAGGCAGCTTCGCCTCGCCCGCAAGGTCGTCAACGGCTGTCTGAGCGTCCGCCAATTAGAGGCGCTGCTGACAGAACCCACCGAGGCCCCGCCGAGCGTTCAGCCGGCCAGGACCAAAGCCCCCTACATCGCGGATCTGGAACAGCGACTCACCCAGGCCCTCGGCTCCCGCGTAACCATCCATCCGGGCCGGGCCAAAAACTCCGGCAGGATCGTCATCGACTACTACAGCCTAGACGATTTCGACCACATCGCCAATGTCCTGGGAATGAAAACGGAAGAAACATAACCAGGGATATACAAGCGAAAGAATAACGTTCGAGGCCAAGGAAAACGGGAAGGGATCTTTTTTGGGCTTGACATGGTTTACTATCCTTTGCTAGTCTAACGAAGACCGAACATGTGAAACGGTTATGTCAAGCAAGGCGATTGAACCAACACGGTTAGCACCACCGAGCCTGAACGACTACCTGACCGTTCAAAAGGCGGCCCGGTTGCTGGGGGTATCCATCTCCACGTTGCGGAACTGGGACCGGCGCGGAAAACTGAAAGCTGTGCGCCATCCCATGAACGATTATCGCTTGTACCGATCCGGCGATCTTGAGAAGCTGCTGCTCGTGATAGACCGCAAGAAAGGCCAATGAACAAGAGAAAGAGGTTTAGCACTGTGCAATTGGACAACGTTCCACAACCGTTCCCCTATCAAGGAAGCAAGCGGAAACTGGCTCCAATAATCCTAGCTTGCATTCCGAAAGGCTCCAGCCGTCTTGTGGAGCCATTCGCGGGTTCGGCGGCAGTGTCCGTTGCGGCGGCTTGGGCCGGGGCGGCAAAGTCATTCTGGTTGAACGATACCCACCCGGCACTGATGGCGCTGTGGGAGACAATGCTAAGCGATCCAAATGGCCTAGCGGATGACTACGAGCGGATCTGGACAGCCCAGCATGGAAGAGAAGCAGATTACTACAACGAAGTTCGAAATCGGTTTAACCGGGAGCATCGGCCAGCAGATTTCCTATTCCTCTTGGCGAGATGCGTAAAGGCAGCAATTCGATACAACCGAAACGGCGAATTCAACAACAGCCCGGATCACCGCCGCCTAGGGATGAGACCGGGCACCATGCGCAAGAACATTCTGTTGGTCAAGCAGGCGCTGGGCAACCTCACGATGCTGACAACCGGCGACTTCAGGATAGTTCTCAACAAGACACGTCAGACTGATTTTGTTTACATGGACCCGCCCTACCAAGGGGTCTGCAAGAATCGTGACAACAGATATGTAAAGAGTGTCGATTTCCCAGAATTTGTGGAAGAGTTGGAATTACTAAATATTCGACACATTCCCTTCATCGTCAGTTATGACGGGCGCACTGGGGACACGGTTTATGGGGAGAAACTCCCCGAATCCCTTGGCCTCTTCCACACCGAGATTCTTGTCGGAAGGTCCACGCAAGCGACATTGCTTGGTCGAAACCATGAAACTTATGAATCGCTATACTTGTCACCAGCCACGATCAAAAAGCTCGGGAATGTGCCGGAGATTCTGAGGGATGGGGTTCAAACCACCCTAACCCTATTCGACTAGTGAAGTCGCTTGATGGCGGCTTTGATGAACTCGGACAGCGATATGGCTGCTCGTTTGCATTTCTTCAGCAACCGTTCGTAGTCCGAGACTTCTTCCTGCCCAATCCAGATGATTTCAACCCTGCGCCTTTCTTCCATTGCTATGTGTTGGTAATTTTCGGGAGAAGCCCAATAGCATTTTTTGCAGATCGCAGGTTGCTTGAGGTCTTGCCAATTCTTGCAGTGTTCGCAGGACCAGCTCTTTTGCCGCTGGGCGGCAGCCGAGATCAGCATGAATGCCGATGGGTCGTCCTCGCCTGCGACTTGCTCGCCAGCGACCTCGTAGGGTATCCGATGGTCGATGGAAAGGTATCGCGGATGAAAGGGTTCGCTTGTGATCGCGCAGACGCAGCCTTGGCGCTCGACCAGCAGGTCTTTGAAAGCTTTAGAGAAAACTTTCCGACCACCGAGTTTATGTTGCTCGACCTTCGATGGATCGCCAAAGACATAGGCTGCAATCATCCTCCCATCGGAACCACGAACCTGGCTAGTGTCCAAGGGGATTCCCTGTTCACGCACATCGCGGGCTGCCCGTGGCGGATGGTTGTAACCGTAGATGTTCTTGAGTTCTTCAGTCGTTACCTTTCCATGCTCCAGGATGTGGTTGATGACGGCCAGCGGACGCTTTCCGGTGACCTTCGCGATCTGCGCCTGAATCTTCGGGTGGATTTTAGCCATAACCTTCAACCATAGAGTTCGACCGTGACAGCACCTACTGTAAGAGATATCCGTAGCTCTCCGTCTTGGGGACGGCAGGGCGGCACTTAGCAGCAAACAAAGCGATGGCTCTGGGCCGTCGATTCTTATACGCCATTCCCGTCCCCTCGGCAATCCTTTTACTGGGCGGGTGTCAAATCCACGCTCACGTGGCCTTGTGATAGTTATCCAACACGAGAACAAGGACTTGCTCACGCAAGAGTGAGCATGGCCCAGGCCAACGAAGGCCCCTCCGGGGGAAAATGGAGTTGCCGCTGATAGCTCGGCCGTTCCCGGCCGTCATTCAACGTAGAAGCCGAAGACCTGGCTGGGGGCGTGTCCCCAGTTTTGCTGGAGGCTGAAGCGGACGCCCGACAACGGCTTGGCGACTGGTATCCGCACGAGGCGTTGAGAATTGTTCTCGCATCGGGCCAGCGGCGTCGCCCGGCCGGCGGCAATGCCATCGACGGTGAACGCACGGGGGCAGGCGGGGGGGCATCCCGTCAAATGGGTTGTAGTCCCCGTGGTGGCTCATGGTGATCAGCGAGTCGAGCATGCTGTCCAGAACCAGGGTCACATGGTTCACTATTTTGGGGCCGGCGAAGTCGTACTGGACCCAGTCGCCTGACGTGGCGGCCCGCGCCGGTATTCACAAGGCACACGCCGCTGATGCCAAGACGGAAGCGTTCTGCCAGTCCGCAGTCCAACTCCGTCGGGTCCAGAATGCTGTTCAGCGGCGGCTGATCGAGGAGTTCCTCGCCCGGCAGAGCTAATCCCCGCCCTCTGATACCTGCCAAAGCGTAGCCGCGGCTTCCGCCGTCAACTGCAGCCAGCGGCAATTATCGGCGCCCAGTCCGTCGATGCCTCGCGTGAGCAGGTGCGAATGGGTGCCGTCGGCATCCATCACCCAAAGCTCCGGCTGCGTGCCGACGTCCGCCCGGCCCACGGCCAGGCGCTTACTGTCCGGCGACCAGGCCGGGCGAACGTACCAGGTCGGGGGATCATCATGAGTGATGGCGGTGGTCTTTCCAGTCATCGGTTCGATCATGCAGACCCGTGTGCCACCCCGGGCCAATTCGGGGCGGTAGTCGCGGTTGAAATGGTCGAGATCGGGCTGACCGACCCGGTACGGCCAGGCGGTCCGCGAATCGGGCAACAGCAGCGTGCAGGCGATATGGCGGCCGTCTGGCGACCACGCCGGGCCATTGGAGCCGCTGCCTTTCAACTCCGGGGTCCCCATAGCGGCGGCGAACCAGTGGGCCTGTCCATGGGTGAGCAGGCGGTGCTGCGAACCGTCCGCACGGCTGAGGCACAGGTCAGAGCGGTCGTGCCCCGGATCCTCGCGATGCGCGCACCGCTGGTACAGCACCCACTGCCCATCCGGTGACCAAATAGGCCCGAAATACAGCCAGGCCGGATCGTTGGCAATGACGGTGCAGGCTTTGTTGACAAGCGTCACGACGCAGATCGCGTAGACGGGGAAATTCGGCCCGCCGGTGATATGGAAGGCGACCTGGCGTCCGTCGGGACTCAAAGAGTTGCCGTAGGCGTATCCCGGGCTGGTGTAGTACTCCTCCTGTTTCCTGCCGTCCAGGTCCGTGGAATACAGCCGTGCCACGTTACTGGTATTCTCCAGGACCAGGAAGCGGTCCTCGCCCGGCAGCAGGCCCACGATGCCCGCATAGGACGGCAGGGCGATCTCCCGCATCGCCCGCGTGACGAAGTCGTAGCGCCACTGATGCGTCCGGGCGAAGGCTTTGCCGTCCGGGTCGCCGAAGGCGGCCTTGGGATTTTGGGGCGGCTCCTCGCTGTAGAGCACGGCCTGCCGGCCATCGGGGAAGACGTAGCCCAACCCCCAGTACACCTGGTTGGGCGCGGCGAACTCCGGATAGCATTCGTCGCTGCCGTCCGGCCGGATCGCCCCGACGCGACCATTCGAAAGATAGAAGATGACGTCCGTCAAGGATGGTGTATCCACGTCTGTCTCCTTGTTCGCCTGCTCACCAGATAACGCCAAGTTACCAAGATGACCTAGTGCCAGCCTGCCGAACGCCGACATGCCCACGGCTCCAGCACCAGCGGTAGCCAGCAGCTCCCGCCGCGTCATCGAACGAGTTGTCATCCGTCAGCTCCTCGCGAAAGCCATGCCCATCCCGAGATAAGTCGCCGCCAAGGATTTCGGCCACCAAAAGCCACAGCGCATGGATTTCTGTCAGCGCAATTCAAGTGTAGTGGTCTGGTGACTACTGATCCGGGATTTCCCATATGGCTACTCGCTGACGACCACCGCCAGCGATGTTCGCCATTCTACCGGGCTTTGGCGTTTCGACAAGCGACTTCCCGGCCTCCCAAGCCCTTGGGGAGCCTTCGGACCAGCGTCCAAGCCCGCGTCCCTGGGCTCCGGAAGGTGCGTTTTGTCGGTTGGGGACAGACCGTCTCCGCTGTCCCCTTGCGTTTGGTGTGATTTCGGCGGCGACCCTGGTCATCTGAACACTACGGATGGGGGCTTGAGCCGCCGAATCCGTTCGAGGATCGCCCGGAACAGCCCGCTAGGGATGGCGACCTCGGCCATCTGGAACACCACGTAGCGAGCGCCGGACACCACCTTGGCCCCATGACGGGCTGCCGACAGCGCCGCCACCACGCCCGTGATGCCTCCCCCCACGACGCAGACATCCACGTCATGTTGCTGGTGTCCGATATCCTTTGAGGAGTCTGTCAGGAACGGCTCTTTGTGTGGAGTTACTTTTTGCATGGTTCCCGTCCCGATGCCTCCCGCGCGGATACAGTCGTCGCTATCGAGTCCTTGAATTTGCCCGCCGTCCTCCGCGGGGCATTGGTGCAGGAACTGGATGATACGGCCGCGGGCAGTCGGAGGCAAGGACACCGCGGAGCGCTTCGCATCGTGAGGTTTTTTATATTGCCCCCCCCTGCGTTGCATGTATCATGGTTTTCTGCAAAAGCGGTTTGCAGCAAGGACTTTTTCCCCTATGGAAGGAAGGCCAAGATGAGCAAGGTCAGGATTGGTTTCGTGGGCACCGGGAGCATGGGGCAGATGGCGCATCTGCGGAACTACGTGACGATCGAGGATTGCGAGGTCGCCGCCATCGCCGAGATCCGTCAGGAGACAGGCAAGCTGGTGGCCGCGCGGTACGGCATCCCCAAGCTGTACCCCGACCACAAGGCCATGCTGGCGGCGGAGAAGCTCGACGGCATCGTCGCCAGCCAGGGCTTTGATCGCCACGCGGTGCTGTTGCCGGAGTTGTACGGAGCGGTGAAGTATCTCTTTACGGAAAAACCGCTGGCCGTGGCTGTGGAGGCGGGCGAGAAGCTCGTCGCCCAGGCCGCCTCAGCCGGCTGCACGCACATGGTGGGCTACCACAAGCGGTCTGACCCGGCGACCATCTTCGCCAAGGGCCTCATCGACGAGTGGAAGGCCTCCGGAAAGTTCGGCGCGCTGCGGTATGTCCGCATCCTCATGCCCGCCGGAGACTGGGTGGCCAACGGTTTCATCGGCCGGCTCAACGCCGGCGACAAGGCCCCCCCGCTGGCCAGGGAAGTGGAAGGCATGTGGAAATCGCCCAAGCTGCCCAGCATGGACGAGCAGACGGCCCAGCAGTACATCGCGTTTGTCAATTACTACATCCACCAGGTCAACTACATGCGCTACATGCTCGGCGAGCCTTACCAGGTGACCTACGCGGAGCCCAGCGGGGTGCTGCTGGCGGTCCGCAGCGCCTCGGGCATTCCGGGCGTCATCGAGATGACCCCCTACCAGACCACCATCGAGTGGGAGGAGTCGGTCTTCGTGGCCTTCCAGAAGGCCTACATGGTCATCCGACTCCCGGCGCCGCTGGCGTCCAACCGCGCCGGTACGGTGGAGGTCTATGAGGATCCAAGCAAGGACGAGACACCCAAGCGATGGAGCCCCACGCTGCCCTGGGTCCATGCGATGCGCCAGCAGGCGATCAACTTCGTGAAGGTCTGCAAGGGCGAGATGGCCCCGCCCTGCGCCGCCGCCGAGGCCGCCGAGGACCTGCGGGTCGCCCGGAAGTACATCCAGTTGCGGTACGGACAATAAGACCGAAACGTTTCCTTAAAAAAGGCACAAGGAGTTTCCCATGCCTCCGGTTCGATTTCAGAAAATCCTCATCTCCGACGAGCAGTACGAGTCGTGCAGCGTCTTTGACGTAAACAACAACGGCAGGCTCGACATCGTCAGCGGCGCGTACTGGTATCCTGGGCCGAAGTTCGACAGGAAGTTTCCCGTCTTCCGGTTCATGTTCGACGGGAGCTACCATGACCACTTCGCCACCATCCCGATGGATGTCAACGGCGACGGATATCTCGACATCGTCACGGGAAGCTGGAACGGCAACGGCGTGCGCTGGTACGAGAATCCCAAGGGCGACCCGACAAAAAGCTGGGCGGAGCATTTCGTCGACCATCCGGGCGCGATCGAGACGATCCGCGCCTGGGACATAGACGGCTGCGGAATTCCCGAGATCGTCCCCAACACGCCGCCCAAGCCGCAGAAGTTCTATAAGCTCATCACCGACGCCAACGGCAAGGGCACGGGCCAGTTCAAGGAGTACACCATCTACGACAAGCCCTCCGGCCACGGGCTGGGCTTCGGCGACATCAACGGGGACGGGCGCGGCGACATCATCCTGGCCAAGGGCTGGCTGGAGGCCCCGGCCGACCCGCTGACGGGCAAGTGGACGTTCCACGAGGAATTCGCCCTGGGATCGGCGTCTGTGCCGATCCTGGTGGTGGACGTCAACGGCGACGGGCTGAACGACCTTATCGTCGGCCAGGCGCACCCCTACGGGCTGGACTGGTGGGAGCAGCGGATCGTCGGCGGGAAGCGGACGTGGATCAAGCACCCCATCGACCCGTTCAACAGCCAGTATCACGACATGTGGTGGGTGGACATCGACAACGACGGTGAATGCGAGCTGGTCACCGGCAAGCGCTACCGCGCCCACTGCGGGCACGATCCGGGCGACTATGACCCCCTGGGCATCTACTACTTCAAGTGGACCGGGGAGAACTTCGCCAAGCAGGTGATCGATTACGGCCCGGTCCGCCAGGCCACCGGTTGTGGCATCTACTTCTGGGTGGCCGACATCGACGGCGACGGGCGGCTGGACATCGTCGCCCCCGGTAAGGACGGGCTGTACCTGTTCAAGAACCTGGGCTTCGCCGATTTGATGGGAGACTGACCATGTCCAAGAAAATCGCGATGATCGGCGCCGGGAGCGTGGTGTTCTGCAAGACGCTCTTGAGCGACATGATGGCCACGCCGGCCTTGGCGGGCGCCGAGTACGCCCTGATGGATCCCGCGGAAACGAGGCTTCGCCGCATGGAGGCCTTCGCCAAGCGGATGCTCAAGGACAACGGTATCGCCGGGAAAGTCTGGGCGACCACCAACCGCCGCGAGGCGATCCAGGACGCCGACTTCGTCGTGGTGATGATCCAGGTCGGCGGGGTGGATGCCTTCGCCCTGGACTACCAGATACCGACCAAGTACGGCGTGGACCAGTGTATCGGCGACAGCCTGGGCCCCGGCGGGGTGTTCCGCGGATTGCGAAGCGTGCCGGTGCTGCTGGACATCGCCCGCGACATGGAGAAGCACGCCCGTCCCGGGGCGATCATGCTCCAGTATGCCAACCCCATGGCCGGAAACTGCCTGGCGCTGGGCAAGGCGACGAACGTACCCTTCGTGGGCCTCTGCCACGGGGTACAGACCACCCTGGACCTGATCGCCGGTTACTGCGGCGTGCCCAAGGAGGAGATCAGCTACGTCTGCGGCGGAATCAACCACATGGACTGGTTCCTCAAGCTGGAGCACAAGGGGCGCGACCTGTACCCGCGACTCCGTGAGGTCTTCGAGAAGCCCGAGTATTACAAGAATGAGAAGGTCCGCGGGGAGGTCTTCCGCCACTTCGGCTACTTCATGACCGAGAGCACCGGCCACCTCAGCGAATACGTCCCCTGGTTCCGCAAGAACCGCAAGGCCCTGGAGCTTTACTGCGACGAACCGAGCTTCGGCGGGGAGACGGGGGCTTACTACAAATACTGCAAGGCCCTGGCCGAGAAATACGCCGCCCACGACCCGCTGGAGTTTGAGTCCACCAAGATCGCCTCGCGCAGCGCGGAGTATTGCTCTTACATCGTCGAGGCGGTGACCACGGGCAGGCCCTTCCGCTTCATGGGCAACGTCCGCAACGACGGGTACGTCGCCAATCTCCCCGCCGGCTGCTGCGTGGAGGTGCCAACCTTCGCCGACGACAATGGCCTGCACCCGGTGAACATCGGATCGTTGCCGCCGCAATGCGCCGCGGCCTGTCTGACGAATATCAACGTCCAAACCCTGGGCGCCGAGGCGGGCCTGACCGGCGACACCGAGCACATCGTCCACGCCGTGGCGCTGGATCCGCTGACCGCTGCCGTTTGTACGCTCAAGGAAATCCGCGACATGTGCTGCGAGATGCTGGAAGCCCAGCGACCCTGGCTGCCGCAATTCGCCGGAAAGAAGATCGCCCCCAGGCCGACGATCTCCATCCCCCCCGGCTGCAAGGCGGTGGACGTCCCCCTGGACCCGGCGCTGGCGATCAGCAAGCGATTTGGCACGCTGATCACACAAAAGACGGACTGAGGCGGGCAGCCTCCCGCCACCGCCTCAGTTCAGCAACAGGTAGGCCAGCGGGGCCGAGAGAAGCAGCGAATCCAGGATATCCAGCGCGCCGCCGAACTCCGGGACCAGCGCGCCGCTGTCCTTGGCGCCGGCAGACCGCTTCAGCAGGCTTTCGCAGAGGTCGCCGACCTGCCCCGCCGCGGCCAGGACCACGCCCAAGACGACGGAGCGTCCCGTGCCCAGGTCCATCCGCAGCGCCATCGCCACAAACACGCTGACGATCGCCCCTGCCGCCAGCGCGGCGGCCAGGCCCTCCCAGCTCTTGCCCGGCGACAGCCAGGGGATCAGTTTGTGTCTCCCCACAGCCGAGCCGACGAAGTAGGCAGCGATGTCCGCGCTCTTGACCACCGCCAGGAACAGCACCAGCGCGCCCACGCCCATCTTGAGGCGAATGGCCATCATCACCGCGAAGCCCGCGCCGAGGTACACCACCGCCAGCAGCGTCATGCTTACTCGCCGCATCGCATCCGCGATGCGATAGAGGATCATCTGCTCCAGGAAGATCGGCAGGCTAAGCAGCCCCAGCACCGCCAGGGCGGAAAAACCATCCAGGGGCTGGCGGGTGTATTGCCACCAGAAGGGCAGCCCCGCCAGCGCCATGGCGCCCAGCGAACCCGAAACCGTCAGGACCCCCGCCCCCGCCGCCGAGGCCAGGCCGGCCAACTCCACGAACGCCACCGCCAGGACCGGCATGAGGATCACCGCCAACGGCACGGCGCGCAGTCCCAGGACGCTTCGGGCCTCCAAATGCCAATCCAGCACCAGCAGACCCGCGATCAAGACGATCATCGCCGCCCCGAAGACTATTCGTTTCTTCATCGACGCTTTCATGGCCGTATTAGGCGCACGGACGTCGGGGAAGTCCACTCCGGCGGGGAAAAATGTGGAGCAAGGCACAGGGGTCTTGAGAGGGCTTCCAACCCATGCCCCATGCCATGACGGGACGGACTAGCGGTCGGACTTGGCGGCCGAGGATTTCTTGCCGCTGTTGGATTCGCTCTTGTTGGAGCCGGAAGATTTCTGGGTCTGGGGGTCTTGGACCGGTTGCTGGTCGGCCTGGCCCTTGTCGGTTTTAGCGTCGTCTTCGGCGACGGTCTCCTTGACCGGGGGAGGCGCCGGGGCATTGATGCCCAGGAGGAACCGCTCGCCGGCGATCTCCATCTCGACGGAGTAGTCCTTGATTTCGATGACGACGGCATCGTTGACCGTTCCGCCCACGGGCACGAACCGCCCGCTGATGTTGGCGAGCAATCCTTCGGGGCATCGCACCACGCCGCTGAGGACCATGCCCGGCGGACAGGAGCGATATCGCTTTTCGGTGGTGGGCTTGGCCTGGTGTTGGGTGTCGGAGGACTCCGACGGAATGAACTCCTGCTCCGTCATGGTCTCCCGCCCGGAGGATGACTGGACGCCACTGCTCTCTGATCCCCGCGCCATTCGCGGCTGGATCACCCATTCCTGCTCATTCTGGCCTTCCTTGCCGTACAGCAGGGCGGCACGGGCGGTCCGTGTCGATTCAAAATCCGCTTCCGCTCCGTTCTTCTTTGCCCGGGCCACTGCCGCCTGCGCCGCGGATCGCGCCGTGTCGCCAACCCGTGCCGACGGAGAGGAGGCGTACACTCCGCCTCGTGCCATCTGGGGGCGCATCGGACCGTCGCCGCCGCGGCAAAGCAACCAGACCAGGCCGATCAGGACGATCACGAATCCCCCGCCGGCCATCGCCAGCCTCTTGCGTCCGCCGAGCTTTTTCTCGGCGATCCGCCAAGCCCGCCCCGCGGCGGTTCGCGCCAGGTCCACCAACGAGGTCTCATTGACGTATTCGAATGGCACCGGCTCGGTGGCCAGGCCCGCCACCTGAGCGGCCTGGACGGAAAAGGCCGTAACCTCCGCCATGGGCGACGCAACGACGTCCATGCGAAAGGGGCTTTCCGGTTCCGTCACCTCGACGGAGGCGATGCCCAGCCGCTGCACGCCATACCCAGCGTTCCTCGCGACGCCCACTTCGTCGCGCGCGGGATCCTGCGTCCTGTTCAACCGCCCCGCCAAGCTGATGCCCTGCTGTTTCATCTCATTGGCTCCATCCCCCTCATGACCGCTGGGGGGGACATTGGTCGCCCGCTACTTCATGCCGCCCACGCGTTCCAGGATCCGCAGCCACGACGACCTTTTCTTGTCATCGTGTGTTTCGTGTGTTGCCGGGTCGTTGTTCCGCTGGCCGGGGGCCGTCTTGTTTCGAAGCAAGGCCTCCAGGGCGGGGAATTTCTGGTCCACCGCGCCTCCGGCATCCTGCTCGCCCAGCATGGCCGCAATGTCGGCGATCTGTCCGACCTCCATCGCTCCGGCGTTGTCGGTGGAAGGTTCGGCAAGCGGGACGTCGGCTGCAACTGCGATCGGTTCCACGGAACCGCCGACCTCCGCTGCCACCTCCATCGGTGGCTGTGGAATCGTAGCGATCGTCTCCATCGACGTCTCCACAATCGCCGGTTGCTCGGCCGTCGCAGCCTCTCCGGGAGCTTGTGGCGACAAAGACGCCGATATCGCTTCGCAGGCCGATGGGGCCTGTTCCACCGCGGTCGGGGGGGCAGGATCGGCGGGCGCACAGACCGCCTCCAGTTCGCGAAGCAGTTGTTCCCCTTCGGATCCTTCCACCGGGACGCTTGGCGCCGCCTGTTGCGGTTCGGTGGGATGATTTTCCTCGACGAGCACGACCGAACGGATCTTCTTGGTGGCCTGGTTGAGCAACTGTCCGATCTCCTTCCAGGAGTCCGCCGCCGCCGCGGTCGGTTCGCCCCCGGCTGAGCCATCCAACCGCCCCGTCGAGCTGGACAGGACGCCGACAACCTCTTCTGCCAGCGCCCGGTAGTCGGCGGCAGCGTGACAGTCCGAGGCGTACGCCAGGATGCTCTTGCCCGATGCAGGACACTCGCGCATGCGGACGTTCTCGCGAATCACCGTGTTAAAAACCTTGCCCGGCAAGGCGCGCTTTAACTCCTCCAGCACCAGATGGCTGAGCTTGGTCCGCGAGTCGAACCGGCAGGCCAGCACGCCGGCCAGGATGATGTTGTGTCCGAAACCTTCGCGAACGTCCTCCAGCGTTGTCAGCAATATCTTCAGTCCGTCCAGGGCCAGGATGGATGTTTCCACCGGCACGATGGCATGCGAGGCCGCCAGCAGGGCATTGCCGATGAGCCGGTTGCCCAGGCTCGGAGGGCAGTCGATGACCACATACTCAAAGCCCTGCGTCTCCATGAGGAGTTTGCGGAGTTGACCGCCCTGGGTTGGCCTCAGGTCGTGGGCCACCGCGTCCAGCTTGCCGTGCCCCGGCGCCAGCGCCACTCCGGGTATCACCTCTGGCAGCGGTTCCAGTCCGCTTCCGCGCCACAGGGCGTCGGCAAAACTGGCATTGTCCTCAATGCCAAGCCATCGCGACGAGGCCGCCTGCCCATCCAGGTCCACCAACAGGACCTTTAGCCCCCGCTCGCCCAGCGCGGCGGCGAGGTTGACGGCCGTGGTCGTCTTGCCTGTTCCGCCCTTCTCGTTAACTATGGCTATGGTGAACATGGTGCTTACTCCGCGGACGCCTTGGGGCGCTTACCGCTTCCGCTGACTGAAGCCTACGATTCAGGCGCGGAGCGGGGCAAACTGGGAAAGCCCCGTTGAATTGGCGGGTATTTCCGAGATCGATGGACGGTGCTCAAGCCCGGACGCTGCACGAGGCATGGATGCGATCAGCTTTTCTATCGCTTTATAGCAGAAAGACTTGTGGTAATACCGTAACCGATCGTCCTTGACAGGCCCCGTCTCGGCCGGTAGGTTCCTGCGAGTATGGACTTGCACTCGCTGAAGAATTGCTTTCGTTCCCTCCATCATCGTCCTCCCGCCGGCGCGGTTCGAGCGCCGGGGCGGGTCAATCTCATCGGCGAGCACACCGACTATAACGACGGATTCGTCCTGCCCATTGCCATCCAGCGGCAAGTGGTGGCGATGTGGGCGCCGCGCGAGGATCGGCGGGTCACGTTCCAGTCTCTCCAAGCCGAAGGCGAGGCGATGATCGAGTTGGACTCTCCTATCGCCCCGGGCTTGCCAAGCTGGGCCAACTATTGCAGGGGGGTGGCCGCCGGTCTGCTGTCGGCCGGGGCGCCCCTGAAGGGCGCGGACATATTACTCGATGGCGACATCCCCCTGGGCGGGGGATTGAGCAGCTCCGCCGCCATCGAGGTGGCCTCCGCCTTGGCGCTTCTGGAGGCCGCCGGGCGTGGCGGGCACGTCGGCGGGCGCGAGTTGGCCCTGTTGTGCCAGCAGGCCGAGCATCGCTTCGCCGGTGCTCCCTGCGGCATCATGGACCAGTCCATCGCGATCCTGGGCCAGGCGGGACGAGCCATGCTGCTGGATTGCCGCGACGGCCAGATTAAACAAGTACCCTTCGACGACCCCGGCGTGGTCCTTCTGGTGGCCGACACGCAGGTCAAGCACGACATCTCCGACGGCGGATACGGCGCCCGACGGGAGCAGTGTCATTCCGCCGCACGCCGGGTTGGGGTGGCGGCGCTACGGGACGCCGATGAGGCACGTGTCGCCGACGCGGGACACCGGGGCGAGCTGTCCGGCAAGGAACTGATGCGTGCCCGGCACGTGGTTGGGGAGATCGCCCGCACCCTGGCGGCCTGCGATGCGCTGACTGCTGGGGATTACCGGCGATTTGGAGAGCTGATGTACGCCTCCCACGCCTCGCTACGGGATGACTACGAGGTGTCCTGCGAGGAGTTGGACGCGATTGTCGAAGCCGCCAGGGGTTGCCCCGCTGTTTACGGCGCACGCATGACCGGCGGCGGATTCGGCGGCTGTGCGATCATCCTCGCCCGCTCCGCTGCGGCCGATGCGGCGACTCGCTCCGTGCAAGAGACCTTCCACCGACGTTTCGGCCGGGCCTGCCCCATCTTTCCCACCCGCGCAATGGCCGGGGCCGGAAAGCTCGCTATCTGAGTGACACCCAGCCCGAATCGCCCCGGCGGCGGGTCACCTGCCGGCTGCGGCGGTGGCTGAGCGACGGGAGGTTGCACCGGAAAGACGGGCCAGCAAGGCCGTAATGGTGGGATCCAGGCGGATGGACGCATCCAAGGGTATCAATTGCGCCTTGGCCTCCGCGACCCGGTATCCGCCGTCCCGTGGCGACAGGCTCAGGTCCACGCGCCCCAGGAAGCGGTAATTGTCACCGGCCTGGCAGATCAGGACATCCCTGCCGTCGGGGCCTTGGGTGCGGAAGCCGTTCTTCAATACCGTGTGGGTGTGGGCGCCGAGGATCACGTCGATTCCGGCCACGGAAGTAGCCAGTTGCATGTCCTCCAGCATCCCGATGTGCGTGACGGCGACCACGACGTCCGCCTGCTTGGCAAGTCGCGGTACCAATTCCCTAGCCGTGGCGATGGGGTCGGTCTGTTCCACGGCCGCCCCCGCCCCTGTCTCGTCCTTGACCTGGCAAAGCCCAAAGAAGGCGATCCGAACCGCCCCGGCGCGGTCGATGATGTACTCCCGTCCCAAAAGCCGACCCGTCGCTCGCAGTTTGACATTGGCGGCAAGCACGGGGAACCGAGCCTCGGCGAACCGCTTCTGTAACGTATCCAGATCGACGTAGAACTCCCCGTTTCCGAGCGTCCAGAAGTCGAACTTCAGGTGGTTCATCAGGGCGACGTTGGTGGCGCCACCGGATCGGCGGGTCAGGGCGTCGCCCCGGCTGAACTCATCGCCGCAGTGGATCAAGAACACCCGCCGCGCGCCGCCGGCGGAGCGAACCTCCTCCACCGCCGTCGCCAGCCTGGCGACGCCACCTGTGCTTTTTCCAGGGGATGTTTTGGGCTGGAGCTGGCCGTGGGTGTCGTTGACGTGCAGCAGCGTGACCTGGACGGTATCGCCCGGCTGGCTATTTGGCTGGGAAGCCGCCGCTCCGGCCGCCGACATGGATGTTTTCTGGGAGGTTCCCGCCCCTGCCGCCGACGTTACCGCCGACAAGGATGTCTGCTGCGCCGGACCGTGCGCATGCCGAAGCAAAAACACCGCCATCACCACCGCAACGGCAGTGCACAACCGCCACCGACCCGACCAGCCGTGCGAAGGCCTGTTGCCGCGATCTTCCATTGCCGGTGAATATACTCCCGCCATATGGCATTTCCAAACTGTGGCTTGATATTGTGCCACCCCCAACTTTTGGGTTGGGGGTGTTCCACGTTCGTCACCCTCAAACTACGCTACGCATCGTTTGGGTGTGCCACCGAATTCAGGGAGATCGTGGGGATGGCCACCGGACGCGATAACTCTCCAACGTATCTGACAATTATAGCGGACAATTTGCCTAGTTTGCTTGACATCTCCTGTCTCATGCACTATGATACTCACAGGAGCGAGACATGAGCGAATCCCACCTTGGCAACCGATTGAAAGTGGCCCGGGCAGAAAGGAACCTCTCACAGGAAGACCTGGCGAGGCTAGCTGGCGTGACGCGCCAGACCATCAGTTCTATCGAAACCGGTCAATACTGCCCATCGGCCTTGCTGGCCTTTATCCTGGCGAGCCAACTCGGCAAACCCGTCGAAGAACTGTTCTATCTAAAGGAAGCAAACAATGACTAATCAACCTGTGATTCGCGATGAACGTACCGTTGCAGTTGAGAATGCCAGCTATCGACTGGCCACCGTGGTGCTGACATTCGGATTGTTGATGATCGTTGGTGTGCGCGCTCTGGTTCTGCGTCAGGCATGTTGGGACCTGCTAGTTCTGGTCATCGTCGGCAGCGGAGTAGCGACATACCGTCAGTGGACCCAGCGGATACTTCCGCGGCGGTGGGCACTTGTAGGGATGGGGATCGCGCTGCTCGGAGCGGTTGTCGGGCTCGTGACTGTCGTGTTGCTGAAGCGGTTGTGGCATCCGTGATTGGCGTTCTGCTGACGCTGCATCGCTGAGGAGCCAAAGGACTAACGCCGTCAACTCTGGTCTAGGACGAGGAAACAACGCCGCCGTGGCTGCGGATCACGTCCTTTCACTTGGACAACGATCACTTATTTTCCCAAGGTCCACTCGCATGTCGTCATTCGCTGTCCGCAGTACCGGCAGCGGCACCAGCGGTACTCCAGGCCGCGATTATTTTCCCTTCGGCTATGCTCCCTTCGATTCTTCGGCTTCGCTCAGAATGGTGAGCCTGTCGAACCACATGCTCTGGACGAGACGCTGCGGAGGGGGCAATTGGGATACATACAGGCGAGGCCGGGGGGTTTATAATGGCCCGTGTAGGTTATAAAACCGGTTCTGGTAGGCAAGGAATGCAGGAAACCAAACGCACGGAATTGTCAGTTCGCACCGAGCGGGCGCTGCTGGTGACGGTGATGCTGCCCGCTTCGACGGCAGACCCGATGGACCCCGTCGGCGAGCTTCGCAGCCTGGCGAAAACGGCGGGGGCGGTCGTCGTCGATGAGATGCTAGTGCGCCGCCGGGTGATCAACTCCGCCTTGTACGTCGGCAGCGGCAAGGCCGAGGAAATCGCCGCCCGCGCCGAAGCCAACCAGGCCGACGTGATCATCTTCGACAACGACCTGTCGCCCGCCCAGATCCGCGACCTGGAGGAACTCGCCGGTAGGAAGGTCCTGGACCGCAGCGAGCTGATCCTAGACATCTTCGCCTCCCACGCGCGGACGGCAGAAAGCTCCTTGCAGGTGGAGCTGGCGCAGTTGGAGTACACCTACCCGCGTCTTCGCCACATGTGGACGCACCTGGAGCGGCTGGCTGGCGGCGCCACCACGGCAGCGTCGGCGGTGGGGGGCATCGGGACGCGCGGGCCAGGCGAGAAGCAGTTGGAGACGGACCGCAGGCTCGTCCAGAATCGCGTCTCGTTCCTCAAGCGGCGCATCGTGGAGATCGACCAGCGCAAGGTCCGGCAGGTCGCCGCTCGCAAGGGGGCCTACTGCGTCTGCCTGGTGGGCTACACCAACGCCGGAAAAAGCACGCTGATGAACCTGCTGACCGGCGCGGGGATGTACGTCGCCGACAAGCTCTTCGCCACCCTGGACACCAAGACCGTCCGCTGGAACCTCGGCGACGGGCAGTCGGTGCTGCTGTCGGACACCGTGGGCTTCGTCCGCGACCTGCCCCACCACCTGGTGGCCAGCTTCCGCGCCACGCTGGAGGAGGCCATCCACGCCGATCTGCTCATTCACGTCGCCGACGCCAGCCACCCCCGCGCCGAACACCAGATCGCCGCCGTCGAGGGCGTGCTGAAAGACCTCGGCTGCCAGCCGGCCAGGCAACTGCCGGTGCTGAACAAGATCGACCGGATCAACGATCCCACCGTCCGGCCTATCCTGGCGGGCAAGTATCCCCAGGCCGTCTTTCTCTCCGCCGCCACCGGGCAGGGAGCCGCCGAACTGGCGGCGGAAGTCGCCGCGCGATGCGGCGGGGCGATGGTGAGCGTCGTGCTGCGAGCCAACTGCACCAACGGCAGGTTGATGCAGTTCATCGCCCGCTACGCCCGCGTGCACAGCCAAACCTTCGCTGATTCCATTGCCGTCATCCAGGCCGATATGCCCGCCAATCGCCTGGTGGAACTTGGCGTTTTCGGCAGGGATGTCCAGATTGTCTCCGAGGCGCCTGATCGTAAGCCCCAACAGCCGCGGGTGTTAGATTAGAGCGAGTCTTAGCGCCTTAAGAAAAACACCTAAACAGCGATAATAATTGTTAGGTCGCGCGCCTCCTTGGCCGGCGCGACAGGTCCGGATGAGGCGCCATCGACATGGAGGTCGATTGACCAGCGGAGCCGCACAACTCGCCGGGACACAATTACTTGTTCCCACGGGGGGCGGGCCATCGCCATCCGGTGTTCTGCGTCCTCCCATCGATGATTTCAGTCAGGGCGGGCTGACGGAACGGATTGGGGATTGCACGCTCTTCGGCAGGGATTTTCTCATGTTGTTGGCGTCAGCGGCTACCGAACATCTGGGCGTGCCAATACAGATCCGCCCGGCGGGTGTCGGCCAGGCGATCGCCTCCGACCTCCGCCAGGATACCTGCCGCTACCGCTTGGTCGTGTCTTGTCCGACGCAGTCCGAGGCAGGCATTGCCCGGGGGATGGGGAGCGAGTCAATTTGGCTGGAATTCACCCCGCCGCTGGCGGCGGCGATGATGAATCTCCTGATGGGCGGAGACACCAAGAGGCCTCCGTCTTCCCAGCGTTTTGCCTCGGACCTGGAGCGGGCTTTGCTGCGTCCGATCGCCCAACTTGTCGCCGAGGCATTGGCGGCGGCCTGGCCTGTGCCTTCGGTAAAGGTATCGTTGGCCGGGGGGGAAACCATGGATCCATCCGTCACGCGGTACGGAGACGATCAAGTCTTGGCTCTCCTGAGCTTCCTGGTCCGTCTGCCCGGCCTGGGGGGCACGATGCGGCTGGCGGTACCGGCGGAGCTGATGGAATCCCTCACTTTGCGAAAAACCTTCCCCGACGCCAGGGGCCAGGCGCTGGAACTGTCCGCGGCGCTGCCGGAAATGAACTTCCCGGCGGAGGAGTTGGGCTGTCTGGGGCCTGGCGACATCCTGCTTAGCGACGTGCCAGCCGATGGCCTAGCCGTCGTGAGACTAGCCGGGATACCCAAGTTTGTCGCACACCTGGGCTGCTGGGGCAGCCATCGGGCGATCCACATCAGCGGGAGACTCTCCAAGGAGTTTACCAGGAAATCGGATGAGAATTCCCTGTCCGATTGATCCCGTCAGGAATGCTTTCCTTCGTTTTTTGCGAAATCTTATTCAGGGGATCGCGATGGGATTTCACGAAGCCACATTAAATTTATTAAATTGTTGATATATCGTCCCTTTTCAATAGAATATGCCGCGCAGCATGAATAACAATTTATACGGCACGAAGAAAGGGGGGCGCATTCATGCCTGCCGTGCCGTAACGTTCGCCCGGTAGTTGGCGAATTTCCGTGACGTGCTTTTTAGCAGGTCTTGGTTTCTTGACGAATCGGGATCAGCCTGGACCAATCAGCGGGATGGGACTGGCCCGCTTCCGGCTTGACATTGGTGATTAATGTAGAGATGTCATGGAAGGAGACTTGGAGGAGTGCATCGGCCGCCGCGCTTACGCCAAGTCGTCCCTGCCTTATGCCTGTCCGCTAGTGGCGGCCCCAGACAAAAGGAGCCAAAATCCAAGCAAGACTGCCCGATCGGGCAAGGGGGCGGTTGTTGGATGTGTGCTGTATCCGAAGTTGTCTCGATGTAGCGACGTGAGTAGTCCGGGTTGTACGTGAACTTGACAATCTGGCCGTACACGAGGCCGCCGCTCGCCGGTGGCCGGCAACAAAGGAGAAGTAGCACATGAAGAAACTAGGACTAATCGCAATTGCCGCAATCGTGGCCTTGGCGGCCTCGGATGCCTTGGCGATCAAGGCGTTCCCCGGAGCGGAAGGCTACGGTAGCCTGGCCACGGGCGGCAGAGGCGGAAGCGTCTACAAGGTGACCAACCTCACTAACACGGGCGCAGGATCCTTCCGCAACGCCGTCAAACACGACAACGGCACGGTCATCTTCGACACCGGCGGAACGGTCACACTGACCACCCGGCTGAACGTCTACAACTCCAACGTGACCATCGCGGGCCAGACCGCCCCGGGCGGTGGTTTCTGCGTCCGCAACGGCGTGTTTTACGTCAGGAACTTCGAGAACTGGATCATCCGCCACATGCGGTTCCGCCTGGGCAGGCACGCCGGAACCACCACGGGTTCCGAAGCCTATTTCGACAGCATGACCATCACCAACGGTGTCAACTTCATCGTCGACCACTGCTCGTTCTCCTGGGGCGCTGATGAGTGCGCGGACGTCAAGGATCTGTCCACCAACGTCACCTTCCAGTGGTGCGTCTTCAGCGAGGGCCTCAACTGGTACGGGCACGGGTATGCCGTCATCTTCGAGCCTAATGGCATCACCCAGTGCAACGCCACCATGCACCACAACCTCATCGCCCACCACCTGGGCCGCACGCCCCGAGCCTCCAACGAGTACGGCAACCTGCTGTTCGATTACCGCAACAACGTGCAGTACAACTGGGGCACCTCGGCCGACTGGGGTGGTTGGCACGCGGCCTACTCCAACGAGAAGGACGACATCAACTACGTGAGTAACTACGGCATCGCCGGGCCAAACACCACCACGACTGCGGCCAAGAACGCGATCATCTCCTGCAATTACTCCACCGGCAGGGTCTACCAGTCGGGCAACAAGATCGACTCCGACCGCGACACGGTGCGCGACGGCACGAACACCGGCTGGACGATGTTCCGCGGCCCCGAGACGCAAATGGGCACGGCGTTCACGATTCCCGCTGACTACGCGGTGACGACATCCGACGTCGACACGGCCTACACCAACGTACTCAACGGCGCGGGCGCCACCAAACCGGCCCGCGACAGCGTGGATACCCGCATCGTCAACAGCGTGATCAATTTCACGGGCACCATCTGCAACGACGAAGACAACGTGGGCGGCTGGCCGACGCTGGATGCTGGAACTCCTCCGACCGACACCGATGGCGACGGCATGCCGGATAGCTGGGAAACAGCCTACGGCACGAACCCCAACGTTGCCGACAACAATGGCGACCTGGACAGCGACGGCTACACCAACCTGGAAGAGTACATCAACTCGCTGTGATGTCCTCCTCCACCGGCCGGCGGATCAGTCCCTAGGGGCTGACCCCGCCAACCGGAAGTCTTTGAATTTGTGAAGAACAAGGGCGGCCTACCCGGTCGCCCTTGTTCTTTTATGTACCCAAAACGTTTGGCCACTTGGAAGTGAAAGCCTCAAATCGCTACCGGATACCCCCGGTAAACGCATCGGCCTACTGCGCCACCCATCCGCCGTCAACGCTGATGATCGCCCCGGTGACGTAGCTGGAGGCGGGACTGGCCAGGAAGACCACGGGAGCGCGGATTTCCCGCATTTCCGCCCAGCGACCCATGGGGATGCGCCCCAGCACGTCGGCGGCCATCTCGGGATTTTCCATCAGCGGGCGGTTGATCTCCGTGGCGAAGGGACCCGGGCAGATGCAGTTGACCGTCACGCCCGTGCGGGCAAGCTCGCAGGCCAGGGTACGGGTGATCTGTAGCACCGCGCCCTTGGAGGCCGTGTAACTGACTCTTCCGGCCAGGCCCACCAAGCTCATGGAGGATCCCATGTTGATGATCCGTCCGAAACCGGCCCGGACCATGTGGGGCGCCACCGCGCGGCAGCAATGGAATACGCCGGTGACGTTGACCTGTTGCACCAAGCGAAAGTCCTCGTCCCGGATCTTCTCGATGGGCGAGCGGATGTTGGTGCCGGCGTTGTTGACCAGGATGTCGATGCGGCCGAAGGTTCGCATGGCCAGGGCGACGAACGCCTCGACGCTGGCGCGGTCGGTGACGTCCAGGACGGCCGGGACGACCTTCCTGCCCGTCAGCGCGGCGATTTCGGTTGCGGCCTGTTCGATCTGGCTCTTGTTTCGGGAACCGATGACCAGGTCGGCCCCCGCCTCGGCCAGCGCGATGGACATTTCCTTGCCCAGCCCGCGCGAGCCGCCGGTCATCAGCGCGACCCTTCCGGTCATGTCAAACAAGTCGCTCATGCCTCGTCTCCTGAAACCGCCGGCCCGTGACGTCGGCGTGCTACGCTCGCCGACCCACGATGGCGATCTTGAGCTTATCGGCCAGGGCCAACGTAGCGGGCTTGTCCACGATGAGCGTCTTTCCGGCCTCGACGACCAGGCAGGCGCAACGGGCCTTCTTGAGGTTTTGCAGGGTTCCCGGCCCGATGGTCGGAACGTCGAACCGCATGTCCTGCTTGGGGCGCGCGACCTTCACCAGCGTCCAACCGCCCACGCGACACAATCGTCCCGCCCGGCGGATCATGGCATCGGTGCCTTCGATGCCCTCCACGGCGATGATGTTCCTCTCCTTGACGGCCACCGATTGCCCGATGTCCAGCTCCGCGCTGGCCCGCGCGATGCGCCAGCCGAATTCCACGTCGCCCTCCAAGTCTCCCGAAAGACTCGCGCGGGTCATCAACCCCTCGCCGGCAAGATGTTCCTTGCAGTATTTCACGCTGGAAACCAGCTCAATGCCCTCTCCGCGCAGCTCATCGGCCACCGCCAGCAGCACGGCGTTGTCGCGGCGGTCCTTGCGGAGCTTAAGATACCACATCCTCGCCGCTCGCCAATCGGGAATGTTCCTCAGGAGCCGCAGGGGGGAGTAGATCACCTTCTTGCGCACTCCTCCGATCATGACGGCCTCATGGATCCCATGTCTGGCGAAGATGGCCAGCCAGCGTCCGGGGCGGGTGATCACGCCCCAGGCGAAATGATCGGCCAAGTCACGGAGCCTGGTGGAAGCCAGGCCGCGCAGCCCCACCACCACGAGAGGCCGACCGGTCTTGACGATCCCCTGTGCCACCAGGAACGGCAGCCTGCCCGAACCGGCGATCAGCCCAACCGGTTGGCGGGCGGGGACGGTCATTGCCCCTCCTCCCTCCGGTCCGAGGGCGCCGAGTCATCGGGAAGGCCCAATCGTTTCCGCAACGCCGCCAGTTCCTTGGTGAGTTTTCGCACGGCCGTGCGAAGTTGCGGCAGGCGAGAGAACGCCATCCACGCCCGGCGAGCCTCTGCCAGCGGGACGGCCGGGCTTCCGCCCACCTGCGCCCCGGAGGCGACGTCGCCGGCCACCCCGCTCTGGGCGGCCACCTGCACGCCGTCGCCAATGCGGATATGCCCCACCACTCCGCTCTGCCCGGCGAAGACGCAATAGTTGCCCACGACCACCGAACCGGCGATACCGGATTGGGCCACCATCAGGCAATGCTTGCCCATCTTCGTGCCATGTCCGATAGCCACGAGGTTGGAGAACTTCGTTCCGGCCCCGATCACCGTCGAACCCATCGTCGCCCGGTCGATGGCGCAGCAGGCGCCGATCTCCACGTCGTCTTCCAGCTCCACCCAACCGGCCTGGGGAATCTTCTCGTGCCTGCCGGCATGGGTGGCGTAACCGAAACCGTCCTGGCCGATCGACGAGCCGGCATGAACCGTGACCCGCTCGCCCAGGATCGTCCCGTCGTAGAACGTGACGTTGGGGTAGATCGTGCAGTCCAGGCCGATGCGGCAGTTCGGGCCGATAAACGCGCCGGGATAGATCACCGTACCATCGCCAATCCGGCAATCCGCCGAAATCGTGACGAAGGCTCCAATACGAACGCCTTGGCCCAGGGTGGCCGAAGGCGCGATGTCGGCTGAGGGGGCGATGCCCTCAAAGGTCGGTTTTCGGAAACCGTGGAAGGCCACCATCGCCTGTCGGAAGGCGAAGTAAGGGTCCTCGCAGCGAATGAGGTTCCGGCCCGGTCCGCGGTAGTCGAGCGACACGATGACGGCGGCGGCCCGGGTGGACTCCACGTGGCGCTCGTAGCGCGCGTTGGCCAGGAAGGTCACCTCCTCCGGACCGGCTGACTCGATCGTGCCGACCCCGCGGACAATCCGGGTCCCGTCACCTTCCAGCCGCCCGCCGAGCTGCCGGGCCAGTTCCGATAATGTCATTTCCACTGTCGCCATTGATCGCCTGCCCCCTTGTGTCTGAAGGTTATTGCCGCCGCCCAACCCGCGTCAAGGAACTTCATGCGCCCGGACAAGCTCCCCCCCAACTCCTTGGAGGTTCTCAGACCGGCTTTGGCCAATAAACAAGCAAGGGCGACTGGCGTCAGCCGCCCCTGCTCTTACGAATCCAAACACTTACCAGCCGAAGGCGTCAGGCCGTCAGGGCCTGATCCGCCGGCCGGTGGAGGAGGACATCACAGCGAGTTGATGTACTCTTCCAGGTTGGTGTAGCCGTCGCTGTCCAGGTCGCCGTTGTTGTCGGCAACGTTGGGGTTGGTGCCGTATGCTGTTTCCCAACTATCCGGCATGCCGTCGCCGTCGGTGTCCGTCGGTGCGCTGCCGGCAGCCAGTGTCGGCCAGCTTCCGGGAGTGTTAATGACGTGGCCGGTCATGTTGATCACGTCGTTGACGATGCGGGTATCCAACGAGTCGCGGCTGGGCTTGGTAGCGCCCACTCCATTCAGCACGTTGGTGTAGGCCGTGCTAGCGGTGTCGGTCGTGATGGCGGCCCAAGCGGGGATGGTGAAGGCCGAAGTCATCTGCGTCTTGGTGCCAGGGACATTGGTCCAAGTGACGGTCGTGCCGTCACGGGTGGTGTCACGGTCGCTGTCGATCAGGTTGCCGCTGCCGATGTAGATGCGGCTGGTGCTCATCTTCGATGATAGCACCACCGTGGTCTTGCCCGTGCTGTCGAGTCCGGCGATGGAGTAGTTGTTGACCCAGTTGAAGTCGATCTTCTCGCCGCTGTAGTAGGCCGCCCAGGCGCCGAAGTCGCCGCTGGAGGCGCCCCAGTCGTAGATCACGTTGTTCACGAAGTCGCAAAGGAAGGTCATGCTGAGACGCGAACCGGCGCGAGGGTTGCGCCCGGCCTGGTGGGCATAGAGGTTGTGATGCCAGCTCATCTGGCTGTTGACCTCCGGGGCGATGAGCGACCCGTACCCGTGACCGGCGTTATTGAGGCCTTCGCTGATGAGGCACCACTGCACGGAGATGTTGTTGGAGGTGTTGGTCACCGAGAGGCACTCGTCCTCGCTCCAGGATGTCGTGCAGTGGTCGACGATGGAGTTCTTGGTGTTGTAGAGGTTAAAGGTGTCGAACGGATTGCCGCTGCTGTCGGATCCGGCAGTGTTGCCCAACCGGAATCGCACCTGCCGCACGACCAGGTCGGTGTTGTTCCGGAAGTACATTATGCCGTTCCTGACGCAGAACCCGCCGCCCGGGGCGGTCTGGCCGGCTACGGTCGTGCGATTGGCGTAACTGTTCACCCTAGTGGCCAGGTTGACTGTTCCGCCGGTGTCAAAGACGACCGTGGTGTTGCTGCTGGTGACGGCGGTGCGGAAGGATCCGGCTCCGCTGTTATTGAGGTTGGTCACCTTATAGACGCTTCCGCCTCTGCCGCCGGTGGACAGGCAACCGTAGCCTTCCGCGCCGGGGAACGCCGCAAGGGCCAATGCGTCGCTGGCGACCATCGCCAGGACGGCTAGTATCGCTAGGATTCCCAAAGTCTTCATGTGCGTCTTCTCCTTCGTTGTTGCTTTGGCCGCTGCCTTTGACAGCGGCGGATGGACAACTCGTTTCGGTCACACGAACGATCCACGTCCCATCACTTCAACACATCGCACATCTTGTCCTGCACGACATGCAGGCACGACTTTCCCCCGATTGCACGGCATCTCATCTTGGGATGTCGGCCTCCTTCCTTAATCTGGGCCGCCGTGGACACACGACCTAAGGCAGGGCTGGCTTGGCGAGTGCGGCGGCGAGTCCGCTCGCCCAAGCCGTTCCGCGTCGCATCCGGCACCGAGGGGTACTCACTTACGGCAAGACCCGCACAAAATAAGGGCCTTGCACAAACTCCACGACTGCCCGAACGACCGATCTGCAACCCAACAACGACGTGCAAAGCCCACAACTTAGAAAAACCGGCAAATCAGGTAAAAACAGCGCCTGACTTCCTTCTTACACCCACTGATAGCTGACAATGCACCCTCTACTTACTCGCGCAACGAAGCCTACCAAGAGAACACAGAAAGTCAAGTTTTTTTATTTTAAAGTCCATAAGCCCGGATGCGGCCATGTCGCGGATATCTGCTTTTAGTTGTGTATTATAAGACAGTTATGGAATCTGGCTTGTCCGCTCAGTCCCTCAACGATTATCTCAGTTGGGTGGGTATCTTGCGCAAGATCAAGGGCGGCCGGGTGTCGGTCGCCCTTGATCTTCACAAATTCAAAGACTTCCGGTTGGCGGGGTCAGCCCGTCAGGGCCTGATCCGCCGGCCGGTGGAGGAGGACATCACAGCGAGTTGATGTACTCCTCGATGTTGGTGTAGCCGTCGCTGTCCAGGTCGCCGTTGTTGTCGGCGACGTTGGGATTGGTGCCGTTGTCGCTCTCCCAACTATCCGGCATGCCGTCGCCGTCGGTGTCGGTGGGCGCCGTTCCGGCAGACAACGTCGGCCTGCTCTAGAGTTCGTTGCACCGGCCGTCGCGGAGGTGCAGGATGCGATCGGTCTGCTCAGCCAGCGAGACGTCGTGGGTGACCATCAGGATCGTCTGCCCGTCACGGCGGTTGCACTGCTTGAGCAGTTCCATGATGCCCTTGCCGGAGGCGCTGTCGAGGTTGCCGGTGGGTTCGTCGGCCAGCAGTATCCGTGGACGGTTCATCAGCGCCCTGGCGATGGCCACGCGCTGCCTTTCCCCGCCGGAAAGCTCCTTGGGGCGATGTCGCAGGCGATCGGACAGCCCCAGGCGATCCAGCGTCTCCATCGCCCTCCGGCGGGCCTCGGCGCGTCGACCGGGCCAGGCAAGGGTGGAACAAGCCACCTTGGCCGGCAGGAGGACGTTTTCCAGCACGTTCAGTTCGCCCAACAAGTGGTAAAACTGGAAGACGAAACCCACGTCGCGGCAGCGCATCCCGTCGCGACGACGGGCTGGAAGGGCGGTAACGTCCTGCCCGGAAAGGACGACCTGGCCGCGGTCGGGCTTGTCCAGCAGACCGATGAGGTGCAGCAGGGTGCTCTTGCCGCTGCCGCTGGCTCCCACCACGGCCGTGAAACTCCCCGCCGACAGGTGGAAGCTCACTCCGCGCAGCACGCGCAGGTCTACCTTGCCCATGCGGTAGCTCTTGTGCAGCCCCTGGACGGTCACCAGCGGTTCACTCATACCGCAGCGCCTCCACCGGCTGCATCCGCGCTGCCCGGGCTGCCGGGATCATCGCGCCCAGCAGGCCCGCGACAATCGCCCCGGCGACGATCATCAGCACCGGAACAACCTCCACCTCATTGGGGATCTTCTCGAACATGAAGAACTCCCGGTCCCAGACACGGAAACCGAACCACCGGTCCACGACGTCCTGGATGGGGTTGATGTAGCGGACGAAGTAGTAACCGCCGATGGTCCCCAGGATGGACCCCACCAGGCCGATGGCCGCCCCGTAGGCCAGGAAGATCTGCGCCACGCCGAGGCTTCCGGCCCCGATGGCCTTGAGTACGCCGATGTCCTTGGTCTTCTGGAAGACGATCATGTAGAAGATCACGAAGATCAGCACCACCGCCACCAGCGAGATGATGCCGAACATGATCACCGTCAGCGTCCGCTGCTTCTCGATAGGCCCGACGATGGCCGCCTGGCGCTGGCGCCAGGTCAGCACGGAAACATTACCTGCCGCCTCCGGATGCGCGGCGTGGAAGGCCTGCCACGTTCTCTCGACCCCGGCCCGGACGGCCTCCAGGCTCCTTTCATCCGTCTGGCCTCGAACCTTGATGTGGACCTGGTTGCATCGGGCGGGCACAACGACCTCGTCCGGTTTGTCCGCCGAGTAGGCGGTGGCCATGTTGTTGAGTTGCTGGAGCGTCTCGAAAGGCACGTAGACGATCTCCGAGTCGATGGAGGAGACGTCCGTCTGGCAATCGTCGACGACGGTGAAGGTCTTGCTGTTCAGCGACGGCGTGGCGCCCAGGCCGCTGCCCAGGGGGATCAGCGACAGCGACACCTTGCTGCCCGGGCAGAGGAACCGGACGGTCTTGCCTTCTTCCGTTCGGAAGCTCAAACCGCGTATGCCCAGGCCCAGGATGATGTGTCGGGACGGGTCCAGCCAGCCGGCTGTGGCGGTCAGTTCCTCCAGGCGTTTCTCCAGGGCCTCGGTCCGCTCGGTGGGTTCTCCGCGGGACTCGCCGTAGGTAGCCTGGAGTTGGGCGTGTGCCTCGGCGATGGCGGCCTGGTGGTCCTTGGCGCGTTTCAGGAGGCTCCTGGCGCCGTAGTGTGCCAGCAGCGCGTTGTCCAGCCGCTCTGCCGTGCCGTAACCCTGGTCCTCCGGTTTCGGCGGACGGAGGGACTTGCCCCGAAGCTCCTCGATGAACTTGATCTGCCCATCCAGGCGGCTTTGGATTTCCGAAATCGGCGGGTCGAAGGTGGGCTTGGCCCACCCGGTCTGGACGAAGAGGCCCTTCTCGAAGTCCGTCACCTCCGCCCGTTGCGGCAGGCGGATGCCGGCAGCCTGGACGATCTGGTTCCAGTTGTTTTCGGGAATCCTCAGGTAGCAGGGAACCAGGATAAACGGCGAGGCGGCCTCCACTTCCGGCACGTCCCGGGCCGCCTTGGCGATGAACTCATCGTAGAGGCCCAGGCCCTCGGTGCTGGTGGACTCCACGACGATGTCCCCGAAGAGACCCTTGGCCGCGCGCTCCACCTTGGCCAGGAAACCGTCCATGACGCTGACGACGATGAGCATCATCGCCACGCACAGCGCCACGGCCAGGATCGCGAAGTACGCGATCACCCGGCTGCGAAGGTATCGAAGGCAAAGAAAAAGCTTATACATGGTCAATCGACGGACCGATTGGTTTCGTTGGCCAATCGGCTGTATCGCTATTTCGCTTCCGGCCGAAGCAGGGGGAAAAGCACCACGTCGCGGATGGAGGCGCTGTTGGTCAGCAGCATGACCACGCGGTCGATGCCGATGCCCAGTCCGCCCGCTGGCGGCATGCCGTGCCGCAGCGCCTCGACGAAGTCCTCGTCCATCATCCGCATGGCGGCTGCGTCGCCCTCGCCTCGAAGCTGCCGGCCGAAGTTGGCCTCCTGCACGGCAGGGTCGTTCAACTCGGTATAGGCGTTGGCGATCTCCATCCCCGCGATGTACAACTCGAATCGCAGGGCGATGCTCGCCTCGTCGGCCTTGCGGCGGGTCAACGGGCAGATGTCAGCCGGGTAATCAATCACAAACACCGGGGTGTTCGCCCCCGCCAGCGCCGGTTCGACGACGGCTTCGAAAACCTCGTTGACCACCACCGCGTCGTCCTTGTTGCCTTCCTCGATGCCTAGTTGCCTGGCCTTGGCCCGCACGGCGGCGGGGTCGCCCATCTCCACGCCGGCGTGTTCCTTCAGCAAGTCGGCATATTTCCGCCTCGGCCAGGGGGGGGTGAAGTCCAACTCCATCGTCCCGTACGGCAACTTCAACCCGCCGGACACCTCCCGCGCCGAGGTGGCGATCAACTCCTCGCTGATCTCCATCATCACCTCGTAGTCGGCGCCGGCCTGGTAGAGTTCCATCATCGTGAATTCGGGGTTGTGCCTGGCGTCGATACCCTCGTTGCGGAAGTTCCTGCCGATCTCGAAGTCCTTCTCCATCCCGCCGGCC
>Ga0315284_10000162_pt1 | contig 90085 bp, 77 predicted proteins | sample YL17G09_16_MG_FD_203696 | JGI IMG/M metagenome (GOLD analysis project Ga0315284, IMG submission 203696) | Sediment microbial communities from Yellowstone Lake, YNP, Wyoming, USA - YL17G09_16 | ecosystem: Environmental > Aquatic > Freshwater > Lake > Sediment | place: USA: Wyoming | collected... | reverse complement strand
GGCGGGTTTTTTCCGCCCGCTTTTTTCCCCGCTGAAAAAAGCGGGCAACAACGCAATGTATAGCCACAAAGAAACATGAGACATGAATATAGTTAAGCCATCAAGGCGGCGTTAGCCGTGAAAATCGGTTAACTGAAAATCCCGTACAATGGTTATTGTGATGAATTAAATTTATGAAATAATTATTAAATATTGCCTGAAAAACATACGTCTCGATAATCCGTTTTTTGGATATTGGAAAAACAGCAACATAGATTTCAGAAAAACCCATAATATCCGGCCAATTTTTTGATAAAAACATATTTAATTTGTGTCAATGGTAAGACATTGATAGTTGGGTCATTTTTTGGTATAATATAAAGATTTAACAAAATCGAAACTCGAAATTAGAAATTGAAATTAGAAAATGGAAACTTGAAACTGGAAAAAAATTTCAAATATCAAATATCAAATTTCAAAAATAGTTTCAAATATCAAATTTCAAAAAAAATAAACATGAAACGTCTCGGATTAATACTTACCACACTCGCGATTTTCATTTTCAGCGTCTACCTCGCGTTTAAGCAGGGAAGCATAACTAATGGGCTCCATCAGAGCGCCTCGGACACAGCGCTGGCGGGAGTAACGATGAGCCCAATTATTTACACGGGTTTTAAAGGAGTTATGGCGAAAGTCTTCATTTCCGTGTTCAACGCGCTGATGCATTTCATGGGGAAAAGCATAATCCTTTCGATAATCAGTTTGGCGCTTTTGGTCGAACTCTTGCTCATCTATCCAAGCGTGCGGTTACAGCTTAAGCAAAAAAAGATACATATTTTCCACAAAAAACTTGTCGACCGCTTTAATAGCGGAATACTGAGGGTCAGCAAAACCGAAGAGGAGCTTTACAAACTTTATGATGTGAATGAAAAGATCCATCAGCGCGGAGCTTTAATGGTTACCGCCCAGATAATCGTTTTTTTCTTCACTTTCTGGGGACTTAATCTTATGGCCAGGGCGCCTGAAACGCTTTACGGCACATGGAACATTTTTAATTTCAGCATGCTCACACGGCCAAGCGGTTTTTGGTTGCCGGTGTTCGCGGGTCTCGCGTATTTCGCGCACGGTCTGATAAAAATTTATTTTAAACAGAAAGAGGATTACATCAGCCCGGCGCAAACAACTGTCGCGTTGATTTTTGCGGTTCTCGGATCATGCGTGGTTTACGTGTTCGCGCAGACTTTCGCCGTGGCGCTGACAGTTTATTTTGTCACTCTGATAACCATCGCCACAATCCGCTACATATTGGTCGAACAACATGCGGAAGACTGGGGAAAGCACGCCCAGTATGAGCTTATTGAAATGCTGAAGAAGGCAGAGCCGCACAGAGACAGATTTGAATATTTTTCAAGGCTCTGGAACCATTTACCGATTGTAAGGCACATCAACTTTAACCTGATGGAAGAGGCGCTTTCCATGACTTTGGGCCTGCTTCTTGCTCTAAGCTTTTTCGGCGCATTCCAGAAAATCGAAGCCGAGACTTACCTGAATCACATAAACCCGCCTGCGATCGCGCAACAAACCAATTTGAATTTATTAACCTAATTGCTGGCCGGATAGTGGACAGAGTAGTGGACAGAGTAGTGGCTAGAATGGTGGATTACTAACCCCAATCACAAGCCACAATCCTGCCCACAATCCTAGCCACAATCCTAGCCACAATACGAAATATGGACACCCAAACAAACCCAAAAAAAGATCATTTAGTAAGAAACATTATCGTCGCTATTGCCGCGATAGCATTGATAATACTTGAAATTTTCAGTTACATGAATCCGGAACTTTTTAAGGCGGAGCTTACCGGAGGTACGGATGACGCGAGCGTGAATACCGACCTCTATATTTCTAACGATTACAGGGCTTTGGCAGGCGAAAGCCACTACATTACTGTTAAGGCTGGCAAAGCTTTGACTAATCTAAGGGCTCTTAAAATAACGTTTACAGCTGCGACAAGCATGGTTGAGATGGTAAAAGTTGATACAGATGGAACAGTTTTAGAAAGCATTTCGCACACAGAAAGTGCTTCAATACCTGGGCAATATACAGTTGCATTTGGTACATTTAGTCCCATTGCTTCAGTTAGTGATAATGCTGTCTTATTCAAATTAATGGTCAGCCTGAAAAGCGGTCTGCAATCAGGGAATACAGTTGTAATATCACGGGTTGATAATTCCTTTTACTCGTTTATAGATGATGATACGGCTGGAGCCAGAAAATTATCATTCAGGGATGGCATGATTACAGTAGGGGCAGGTGTAGATGCTTGTGAAAATATACAATGCGGGGTCTATGGAGTTTGCAGGTCTGGCGAGTGTATTTGTGACATCGGCTACACCGGCGTTCGTTGTAATGCATGCGATGCAGCACACAATTATACAGGATATCCTAATTGCAAAATTGATTTATTAAGCGATATCGGCTCAGTAATTTTAACATTAAGCCAAGATACGATAAGCAAACTCGATACCGCGGACAGGATTAAAGCTTATTCCAGTGCTTATGTAATGATTAATTCTTCCACCGCCACGGGAACAATTACTTTAGAAGGACAACCCGCTATCACAATTCCAGCTCCTACTTCAGGAATTACTGAAGCTGAAAAAATAACTTCAATAACAGATCAGCTGAAAACTTTACTGACTGTTACAGGAGTAAATGTAACAAAAATATCAGGCGCGCCTGGCTTGCTGAAACTTGAGGCAGTCTCGCCAAATACTGATATGAGCCTGGATGGAATTTCCACCACCTCTGGGGATGTGACAATCGTCCCTGAAATGAAATATAAATTAACCCTTACTCCGCCTGACACATATCAGTTGCGCGTAATTGGAAAAAATTCTGACGGTTCAGATGTACCGCTTAATTTCAATGACGTTAAATTAATGCCTCAGCCAGTTAATATTCTTGATGATTCCGCTTTGGCCGGTGGTCTTCTTAAAAAAGGTGATGCAAGTGGTACTGCTACATTATACGCTGAAGTCGAAAAATCCGATGGCAGTACTATAAAAAGTAACTTAATGACAATTGAAGTGCCGTCAGGCCCTATTATTGAATATGCGCGTATTATAGGAAGCAACGCCATAGAACGCGGAGGACGGGTAAATTTGAGCGTGAAAATCAGCGACGTTGACCAGATTTCAGACATTAAAGATATCAGCACTTCAATAGTCCGCTCTAGCCAGACGACTTATGCTGGGATCAGTAGCGATGCAAGCGCTGTGTGGTTTACAGCCACACCTGTTATAACTGAAGTAGCTGCTACGGAAAACGGAACTCAGGAAACTCCTGCGGAAGGTGAGGAGGTAAGTCCGCCAGCCCCACCAGTAACAGAAAATTACCGAATTTATACTATACCGGTTGAAGTCCCACAGGATGCTAATTTGACTGACGGGCCTTATAAATTATTGCTTGAAATAACTGATACGGCCAACCATGTGGCTACATCCGTATTACCTATTACTATAGGCGCGGTAGCATCTGGGGATGTGAATGGTGACAGTAATATTTCAATGCTGGACGTAATCATGGCATTTCAGATTGCCAATGGAAGCACTACTCCGACACAGGCTCAGCTTAATGCAGCTGATATGAATGGCGACGGAAGAGTAACGATGTTAGATGTGATTACTTTATTTAATAAAATTTAGTTCCTAATAGTTGGCCGGATAGTGGGCAGAGTAGTGGCTAGAGTAGTGGCTAGAATAGTGGATTAAACCACGAAACCAGCCACAATCCTAGCCACAATCCTAACCACAATCCTAGCCACAATACGAAACATGGAAAACACAAATCAAAACCAAACAGGGATTAACCCACCGCATATGCCAGTGGCACCGGTCGCGAAACCAGCAATGGCGGCGCCTCAGGTAGCTCAGACAAAACCCAAAAGCAAAGGTCTAAAGTACCTTTTGATTGCTGTCGCGGTATTGGCAGCTGGAGTAATCGGTTACTTCGGTTATACAAATCCTCAGTTATTTACTGCTGAAGTTAAAGAAAGTCAACTACAACCCACCGTGCCTCAGACTACATACCTATATATACCTGCTTATGATGCCAGCCCACAGGATAGCGGGAATATTGCAATAAAGACAAAGAATTTGATTCTCCCATTCTCAGAAAATGTTGTAAGTATGCAGTTCACGGTGAAATGGAATCCTGTTAATGCTATGACGTTTAACGAAAATTCAATAGTTTTTGATAATGACACATTATTTAAATCCGCTGACCTTAAGAGCGTGAACACGAACACGGCTGGGCAGGCGGTCATTTCTTTTTTCTCGAATACAGGCGCGACCATTAATGCAAATGACCAAAAGGTATTAAAACTCGCTGTTGGAGTTAACGGCGCAGCTGGCAGTGCCATCAGCTTATCAGTTGATAATGTAGAAGTTATCAAAAAAGTCGGCTTAGTATATTCCCCAAGCACACAGTTTACCTCAATCGCGGCAGATAAAATAAACTTCGTAAGTCAGGCAAAACTGCGCGTACTTAATGCTGAAGCCCTGGACGACACCCATGTCCTCGTGAGGTTTTCCGATCTTCTGAAAATTGTTGGCGGGGCTACAGATTATGATTTCGCCATCCCACTTTTTGTTAGGTGGGCAGTAGCAGGTTACGGCGATCCCACTTTCACAGGATATGACCAAAGCACAGTTATTCTTACAACGGAAACTCAGTCTGCGGGACGGTCATATGCTTTGGAAGTCCAAAATCTTAATGTCCTGGGCAATACAAAAGGCAACCTGGATAATAATTACCGAAAAGCGTTTTTTGAAGGATATCAAAGCCTTGATGGAGTCGCTAACAGCTTAGTAAAACTTCAGTCCATTGATGTTAAATCCAGCACAGAACTTACATTACATTTTAGCGGAGCGCTCAAGGCAAATACTGTGACACCGATAAATATAATTATAATGGATACTTCGGCAACTGAACTTCCAATTTCAAAAGCTGAAGTAGGGGCTTCAAATACTGTTAATCTTACAACTGATAGCCAGACCCCTGATAAGAATTATTTTATAAAATTCAGTGGTCTTAAAGATAATGCGAATAGTCTACCTATCGTAAACAACAGGGAACTTAATTTCTTTGGCTACACTGTTCCTTCATTGAATATTATAAGATTAAATCCAAGCACTGTGATAAATAATGTGGATCAGGTTATAGTTGTCGCGGGGCAGAATCTCGATACGGTATCAAGCATCAGGGTAGGGACAACAAATGTCGTTATTAGCAATCAGACTGCCGGGGCATTAAACTTTACTGTTCCAAAGGATTTTACTGCCGGAATTTATGACGTTACTTTCACAAATAGAGCCAATGAAACAAAAACACTTGATAAGGCTTTGGTTGTAAGCACGCTAACAACTCCAATGCATATCGTTTCCGAACAGTCCAAATCAATTCCCTATAGAGTGGCTCCAAACGGAACAACCAATGTCAAATTTTGGGTATTAGTGGAGGATCCGGTGGCAATTGCTAATGTCGACAGTGTGACAATAGATCTTCAGCAAATCGGAGGTTCAAGAACGCAGGAAATGGCAAAAGACGCGGGATTACAGCAAAGAAATACGCAGTTTTATACTTATACGACAACGGTCAGCGCCAACACTCCCACCAGTAGGGATCCATATCATCTGCCTGTTGAAGTTAAAAAAGGCGCTGAAACCGCACATGGAACTGTGGATATCCTTGTTACCAATGAAGTTTTACAGGGTGTAAAGCCTACAGTAGATCAGGTTTACATCAGTCCTTCAACAGTTCCGCCAAATGGAGAAACAAAAGTAAAAATTTCAGCAAAGGTATCCGATCAGGATGGCGCAAATACCATAGCGTCTGTCGTTGCAGATCTGGGGCCAATAGGCGCGGGTTTTGTCAGTCTCACAAGGCTTGACGTAGCAGGCGCTGCGAATCAGCAAATAACAGGATGGTTTGAATCGCCTGAATTCACCATACCAACAACAACCAGGGAAGGTTCTTACAATGTTACTGTTACCGCCTCAGACGGGACTGGAGGAACAGGCACTGGCAATTTAACAGTAGTAGTTTCATCCTCAGTTACAGGCCCGCGCATAGATGCTGCAAGAAGTTACTTAAGCCCACGAAAATCAGTGCCGAGAGATAACAAAACCACATTCGCTATTAACACAATGATCACTGATCCTGATGGGGTAAGCGATATCGATAGCGTAAACGCTTATTTCGGCACATTGGGCTTAAGGCCCGCAGCCTTACTGAGGGATCCAAACGCTTCGGATGCCGCCAAAACCGCGCTTTACTCTTCACAGGATTTGGTTATTCCAACAGAAGCGCCTATCGGGGTATCTGAAATCCAGATAGTCGCCGCGGATAAAAGCGGGGCGACTGCAACGCTTATATTACAATTGGATGTAACAACCAAAGACACGCTTGGCGACGCACCGATGATCTTTTCGGCAAAATCTTACACAATGCCGAGAGTCGCGATAAATGATGGCCAAACTTTCATTACACTTTATGCATTCGTGCGCGATGATGATAACAATCTGAATACTGTTGTTGTGAATTTAGGAAATATCGGACAGGTCGGACCTGAATCACTCGGAGACCTCGGATCGCCAAATAACACACCAGTCGCGGTAACAGACACAGGAACATGCTCAACCAACTCAACAACTTTTGTCTGCATGCAGCCCAGCTTTAAAGAAGGTTCAGAAGGGCAGTGGTACATCCTTCCGAATGTGACGATTTCTAAAAACACATTACCAAGCTCATCGCCTTATAAAGTTGAAGTCATCGCTACAGATACAACTGATAAAGTATCTCGAGGAGAAATACCGGTTTTCGTTTCCAGCAGCACAGGATACGCTGCCGAAAAGAATCCGCCTGAGGTTGTTGTTGCTGTGCCAACAGCGCCTGGGAAAGTGGAAGTCGTGTTTAATAAAGAGCTTTCGGCTCTAACTGTATCTTCAAGCGGCAGTGATTTCACCATTACAGATAAAAACAATGTTAACAGTAAATTAAATGTAATCGGAGCCACGATAAACTCATCTGGGAATATAGTGACTTTAACAACCGATAGCCAGACCGAAGGAAAAGAATATGTGTTAAATGCCAGCACTAAAATCACCGACCAGGCAGGCATGCCTTTAGTAAGCGGCCAGCCTAGTAGGGCATATTTTGAAGGATTTACAGCAAGCGCAAAACAGCCTGTTATCTATTACGTGTCTGCTGTTGGACTCGATACCGTTGATGTAGGATTCCAGGAAAATTTAAGGCCATCGAGCGTCAAACTAGGCAATGACCTTAGTGATTATAATTTTAAGATTTACGAAAGCGATAATTCGGCAAATATTCTAAAAATCAAGTCTGTCCAGTTCGTTGATACCGGCAATTCTCTTGAAATTGTAACAGAAGGTATGCAATCCAATACCAAATACATACTGCAGGTAAACGATATTGCCTCTAGCGGAGGAACTGAACTTAAATCGCCAATTGCCAAAATATTCAAGTCAATAAAAATAAGCGCGATAAGACAGGCACAGGTTCAAAACCAGGCAGATCTCAATGGCGACGGCAGAGTTGATTTTATAGATTTTACAATGTTTTCAGCTGTTTACGGTCAGGTTTTCGATAATACAGATTCCGCAAGTGAGCCTTCAGCAATACCATCACAGCCCGAATCAATAGTCCCTCATACATCTGTACCGGCTGGGGGTGCTATCCAATAGAGACTACAACCACAATTACATAATAATTATTGAATTAATCAATTTACTTAAATATTAAATAAAAAATAATTTACTTATGAAACCAAAGAATATAGCCATCGCAGCAGTCCTCATATTAGTTTTTTCTGTTTTATTGAGCGGTTGCAAAATATCTGCAGTATTACCAGAGGAAAAGCCAGCCACAGCTGAAACTGTTGGAACAATAGATACTGCACGGATTGAGGAACTGGTAAAAAAGGCTGAAGCAGTGAAAAAAGAAGTAAAAATGGTTTTTGAGGCGGATAAGGGCGATAACCAGCTTACAGTTAAAATCAAACTTGATAACCCAAACCAAAAACCGATTACATCAGTTCAGGCATGGCTGAGTTTTGATCCGAAAATTCTGCAAGGCAAAAAATTAAACACAGCAGATTCCGCTTTTGCCCTTGTAGCACCTTACGATAACGCATTTGATAACACAAATGGCCTTGTAATGCTTGGCCGTTCAAATCAAAAACCAATAACAGATAAAACCATTACAGTTGCTGACGTTATTTTTGATTTGGCCAAAAATGAAACAGTTATGCTCGAAGTGTACGATTATCGCGATGATTTAAACGGGCATACATCAGTGAATACTATTGTTGACGGAAAACCTTATAACGTTCTTATCAAGCCTGAAAGTCCGGCTTTGGTAATCGAAAAATAAATCGTAAAGCGCCTCTGGCGCTCAAAAACAAAAAAGTAAAGACGCAATGCTTTGCGTCTCGAAAACAAAAAAAATAAATAAAAAAATGAAAAAAACACTTCTCACATCAATATTATTAATTCCTATCGTAGCACTGGGGTACTCACTGGCATTCGCCCAGGGGGAAGCGACTCTTGAACTCAAGCCGTCCGCTACGCAGGCTAACGCAGGCGATGAATTCACTGTTGATATTGTGCTTAAGAATCCAGAAGTCCAGAATGTGATTTCTGTCCGCTCGTGGCTTGAATATAATACTACCGCGCTTGAGGCGGAAAATATCGATTCAAGCAAATCGCTGTTTACTTTATCCGCGCCCGGTGAAGATGAGATCAGTTCAGCGGATGGCCATGTGAAAATCGGCCGTTCAAATATCTCCGGTGGCGTGAAAGACGCGGAAACAACTGTGGCGACTGTAAAATTTAAAGTGCTCACCACTAACGCGCTTTCGACCGATATCAAATTTTATGACTACCAGGTCAGCGAACTTGGACATACAAGCGTGAACATCATTGACTCAGGTTTTCCTGTAAACATTCTCTCCGAAGAGCCGGAAAAATTGACAATGAGCCTTAATCCGGGAGGGGCGCCGGCAATAACGCCAACCCCGGTTCCAGAGCTGACAACAACTCAGACTCAAACAGGTTTTGGGGGAGGTTCTTTGATTTCAGACACATTACTTCGGCCGATAAACTTAATGGCGAATACAGGTTCAGGATATGTAGACTTGAAATGGGACGCCCCGGATGATCCAGCACGGGCGGGATTTAATATTTATTATGGAAAAACAAGCGGCCAATATTCGCGTCGCAGAACAATTGGAAATTACAACAATTATCGCATAGACGGCCTGACAAATAATGAGGCTTACTATTTAGCTGTTACAGCTTTTGACCAGCTAAACATGGAAAGCGAATATTCAAATGAAGTCGGCATAATTGTGAACCAGCCTTTAAGTTCAACAAATCCTTTCACTTCATTGCTTGGGCAGGTCCTTGCCAAAATCCCTGGCCAGCCCCAAAACGGTCCGCTCGTTGGATGGCTCCTTTTTTCTGCGGCTGGACTGAGCGGCGCTGTTTTATATGGAAAGAGGAAAAAACGAATTGCAAATGAAAACGCGATTACTTGCCCTGAACATAACTAAGGGCGGCTCTCGCATTACTGAAAGTGAGATTGGCCAATCTCACATGCAAACATAAAATATATAAAAAAATAAAATGAAAAAACAAACCCATTGGATCACAATCCCAGATGAAAAATTGCACACGCCCGTTTCGGGCGAAGGTGAGGCAACGGAGGGTAAAGAAAAAACTGGCGAAAAGCCGGTCAGATATAAATTTATCTGGGGAATCGGCTTTGCCGTACTCCTTGTCGCTGTTTTTGCGCTTCTTGCGCCAAGCCAGTTCAGTGCGCTTTTAAGGGGAAGTTTGTTCGATACAGCGGGAGTTACTGAAGAGGAACTAAAAATTAATTTAATACCTGAAAAGAAAACTGAAACAATAACAGAGACTCCAGTAGCGCCTGAAGAAGAAGTTGCGCCAGCCGCTGAAGAAACAACAGTCACAAAACCACAGGAAGAAGCAGTTGCCATATCGGTAACCCCTGTTTCCGTAACGCCTGAAACAGTTGATTGCGCGTCTGACATAGACTGTTTCGTCGGCCACCTTAAAGATTGTTCATTAGCAAAAGGTGTTTTAGGATATAAGATTTCTGAAAAGGATTTTGAGACAAAACTAGAAATAACTAATACTGAAGCGGACAATTGCCTGTTCACCTCAGAATTTACCAAAAGCGCCGAACCAACTCTCGTCGGGCAGAAAGCAAATTGCAAACTTAAAAAAGGCGATTACAAAAAAGAAGATCTAGAAAAGGTTTTCAGTGATAAAACTCAGCTTACGAGCACCTGCACAGGAGATGCGGCTGACACTTTAGGTAAATATCTTGATTCATTATCGGCCGCTACTCCAGTTACAGAAGGTGAGAGCGATCAGGCAAAACTTATTGCAGATTTACAGAAACAGATCAATGATTTGCAGCAACAGCGAGAGCAGGATTTGGAAGCTTTAAAAGCTGCACAAAATAATTTGTACCCATCAGCTGGAACACCTGCAGGCGTTACCGCAACAACTCAAATCGGCCAGCCACAGGCTGTCCAGCCGGGTTTCAGGGCAAATCCATACAAAGTAACAATCACTCCACAGCAGGTCCTTCAGCAAAATACTGGTATTGGCGGCCAATACGCCCAGCAGACATCCGCATATCAGGCAACAGGTTACCAAGCTTATCAGCAGCCGTCTTATTATCAATACTATCAGACAACAGTAGCATCTACAGCCACTCCCCAAACGGGTCCATCTGAAATACTCCTTATTACTTTTGCTCTGACATTCCTTGGCTTATTGGGATGGAGGCTTGTTAGGGTATTTGTTTAAATTAACGAAACGACGACCCCGCCCCGCCACAGGCGGACAGGCATGGTGAGGCACAGCACAACGATATAACGACACAACTTTTATAAATTCCAAATTACAAGCAACAACTTACAAAAAAATTACAATAGCCAAATTACAACTTACAATTTGTATTTTGGAGTTGTAATTTGTACATTTTTTGTATATTGGGATTTGTAGCTTGTAATTTTCTTTTAATGTCGTTTCGTTAGTGGTAAAATACTCACGCTTTTTTAACTTAAAAGAATTATGAAAATCAAATTTTACGGCAATTCCTGTTTTTCAGTCAGCAATGGTAATTTTACAATCATATCTGACCCGCATGATAAACTGAAAAATCCGTTAAAAGCCGATATCGTAACAATCAGTCAAAATGACCCAAAATACAATATTAAAGCGGTTATTCAGGGCGAGCCAAAAGTCTTTGACTGGCCCGGAGAATATGAGGTCGGCGGTGTGCATATGCAGGGTATTGCTTCATTTCATAATACTAAAGATGATAAAGAGCAGAAAGAAAACACGATTTTTACTTTTAACATAAACGGTGTGCATTTTTGCCATTTGGGTCAGTTAGGCACTAAATTAATCCCCGAGCAGCTTGAGCAGATCGGCGATGTGGATGTTTTGTTTATACCAGTTGGCGGTAAGATAACTATAGACGCGAAAAAAGCCAAAGAGGTTATTGAACAAGCCGAACCGCGCATTATTATTCCTATGGCATATTGCGCTGAAGACGATAATTGCGGTCTCGGATCCCTCGCTCCGTTTTTGCAGGAAATGGGCGCGCAAACAGTTGAACCTATAGATGAATTTGACCTGAAAAGGAGCGACCTGCCGGAAGACTCAAGTAAAGTCGTTATATTAAAACAGCAATAAATGCCTGAAATATCAAATTTTAAATATTAAATTACAAATTTTCATTTTGGTTAAACTGTATTTTCAATTGTAATTTGTTATTTAAAATTTGTAATTGGTAATTTTTTTAGAGTGAAACAGTGAAACACGGTTTTTAGGTGGTGGCCCCGACAAGAATTGAACTTGTATCTAAGCCTTAGGAGTGCCTTATTCTATCCGTTGAACTACGGGGCCATTTAGCGCATTAAATATACATCAAATTTTATATATGGCAATCTGTCTCCTGCTAAACGGAGAGAGGTAGCATATCAAAACCATTTATCAGTTAGGATTTGTGGGATGTGCGCGATTTGTGGGAAAGGTTTGGGAATAAAATCCGATATTAATCCCACAAATCACACAACTCCCCCAAATCCCACAAAATTATTAACGCGCCACAAACGCCGTTGCTCCCAGCCACGCCAGATCAAAAAATGACTTCATGCTTTGCGCGAAAGTCGGGCTTTCCATGATGACTCCCAATAATTCGTCCGGATTAAGGTAGATTATTGCGACTTTATTGCCATAAATCGCGATTTCATTGCGGAAATTAAATTCTTTCGGGTTCACCAACAGAATTTCGAGTAAGTTCGGGTCATATTTTTTCGGGTAATAATTATCGATAATATCCACCCCCTCCTCAGACGCGGGCGCGATGTACCTTGTCTTGATATTATTTTTTATCTTTTTATGGCAGTACTCTCGGAAGTAATCTGGGAAAAGCTCCGTCAGGTCTTTTATACTGGTGTAACCCAGAATTTCGTCTTTCGTAGTAAGGGTGTCTTCAAAAATACTCTTCACCCCCTCCATTCCTTCATAGAAACGGATTTTCGGCTTAAACGTTAGTGAACTTGTCAGAGACATCAGCTGCGGGATCAGGCTTTTAGTCCTGTTCATACGCTCTTCCGCCATTTGCACAAAGCGGTTCGGATCCTCGGCCGTAAAATGAAGTACTTTACCTCTCTGGTAAGAGCTGACCAACCCCTTTTTAATCAGGTTATCAAGAGTATGGTAGCAGGTCGAACGGTTGACTTTTGCCCGTCTAGCGATCGCGCTCACAAAAGAGCCTCCTAGCTCCAAAATGGCCAGATAAACCTTTGATTCTTCTGACGTTAAACCCAGATTGGTTAATTCCTGTTCGATAAGCATTTTATATGGAAATTACAAATATTAAATTTTAAATTACAAATTTTCATTTTTGTATTTCGGTATAACTATCTATTAAATTAAAATTTGTCATTTGTTATTTAAAATTTAAAATTTTCGCATAAGGTTTGTTGTTGAACAAATTCAACAGACAATAGTAAATCATATAGATTTGGCTTAAATATACCAAAAAATCAATATAAAACAAGCCCGATATTGTTGATAAATATAAACATACACTTGACTTGACGCTTGCGATAATGTATTTTGTTAATTTACATTCAGAGAAGCTATTTTTTTACTAATGAAAATCTGTAAACAATGCAAATCACCATTCGAGATAACCGATGAGGATCGAAAGTTTTACGACAGGGTCAGTCCTGAATTTAACGGTAAGAAATATCCTATCTCCGAGCCAACCCTTTGTCCTGATTGCCGACAACAGCGGCGCATGGCTTTTTGTAACGAAATGAAACTATATTACCGTAAATGCGATCTCACTGGTAAGCAGATAATTTCGCTATACCATCCTGACAGTCCTTATCGTGTTTATAACCAGAAAGACTGGATAGAAGAAAATGGCTGGAATAAATTCGATTATGGGAGAGATTTTGATTTTTCAAAGCCTTTCTTTGAGCAGTTTAAAGACATGATGGATGCTATGCCTCATTGCGCGCTCACAACGGATTATCATATGAATCAGAACAGTGAATTTACAAATTATTCCGGATCGCTCAAGGACTGCTATCTGATTTTTCACGCGGATTTCAATGAATCATGTTATTACGGATATGGGGTAAAAAAGTGCAAAAATTGCGTCGACTGTTCAGAGATTGTGGAATGCGAGCACTGTTATGAATGCGTTAACTGCACACGATGCTATAATCTGAAATACAGCCATGATTGTGAGAACTGCCATGACAGTTCATTTCTTGACGACTGCATCGGCTGTTCAGATTGTTTTGGCTGTTCAGGGCTTCGCAATAAACAATATTTTATAAATAATAAAGCTTATTCCAAATCGGAATACGCGAAATTTCTAAAACAGTTTGATCTGAATAAATCCATAAACGTAAAACGGTTCAGTCAGCTCTCGCGCAAGTATTTCCTGCAAGCTCCAAAAAAATTCCAGCATTTGATCAATGTTCAGAATTCAACCGGTGATTATTTAGTGAACTGTAAGAACTGTGATATCTGTTTTGATTGTTCGGATGTCGAGGATTCGGCGCACTGTTATCAGGTATACATGGGCGCAAAGAACTGCATGGACGTTTACCAGTTCGGAATCAATATAGAATTGTGTTACGAATGCACAATTACCGGTTATAATTCCCAAAGGATTCTTTTTAGCCACCATTCAGACGAGAACGCGAGCGACATCCTGTATTCCGTAGCCTGCGGAACTGGCTCGAAAAATCTTTTTGGCTGTTTTGGCCTGCGCCGGAAGAAATACTGCATTTTGAACAAACCCTTCAGTAAAGAAGAATATGATGTGCTTGCCCCCAAAATAATTGAACATATGCGCAAAACAGGCGAATGGGGACAATATTTTCCTATGACATTAAGTCCTTTTTCATACAACGAAACACGCGCTCCTGAATTTTTTCCTATGACGCAGGCTGAAGCACAGGCAAACGGATTAAAATGGCGGGAAGATTTTGAGGTGAAATCTTACAAAGGTCCCAAATATGAAATTCCTGATAACATCGCTGATGTTAATGGGGAAATAGTGGGTAAAATCCTTATCTGCGAAGCCACTGGCCGGCCATATAAAATCATCGAGCAGGAATTTAAATTCTACAAACTCCATGATATTCCAATTCCGCGATTATCTCCTGACCAACGTCACCTTGATCGCATGGCTTTACGTAACCCTCGCAAGCTTTATGACCGCAAGTGCGATAACTGCGGCGCTGACATACGTACGACTTACGCGCCTGACCGGCCGGAGAAGGTTTACTGCGAGGAGTGTTATCTTAAAACCGTATATTAACCGAATAGTGGGTCGCATGGTAGGTCGTATAGTTGGTCAAATGGTGACCACAACTCGACCCACAACTCGACCCACAACTCGACCCACAACATGAAAGTGTGCACCCAATGCAAATCACCGTTCGAAATCCTGTCAGCTGACCGGCAGTTTTACGAAATGGTTGCTGTTCCGGATCCTACTTTGTGTCCGGATTGCCGCATGCAGCGGCGTATGATGTTCCGCAATTTTTTCAACTGGTACCATCGCAAATGCGACCTTTCGGGAAAACAAATTGTTTCGATGTACGATGTGGATGCGCCGTTTCCTGTTTATGAAATGCGCGAATGGTGGAGCGATAAATGGGATGGCAAAAAATACGGAAGGGATGTGGATTTCAGCAGGCCGGTTTTTGAACAGCTTAAAGACTTGTCTTTCAGCGTGCCCCGCATGAGCATAAGCAATATTAATTGTGAGAACACAGATTACTGCAATATGTCATGGGAAAGCCGGAATTGCTATCTTGTTTTCGGGAATGTGGGCAATGAGGATTGCTATTACGGCCACGTTGTATGGCAGTCTAAAAATTGCTATGACTGCCTTTATGTTTACGCTTCCCAATTCTGTTACCAGTGCGTTGATTGCGTGAACTGCCATGGCCTGGCTTTTTGTCTGGGTTGCGATAATTGTTCCGATTCCGGATTTTCGGTGAATTGCATGGGTTGCCGTGAATGTTTCGGGTGCGTCGGCCTTAAGAATAAGACAAATTACATTTTCAACCGCCATTATCCGAAAGAGGAATATAAAAGGATGATTAAAGAATTTAACAGGGGAAATATCAATCATATCGCAATGGCTCAAAAGAAAGTGGATGAGCTTGTCGGCAAAGAAATTGTGAAATATTACCATGGATTTAATTGTGAGAATGTGACGGGAGATTATCTTTATAACTGCAAAAATATTTTTAATTCTTATGACCTCAAAAATTGTGAAAATTGTTCTTATTCGGCAACGCTGGACAGGTTTTCCAATTGCCAAGATTGCAATTTTTCCTCACCTCCGAATGAATGGTCATATAACAGTTTGACCACAACCGGCCATCATTTGTTGATGTGTCATACGGTAAACGGTTCAGATGCGATCTACTGTGACAATTGTTTCGGATGCAAAGATTGTTTTGGCTGTGTCGGCCTTAAAAATCAGCAGTATTGCGTTCTGAATAAACAATATTCAAAAGACGAATACAAAAAATTGACGGCGAGGATTATAGAGTATATGAAAAAAACAAAGGAATGGGGTGAATTTTTTTCGCCAGACATGTCTCCTTTTGCCTATAATGAGACCATTGCGCAGGAATACTATCCGTTCACTAAAGATGAGGTTGAAAAACGCGGCTTGAGGTGGAAGGATAAGGATGAAAATAAGAATTACAAAGGGCCAAAATACCATATTCCTGATGACATTAAAGACGTCACAGATGACATTTGTAAGCAGATACTGACATGTGAAAAAACCGGAAAGCCGTATAAGATCATCCCTCAGGAATTGAAGTTTTACCGGCAGCAAAACCTACCTGTTCCGCGTCTGTGTCCGGAGCAGCGTCTGAAGGAACGGATGGCAATGCGGAACCCACGAAAGCTCTGGGGAAGGAGTTGTATGAATTGCGGAACCGCTATTAGCACTACCTATTCACCCGACAGGCCGGAGAAGGTATACTGCGAAAAATGCTACCTTGAAACCATTTATTAACTAATATCGAATCCGATTTTTCTTTGTTCTTTACCATCAGGCAGCTTTGCCAGCTTTTCAATCGCGCTCCATACGCGCCGGAATTCCCTGTCAGTCGCGTGAGAATGCTTCAGTAAAAAAGATTTAAGGTCAGCCAATTCCTTAGAAACATCCTTTAATGAAGCAAGCGTATAGCGCAGGCGCACGAAAGCGCGCATAATCTCAATATTCACTTTTACCGCTTGCGGGCTCCGAAGCACGCTTGAAAGCATTGCGACGCCCTGCTCGGTAAAAACGTAAGGTAAATATCGCCTTCCGCCTCTCAAAATCTTTGAGGTCACAAATTGTGACCTCAAACAAATTGAATTGGATGTCACAATTTGTGACTTCCAATTATCAAGTTCCTCTTTAGAAAGTTGAAACATAAAATCTTCAGGGAATCTTACAATGTTTCGTTTAACAGCCTGTATGAGCTTTTTGGTTTCAACTCCATACAATATGGCTAAATCTCTGTCTAATAATACCTTGTTGCCGCGAATTAAATATATTACTTGTTCAATCCGCTCAACTGGGACAATTGACCTAAATTCATCTTTTTTCATAAAATTCATTTATAATGCTAGTGAATAACAATAATGAAAAAATGTAAAAATTGCAACAAAGGCTTCGAAATAATCGAAATAGACCGCCAGTTCTACAGCAAAATCGGCGTTCCTGAACCGACTCTATGTCCGGATTGCCGGCAACAGAGGCGCCTTGCATGGCGTAATGAAAGGACACTTTATAGAAGAAACTGCGATCTGTGCCAAAGGTCGGTTGTTTCAATTTATTCTCCTGATAAACCATTCAAAGTCTATTGCCAGAGTTGCTGGTGGTCGGATAAATGGGATACTTTGGATTATGGCAGGGATTTTGATTTCAGCAGGCCGTTTTTTCAGCAGTTCCGCGAACTCCAGTCTGTCGTGCCACGTATGGCATTAATAAACTCAAAAAGTGAAAATTCGGAATATACAAATCATTCCGCATCAAATAGAAATTGTTACATGGGTTGTGATATCGGCGATAGTGAAGATGTCTATTATTCAAACTGGATTATAAACAGCAAGAACGTGATGGATAGCACAAAAACTATCAAAAGCGAGATTTGCTATGAATGCCTTGATTCGTATTCTCTTTATAATTGTTTTTTCTGTCAGGAATGTGAAAACTGCACTGATGGTTTTCTGCTTTTTGACTGCAAAGATTGTCGAAACTGTGTCGGATGCACTGGGCTACGAAATAAAGAAAATTTTTTGTTTAACAAAAAATCCAATCCACAGGAAATAAAGCAAGTCAGAGAATCATTGGCAAATTATTCAGCTCTGATGAAATGCAAAAAACAATTCGACGATCTGAAATTAAAACAGCCTCGCGTTTATATGCGGCGAGTCATGAGCGAAAATGTTACAGGGGAATTCGTAGAACGCTGTAAAGACGTATATGACAGTTATCTGGTTTATGATTCAAGGGATTGCAGATTTGTTACAGAATCAGCTGAAATAAATGACTGTTATGATACACATTCGCATTGGAAAGGGGAGAAGACTTATGAAATCGATGGTGCAGTTCGCAGCAATAACGTTACAGGTTCAAATGTAACACAGTTTTCAAACGATATTTTTTATTGCGATAACTCTTTCAACAGCAATTCCTGTTTTGGATGCGTCAGTTTAAATCACAATAAATATTTAATCCTGAATAAACAGTATTCAAAAGAAGATTACGAAAAGTTTATACCAAAAATAATCGATCATATGAAGTCGACAGGAGAGTGGGGAGAATTCTTACCGATAACGTTATCTCCTTTTTGTTACGACGAAACAATTGCGAATCAATATTTTCCTTTGTCTAAAAACGAAGCTTTGGAAAAAGGGCTAAAATGGAAGGACGAAACTGAAGAAAAACTTCATGTGGAAAAAATAATTCCAGCCAGTAAGCTCCCTGACAAGACCTCAGATATACCAGATGATGTCTTAAATTGGGCAATTGAGTGTGAGGCGACAAAAAAGCTTTTTCGTATTATTCCTCAGGAATTAAAATTTTACAGGCAGCACAACTTACCCATTCCGCGCTTTCACTATGATGAACGGTATAAAAATCGCATCAGCCTGAGAAACAAAAGAAAACTCTATGACCGCAATTGCGCTAACTGTCGCACTGATATCAGAACTACCTATTCACCCGATCGGCCGGAGATTGTATACTGTGAAGCGTGTTATCTTAAAACTGTTTATTAATTTCCCATCGTGGCTCCAATGGCAGCTCCTCGCTTCGCTTTGTGGCTCCAATAGTGGATTTAAAGCAACAAAAAACCACAATCGGAGTCACAATGGGAGCCACTACCGGAGCCACAATGGGAGCCACAATTGAATTATGAAAACCTGTTTAAACTGCCTGACGGCATTCCAAATACATGATAGGGACAAAGCCTATTATCAAAAAATCAATGTGCCTGAGCCGACACATTGTCCAACATGCCGACAGCAAAGAAGATACGCGATAAGAAATGAGCGCCACCTTTATCATCGGAATTGCGATTTGTGCAAAAAAAAGATAATTTCGATGTATTCTAAGGATAAACCATTTCCGGTTTATTGTCCGGATTGCTGGTGGGGCGACAAATGGGACGCGACCGAATATGCGCAGGAATTTGATTTTCAGGAGCCGTTCTTCAACCAGTTTGTTAAGCTTCAGGCAAAAGTTCCGCGCATAAGTCTTTACTTGATGAATTCAGAGAACAGCGATTACTGTAATTTTATCGGCGACTGCAAGAATTGTTATTTAATTTTTGGTTCGGTCTACTCAGAAGACTGCATGTATGGCTCTCCGTATTATTCAAAAAACTGCGTTGATACTTTAGTCCTGCGCGAATGCGAGCTTTGTTACGAATGCGTTGACTGCCGGAAATTATATAATTCGCTTTTCTGCCAGGATTGTTTTGAATCCGACCACCTCATGTTCTGTTACGATTTGCAGGGATGCAGTGAGTGCATCGCGTGCGCGGGCTTGCGGAATAAAAAATACTGCATAGACAATAAGCAGTTTTCCAAAAAGGAATATGAAAGAGTGAAAAAAGTAATCGATCTGTGCGATACGCATCAGGTCCAGACCCTGCGCGACAGGCTGAAAAAGGTTAAATTGGCCACTCCTCATAATTTTATGCCGAGCAACAATGTGCAGAATGTGAGCGGCAGCCATATTTATAATTGCAAAAACACTTTCCACTCATTTTTCGTGGACCGTTGCGAGGACTGCTCTTACTGCATGCAGGTTGTCGACCTTAAGGACTGTTTCGACAACAATTACACAGAGGAAAACGAATTATGTTACGAATATTTGGGCATGTACGGCACAAAAAATTCCTTTTATTCCACATTCTTGCGCCATACGTATAACATCTATTATTCCGAATACTGCATTTCGGCTAAAAATCTTTTCGGGTGCGTGGGGATCAGGAATAAGGAATACTGCATTCTGAATAAACAATATTCAAAGGAAGAATATGAGAAATTGTTTGCGAAAATCGTCGAACACATGAAAAAAGATAAGGAGTGGGGAGAATTTTTCCCCATTATATATTCACCTTTCGCTTATAACGAAACAGTTGCGGAGGAATATTTTTTCCTGGATAAGGATCAGATTGGATCAAAAGGCTACAGATGGAAGGAGCCCGACAAGCACGATTATAAAACTCAGACTTACAAAGTACCCGAGGATATCAAAAAAGTCCCTGGCTCCATAACCAAAGAAATCCTCGCCTGCAGGATATGCGGAAAGAATTTTAAAATAATCCCTCAGGAACTCAAATTCTATCGAAGCATGGGTTTGCCTATCCCCCATAACTGCCCCGACTGCCGCCACGTAGCCCGCATGGCATTACGGAACCCGAGGATTCTTCATATCCGTAAATGCGATAACTGCGGAAAGGATATTGAGACGACCTATTCTCCCACTCGTCCTGAGAAAGTTTATTGCGAAAAATGCTACCTTGAAAAAATTTATTAACGCATTTTTCGCCCTGCCTTCGGCCCTGAAGGCTCAGGCCCTGAACGGGAGCCCCGTCGAGAGGCGAGGAGTGTTATTTGAAGACGGTTTACTAGCTGACATCGAATCCGATTTTACGTTGTTCTTTGCCATTATGCGGTTCTGCCAGCTTTTCAATCGCATTCCAAATACGTTTAAACTCTCGATTTGTCTGATTAGAATGTTTTAGTAAAAATGACTTTAATTCAACCAACTCTTTGCCCATTTCTCTGTGACTGGTCATAATTTGTCGCATACGGATAAAAGCGCGTGCAATTTCAATGCTGACCCAAATAGCCCTTTTGCTTTTTAAAATATTAGCCGCCATAACTACTCCATGCTCTGTAAAAACAAAGGGGAGATAACGCCTGCCACCCCTTCCGGCGTTTGAGGTTCCAATTTGGCACCTCAAAGAATTCCATTCTTCATTTGTTAGCTGGAATGCAAAAGCTTCAGGAAAACGTTCTTTGTTACGGCTGACAGCTCTATTAAGTTGTTTTGTTTCTGCCCCGTACAGCGCCGCCAGATCCTGATCGAGAATAATTTTTTGACCTCGGATGACGTATATCACACTTTCAATCCTTTCTAGTGGTATAATTGACTTCGATTCATCTTTGTCCATAAAATTCATTTAAATACTAAGGTGTAATGATAGTGAAAAACTGTAATCAATGCAATACAGGCTTTGAAGTAACCGACAAGGATAGAAAATTTTACGACTGTGTCAGTCCGATTTTCGGGGGCAAAAAATATTCTATTCCCGAACCAAAACTTTGTCCTGATTGCCGTCTGCAGCGCCGGCTGGCTTTTCGAAATGAACGCAATCTCTATCACCGAAAAAGCGATTTGTCAGGAAAGGAGATTGTGTCGATTTTTGCGCCAAACAAACCTTTCAAAGTATATGACCAGTCTGAATGGTGGAGCGACAAATGGGATGCAACAGAATATGGTCGGGATTTTGATTTTTCCCGCCCCTTTAGCACACAACTTGAGGAGCTTTACCGCGTTGTTCCGCATATTTCCCTATATACCACTAATATCGAAAACAGCTATTACACTAATCATAGTATCAATTGTCGCAACTGTTACCTCATGTTCGGTGCCGCCGACGATGAGGACTGTCTTTATGGCAAATTTATGATCGGCTGCAAGAATTCCCTAGACGGACTAAACCTTTATCAATGTGAATTGTGCTATGAAGGCGTGGCTTCCGAAGGCTGTTATGATTGCAAATATATACTTAACAGCAAAAATTGTTCTGAATGTATCTTTATCGAAGAATGTCAGAATTGCCGGCATTGCATTGGCTGTTTCGGATTGGTTAACAAGGAATACTATGTTTTTAACCAATTTGTGGGCAAGCAACAATTTGAGAGTTTTCAGCACGACTTCCGTGACTTAACTAACGGTAAAATCGAACGCCTTAAAACAAAATTCGAAGCCCTAAAGAATCCATTACCCCACCGTTATGCCCATATTTATGCCAGCGAAAATTGCACAGGTGACATGATAGTAAACAGCAAGGATTGCCAGAATTGTTTTGATATCAAAAACAGCGAAAACTGTAAATACATCGCTTTTTCGCCCAACAGTCTCAATGCCCATGACTGTTGCTTTACTGCGCCCATTGGTGTGGAATTATGCTACAACTGCATCGCCACGCTCGCGAAATGGAGCCTCGCCACTTTCATGGTTTGGCATAGCGATAATGCCTATTATTCCATGGAATGCCATAATTGTAGCCATATTTTCGGCTGTGTCGGGTTAAATCACAAAAAATACTGCGTTATGAACAAGCAGTATTCCAAGGAAGAATATGAAAAACTTGTGGCACGAATAGCAGGACATATGCAAAAAACAGGCGAATGGGGCGAATTTTTACCATTTCAGAATTCCGTCTTTGATTATAATGAGAGCATTGCCCAGGAATATTTTCCTCTCACTAGGGAGGGTGCTATACAAATCGGCGCCAGCTGGCGTGTTGAGGATGCTGTCAATGATACCAAGCATATTCCGATCGCTATCCCTGATAATATCAAAGACGCGCCGGACACAATAGTGGATGCTGTTCTGGTCTGCTCCGCCTGCGGAAAGAATTATAAAATCATTCCCAATGAACTCAAATTTTATCGAAGTACAGGTCTGCCTGTGCCTAAAAAATGCCCCAATTGCCGCCACAAAGCACGCCTCGCTTCAGTTAATCCGTTGAAACTTTGGTCGCGTAACTGTGCCAATTGTGGAAAACCGATTGAGACCTCCTATTCGCCTGAAAGACCGGAAAAGATATACTGCGAGGAGTGTTATCTTAAAATTGTTTACTGATTGAGATCAAAACCGATTTTCCCTTGTTTCTTTTCAGTCAGTGACATGGACAGTTTTTCTATCGCCCGCCAGACTTGTCGGAATTCGCGGTCATTCGCATGGGAATGTTTTAGTAAAAACGACTTTAATTCCGCTAGTTCTTTACTCATTTCTCTGTGGCTGGTTAAAATTTGCCGCATACGTATAAAAGCGCGCACGATTTCGACACTCACTTCAATTGCACGTTCGCTTTTTAATAAATTTGATGCCATGGCGACACCATGCTCTGTAAAAGCCATTGGTAATTTGCGTTTTCCTCCCCAGCCTGAACTTGAAGTGCCAAATTGGCACTTCAAGTTGGTCCACTCCTGTTTAGTCAGTTGAAAAATGAAATCCTCAGGAAAACGTTTCCAGTTACGGATAACAGCTCTATTTAAATTTTTCGTTTCTACTCCGTAAAGCATCGCCAGATCTTTGTCCAGAATTACTCTCCGGTCTCGGATTACATAAATCACCCTTTCAATACGTTCCAATGGTATAATTGACTTCGATTCATCTTTGTCCATAAAATTCATTTAAATACTAAGGTGTAATGATAGTGAAAAACTGCAAACAATGCAACACAGGCTTTGAAATAACAAACGAAGACCGCAATATATACGGCCAGCTCAGCATACCCGAACCTACCCTTTGCCCGGACTGCAGAGCTAAAAGGCGGATGTCATGGAGGAATGAAAAAACTCTTTATAAGCGGACGTGCGATTTATGCGGCAAAGATATGATTTCGATTTATTCATCTGATAAGCTTTATCCAGTTTACTGCCAGGAATGTTTTTGGGGCGATAAGTGGGATGCGCTGGAATATGGACAGGATTTTGATATCAAAAGGCCATTTTTTGAGCAATTAAAGGAACTCCAGTTAAAAGTCCCTCATCTGGGGATCATAAATAAACAGTCGCAGAACAGTGATTACTGCAATTATTCCTTTGCCAATAAAAATTGCTATCTGACATTCGGAAATCACTACGAAGAGGATTGCATGTATGGTCGATATTCCACCAAAAACAAAAACTGCCTCGATTATTTATGGACTTATAATAGCGAATTTTGTTACGAAAACATCTTTTCAAAAAATTGTTATGAATCTATTTATTTGAATCACTGCGATAGTTGCCAGTCTTGTTATTTTTCAACAGACCTTATTGGATGTAAAAATTGCCTTTTTTGCTCAAATCTCAGACATAAAGATTATTGCATTTTAAACAAACAATATTCAAAAGAAGAGTATATAGAGAAATTAAAAAGCTATAAGTTAGAAACGTATGCAGGATTTATTAAAGCTATAGAATTTTTTAATACAGAGTTTCGCGGGAGCTTCCCAGGTCGGGCCATTTACCAGATAAACTGCGAAAACTGTTTAGGCGATAACCTCAATAACTGCAGAAATGTGCGCAATTGTTTTGACTGCTCGGATTGCGAGGATATCGCATACGCTGTACAGATCGATCAGACTTTTGATTCTATGGACATGACCTGCATGGGATATGATAAAAGCGAAGTCTGCTATGAGACTATCGGCTGTTCAGGTATTTTTAATTGTATTTCCTGTGATTCCTGCTGGCATAATAATGACCTTTTTTACTGCAATTTATGTTTTTCGGCGAAAAATTGTTTTGGCTGTATTTCCCTGCAGCACAAAGAGAATTGCATTTTAAATAGACAATACACAAAAGAACAATATATAAGTCTGAAGGAAAAGATTATCGAACATATGAAGAAAACTCGCGAATGGGGTGAATTTTTTCCATCTGAAATATCGCCATACGCATACAATGAGACTATTGCAAATGAATATTATCCGATGTCTGAAAAAGAAATATTAGCTAAAGGATGGGGATGGAAAGATATGGAGGACAAGTTGCCCGAGGTAAAAAAGGTTATACCCGCAAGCCGATTGCCTGAAAAAATCGATGATATTCCTGGCGATATCCTGAATTGGGCGATTAAATGTGAAAAAACAGGCAGGCCTTATAAAATACAGAAAAAGGAGCTTCAGTTTTACAGAAAACTGAAGTTGCCTGTACCGCACTTTCATCCTGATGTCCGTTTTGAGATGAGGATGGAAAGGCGCCGCCCAAGAAGGTTATGGGAACGCAACTGTGATAACTGTAATAAAAAAATCCACTCATCTCTATCACCTGAGCGTCCAGAGAAAGTTTTTTGCGAAGTGTGTTATTTAAAAGAAGTTTACTGATGCCCAAATGCAAACAATGCAACACAGGTTTTAAAGTTACTGATGAGGATCGGCAATTTCTCGATAAAGTCAGCCCTGTTATTAATGGTAAAAAACAGCTTATTCCGGAACCGACTCTTTGCTTTGACTGCCGGCAACAGCGGCGTCTGGCATGGAGGAATGAACGGTATATGTACAAAAGAAAATGCGATTTTAGCGGAGAAGAAATCGTGTCTATGTATCCACCGGATTCTCCTTTTAAAATATATAAACAGAATATCTGGTGGTCAGATAAATGGGATGCATTGAGCTATGGAAAGGATTTTGATTTCAGCAGACCTTTTTTTGAGCAGTTCCGTGAATTGCAGTTGGAAGTCCCACGCGTCGCCCTTGTAAATAAACAAAGCGAAAACGCGGAATACACAAACCATTCGGCTAACAACAAAAATTGCTACCTCTCCTCCGTTGTTTTCGGTTGCGAAGATATTTATTACACAGACTGGGCCATAGACCATTGCAAAGATTGCGTTGATTGCTCTTATTTACTCGAGGGCAGTGAAATCTGCTATGAAGTTTATTACTCGTGGGGAAGTTACATGGCTTTTTATTGCGATTTCATTAAACGCTGTAAAAACGTCTGGTTCTGCTATGACTGCATCAATTGCGAGGACTGTTTTATGTGCTGGAATTTGCGTAACAAAAAATACTGCATCCGCAATAAGCAATACTCTAAAGAAGAATATAAGGCGGAACTGGCAAAAATTTTTCCTCTTTCATATCAGGAACTTAAAAAATATCATCAGGAATATCTTAGATCAAAACAGCAAATCGCCATTCATCCGGCAATATACTCGATACAGACAACGGATTCCACAGGGGATTTGCTTTTTAACAGTAAAAATTGCGCAGCCTGTTTTGACTCAATGAACATGGAAGACTGCCGGTACTGCGTTGATGCGATCGATGTAAAGGATTCCATGGATATATATCATGTGGGCTGGGCTGAATTAATGTATGAATGCCATGCCATCAGCAATGGATTCAATTGCCTATTCTGCCATTTCACTTATGACAACAAAAATGTCATGTACTGCGACTGCACGCAGAACAGCAGTAATCTGTTTGGTTGCGCGGGCTTAAATCAAAAAAAGTATTGTATTCTGAATAAACAATATTCAAAGGAGGAGTACGAGGCGACCGTCCCAAAAATCATTGAGCACATGAAAAAGATAGGCGAATGGGGTGAATTTTTCCCCATCGCATTCTCTCCTTTTGGCTATAACCAGAGCAGGGCGAAAGAATATTACCCTCTAGCCAAAGAAGAAGCAGTTTTAAAAGGCATCCCATGGTCAGATTATAAAGCCCCGAAACCGGATGTAGATAAAATTATTTCAGCATCTCAGCTCCCCGGTCGGATTGATGATATCCCGGATAATATTCTGAATTGGGCGGTTAAATGTGAAGTTACTGATAGGCCGTTTAAAATCATAAAACCCGAATTAGATTTTTATAGAAAGACAGGTTTACCTGTGCCTCGCCGTCATCCTGACCAGCGTTACGAAGACCGCATGTCGGTGCGCAATCCGCGCAAATTGTGGAATCGAGAATGCAGTAAATGCCATAAGCCGATTGAAACAAGTTATTCGCCAGATAGGCCGGAAGTTGTGCACTGTGAAGCGTGTTATTTGAAAGAAGTTTATTAGTTCAAATCAAACCCGATTTTACGCTGTTCTTTGCCATTAAACGGTTTCGCCATTTTTTCAATCGCCTGCCAAATGCGTTTGAATTCCCTGTCATTTGCATAGGAATGTTTTAACAAAAATGATTTCAGGTCTGTCAGTTCTTTTGAGACATCTTTGAGGGAAGTCAATGTATGGCGAAAACGGATAAAAGCGCGCATGATTTCTATATTCACTTTCACCGCCTGCGGGCTATGCAGAACACCGGATAACATTGCGACGCCTTGCTCGGTAAAAGCCATCGGCAGTTTCCGGCGGCCTCCCCATCTTGATATCACAAATTGTGACTTCAAGTTTTTCCATTCCTTTCGGTTTAACCGGAAAGCAAAGTCTTTCGGAAAACGTTCGAGATTACGCCTCATTGCCTGATTTAATACTTTTGTTTCAACCCCGTAAAGCGTCGCCAAATCTTCATCCAATAATACTTTATTGCCGCGAACGAAATAAATTGACCGTTCAATACGTTCCGCTGGTATAATAGACTTCGATTCGTCTTTACTCATAAAATTCATTTAAATACTAGTTATTAATTATAATGAAAAACTGTGCCCAGTGCAAATCACCGTTCGAAATAACCTCAAAAGACCGCCAGTTTTATGAAAAAATCGATGTGCCGGAACCGACACTATGTTCGGCGTGCAGACAGCAAAGACGTTTGGCGTGGCGAAATGAAAGGCAGTTATATGTAACCAAATCGTCGCTTTCCGGAAAACGAATTATTTCCGTTATTTCCCCGGATAAACCTTACAAGGTTTATGAAAATGAAGAGTGGTGGTCAGATGATTATAACCCACTGGAGTATGCTCGGGATTTTGATTTTAATCGGCCATTTTTTAAGCAATTTGCTGATCTGCTAAAAACCGTTCCGCATATGAACCTTATTGGTTCTAATAATGAGAATTGCGGATATTGTCATTTACTCGCAAATTGCAAAAATTGTTACATGATTGTGGAGAGCAGCAATAATGAAGACTGTCTATATGGCTATTGGCTTCAGAAATGCCTGGGCTGTACAGATGTTTCATATTCCCATGATTCGAAATATTGTTATGAGGTGGATAATTGTTACACATGCTATGGCTTAAAGTGGTCAGCAGATTGCACAAATTGTTCTGAAAGTTTTTTCCTGAAAAATTGCACTGGGTGTAAAAATTGTTTTGGATGCGTGAATTTACATCAGAAGCAGTATTTTATTTTTAATGAACAAAAGACAAAAGGCGAGTATGAAGACTTTATTAAAACCATCAATTTCAACTCGTATTCTGCTATTAATGGCTTAAAGAAGAAATTTAACGGTTTTGTTTTAAAATATCCCCATAAATTTGCTCATATCATTAATTCAGAAAATTGCACCGGAGATTACATTATGGACAGCAGAGAATGCGAACAATGTTTCCATGCGCATGATGCTGAATACTGCAAATATGGTGAGCATGTCTGGCGTGGCTCAAGGCATAATATGGATGTAAGTACTGCGGGTAGGCAGGGTGAATGGATATATGAGGCGATTAATGTTGGCATTTCTTCTAACAATGTGCAATTTGCCGTGCAAAACTGGACTTGTTCAGATATGCGGTATTGTTATGGATGTTTTAATTCTAATAACAATTTCGGGTGCGTGGGGTTAAAGCGGAATAAATACTGTATTTTGAACAAGCAATATACAAAAGAAGAATTTGAAAGTTTGAAAATTAAAATCATCGAGTATATGAAAAAAACGGGTGAATGGGGAGAATTTTTTCCAGCATCCATTTCACCATTCGGCTATAATGAAACAGTGGCTCAAGAGCAATTCCCTATCTCAAAAGAGGATGCAAGGAAGAAAAATTTCCAATGGTCTGATTATGAACCACCCGCCTTAGAAGTGGAAAAAATAATTTCAGCAAATAAATTGCCAGATGATAATAAGGATATCCCGGATGATATTCTGAATTGGGCAGTTAAATGCGAGATAACCCAGAGACCATTTCGTTTAATAAAAGAAGAATTGAAATTTTATCGTCAGCATAATTTGCCAATTCCCAGAAAGCATCCGGATCAAAGGCATAAAGAGAGAATGCAGACACGTAATCCCAATAAGCTTTATAATCGTAAATGCGCTAAATGCGGCGCTGGCATACTGACTACTTATTCACCCGACCGCCCTGAAAAAATATACTGTGAGACGTGTTACCTGAAAACCGTTTACTGAAGGCGAGGATGATCATCCTCGCCTACGGATTAACGGATTTTTTTATGCCAAACTGTAACCAATGCAAATCACCATTCGAGATAACCGACGAAGACCGGAAGTTTTATGAACGCGTCAGCCCTGTGATAGGAGGGAAAAAATTCCAGATTCCCCAACCCACTTTATGCCCATTGTGCAGGCACCAGAGAAGGATTGTATGGAGGAATGAAAGATTTTTATATCGGGATAAATGCGGCCTTTGCGGTAAAAGCATAATTACCATGTACCCGCCGGAGTCAAAATTTCCGATTTACTGCCCAGACTGTTTTTGGAGTGATAAATGGAATCCCTTGGATTATGGCAGGGATTTTGATTTCAACCGACCATTTTTCAGCCAGTTTAAAGACTTGCTGGATACAGTTCCGCAACTTTCAATATTTCAGGCAAACAGCGTTAATTCGGAATATACGATAAACAGCATCAACAATAAAAATTGTTATCTTACATCAGGCGCGGATTACAATGAGGATTGCATGTATGGCATCAATACCCAGCGCTCAAAAGATTGTGTCGATCACTATCTGATTTATGATTCGGAGCTTTGTTACGGCTGTATTGACTCATCCCGATTGCATAACTGCGTTGGATGCCAGGAATGCGAAAACTGTTCTGACTGCTGGTTTCTGTATGACTGTAAAGGATGCAGGAATTGCGCATTCAGCGCCAATTTAAGAAATAAGGAATATGTGATTTTTAATAAGCCGGTAAATAAGGAAGAATATCAGGAGAAATTAAAACAGGCTTTTGAACATTTATATGAAAATCCAAACTGGCTTTTCGACACACTGCAAAAAGTACGAAACAACGCGATTCATCGGGCAAATCTGATTCTAAGTAGCGTGGACTGCTCAGGGAATAATATCCGTAATTGTAAAAATTCGAAATTTATTTTTGATGCTGAAACACTAGAAGATTGTAGATACTGTTTTTACGCGCTGGACACAAAAAATTCATACGACTTAAGTTGCGCCGGATGGGGAAGCGGAGCTACTTATGAAATCATAAGCACCGCGCATAATTACGAGACATATTTTTCAACCGCCCTTATTAATGGCAATAATATCTTTTACTGTAGATGTTTATGGAATTCGCATAACGCATTTGGCTCAACAAGCCTGCATAGCCAAAACAATTTTGTCATTTTAAACAAACAATATTCCAAAGAAGAATATGAAAATCTTGTTGCCAAAATAATCGGACATATGATGCAGACAAAAGAATGGGGAGAATTTTTTCCACCCTCGCTTTCACCTTTTCCTTACAATAAAAGTATGCTTATAGACTATTTGCCGATCAGTAAAGAAGAAGCTTTGAAAAAAGGATTCCGATGGTCTGATGAGGATGAAGCAAAAACCGCTAAACCTGCCAGCTATAAATTACCAAATACAATTGCCAGCGTGCCGGACAGTGTTGAAGATGAAGTGCTTACATGCGAAAATTGCAAATTTAATTATCGTATCATTGACCAGGAATTAAGATTTCATCGGAAAATGCATCTCCCATTGTCCAGACTCTGCTGGCCATGCCGTCTAAAAAACCTTATTAAAGCCCGAAAACCAATGAAGCTTTTTGAAAGCGCATGCAAAAAATGCGGAACAAAAATTCTTACACCATATTCACCAGATACTTCTCTAAAAGTTTATTGTGAAAAGTGCTATCTTGAAACCGTTTACTAACACCATAGTGGGGCAAATAGTTGGGCAATTGTTGGGCCAATAGTGGTTTATCAACAATTTGCCCTACAACTCGCCCCACAAATGCCCAACAATATGAAAATATGTAATCAATGCAAATCACAGTTTGAAATAACTGACGATGATCGGAAATTTTACAATAGGATGCAAGTCCCCGAACCAACGCTTTGCTTCGAATGCCGTATGAAAAGAAAGCTTGCATATAGGAATGACAGGAGCCTGTACAAAACCGAATCCACTTTAACCGGAAAGCCGATTATTTCCATGTACGATCCTGAGAATAAATTTGTCGTGTATGAACAAAGCGAATGGTGGGGCGATAAATGGGATCCTTTGGATTACGGCAGGGATTTTGATTTCAAGCGATCTTTTTTTGAGCAATTCGCTGAACTCCAAAAAACTGTACCAAGGTTCAATTTGTTTAACATGGACAGTGAAAACTGCGAATACGTGAATTACGCGCCGCATTGCAAAAACAGTTATCTTATATTCGGCTCATGGTTCAATCAGGACTGCCTTTACGGGCAGACTTTTAGCGAATGCAAAAACAGCATGGACAGCTTATTTCTCGAAAAATCTGAATTATGTTACGAAAACATCGATTGTGATTTAAGTTACGGATCCTGCTTTTGCCAGAACTGCAGCAGCGCCACTGAATGTTATTTTTGCTATGACTGTAAGAATGTTAAAAACTGCATTGGCTGCTGGAACTTAAGGAACAAAGAATATTATGTTTTAAACAAACCCGTCCCCAAAGAAAAATTCAATGAAATAAAAAACAGTTTTAAATCCTTTAAAACAGTCGAAGACAGCAAGCGCCATTTTTGGGACATGATAAAGAAAAACGCTATTCACAAATATTACACAGGTCAGAATAATGAAAACAGCACTGGCGATCTTTTGTTTAACTGTAAAAATGTGAAGAATTGTTTTTCCGCGTACAGGTGTCAGGATCTTGCATACTGCAATCGGTTGATGGACCAAAAAGACACATATGATTTTGAGGGCGGAGGGAAAGGCGAGTTATGTTATGAAAGCATGAGTAATGATTTCAGTTTTAATTCCATTTCCTGCACAACCTGTGAACACATGACAAACTCACACTATTCTGATTTATGTTTTAACTGCGAAGAGTGCTTAGGTTGTATCGGACTTAGATATAAAAAATATTGCCTGTTTAATAAACAATACTCAAAAGAGGAGTATAAAGTACTGTCTGAAAAAGTCATCAACCATATGAAAAAGCTAGGCGAATGGGGTGAATTCTTTCCCGCAAGTCTTTCTCCGTTTGGTTACAACGAAACAATGGCAAATGAATACTTTCCGTTATCCAAAGAAGAAGCTATAAAACAGGGATACAGATGGAAAGATGAGGTTATGAAAAATCCACAGATGCAGACGATCAAATTACCCGATTCAATATCAGATATTACCGATCAAATACTGGATGAGGTATTGCTATGCGGGTTGTGCAACAAAAACTATAAAATCGTCAGCAAAGAATTGAAATTTTACAAACAAATCGGCTTACCCGTTCCAAGAATTTGCCCTGATTGCAGGCACAAGGAGCGAATGGGAAAGAGAAATCCGCGCAAACTTTTTAACCGCAAATGCGACAACTGCGGCACAGATATCAAAACATCCTATTCTCCCGAACGGCCTGAGAAGGTGTACTGTGAAAAGTGTTATCTCAAAACCGTTTACTAACCAAATTGGACTCAATATGAAACAATGTTCGCAATGCAAATCACCGTTCGACATTACCTCTGAAGACCGGAAATTTTATAATAAATTCGAAGTGCCAGAACCTGTTTGTTGCCCCGCGTGCAGACAGCAAAGAAGGCTTTCATGGAGGAATGAAAGGAATATTTACAAACGGAAATGCGATCTAACAGGTAAGGACTTTATATCTAACTATTCTCCTGACAAGCCGTTTACAGTTTATAGCCCTGAGGCATGGTATTCAGATGATTGGGATGCGCTTGAATTCGGAATGGATTTTGATTTCAATAAGCCATTTTTTGAACAGTACAAGGAGCTTCAAAAAAAAGCCCCCCGTATCGGACTTAGCGTTATAAATAATGAGAACAGCCCATATGTTAATCAAACCTGGAACAGTAAAAATTCCCACATGTGTTTTGATATGGGATTTTCGGAGGACGCAATGTACAGCGATATGTTATACCATTCTAGAAATATTATGGATTCATCTCTAGTCCGTAATTCCGAACTTTCTTATTTTTTGCTGGACAGCGTAAAATGTTACAATTCTTTTTGGCTGCAGGACTGTAACAATTGCAGTGACGCTTATTTTTGTTACGATTGCAAACAATGCGTTAATATAGCTTTTTGCTTTAATTTAAGGAACAAAAAAAATTATATATTCAACAAACAAGTCTCTGAAGAGGAATTTCAAGTGTTTTTGAAAGACATAAAGTCAGGGTCTTATGAAAATTGGAAATTGAATTTGGAACAATTTTACAAAAAAATCCTGCCCAAAGCCATTCGTAAAGAAAACCATAATCTTAATACTGAAAACTGCACTGGAGATTACATTTTAAGCTCCCGCAATTGCCATCATTGTTATGACTGTGAAACTTCTGAAAATTGCAGTTACTGCTCAAGGCTGGATGAAAGAATAATCTCTGCCATGGATCTGGATAATGCTTCCATAGCTGAATTGGCTTACGATAGCGTAACTGTGACAGGCTATAACATACGTTTTACCTATAATAGCTATCACGAAAACAATAACAGCCTTACTTACTGCGATACACCATGGCTTTGTTGTGACTGTTTTGGATGCGTAAGTTTAAAGAACAAAAAATATTGTATTTTAAATAAACAGTATTCAAAAGAAGCCTACGATAAACTTATTCCGAAAATCGTTGAGCATATGAGGCAGACTGGGGAATGGGGAGGATTTTTTCCAACTGCCCTTTCGCCATTCGCTTACAATGAATCAGCCGCGCAGGAATATTATCCGCTTTCTAAGAAGGAAGTTCTTAATAACGGCTGGAAATGGAAAGAGCCTGACCAAAAAGATTATCAAAAGCAGACTTATAAATTGCCTGACAATATATGCGAAACGTCGGATGAATTGATGAATGAAGTGCTGGTATGCAATGATTGCGGAAGGAATTACAAAATTATTTCTCAAGAGCTAAAATTCTATAGAAATATGGAATTACCTATTCCCCGCAAATGCCACGAATGCAGACATAAAGAAAGAATGGCCTTACGCAACCCCCGCCACCTTTTTGACCGAAAATGCGACAATTGCGGAGTTGATATCAGAACATCCTATTCTCCAGAGCGGACGGAAAAGGTTTTTTGTGAGAAATGTTATCTTGAGACTGTTTACTAGCACCATAGTGGGGCTAATCGTTGAGCAAATTGTAGGGCCAATTGTGGCCACAACCCGCCCCACAACCTGCCCCACAAATGCCCAACTATATGCAACAATGTGCCCAATGCAAATCATTGTTCGAGATAACTGACAGCGACCGTCAGTTTTACGATAAAATAGGTGTTCCTGAACCGACGTGGTGTCCCGCGTGCCGCATGCAGCGCAGGATGGCTTTTCGGAATGAGCGGAATTTATACAAACGAAAGTGCGATTTATCGGGAAAAGATATTGTTTCGGTTTATCCTCCTACGAGTCCTTTTAAAATTTATGAACAGTTGATTTGGTGGTCTGATAAGTGGGATGCCCTCTCGTACGGCCATGATTTCGATTTCAGCCGGCCATTTTTTGATCAATTTCATGAGCTTATTCTTAAAGTTCCTCGTATCAGTTTACAGAATTGGGCTAATGAGAACAGTGAATATTGCAATGACACCGATCATCTTAAAAATTGCTATCTCTGTTTCAACGCTGCCAATGCTCAGGATTCTTATTATTGTAATACCTTTGGTTATAGCCGGAATTGTGTGGATATGTTTTGGTGTTTGACGTCGGAATTATGTTATGAATGCACTAAAACCCACGAATCGTATCATTCGTTTTGGTGCCTCAATAGCAAAAATTTAAATGATTGTTTTTTTTGCGAAGATTGCCATGCCTGCAAGCATTGTTTTGGATGTTTTGGATTAAGACAAAAAGAATATTGTGTTTATAATAAGCAACTGACCAAAAATGAGTATGAAAGTTTTATGAGCAATTTTCATTTTACTTATCCTGAGATTGAAACCGCGAAGCGTAAATTTAAAGATTTTAGTTTGACAATTCCTCATAAAAATCTACAAAACCTCAATGCAGAAGATTGCGTGGGTGATTATATTACGGCTTCAAAAAAATGCGTGGATTGTTTTGATGTAATGAATTCCGAAAATATCAAATATGTATGGGATGGCGTACTGAATAACAGCATGGATTGTTTTAATACCGGCACGGCAGATTATATTTATGAATCTTTAGCGGTTTATAATAGCAATAATCTTAAATTTTGTGATAAATGTAATAGTAGCTCATCGGATTTGCTTTATTGTGATTTTTGCTCAGGTTGTGAATCCTGTTTTGGTTGCACAAATCTGAGCCATAAAAAATACTGTATATTAAATAAACAATATTCTAAGGAAGAGTATGAAAAACTTGTGCCCAAGATAATCGGATATATGAAGTCCACAAGAGAGTGGGGTGAGTTTTTTCCGGCCGCCCTTTCTCCTTTTGGTTATAACGATACCTTGGCTCAGGAATATTTCCCCCTAACCAAAGAAGAGGCGATTCAAAAAGATTTTGTATGGAATGATTACGTAAGCCCAAAAATTACTAGCACCAAAACAATTTCTGCCAATCGTTTACCGAATGCTATTGGGGATGTGCCGGATGATATTTTAAACTGGGCGATTGAGTGTGAAAAAGATGGTAAGACTTTTAAAATTATTCCTCAGGAACTCAAATTTTATCGCGGCCAGGGGCTTCCTGTTCCTCATTTATGCCCTGATTGCCGGCATTACGCCAGAAAAGCTCAGATTAACCCCCGGCAATTGTGGAACCGCAAATGCGACAACTGTGGAACTGATATCAAAACAACCTATTCACCAGACCGGCCTGAAAAGGTGTACTGTGAAAAGTGCTATCTTGAAACCGTTTACTAACACCATAGTGGGGCAAATAGTTGGGCAATTGTTGGGCCAATAGTGGCTTATCAACAATTTGCCCCACAACTCGCCCCACAAATGCCCAACAATATGAAAATATGTAACCAATGTAAATCACCGTTCGAGATAACCAACGACGACCGAAAATTTTACGACAAAATGCAGGTTCCGAAACCAACGCTATGCCCCGATTGTCGTTTTCAGAGGAGAATTGCATGGAGAAATGAACGAAATCTTTATCAGGATAAATGTGACTTATGTGGAAGGAATATGATTTCGCTTTTTTCACCGGAATCAAAATTTACTGTTTATTGTCAGCAATGTTGGTGGTCAGACAAGTGGGATCCCATGGAATATGGTCGTGATTTTGATTTTAACCGAACGTTTTTTGAGCAGTTTGCCGAAATGATGGGCAATATTCCAATGTGTAATTTGCAAAATGCTTTTAAGGGATTGGAAAATAGCGAATATGTAAATTACACAAGTGACGCAAAAAATTGCTATTTGATTTTTGCAGCAAATTATCTGGAAGACTGTATGTACAGTTCATATATTTGGGAGTCAAAAGATGTTTTGGATTGTTCATATTCAACAAAATTAGAACTGTGTTATCAGTGCATGGATTGCGATACTCTTTATAATTGTAAATTTCTTCAGAATAGTAAGAATTCGTCAGATTGTATTTTGGGGTACGAATTACATAATTGCAAAAATTGTTTTGGATGTGTGAATTTAAAAAACAAGGAATATCATTTTTTCAATGAAGAGTTAGGCAAAGATGAGTATGTAAAACAAGTCGAAAAAATAATCAATAATGCAAATGAATTTTACGAAGCGCAGAACAGATTTTATAAGTTTTCATCGGAGCACCCAAAAAGATATGTACATCAGATTAATTGCGAAAAAACAACAGGGGATGGATTAAAAAATTGCAAGAATTGTCATCATTGTTTTGATGGTTATGGAGGCGAGGATTTAAAATGGATGATTAATTTTCCCGGAGAGGTGAAGGACTGTTATGACATATCTGGTTGTGCAAAATTCGAGTTGGGAATTGAATGTCATGCGATTTTTCCTGGATATAATGTCCGATATTCCAATATGAGCTTAAATGGAGGGAGTAATATGACTTATTGCGGTTTTGTTGACAATGGAAAAAATTTGTTTGGCTGCATTGGCACAAAAAGGGCTGAATATGCGATTTTAAATAAAAAATATTCAAAGGAAGAATATGAGATACTGACATCAAAAATCATAGACCATATGAAAAAGGCAGGAGAGTGGGGTGAATTTTTTCCCATCAGCATGTCACCCTTTGCTTATAATGAAACGGTTGCCCAAGAGCATTTTCCATTAAAAAGAGATCAGGTATTACAAAGGGGTTGGAAGTGGTCAGATTACAATTCACCACCACCAAAAGCAGGCAAGGTGATTCCTGCAGAACACTTACCGGGTAATATAAAAAACATTCCGGATGACATCCTGAACTGGGCAATTGAATGCGCGGAAAGTAAAAAACCTTTCAAGATTACTCCTCAGGAACTCCGTTTTTATAGAAAAACAAACCTTACTATCCCCAAATATCATCCGGATATTCGTCATCTGAAGCGACTTGAATTACGCAATCCTCGCAAACTCTGGGATCGAAAATGCTCCAAATGCGGCGCTGGCATTCAGACTACTTATTCACCCGACCGCCCCGAGAAGGTATACTGTGAGGCGTGTTATTTAAAAGAGGTTTATTAATAGTGTTCAGTGCTTAGTGCTTAGAAAATATCGCACTCCGCACTAGACACTCCGCACTTAAAATGAAACAATGTAACCAATGCAAATCACCGTTCGAAATAACCGATAAAGACCAAAAACTTTATGAAAAATTCGGCGCTAAGCCGACAGGTCTTTGTTTTGAATGTGACCAGAAAAACAGGCTTTGTTTTCGCAATGAAAGAATACTGTATAAACGGAAATGTGATTTCACCGGTGGAGATATAATCTCGATCTATTCGCCTGATAAGCCGTATAAAATCTACAAAAATGATATATGGTACAGCGATAAATGGAACGCGCTCGATTTTGGAAAAGATTTTGATTTTAAAAGGCCGTTCTTTGAACAGCTTCAGGAGCTTCAGCTTAAAGTTCCAAGGCTTCCGCTAGTCAACGTAAACAGCGAAAACAGCGAATACTGTAATATGTGCATAGGGAATAAAGACAGTTACCTGGTTTTCGGTGGCGATTTTAACGACAGCGTCCTTTATGGCACTCTTTGCATGAGCAATAAAGACTGTGTTGATATCGATTTGAGCAACAATAATGAATTATGTTACATGCTAGGTGATTCAATTAACTGTTACGGCTGCCATTTTGCATTTGATTCTAAAAATTGCAGAAATTGTTTTTTCATCAGCGACTGCTCGAACTGTTCCGAATGTATTCTGTGCGCGAATCTGGCAAACAAATCTTTTTGCATAAATAACATCCAGTATCCAAAGGGAGAATATCTGCAAAAGAAAAAAGAGTTTTTAAACGGAAGTTACAATACGCAAATCAGTCTTTTCAGGGCATTCAATGATATGAGAAAAAGCAGGATTGTTAAATATTCTCACACATTATCATGTCAGAACTGCACAGGAGATTATCTTAAAAACAGCAAAAACTGCCATAACTGTTATGATGTGTCGGACAGCGAGGATTTGAAAGATGTGATTTTCGCCAACAAAGCAAAAGATTGTTTTAACTGTGGCCTGGTCGGATACAGTTCTGAAAGAATTTATAACAGCATAGCGATTTGTAGCGTGCATGGAATAAAGAATTCCTACTATATTTTTGCCTCTTCTTCTATCGAATACTGTGAGCAGATGCTTAACAGCCATAGCTGTTTCGGGTGTATCGGATTAGATCATAAAGAAAACTGCATTCTGAATAAACAGTATTCGAAACAAGATTATGACGGTCTTAAAGACAGGATTATTTCCTACATGAAAAAGACAGGTGAATGGGGACAGTTTTTCCCGAAGACATTCTCCTGTTTCGGTTATAATGAATCAACCGCCGATCAATATTATCCGCTTAGCAAAGAACAGGCTTTGTCACAGGGATATAAATGGAAAGAGGAAGGGGCTAAAGATTATGTTCCGCAGAATTATAATATTCCCGATAATATTGCTGATGTAAAAAGCGATATAACTGATGCAAACCTTGTTTGCTCTGAATGCAAAAAGAATTTAAAGATCATTCCTCAGGAACTGAAATTCTATAAATCAAATTATATTCCGATTCCGCGCCAATGTTCTGAATGCCGCCACAGTATCAGGCTTAGTTTGAGGAATCCTCGCAAACTCTGGGATCGAAAATGCTCTAAATGCGGCGCTGGTATCCATACTACATATTCTCCCGACCGGCCGGAAAAGGTATATTGTGAAACGTGTTATTTAAAAGAAGTTTACTGATGCCTGAAAAACGTAAATGCAAAATCACTGGTCAGGAATTTGAGATTTTAGATAAGGAAATCGCTTTTTGCAAAAATATGGGAGTTCCATTACCCGAACTTTCCCCAGAGGAACGTATGCGGGAGCTGATGGCATCAAGAAACGAATGGAAATTGTATCGCCGTAAATGCGATGCAACAGGTGAGGAGATCATAAGCGCTTACCACCCCGATAGCCCCTTTAAAGTTTATAAGAATGAAGTATGGTGGGGGGATAGTTGGGAAGCGCTTGATTATGGGCGTGATTTTGATTTTTCCCGACCATTTTTTGAACAATTCGCGGAATTACAAAAAGTAGTCCCTCGGGAAGGCACATCAATTTTTAACTGTGAAAATTGTGATTTCAACAGCCATATCAGGGAATCAAAAAACTGCTACCTCAATTCGTTAGTCGCGAGATGCGAGGATACTCACTACTCTTATTGGGTCGTAAATGATAAGGATGTTATGGATTCCGTTTGCACAAATAACAGCACGCTTTGCTACGAATGCCTTGATTGCGACAATTGTTACAGTTGCGTCGTGTTACAGAATTCAAAAGACTGCCATGAATGCCATTTCTCTTTTTCCCTTAAAAATTGCAAAAATTGCCTGTTTTCCAGCAACCTTGTTGGTAAAGAGTATTGGGTTTTTAATAAGTTTGTCGGAAAAGAAAAGTTCGAGAAGGAAAAGTCAAAATATTTAAACGGTTCCTGGAAATCGTACAGGGAAGCTTTTGATAAATACATCGATTTAAAGAAAAATTCAATCCAAAGGTTTGTTAACAATAATAATTGTGAAAATGTAACCGGTGACCAGCTTTATAATTCGAGGAATTGTAATAATGTGTTTGAAGGAAACGACAATGAAGACGCTTTCAACGCCATCTCATTGGCAGAGTCCAAAGATGTTTATAATTCTTACTCAGCCGGGTGGCCTGGTTGCGAGGTAGTTTATTACTGCTGTGTTTCACGCGGGTCACAAAATATAGCTTTTTGCACATATACATGGTTTTCGTCGGATCTGCATTACTGCGACAGTATGAACGCCAGCCATAACTGCTTTGGATGTATTGGCCTACGGCAAAAAAAGAACTGCATTTTGAATAAGCAATATACAAAGGCTGAATATGAAGCGTTGATGCCAAAAATCATTGAGCATATGATGAAAACCAACGAATGGGGTAAATTTTTTCCACCTTACTTAAGCCCTTTTGCTTACAACGAGAGTCCGGCCCAGGATTATTATCCGCTTAAAAAAGAAGTCGCAGTCAAAATGGGCTTTAAGTGGCTGGACTATGAAGCGCCCATACCTATAGTTGAGAAAGTGATTAAAGCGAGTCAGTTGCCAGATAACATTAAAGGGATTCCTGATGATATCCTCAACTGGGCAATCGAGTGCGAGTCCACAAAAAAACCATTTAAAATCGTACCCCAGGAACTTAAATTCTACCGCTCAATGAATTTACCTATTCCGCACAGACATCCCGAAAAAAGACACGCTGATCGGATGGCACTCAGAAATCCTCATAAACTCTGGAACAGGAATTGCGCTAACTGTGGCACAGCCATCAGAACTACCTATTCCCCCGACCGCCCCGAGACGGTATACTGTGAACAGTGTTATTTGAAAGAAGTTTATTAAAAAATAATATTATCAAATAGACTATTTTCTGATATGCTTAAGTCCAAGTTTTTTATTAATGAAATTGGTCATTGACCGCCAAAGGTTAGAAGTCTCAGCCAGAGGCTGATCCGCCTTTGGCGGAAAATGTCAAAGGTCAAATGTCAAACGTCAATGAAATACCATTATCTTCACGTCATTGTGCCGCAGGGCGAGGCGGCGAATCCGAAAAAAGAACACCTGTTCCAGCAGATTTTGGTAAACCTACAGACAACTGTGAAGGATAAAGTAGTTTCTTTTGAAATATTCGGCTACAGCCAGTATACGTATTTTTACATAGTGGTCCCGGATGATCTGCTCGAGACCATTCAAGGCCTTATATATTCAACCTTTCCTGATTGTGAAATAATGCCGACAAAAGATTACACAGATCTCTATAATCCCGAAAGACACGCTATCGCGGGCACACATCTCAATTTGAAGTTTTTTGACGTTTATCCGTTTAAGACTTACGATCAGTTTACCGAAGACAGCCAGTCAAATTTATTTTCCGTGATTTCTAAAATCGCTTCAGGAGAACAGGTTTGGGTTCAGATAGTCGCAAAACCTTTAAGCGAAACAGCCGCTTATCATTTTAAGCATTCCTGGTCAAACAGGTTTGCGCGTATGCGGCAGGTGTTCCATGTGCGCGATTGGTTCCGCGCCAAAAGCGAAGTATCTATCAAAGATAAACGCTATAAACTCGCGGAGGAGAAATATAACACAAAACCATACGATATAATTATCCGTTTGGCTTACATAGCCACTGACCTGGAAACTGCGAAAAGAAAACTAAATGCCGTTATAAATAGTTTTTACCAGTTTAATTTAACAGATATTCAGGAATTTGAAGCGGCTCGAATCACAACATCTGAACATTTCCTTTCAACCTATTGCCGTCGCTCCATAGCGGGCCACTTTCACGTGGGTGTTAAAGAGCTTGCAACGCTTTACCATTATCCAAATGCTGATCATACGCCGCATATCGTGCACGTTCTTGCGAAAAAATCAGAGCCTCCGCAAGATTTACCTAAGGCCGGCGAGAAAGACGTATCGCCTTTCGGGATAACTAATTACCATAATAATTATGTTAAATTCGGCATAAAACGTAATGATAGGCGCAGACACTTATACACAGTCGGCAAATCAGGCTCAGGAAAATCTAAATTCCTTGAGCTTCTTATAAAAAAAGATTTAGATAGCGGAGAAGGCGTTGCTGTGCTCGATCCTCACGGCGACCTAATTGACAGCGTTCTCAGATTTATTCCGGAAAAAAGAGTTAAAGATGTAATTTTGTTCGACCCTTCCGATATAGATTACCCGATTGCTTTTAATCCTCTTGAGAATGTGGAGGATGCTTATAAAATGCAGGTAACCATAGGCTTTATAGATATTTTCAAAAAACTTTTCGGCACAAATTGGTCGGACAGGCTGGAACATGTTCTCAGGTACACTACACTGGCTCTTTTAGACAGTCCAAACACTTCTGTTCTCTCTATACTTAAAATGCTGACCGACAAAAATTACAGACAGAAAATCATTTCACGCATTAAGGATTCTGTGGTCAAAAATTTCTGGGTTTCCGAGTTCGCCGCATGGAGTGAAAAATTTGACGCTGAAGCAATAACTCCGCTACTTAATAAAGTAGGCCAGCTGGTCTCGACAAATATGATCCGCAATATTGTCGGCCAATCGAAAAGCAAATTTGATATCCGCGATATAATGGATAATCAAAAGATTCTGCTTATGAAAATATCAAAAGGGCTTTTAGGGGAAGAAAACGCATCGATTCTTGGTTCAATGGTCATCACAAAGATGTACCAGGCGGCAATGCAGCGCGCTGATGTACGAGAGGAAAAGCGTAAAGATTATTATTTTTATATCGATGAATTCCAGAATTTTGCCACTGATACTTTTGCTGAAATTTTGTCAGAAGCCAGAAAATACCACCTTAATCTGACTCTTGCGCACCAGTATATGGGCCAGCTTATTCAGGTTGTGCAGAAAACAGTTTTCGGTAATGTCGGATCAATCATTAATTTTCGCGTCGGCGCTGAAGACGCAAAAATATTGGCCGAGGAATATAAGCCAATTTTTGACGAAAGGGATATCATTAATTTAGGGATAAGGGAATTTTATGTAAAAATGTCCGTGAACGGTGAAATCAGAGAAGCATTTTCCGGACGGACTCTTGATGTGCCTAAAGTTGAAAATGATTACACAAAACAGATAATAGACCAGTCGCGCAAAAAATACTGTACACCGAAAGCACAGGTTGAAAAAATATTAAGCAAATGGGATGAAGCTGGAGAATATTCAGAAGAAAATCTGGCACCGGAATTGGAAAAAGAATTTGAAGAACCGCTGATATAAATCAGCAATTCCATTTTCAATTAATCATGCTGATCATTTAATCATGGTCAAAAATCCCTTGCCACATGCTTTTACCTGAGTATAATGAGAGGGCTTTTATCAATTAACCCTATAAAAACATGTCTAAAAGACTTCTCGCGCTGTTTTTCTGCATACTGTTCCTGACAGGGTGTGTGGAAAACACCATAACTCCTACAGAGGAGAACCAACCTACATCAACAGAAGATGTAAATGTACCAGCGGAAACTGGTAATGAAGTTGTTGCTCCTGAAGCTACAACTCCTACTGAGCCGGCCACACCAACAACGACTGAGCCGACCCAGCCAACTGGCACAGAAACCCCACCTCCTGCCGAAGAAACTCCTCCAAATCAATAATTTTTTGGTATTCAAAAATTAATACGAAATCCCCACGAGACACAAATTGTCCATGGGGATTTTTGCTAATACATAGCAATAAAATCATAATTTCCTTATCACTCCGACCACTTTGCCAAAAATACACATCTCATTTTGCGGTATTATTGGTTGGTAATTCGTGTTGCCAGGCTGGAGTACGATTTTTCCGTCTTTTTATTTTAGCAATCTTACTATCCGTAATTGTTCAAATGAGCATTTTTCTCTCAAATAGTTGAAAACCGGTTTCAGTTTATTATTACTGCACCGCGCAAAAGCTTCCCTGATTATTTTATAATCTTTTACAGTGTCTTTGAGGTAAGAAAAGTCTAAGGATGTATCAGCCTCTTTAAGTTTTTCAAGATGATTTAATATTGTGCCTTCAGAAAGGTTGCGCTGTCGGGCAATTTCATTAATGGAGAATTTTTGAAATGCCAGCTTTTTTGTCAGGGCATAAGTTGAATCCACCAGATTTATTTCTTTCTTAATGCGGCTAAGCCTCCTCTCGTAGCGATTGGGAATTGCTTGTGCCTGAAGATTTTTCTCTTGGGCATATTTTGCTATTACTTTCAGAAAATCATCGCCAAACTGATCAAATTTTCGTTCGCCTACACCCTGGATGTTTAAAAAAACCTGTCTGCTATCAGGTAAATAATAGGCCATTTCCCGAAGGGAAACATCGCTGAAAATAATATAAGGCGGCACATTCTGCTTATCTGCCAGCCGTTTTCTCAGGGCTCTTAATCGTTCAAACAAGACGCTGTGATATTCGAGGGTTAGCTCTCTCTTCTTTGGTTGTGAGTAAACTGTAAAATCGTCATCTTTCCCATCATCCTCCTCATCCTCCTCATCCGGATGAAGGCAGTTGTCGCACGCTCTGCAGTTTTCCTGATAATATTTTTCACCAAAATAATCTAGTAAATACTCCCTTCTGCAAACTATACGCTCACAGTAGTCGATTATCTGGCTGAGTTTTGTTTCAGCGACATATTTTACTGAAGAATCAGCTATCTGGTTGATGAAATATTCATGCTTAAACCGGTCATGGTAACCATAAAACATAACGCATTCACTGGGTAGTCCGTCCCGTCCGGCACGCCCGATTTCCTGGTAATACCCCTCAATGGATTTAGGGAATGTGTAATGGACAATAAGACGTATATTGGATTTATCTATCCCCATGCCAAAAGCGATTGTAGCGACAATTATCGATATATCATCTCTTATGAATTGGTCATGAGTACGCTTTCTGACATCCTTATTTAAGCCGGCATGATAAGGGAGCGCTTTAAACCCCGCGTTTTGCAGTTGCAGGGCCAGTTTTTCAGTATCTTTTCTGGAAAAACAGTAAATGATAACCGATTCATTGTGATATTTGTATAAAAGACGCAGTAATTTTCTGAATACGGTTCGTTTCCTGCGGACTGTAAAAGTAAGATTCGGCCTGTTGAAACTGCTGATAAACAATTTAGGATTATCCAGGCCAAGCTGTTTTATTATGTCTTCCCGCGTTTTTTGCGTCGCGGTCGCGGTAAGCGCCATTACAGGGGTTTTGGGGAAAAGCACCCGCAATTGTTTCAGGTTCCGGTATTCCGGGCGGAAATCATGCCCCCATTCGGAAATGCAGTGCGCCTCATCGATTGCGATAAGGCTTACATTCAGCTTTGCCAAAAAATCCCGGAAAGACTGAAGCGCCAGCCTTTCGGGCGCGGTATAAAGTATTTTGATTTGCCCGATTCGGGCTTTGTTTTGAACAACAGTGATTTCTGAAGACGAAAGTGAGGAATTTATATACTCAGCATCGATGCCGTTTAGCTTCAAGGCATCCACCTGGTCTTTCATAAGCGCTATAAGAGGTGAAACAACAAGGGTAATACCTTCAAAATAAAGCGCGGGAAGCTGGTAGCAAAGCGATTTCCCTCCGCCTGTCGGCATAAGGACCAGTGAATCCTTCTTTTGGATCACATGGGCGATTATATCTTCCTGAAGAGGGCGGAATTCGTCGTATCCGAAATACTTTTTTAATAGCTCTTTCATCAAAATTTCATTTAAATTCTAAATAAATTTTAAAGAATTACATCTTTCTTATCACTCCGACCACTTTGCCAAAAATACACATCTCATTTTGCGGTATTATTGGTTGGTAATTCGTGTTGCCAGGCTGGAGGACTATTCTTCCATCCTTTGATTTGTCAAAATACTTAATAGTATATTCTCCGTCTACAATCGCAACCACGATATTTCCAATATTTGCTTTAGCTTCACGGTCGACAATTACTTTATCTCCTTCATGTATGCCGGCATCTGTCATACTGTCACCGCGGACATTAATAAGAACAGTGCTTTCGGGTTTCTTAATTAAATAGTCATTCAGATCGACTCTGTCCAGGAGTATTTCTTCCTCATCTGTTGGCGGACCTGCAGAGACACTGCTGAAAAGCGGTAAGCCTAACAAATTTGCGCCAGGCTTTAGACGCCCTTTGTCCATTTTTTCAACAAAACCATGGTCAACAAATTTATTGACCAGTTTGAATGCAGCATTCTTGGATTTAAAGCCAAAAAGCATGCAGATTTCATCATAAGTGGGCATAATTTTATTTTCCGCGTAATACTTGCGGATTCGCCCAATTTTTTCTTTTTCGCCTTGATGCGAATCCGCCTTTGGCGGAAAGTTTTTTTTCATTATCGTACATGGTTAAGGATAAAAAGAATTCCAATTGCCAGTGATAAAGCGAATAATGCTAAAAATGAATTTGCTAACATATACTTTGATCAGATGCTAAATTTAGATGCATTGTTAAGTGTGTATCTTTTATATCTCAAGTAAGCCCGAGACAAAGTTTTTGCTAAAAACCTGAATTTTTTTATTGTGACTGATGATTGTTTGCAGAAAAATGATAGAAAGCGAAAAAATAAATCGAATTTTATTATTGCGACTGATATGGTCGTAACGAACAGAAAAGCTAAGAGCAGATTTGTAAACATTGTATTTAAGGTTAGTAGTTTATTAGTGATTAACATGGGGTATCACATGTCAGTTACCCTGTTAATCATTGAATTATTTGGTTGTAACAGCGCTGTTACGATTAGATTATAGTAAACATATGTTCACCAAATCAAGGTAAAATGAACAAAAGTTCACCAATATCTAAAAAATGGCTTAAATAAGCCAAAAGTTGATATAGACAAAAGAAGTTACTTATTTTAATTTAACTTTTTTAATCGCTTATTTAATCTTCTTAAGATATTAAGTAATAACGTAGCCCCTACAGAATCTCCGGGGTAATCAATAGGGTAACGCTCTCCGCTTGTAAAAATTTGCAAGCAAATTTTTCACATCGGAGCCCTTCGCTCCTGGTCGCCTCGGCAAGCTCAGCCCCCATTCGCTTCGGGGCGCGTTACTCGCTATTTGCAGGGTCAGTAGAAAAGGGGATGATTAGTTATAAGATATTATTATATATAACTTAATATCTTTAGCTTAATTTGGTCTCAATCTTAAAATTCTTAATTAATAATTCTTAATTAAAGTATTTACTCGCATACCTCAAAAACCCTGCTCAGTTTATTTGTATACCAGAATTAAATATTAAATAATTTCACAATAATTAATACTACTCCCGCACCCAATAAACATCCTGCCATTTTACCTACTGCTGAGCCCAACATAGTGCGTTGGTCAAAAATAAACTTTTCTTTCATTTTTTCAGCTACATATCCTTCAAATAAACCAGCAATTCCATCTGTTATAGCGTTGCCAACAACACCGCCTATAACTGCACCAATTACTCCAGCAATTTCTCCTCCAGAAATTGCAAAGATTGCTAAGATCCCATTATCAATCAAACCAAAAACAATATCTGGCCAAATAGTATTGATTGATATTTTAAAAGGGATTAAAGAAAAAAGACAAAGGACACCTAAGCCCAATACAACCAAACCGATAAATTTGGAATCGTAAATAAAATAAAGACTTACTACAAATATAACTGCGCAAAGAACAATTATATTGATAACCGCCAGGAAAAAATTATTTTTCATATCCAAATTATAGCATAAAAAAATTCATATTCCATTTTGGGCGGGAAAAAATAATCCTGATTTTAGGACAATTATTTCGGATTCAGAATGTAATGTTTATTATTCTGAATTGTTTAAAAACACTGCTCGGGAGGTAGGGGTCGAACCTACGAATGGCGGCTCCAGAGGCCGCTGCCTTACCACTTGGCTACTCCCGAGCAGTGTTTTTAATTGTTATTTAGCTGATTCATTTTTAATAATTTCCTCCACTTTTGCAACAGTTTTTTCAAGTTCGCCGAATTTATTTTCAACCAGATAGTCGCAGTCGCGCGCCCTTGCGAATTCGCGGTGCATGCTTTCTAGTCGTTTTTTTAACTCATCTTTGGATATCGTAGCTCTGTGAACAATGCGGTCGATCAACTCATGTTTATCGGGTACTGTTATAAATATAGTTACTAGATTTTTTTTAGGGATTTTCTTCCGGATACTGTCAAAACCCTGTATATCCACTTCGCGGACAATTGTCTCTCCGTTTTCAAGGCTTTTCATAAGTGTTTCTTTGATAAGCCCATAATAATTATCCTGATGGACTACAGCCCACTCTAAAAATTCATCTTTCTTAAGGCCCTCTTCAAATCTTTCTTTTGTATAAAAGTGATAAATGTCACCGTCTTTTTCGCCTTCGCGCATAGGCCGCGTTGTGGCAGAAAGCGGATAGGTGTATTCAGGATGCCTTTTTTTAAATTCCATTAAAACTGAACTTTTTCCGGAACCTGATGGACCTACAATTATAAATAATTTTCCTTTCATATTCTGCTTAAAAAAACGATATAACGAAATTTGAACTACTCGCTCATTTTAGCGCAAAACTAATATTTGATTAAACCCAAAATCATTGACCATAGACTTTTTATATGATATAATAAATAGATTTATAGATCTTTAAAAATATCGTGAAAGTAGGTTAAAACTTGTGATTTGGTAAATGTAAAAATGTTAAATGAAAATCAGAAATGCGAAATCTGAAATGCTAAATCGTAAGTTTCTCCCTACTTTCTACCCTCCATCTGTCCGCCTAGAGCGGGTGTGGTGGAAAGCAGCCTCCTCCGATGTAACTTCGGAGTGACGGCCAAAAACAAAAACAAAATCGTAAAGACGCGATTTATCGCGTCTCGAAATCACGTCGCTCACGAGCGACCGTGAAAAACAAAAACAAAAAATGTCGGTATTTGTCCGGCATAACCGCGATTCAGTAGCGGTCAAAAAACTGAATTCAGAAAGTCAGGGAGGCAAACCCCCGCTAAGCGGGGGACAACCGGCCCGATCCTCAAAGGTGGTGAAACTTCTGCCACGGCAGAGAATCACCCATAGGATTGCGTGTCGTTAGGGCGTCATCGCCACCTCTGATCATCCACATAAGTTATATATGGATGTCACGTGTAAAATAATGGCGCCCTTTACCCAAAAATGAACTTATGCTTTCGAATGGGTTTCTTTACAGAACCCCTTTCTTCAGCATTCGCTTGCTTTTGGGTAATAGGGTTTGCCTTGCATTCCTAAAAATGTTTCACATTTTTGCGTAATGCATATTCCATTCCGTTTCCGCGCTTTGCGCGGATCACTTCATTTCATAACGGCAAACTCGCTACTTAATCCCGCCCCGAAAAATACCCCCGTCCCGCTTTGCGGGACTTGCCACATCCCACCTCGCATTTTCTGGGGGCCCCGAAAAGGGCGCAAGGTTTTAACGTATAACTTACAACTTAAATCGTAAATCGGGCAGTTTTGTGGTAAAATCCTCCTGAAATACCGAAAAATATGAACGTCCGAGACATTGTAAGAAAGGCATGGCAGGTTACTCAGGTGCATCTTAAAAAGCTTATTTGGTACGGTTCGGTGCCTGCGTTTTTCAGCACCGTAGTAAGCAGTGTTTATCTTTCATATCAATATTTCGCTTTTAAAAGTTCTGCACTTTTTGGTGGAGAAGCACATTCGAGCTTACTAAAAGAAATTAATACTGTGTGGCAACTCGTAGCTTCCCATCCCAAAGCGACTATATTCGTCATTGTTTTGGCAGCGATTGTTTTTGTTGGTTACACCTTGACACCACCGACATTCAGGGGGACATTGATCTACGCTTTGATGAAGATTAAGAATTATGAACCGATAACTGGATCTTTTGAGATCGGTTTACGCAGATTTTTTCCAATGTTTGAATTTGGTGTAATCGTCGGATCTTTCAGTATAATCACTATTTTCACTGAATCTTCATTTATTTTAAGGTGGTGGGGAGTAAATGTATTTTTCATAGCGCTTCCTGTTTTATTATTTGTCGCGGCAGTCGGACTTATTGCCAATTTTCTTTTTACATACAGTGAATATTTTATTGTACTGGAAGATATGAAAATCATTAAAGCTTTAAAGGAAAGCGTGATCCTCGTTATCTCCAATCTCCGGAAAACTTTCTTAATATTTCTTTTGATGCTTCTTATCGGCGTTCGTGTGATCTTGAATGTGGTGCTTATACTCTTTGTCCCGATGGGTGTTGTGTTTTTAGGAGCGTATTTTGCAGCGATATTTTCACATACTATTGGCCTTATGATTATTGGTTTAATAGCTTTGTCGATTTTATTAGTGGCATCATACTTGATGGGGCTGTTTAACGTTTTTTCAACTGCCGTTTGGGTATTCACGTACGCTGAACTAACCCGAAAAGGGAAACCTGTTGTACATCATGAAGGAGTAATGAAAAAACCGATGAATGAAAAAATCAAAAAAGTGAAGGATTTGCTCGAAGACGAAAAAATCGATGCAAATGACATCAAAAAAGCTGTAGACGATTTGGAAAAGGAAGCTAAGAATATCATCGCTCTCAGCGAAAAAGAAAGTACGCAAAGGGATGCAGGAGAAGCGCATGACGCTAAGAAATGAATAAACTGATAACATTCGCAATTCAGATTCAGCATTCTTATTTGGTATGTAACATTTTGAATTTGGTTTTTAACTGAATGCTTTTTACGAGTAACACAGTCCACGCAGCAAGCACAAATGGAGCGGTGAGGGCGATTATTCCAGCTTTATAAAAACCAAAATATAACAAAACAGATAAAATAATCGCGAATGTGGTTAATAAAAACGCGTCAAATTTTTTGTTTCCCAAAGCTATACCGCAAAGTACAGCGTTATAACCAAAAAGGCCGATATTGACCATATTAGCAGGTATAGGAAGAAGTAACGCAATTAAACCACCGAATAATGACCCATAAAGGGCAAAAATTGCGGCATTGCGGGAATTAACGAGGATGGCTATAAAAAATATCAAACCGGTGACGATATTCTCCTGAGACATAACCTGTCCAAAGCCCATGCTGACTGCCGACAACAGATTGAGAGAGTCGCTTTGAGGCAAGGGCAATGCCATCGCGGAAGCAGGATATAGGAATTTAAGTCCAAAAATAACTACCCAAGTGGAAATCACAAACGGAGCGGTAAGAGCCGATATCCGTTTTTTAATAATATGCATAACAATAGCAGAGAGGAAGGCGCCGGCTATGATAGCGGAGGTTGTGAGGATATTGATCCCAAAATAAAACCAAACCGCAATGCCGACTAATGTTCCATTAAAACCGTACAAACCATTTTTAATATCATCTCTGGAATATCGGAGTAGTGCAGCAGAAATAGTGCCAATAATATTACCTAAAATTGCACCCAAGCCCATGGGCCAGGAGTTGTAAAAAATTCCGATTAAAAACATCAGCCCCGTTAGCGCGTTATTCTGGAGCATAACTTGCCCAAATCCGCACAAAATTGTTTTAATATGAGTGTCCAATGCTAAATGTAAAATGGGATTCAGAAATGCGAAATACGAAATGCTAAATATTTTTAACCATATACGTTCCCTCCAGCTCATACCCCAATTTCCGATAATACTCCCTCGTCCCGATAGCGGCGATGACTGCGATTTTTTTGTAGCCAGCTTTTTTAGCGGTTTCTTCAGCTTTTTCCATCAATTGCCGACCAAAACCTTTGTGCTGGCTGTTCGATTTTACGCTTTTTTCCTCGTTTAGAGATTCCTGTCTGCCGTACACATGCAGTTCACGGACAATCGCCGCGCCTTTCAGCTCCTCGAAAATCGGTTTTGTCTTTTTGTCAGGCAGGCGAAGCCTGCATAACCCGATTAACTTATCCAGTTTTGGTTCTTCCAGACTAATAAAATGCTCAATTCCTTTATTTGCCCTATACGTTCTGGTAATCAGTTTTAAATCCGAAATCCGAAATCCGAAATCCGAAATTTCGCGACAGCGGACGCATCTGCATTCAACACCCATTCTCTGCATTATCTGGCGCAGGTTGGATTTTTTAGAGCCCGCAATTATACTCTCCGCGGGGAAATCCCGTATCACGCGGATAATTCGGCAGTATTCGGGTACTTGTTTTTTTATATCCGTGATGAGTTTAATCAATTCATCATCCGAATACGCTTTGTAGATGGAATCATCTTTTTTGACCATTTCCGCGAGCTTTGAAAACGGGGTCACCATTGTCGGATATATTTTTAAATAATCCGGTCTCAGCCCTTCATTTTCAAATAGTTCCTTTCCTGATTTCATATCGGATTCCATGGTCGCAGTCGGCATATTCGGCATCAAATGGTGGCAAATTTTAAGTCCGACATCGCGGCACATTTTCGTTGCCTTAATCGCTTCTTTTATCCCGTGCCCCCGTTTGCAAAATTTATTTACCGCGTCATCCGTCGTCTGTATTCCGAGCTCGATTCCCGTTACACCGTAACTCCTCAATTTTTTTAATTCATCTACCGTAACCCAGTCCGGCCGCGTTTCAACCCATAGCCCGACACAGCGTGAATTCGCGGTCTCATTTTGTGTAATGAGGTCGCTAAGGGTTGTAGGGTTGTAGGGCAAGGTTTGTAATTTGGGATTTGTAATTTGTATTTTTTTTGTAATTTGGGATTTGTAATTTGTATTTTTTTTAGAATTTAGAGTTTTGAATTTAGAGCTTAAGGAATCAGCCCCCTCATTCAGAGCTAAATAAATTCCCTTCAAAAATTCCACTCGATAATCCTCAGGTATGGCTCCCCACGTCCCTCCCGCTATCCTGATATCAATTTTCGTTACATCGTGCCCTTGCGCAGTAAGCCCGTTGAGACGTGTTTTAACCTGCCTATAAGCATCAAATTCGTTCATCACCGCTCTCATCATGGCAGGCTCATTGCTTAAATAGCTTTTCGGCATGTCCTTTTCCGTTGGGCAGTATATGCATTGCCCTGGGCACCCGAAATCTTTTGTAAGCACGGTGATATTAGCTATCCCCGATAGTGTGCGGACTTTTCGTTTCTGTATAATTTTTAAAAGTTTAGGAGAATTTTTGATTTTCCCATCATCCAATAACTCCCTGTACGCCTGAATAAGCTCAAGGTTTTTCGGAAGAATTCCGCCATTCTCTTTAGTAATACCGTTTCTGATAAGTTTTAGTTTTTTTTCATCTAAAGAACGCTCTTTACAGAGCTTTAAAACAATTTTCCTGGCAAGCGGCATCATCTGTTGTCGGAGAGAATAAATTGCCATTAAAGGGGATTATGGTAGTGATATTGTAAATATTTTTTATCAGTATGGCAAGGAGGAAGACGGCCTCTCCTTGCTTGATGCGGTTAGTACGAATTGTTCCTTCTATAATTTAAATCGATGTATAATACTTCCGATGAAAAAACTCCCCATCGTCATTACAGGCTCCCTCGCCTACGACCACATAATGACTTTTCCGGATAAATTCGCGAACCACATTCTGCCGGACAAGGTGCACATGCTGAACATCTCTTTCGCCGTGGACAGCCTGGATACCGACTTCGGCGGAACAGCAGGTAATATCGCCTACAACCTCGCGCTCATGGGCGAAAAACCCGCGATTTACGCCACCGCTGGCAATGATTTTTTGGATTACAAAACAAAACTCCAGAGCCTCGGGCTTCCGCTTGATGACATAAAAATTTTGGATGACGAAAAAACCGCTCAGGCATTCATAACAACCGACTTAGCTGACAATCAGATATCTGCATTCCATGGTGGCGCCATGTACCGCGCACATGAGCATCCGCTCGTTTTATCCGAGCACGCGCTTGTGATAATCGCGCCGAACGGAACACAGGCTATGGCGGAGCACGCGAAATACTGCCAAAAACATGACGTACAGTTTATCTTTGATCCTGGCCAGGCGTTCGCCGCGCTTACCGGCGACCAGCTCGTCAAATCCTTGCACCACAGCCTCGCACTTACGTTAAACGATTACGAATGGCAGTTATGGAAAGAAAAGACCTCATTAACTGAATCCGCTACCTTAAATGTTACAGGCGCGATTGTTGTAACAATGGGAGACAAAGGATGCAGGATTGTAACAAAAAATGAAACATTCGAATTACCCGCTGTTACAGGCCTCCAGGTAGTCGATCCAACCGGTTCCGGCGATGCTTTCCGCGCAGGTCTGTTATTCGGCCTCTCACGAGGCTGGGATTTACGAAAATCCGCAAAAACCGCAACCGTTTTGGCGTCATTTTGCGTCGAAACCCAGGGTACGCAAAATCATACTTTCGACCGACAGATGTTTAAAACGCGGTATGAGACGACGTGGAAAGAGGAATGGGAGAAATAGTCAGGTAGTTGAGCATCAAAAAAGCCGTCCGCGATACGAATACCGGGACGGCTTTCAGGATTTTATTGTTAATCTAATGACTAACCGACTGTAACATTTGTCGCTTTCGGTCCTTTTGGGGAACTAGCCATTTCAAATGTGACTGCATCACCTTCATTCAGGCTGTTCATATCAGTGCCTGAAAGATCGTTAGCATGGAAGAAAATATCCTTGCCTCCGTTTTCCGGAGAAATAAAACCAAAGCCCCTATCATTGAGCTTTTTAATTGTACCTTTCATAAATAAAAGGTTAAAAAATAAATTCCGTTCAGTGTCGTATTGAAAGGAATTTTTTTAAAACCCTTTAAAACTCTACTTAATTGGAATTTAATAATACAGTAAATTTCAAAATAGTCAATAGCAAGATATTATCGATAATATTAAACCAAATAATGTATGTAGCGTGCGAGGCGTTACTTCGTTAAAATGCCAGCGAAGCCATGCAGGTTATGTTAGGCATTGATTTTCACAATATTATTCCAATTGTTCGATGCGACCTTGTTCAATTTGCTCATCTGCATCTCTTATTCCTTGAAGATATAATTCCATGACTAAACGTCTAATTTCTTTTGTGCACTCGATTTTTTCCCCAGTAATAGCATCGAATACATCATATATCTCAAAATCGTCATCAATATCTTCTACTTGAAAGTTTTTTATCTCTGCACCAAATGCAAACCTAAGAGGTACATGACCATATTCATAATCAGCTGATAACTCTCGTCCTCTTAGGTTGAAGTTTGCCCTGCTCATAATTTAAATGATTTAAAAATAAAATTTGGATTATTTTTTTACTTTCACCAGAAGAGCGCGAAATTCAGCAATCAGCGCTTCTGCTTCAGCGCCTTCTAATTCCACAGTTTCATCAATATCAGGAATTGTCTCTGGTGGGATGGCTTTAATGTTTCTTCCGCCAATCGAATTTAATCTTTCAGCAAAAGCGCCTAGTTCAGGCGATAGTTTATAGAAATAATTGCCAATACTGAGATAAGGAATGCCAGCCTCATCGGCTACTCGATTTTTTAATTCTCGTACATTCATATTTTTTGATAAATTTGATATAAAAAAATTAGAACGTTTATATTAATCGATATGGCGCGTAAAACGGTGTGTTAGGTGATGTATCATTATTTCTGTTGGTTAGTTATGCATTAATAGATGAGTAATCCCTTTTTCCTTATCATATTCTTTAAAACCCAAATTTTCATAGAATTTGGAAATATTTAGTTCACCAATATTTACACTGACTGTTTTAAAGTGGTTAATTGAGTAGTTTATCAATTCTGCCACAAGTTTTTTACCAATTTTCTTATTACGAAATTGAGGCAACACATATAATCTTCTTATTCGTGCCCTTTTTGTGTTAATGGGATCGATATTTAAGCCACAAATTCCGACTATTTTGTCGTCGATTTCACATACAATAAGTGCCTCTCCTTTTTGATTGAATTTATTCTTACCACTTTTGTAATCATTAATCAGTCTGCTAATTATATTAAATCCCTCTTTTATACTTTCTTCGCGTAGTTTACTAATATCTTCAGATAATAGGTTATTTACGTAGCGAATTCTTGATTTAACCATAACTTACATCATAAAAATAATAATATTTCACCTAATGTCCGTGGCTAACAGATGTTTGCTGACGAACAAGGCAGCGTAAAATATTCTAACGCTGTCCTAAGCAATGAAGCAAATTTGGAAGAGACAATTGGAAGGATGCGAGCCGGTTAGGCGCTATTGTGCAATCTACGTCAATCGTCCTCATCATCCCCAGACATTAAATTACCGGCGAGGTCCATTCCTACGATTTCTATGGGTGCAAATTTTAAAACCGGATAAGCTTTATCGAAAGCATTTTGAGCGCTTTGACCTTCGAACGTTACTATTTTTAAATCTGAATCAGCAGGCAAGGTCTCGATCTCATCTGATGCCTGAATGATGCTTTGCGCTACATCTTCATCCAGCTGTGCTCCGACTTGTTTAAGCGCATCTCTTACCTGATTTCGTGAATTTAATACCCAGGCGATTACTGCCTGTCTTGGTTTTTTGCCAAGGACAATGAATAAAGGTTCGGGTTCACCTTGCTTATCGGGTAACAGAATACCTAAAGCCAGTGGAGTAAGTTTATCTGTCATATGCTATAGCTTAAATATAGGGAAGCATTATTCTATGAAAGCATTCACAATGTCAAATGAAACATTTGACATAACGTGATAATAATAAAATAAAATTATACGATTTTGAATCTAGGAAGGCTTTAGTTTTATTTTTACGCCCTCCTATTTATACGTATTACTGTTAGGTAATAATCAATACCTTCAAATATTTCCTGTTTTTTTGGATCATCATCTTTCATTCCCAAAACCTGGATTATGCGGGCTCTGAATTTAGGATTTTGGATTTCCGGTAAAGCGGCTCTTATTGATTCGTCAGTGGCTTTCAGATCGGCAGGAGAATCTTGCCGAATATTCGGCATATCTGGATTGGCGCAGTTAGATGTTGCAATGGCATCAGCGACGCAAAGTACAAAATCTGAATTTTCGTCACCAGTAGAAAATCTTTCCATATAAGTTTGTGTTAAAGTGTAAAGGAAAATATTATGCTAAAAAATTTTGGAAATGTCAATTTTGTATAAACCATTCAAAGTCTGCTCGGGATTTATCCTCTTCAATGGGTATTTCTTTCAACATAATGTTTGATAGTTAAGTTATAAATTTTTTTTATACAGATAATAAAATGTATGTGGCCAATGGTTCAGGTTTATTAGGCATAATTTATAAAATAAATATTGGAAAGTATAGTAGTAACAAAGTACCTTTCATGTGAAATTAAAGTATTATCGGATTGCATCATGGTTTAAATGGAATAATCAGTCTGAATTTTCCAGTCTTGGGGTCATTGGGAATGTCCGGGACGGGTTTTATTTCATAGCGTACAATGCCCTCAAGTCCTTTACCTCGCAAAATTTCATCCATACGTTTCAGGATGAGAGGAGCCGTTTCACGCTCGTCGCCGGAAATCACCGCGTTCATGACAAAGGAGGCAGGACCCGTCTGGACGATCTGAAGTTTCTGAAGGCCGGGCACAAAAAATTCGACAATCATGGAAGGATGGATGAATTCTTTGCTTCCGTTCGGCTTTTCAAACCATAAAAAATCCTCCTGACGCCCCGCCACGCTTTGGATCCGGGGGAATTGCCACCCACAGGTGCAAGGATCGGTGCTTTCAATCACTTCATCGTTCATATCATAGCGAAGGAGCGGCTGGGTGTAGTTGTAAAGGTTCGTGAGGACTAGTTTCCCCGGCTGGCCGGCAGGAACTGATTTGTAATCCGCGTTGGTCACTTCAAACGCATGCCAATCCGTGAAAAGATGCAGGCCGTCATGCACGTCGCATTCAGCCGCCATGCCAACAGATTCGGATGCGGCATAAAAATTCACTGGATCAACGCCAAAAGCCTCACGGACCGATTTTCGGATTTGAGGGAATAAGGGATCCGCGCTGCATAAAATCCGTTCGGGCCGGATTGTTATAGATCCTTTTTTCTGCAAAGAAGCCAGTATTTGCATGCCCGAAGCGTATCCGGAAAGGACATCAGGCTGGAAATCTTGGAGCTTTTGTACCCATTCTTCAAGGGGCCGGTTGATGGAAAGCTCCAGAATGTCAAAAAGCCACCGTGGCGCGTCTGTGGCCAGGCTAACTCCGGCGTAGTGCCCGTCCGTGGCGCCAATGAATGCGAGGCGAGTTTTTTTGAAAGGGCGGATTTTTGATTTGGATACGCGCGTGAGCACAATCGCCTTGAGCCAGTCCCAGTCATCCGGGCCATACACAAAAATCCCGACCCTCCCTGTGGAGCCGGAGGTGTGGATCACCTGGTAGAGGCCTTTGTATTTCTTCCTCTGGTTTTCCGGATTGCTGATAAAAGCCTCAATCTCCTCCCGTTTTAATGCGGGATCGCACACCACATCGTCATAATGCTCCATCATGATTTTTTTGTTGATGACCGGCAAATCGGAAAGGGAGACGCGGTCCGCTTTTTCCATTGTGATGCCATGGTCTCCGTAATAATCCCGGTAAAACCGGGAGTTCTTTAAAACGTGACGCAGAAGTTTTTTAAAGCGCGCCTCCTGAAGCGCCTGTATTTCATCGGGTGAAAGCAGGGCGGCCTTTCGGACATGCCAGATTTTAGCCAGCAAATGGATAAGAGACATGGATTTTAATATATGATTTTATAAATGCGAAATAAAATCATTTCCTTTTCATTCTTAGCACCATCCCCAGCACAAACGAGGCTATTGCCAAAATCACGATTGCCCAGAATTTTCCGAACGTGCCCAAAAAAAGCGCGCTAATGCCGAAGACCGCGGAAAGGAAATAAATCACAATTAGCACCTGCCGTTCCGAAAATCCGGATTGCAATAAGCGGTGGTGAAGGTGGACTGCTTTGCGGTACTTGTCCCATTCCCCGCCTTTCCATGGCGCTTTTTTATTGTAAATACGGTGGACGATAACAAAAAGCGCGTCCAGAATCGCGAAACCGAGTATCAGAAACGCTGTGGCTATTTTTCCTCCGGAAAATATCGCCATTACAGCAAGCAGCAAACCGAAAAACATTGAGCCGGAATCGCCCAGTAATATTTTGGGAGGGTAAAAATCAAACATCCAGAATGCCAAAGCCATCATGCCCACGATTATCGCCATTATGGCGATCTCAGGCTGATTCACGAGGTCGGAAATACTTAGGAAAAAAAGCGTCATGCTTGCAAGCACCGTTATTCCGCTCACAAGGCCAGGGATCCCGTCCAGCCAATTCATCGTGTTTACGATTAAAACTATCCATATGACTGTAAAGATCGCTGAAAAAAGCATGATAGTAGACGTCATCGTCCCCCAGTCGACTGTGAGTTTAATCTGATCTAAGGCAATGTATCCGCCAAAAGGATTGGTTATCGATACGATCCCGATTCCAACTGCGACCATGATTATGGCGACCATTATTTGCGTGAAAAGACGGAGCCATGGCGGAAGTTCGACCCTGTCATCTATAAAGCTGACTGTAACAAGAAGCGCGCCTCCTATTAAAAGCCCTATTAATTTCAGGTTCGGCTGGAAGAAAATCAGCGCGAGCGCAGTGAAAACAATAAAAAGCAATATCCCGCCAGGATAGGGTATTGGATTTCTTTTAAGCGCGTACTTATGCGGTCGGTCCATTAGTCCGATTTTCGGGAAAACTTTCAGGGCTATAAGTACTGAAAGCAGAGTGAGGATGAAAGCCGATATTCCAGGAAGTAGGTACTGCATTTTTTAGGACTAAGGACTATGCCCGCCCGGATGACACGGTCGGACGGGGACTAAGGAATAAGTAAGGACTAAGGATTAAGAAGTAAGTTTAGAAAATCAGCTTAGTCCTTAGTTCTAGAGCTAAAAGTTGATATCAGATGTCGAAGTCGCTGGAGAAGGTGAAAACGTAGAAGGGGAGGATTGCTGGTGATAAAGGCTGATAACCAGATAAATAGTATAGATGATCACTGCCAAAGCGATTATACCGAAAGTCATAATGATAGCCTTAAACCTGGGGCTCAAATAGCTGAATTTAAGGGTATGCCGAAAAATCATAGCGCTGGCCAATAGGAAAAAGACTAATAATACTATGTAAACAATGATTACAACACTGACCATAGAAAATTGTTTAACGGGGATTACTTTACCAGAAAAACTCGATATTGGGAACATTAATCTCTAAGTTCCAAGTTCCAAACTCTAAAATATCCAGTATTACTGACAAACAAATTGGAACTTAGAGTTTAGAACTTAGAGTTTAAGTAATTGACCTCACCAGGTTAAAGCAGTACAATGGCGTCAGAGAAAACGTCTGATTTTAAGGGCATGTTTCCGGAAACGGATGAAAAGGGAGCGGAAGGCCTTGACTGTGAGCCTCCGCCATAACGTCCTGAAATACCGCCTTAAAAAAGTTTTCCGACACCATATAAAGCGGTCCGATGTTACAATCGGACAAGCGGGGTGGAACCCTCCGAATCACATCGGAGCCCCGATAGAAATTTTTCTGTCGGATTTTTTATTATTATAATTATCAAATTATTTAAACCTGTAGGCGTGATTCACAAATCGCGCCCGCGCGGAAACGTTTCCGCGCCTACAGGTAAATGTAATTAAAAAATTATGTCTACCATTCACCAAAAACGCCATTCGCTTTCCCACATCCTCGCCCAGGCTGTCCTCGATATGTTCCCAGAGGCAAAACTGGGCATCGGTCCGGATATCGATAACGGATTTTATTACGATTTTGAACTTCCGCGCACTTTGATTCCGGAGGATCTGCCGATACTTGAAAAAAAGATGAAGCACATAATAAAGCAGAACCAAAAGTTCGAAAGGTATGATGAACCGATTGATAAAGCTATGGATTTTTTGAAGGCTGCAAAACAGCATTTCAAAGTCGAACTCGCGGCTGACTTAAAACAAGAGGGTGAAAAAGAAATCAGTTTTTACAAAAACGGACCGTTTGTGGATATGTGCAAAGGTCCTCATGTTGAATCAACGATAAAAATCGATCCGAATACTTTTAAACTGGATAGGATCGCAGGCGCGTATTGGCGCGGAGATGAAAAGCGCCCGATGTTACAGCGCATATATGGTTTAGCTTTTGATACAAAAGAAGAACTGGATAAATACATCGAACTCCGCAAAGAAGCCGAAAGGCGCGACCACCGCAAACTCGGGAAAGAACTCGATCTTTTCAGTTTTAACGAAAATGTCGGACCAGGCCTTCCACTCTGGCATCCGAAAGGAACCGTAATCGTTGAAGAACTGGAAAAACTCGCCAAGGAAATGGAATTTAAGGGCGGATATGTCCGCGTGCGCACACCGCATTTAACGAAAGGCAAACTTTATGAACTTTCAGGCCATCTCGTTCATTATAAAGACAGTATGTATCCGCCGATGAAGTTGAGCGATGAGGAAGGGGAGTATTACGTTAAGCCGATGAACTGCCCGCATCATCATATGATTTTTGCCGCGAATCCGAAAAGTTATCGCGACCTGCCGCTCCGTATGGCGGAATATGGCACTTGTTACAGATATGAAGGGTCAGGCGCGCTGTTTGGCCTTATGCGTGTCCGCAGTATGCAGATGAACGACGCGCATATTTACTGCACCGAGGGCCAGTTTGAAGATGAATTTATCGCTGTAACAAAACTATACTTAAAATACTTCAAACTTTTTGGAATTGAAAAATACGTAATGCGCCTTTCTTTGCATCATCCGAAAGGACTCGGCAAGAAATACGTCAACGAACCGAAATTGTGGATTAAGACTGAAAAAATGGTAAGGGAAGCGATTAAAAAAGCGAAAGTAAATTTTGTTGAAGTAGAAGATGAAGCTGCTTTTTACGGGCCAAAGATCGATATCGAAGTCTATTCCGCTATCGGCCGTGAATTCACTTTAGCCACAAATCAGGTCGACTTCGCTGTGCCGAAAAGGATGGGGATTAAATACATCGACGAGAAAGGACAAGAGGAATATCCGCTGGTGATCCACCGCGCACCTTTGGGCACGCATGAACGTTTTATCGGTTTCCTTATCGAGCATTTCGGAGGGTCGTTCCCGCTCTGGCTCGCGCCAGTGCAGGTTGCGGTTTTGCCTGTAGCAGAAGCTCATAAAAAATACGCTGAGGAAGTCAGAAATAAATTATTTGAAGAAGGCGTTCGCGTCGAAATCCTGTCTGCTGAAGAGACATTGGGCAAACGCATCCGCCATGCTGAAAAAATGAAGATCCCGTATATGCTCGTGATCGGCGACAAGGAAAAAGAGTCCGGCAGTGTGTCCGTACGCGACTATAAGACCAAAGAGCAGAAAGAGCATAAATTAAACGGGTTTATAAAATCGATTGTTGAAGAGATCAAAGAAAGAAGGCTCTAACATTTCTGTTAAAGCCTTCTTCCGATATTGGTGGTTAATAATAAGTTATTTGGATTCTGTTCTGTTGTCTCCGAGATCTTTAGGCATTACATCAGCTAATGTCGCAACGCCTTTTTTTTGAGCATTTTGCTCTTGCTCGTCTATTATAATTCGAGCAGCTTTGTCCAAATATGGATAAGGATTTTCCCCTAAAACATATACACTTCCCTCTTGTAATTCTACATTGCCAAACAAAGGAGCTACCTTTTTAACAGTTATCTGCTGGATTGTGATGCCGGGAATTTTGCTGACCTCAATTTGATAGGCGAACCTGACAACTTCTCTGCCTTTTTCGTCAGGCAAAGTCTGCCAAAAACTGTTTTCAGATTTTAAAACTTCATCATAAGCCTTTCTTCGTGCTTCGCGTTCCCCAAAGGCCTTTTGTTCTCTCTCGTTGATTGCCCTCATTTTTTCATTAGCAATCTTAACAAGCTCCGCAGCTTTTTCGATTTCCGGATTTGCTCTGTAATATGGACCATCGGGTCTGACTATGTTTTTTTCTACAAAAGGTTCCAGTATTTCTCTTATACCAATCTGGTCGCCTTTTGTTTTGTTACGCTTAGCTTTTTCAATTCGCGCGATAGCTTCATCAATCGACCGGGTTATATTTTCTATAGTTAGCGTAAGAAGACCCTGGTAACGCTGGCGGAATGCATCCGCATAAGTCTCTAGTTTGTTAGCATAATCATAGGCCTCTCCAGGGCTATTAAATGTTTTGGCCCCCTTATCTTTACCGTATGGTGTAACATCTAATGTAACAGCAAGAGGGCTTGATAGTTTGCTTATGGGCTTGGCGTCTGGTTTACGGTCGGACACAGGCTTAGCAGCCGGTTTCGGACTTATATCTGCTTTTCTGTCATTATTGGGCTTAGCTTTCTGACCATTTCCATTTGCTGGATTTGATTCTTTAATTTCTCTGAGCCTATTCAAAATAGCTAGAAAAGTTTTAATTACGGAATTACCCCACTCTTCTTTGCCCTGTACTTTTGCATACCTACCTTTTTCATTTTTGGTAAGCAAACCTTTAGCAACAAATCCATCCATCAGTTTATACGCATGATCACGGCTGGCCTGAAATTTTTCAGAGGTAATAGTTCCCTCTATTTCATTTATAGCCTTAAGTTCATCCTGTAATAGATCAGTAGAAGTATTGTCATTGGATTCACCTAAAACAACTTCTGCTTCAGCGTGGGCAGAGTTAATAGGGATAATCGGGGCAAGATCGTTGCCGGAATCCGGGGCTAAATTTTCTGCGGTTGATTGTGAACTCATATAATATTTTGGTTAAAAATAGAATATCAATATAACATATAAATTATTTATTGTCAAGTATAAAAATTATACCTAATCAATTCATGCGTTTACCTCCCTATTGTCAGGTGCGTGGGGGTAAAGAAAGAAGGCTTTAGCCGAAGCTACACCCTCTTTCTTTCCATTTTGCCTAACCCCATTAGGGCAACTTTGATGTTTATTTATTTTTTATTTTGGTTATTTAGTTAATTAATAAATTGATATTTGTTTTTGGATAAACATTATACTATGCCTAAAACAATTTGTCAATAACTAAGTATTTATACATAAATATAAGCAAATTAGCTTATTAATAAGCCAAAATACAACTGACAATCAAATATTGTCATCATAATATTAACGAAACGACGATACGACGAAACAATCCGCCGCGGCGGATGTCGTTATGTCGTCGTGTCGTTGTATCGTTACTTTAGTAGCAAATCCATCATCGCTTTCGAAGCCGCCAGTATTTCCCGTTTTTTAAATTCAAATGATTTCGCATATTCCCGTTTGTCAGACGTCAAACCCACAGCATCTATTCCTAAATGCTTTGCTATAAAAAGCGCCCTTGGCATATGAAAGCTTTGGGTGATGATAACCATATGCTTTGCGTTTTTCGCGTTTTGGATCGAGGCGAATGTGTTAATGCCTTTTATGTCTTTAATAATGTCATTTTCCTGCACCCCCTTATCGATGGCGTATTTGGCCATTGAATCTGATTCGTTCGGCGCACCGCTCATAATGATTTTTGAAATTTTTTTATCTTTATAAAGCTCAATCGCGGTATCAACCCTATCTTGTAAAATGTCCGAAAGCCTGCTCGGATAAGCGGCCGCGCCAAGCACAAGGGCGACATTTTTTGAGGGTACATTTTCAATATTGTCATAAATATTACCACCTGTGTCTATTTGCATTATTACGCTCGATGCAAAAGGCATGCAAAAAAGAATCATCAAAAGTACACCCGCTGTCACAAAACCTTTTTTACTGAAAAATAATTTTTTCATTTACAGTTATATTTGAACATACCAATAAATCTTAATCTATAAATTGATTTTTTAAAAGAGTGAAGACGGTTATAGGCACCATAAAGAAGGGGTCCCCACAGGATGCGAGGCAAAGAAGAAGGAGGTGGGTATCCTGTGGGGCGGGACCCAAAAGCAAATAAAAGCTAAAGAAGGAGATTCGGCTAGAAGCTCATTCGTAAGCTGTAGTTTACTTTTGGGATATGGTGCCCAAGGAGAGACTCGAACTCTCACTCCCGAGGGAACACGATTTTGAGTCGTGCGCGTCTACCAGTTCCGCCACTTGGGCAAAGCTCTAAAATTTTAAAATTACTAGCGTCAATTTTCAAATTTTAGTTCTCCGCTTCGCTCACTCCTTATCACTCGTTCTCTGCGCTTTGAACCGCTTTGCTCGCAACTTTTCACTTGGGCTAAGCAAAAAATAGTGTAGATTTTATAGTCTTAAAAGTCAATTTAATACTAGTCCGCTTAACCTCTGAAGCGCCTTGGTCTTTTCGGCTGGATTCAATGATGTTTTTCGGACAGCATTGCTCAAAGTTTCTATTGTCTGGTCATATGTAAACCGATCAACAGGATAAGGCGTGGCGTCTTTTCCGCCATGCGCGAAACTGTATCGGGCTGGGTCCATATAGCTTGCCGGCGCACCGTAAATCACCTCGGCGACGAGTGAGAGGGCGCGTACTGTTTTTGGGCCTACACCGGGAGTAGCCAGCAGAGTTTCATAGTTTTTCGGTTTGTCACTGACGACCTTTAAAAGCATACGTTCAAGATATCTGCTTTGGAAAAAATTCTCCTCCAAAACCGGATGCACTCGGAATTCTGTATTTTCGAGGTTCAGCAAAGTCATCTGGTCGCCGTCAGCCTCAAAACTTACCATCTGCGAAAGCTTGGAGGAGTGTTTTCGGAGTATCTGAAAATCTTTTTGCACGGTTAGTGAATTGGAATTCATGAGTTCGACAGCAATATCACGGTTTTTCTGTCCGGATCTGGCAGTCAGATTAAGAGTCCTGTTATTGAATGACCGCGAGGCTATACCGCTATGAGGTTCAACAATCAGGTCCTTCACATTCTCAGAATGCCAGTGGTATCGGCGGGCAGTCTGTTTTTGCTGGTTCATGCCCTGCTGGACAACCGTCCATGCTCCGCTTTTGGAAAAAAAGAACGCGTGGTGGTAAAGCTGAAAACCATCCTGCACAAGCGCGCTGTCCACTTTGGCGCTCATCCTGGAATTGTATGCGAGCCTGTTTGTATGGTCGGCGGGAAGCTGTAATCTTTGGCCCCAACTTTCGATTTCATCAGGGGTTTTAAGCGATGTCTTACCTTTGCCGCCGCATATGAAAACTCCCCATTCACGCTCAGCTCCCCGGAATGCCTCTTTAAGCGCCGCGGTCAGAATTGTAGTAAGTCCGCTAGCGTTCCAGTCAAAAGCAAGTACAGTTCCCAAAGACTGAAACCAAACAGGGTCGCCCATTCTTTTTATAAATTCATCCGGCCCGAATTCCTCGATCAGTACCCGTGACATCTCACGTCCAAGTTTAGTCATTCTGTCGAATAGCCATTTGGGGCATTTTCCGCTATCCAGTGTGAATGTGGCGACTCCTCGGTGCATTTTATGCTTTAGTGCTAAATGTTCAGTGCTAAGTGCTGAATTTTTTTATTAAGCACTAGGCACTACGCACTAAGCACTATAGTAAACATTTGTTCACCAGTCAAGAAAAAAACAGGAATATAAGTTATTAAGTTGCCCCAACGGATAAACCGGGGTAAGAGGGAAAGTTATAAGGGGATGATCAGTTATAAGATATATATTATATAACTTAATATCTTAATGCCTGCGTTTAATATTTGGAATGTTAGTCTGAAGCTGTTTATAAGCGTGCGCCGTCGCGTTCATGATCAGAGGAATTGCTACAAAAAGACCGACAAGAAAAGCCATAATCCCGAGTATAAGTATACCGATTAGGATTACGTTAAACCAAAACAGTTCCCATAGATGGCCTTTGGTAATTTTATAACTTTTTTTCAGAGCCTCAATCGGCCCTGCGCCCTCGGCGATAAAATAACCGTAAAATTTATACTGCAAAGCCCAAATTATTCCGGGAACAATAAGTAGCAAAAGTCCCACAGTTACCAATAAGTGATACAGAAGAGCCGCGACGAAAAATTGAGGAAAAACTTTTTGGGTCCGAAAAAAGTGTCCAAAGTCAGCCTGCTCCCTGTCAGCAAAACGTAGTGAGACACCAATAAGACCAAGGATTATCGCTGAATCCACAACAAAATCCACAAATTTATTGTCGAAAAAATAAATTATGAAAAGGTTCAGGATCCAGACCATAAAAAGCAAAATCACGAAAAATCCGATATTCTGTTTTACAGAATCCCAGCCGAATTTAACAGCTTTTTTGATTGAAAATATTTTAGCCATTTTGCCTGATTAATTCTTTTAGCCTCAGCGCATTTTTTGGTGCATAACCAGCCTCGTCATTATCGAAATAGCAGTAAACGTCCTTACCGTCATTGTAACATTTTTTGATAAATTTAGCCCATTCCTTAAGTTGTTTTTCCGAATAGCTTCCGGCATACTTTCCGTCTGGTCCGTGCAGGCGGATATATACAAAATCAGCTGTAACAAATTTTGGGGAAGTATACCAGTTTAAGTCGAAAATGCAGAACGCGGCATTATATTTTTGTAACAATTTTGTTACATCATTGTTACACCAGGTTTCGTCTCTGAATTCAAAGGCGTATCTGTAACGTTTTGGCAAAGATTTCAGAAAGTCAGATAACCGTTCAATGTTACAATGCCAGTAGGGCGGAAGCTGAAAAAGGATTGGTCCGCATTTTTTGCCCAACATTTTTACTCTGTCAAAAAATAGTTTTATCGATTTTTTCGGTTCGCGGAGTTTTTTCATATGTGTGATGAACCTGCTGGCTTTAACCGCGAAAATAAAATTATCAGGAGCTGAATTCCGCCATGACTTAAACGTTTCCGCCATTGGCAGATGATAAAAGGAATTATTTATTTCAACCGTGCTGAAATATTTAAGATAATACTTCAAAAAATACTCCGGTTTCATGCCTTCGGGATAAAACCGCCCTTCCCAGTGCCCGTAATGCCAGCCCGAGGTGCCGATGAATATAGCGGACTTACTCATATTCCAATTTAAGTCGTTGTCAGCGAACATACTCCCGCGGGGCAGCCGCCTGCGAATTCCGATTCGACTGTTACAGGTTGGTTTTTATCGCCGAAACTCAGAACCTGTTCAGCCTTTGAACCATAACGGTACACAGTGATGCCTTTGCATTTCAATTTCCACGCAAGCAGGTATGCCTTGCGAATGTCCTCGACGCTGGCATCTTTCGGAAGATTGATGGTTTTTGATACTGCCCCATGAGTGTGTTTCTGGAAAACAGCCTGCATCTTTACATGCCACTCAGGCGAAATTTCATGCGCTGTTACAAAAAGTTTTTTGATTGTTTTAGGGATTTCCTTAAAGCCCTGCACTGATCCTGTTTTCGCGATGTTCATCAGCAACGAGTTTGAGAAAAATTCTTTTTGCTTGGCGATTTCCGCAAATATCTGATTGCTTTCAATCATCTTTTCGCCTTCCATGACATTGCGCACGAATGAGACGGCGAAAAGAGGTTCGATTCCGGATGAGCATCCAGCGATAATGGATATTGTCCCTGTCGGCGCAATCACAATCGTCGTGGCGTTGCGCATGTGCCTGAATCCTTTTTTTTGCCAAAGCGAACCTTTGAAATTCGGGAATGAACCGCGTTCTTTTCCTAATTCTTCCGACATATTCAGAGCTTCATCTTCTATAAAACGGATAAGCTTATCAGCAGTTTTCAGAGCTTTGTTTGTATTATACGGAATGCCAAGGAGTATCAGCATTTCAGCGAAACCCATCACCCCAAGACCGACCCTACGGTTTTTAAGTGTGGCGGCTTTGACTTCAGGAAGAGGAAATCTGTTTACCTCTATCATATTATCCAGAAATCTTATGCTATCCCTGACTGCTGATTTCAGTTTAGCCCAATCTATTTTGGCTTTAGTAACAAACAGCGAAAGGTTCAGGCTCCCGAGGTTACAACTTTCCCACGAGTGAAGCGGCACTTCACCACATGGATTTGTACTTTCAATAAGACCAATATGCTTCGTCGGGTTTTTTCTGTTAACTTCATCTGAGAAGATAACGCCCGGATCGCCGGTCTGCCAGGCTTCCTTTGCTATAAGGTCAAAGATTTCCCTTGCATTACGTTTACTAGTCGGCTTGCCTGACCTGGGATTAATCAGATTATATGTTTCATTCTTTTCCACAGCTCTCATGAACTTATCTGTCACGCTGACGGACAGGTTGAAATTCTTCATGGCTTCAGGATTTTCTTTTATTCGTATGAATTCAAGAATGTCCGGATGATCGACACGTAAAATTCCCATATTTGCCCCGCGCCTTACCCCGCCCTGACGCATGGTTTCAGTGAGTTGGTCGAAGATTTTCATGAAAGAAATCGGACCGGAAGCCTTGCCACCGGTTGAAGCTACCCTGTCATCTTTTGGGCGCAGATTAGAAAAGGAAAAGCCGGTCCCTCCGCCTGTCTGGTGGATTATCGCTGTTGCGTCCAAAGCGTGGTCAATGCTTTTCAGGCTGTCTTTTATTTCAACCACAAAGCACGCGGAAAGCTGATGCAGGCGCGCGCCTGCGTTCATAAGGCAAGGTGTATTCGGTAAAAATTGTCTTGTCGTCATCAGTTCATAAAACCTGTTTTCCCATTTTTTGCCTGCCCGCCTGCCCGCCTGCCCGACCTTTGGCGCGGCCGAGGTGGGCCGTGGCGGGCTATCCTTTTTTTCAGCCGACGCGATTGTTCGTGCTACACGGTGAAAAAGCTCAGACGGAGTTTCAGTCACTCTGCCGTTCTCATCACGCAAAAGATAGCGCTTTCGCAGGACCTGAATTGCGTTTACACCTAATTTTAGATCTTCTTTTGGCATTTTTTCTTATAGGTGTCCTAATTGGTGGCCAGCCCCGCCGTAACGGCGGGGCGGTGACCTAATGGGAGATTAATGGATTATTTCAACTAACATTCCACAATTAGGTTACCTATTAGGTCCCCAATTAGGTCATCAATTAGTTTTTAAGATTTCATAAGCATCTTTTCCATTTCTGTAACCAGAAGTTCATATTTTTTATGCTGGAGATCTTTGTCATATTCTTTTTCAGCTTCTACCATATCGCTGATCTCCTTATCAGAGAAATATTTCATGACGGCAATAAAAAAATCATTTTCTTCCCTGTATATGTGGCCAGGATACATATCTACGAGATACTCCATACAATCTATAATTACCGAAAGAGCTTTTTTGTCGCCTTTATTATATTGGTTATTTGCCTCAGCCAAAGCAGCAGTCAGTTTTCTTGCGAACTCATGTTCGTTTATCAGAAGGCTCATCATATCTTTATGATAGAAATTAAGTTTTTTCCCCATTAAAGCTTTAAACAATATTCCTTCTTCTTTGCCATGATGGATTTTATCAGCGTACATGCGCAAAAATTTGACTGACAATTCAATGAATGATGGATTTGGTTCATTTTTGAATCTCATCAGTTTTACCTCATCGCTCACCGCATTAACAAATCTTTCTATTATTCTATGCTCATCCATTAAACACGTATAAGGGTAGATTTTTTTTGGCATATTTTTTAAATTACATTTTAAAACCAATCAAATACTATTATAAATTACATTAGGTAAAAAAAATATTAAATTTCGGCAATAATTAAATAGATAGATTTGATTAAAATTTTTGGTATTTTACCTGTATACGCAAACAGACCCATAAAGGGTCCGTTTGTTAGTTTTGAAATTATAGCAAGAACTGCGATTATCTTTCCTGCATTGGACGGGCTTCGTTGACAGCGATTTTTCTGCCATCAATCTCTTTTCCGTTCAACATTTCAATTGCGGCTTTGGCGCCTTCTTCTGTTGCCATTTCAACAAAACCGAAGCCTTTTGAGCGTCCGGTCATGCGGTCTTTAATGATAACAGCAGAGACAACTTCTCCAGCCTGGGAGAAAGAGTCATTAAGGGTGTTTTCAGAGGTTTTGTAGTTGATTCCTCCGATAAATAATTTTTTATTCATTGTGAATAATAAAAAAAATAAAACTGCAATATCTTCTTATTACAGCCTCTTTTTTATTAAATTAGCCGACAATTAAGAACATTTGCCCGCCTACTATATCTGATTTCGCGAAAAAAGACAAATGAAAATTATATTTAAACTGTACAAACATCACAAAATTTACAAACTTTCCAAACAAAATACTAACTACACAAACTAACCAAACTTACCAAATATGTTTGTGCTTTGTGAAATTTGTGTTTTGTGATTTGCATAATTATTCCCCCTTAATAAATCCCTTATTAATAGCATCCGTCTCACTGCAAAAACGGCGTTCCCCGGTTGCATTGCCGACAGTGATTCCTGTGTAACGTTTGCTCGTTGGCAGATAATACGTTTTTACTCCTTTGCTGTCTATATTGCCTTTAATTGGACCGCTATTTGAACAATAAGCAGATCGTGCGATGTTAAGGATTATTAGCAAAATTATAAAAAGCACGGCGCCGACTAAAAACCATTTATTATTTAGCGCCAGATACATCAGTTTTTCAGGGGTTATTTTTTTACCCGCCTTATAATCAATATGATTTAATGGAGGGATTTCTTTTATTTCAATAATATCTATTCCGGTTTCAGTTTCTTTATACTGGAAAAAACGGATATCATTTTCCAAAACAAGCACCCCGTAAAGGGCTTTAGCATCCATGCAGAAAGTATGGAATTTTTCTAGGTCATTCGCGGTTAATTTCGGATATTTACTAATGGTTTTGACACCAATCAGGACAAGTATTTCGTGCAAAGTATTTTTGTCGTAAATATAAATATCATAACGGTTATCCTCGGATGTCGTTAAGGCGGATTCTTCTCCCATTCTTTCCTTTGGTATAGCAAGGATTTCTTTAATATGGGGTTTTAAAAAATCTTTAAACTCTTCCTCGTCTTTAAAACGCTTACTGCCTATGAAACCCAATAATTTTTCTTTCGTCAGATTATCTTCAATCATATTTTTATAATAAAAATTTATCTTTATTGTATCCCAAAAAAACCTGAATTCAAAATAGCATTACATAAATACAAAATTATTTCGGGAACCTTAAGACTTTAATAGATATAAGCCCTCAAGTTTGCTCTTCTAGCCTGAGCCTCAGAGCCGAAGGCAAATCTTCATAACTAAGTTCTTCCTCATAATCATAAAAATATCCTGTGTCATTTCTTGAAACATCTTTCCACAATAGAGTCACATTTGTAATTTTTTTGCCATCAGTATCAACAACAATTGAATCAAGATCATTCCATAATCGCAGCAGATTAACTGCATCAGGCTGTCCGCAAATGCTATTAAGTATTTCAGCTCTTATGCTGATGTAAGCTTTGGATATAATGTCAGCGGGGAAATAATTTAAATTCCCTGATGCATTGTTTTTGTCATTAACAAATATTTTGTTTTCAAATTCAAATACCCTGATTATCCTGCTTATCGGGTCAGAGCCTGATTTGATTTTTTCACGCTGATAACTGTTTTTCAGCTTATCTGAAAATTTTCCGCGCATCATTTCAATCAATTCGGCATGCGGTTTTACTATTTCATCATATCCTTCCGCCTCGTAAACGACCTGCGGAAATCTATCATATTTAAAAATGGGGGGCATTGGCTTTTATTAGGAGTATTTAATTATGTCATAAAAAAATATATAATCAATGAAAGGCTTTCTGCCAAAACAACACCATTTATTGACTAATTATTTTTCATATTCTCTTCACAATCATCGGTTTTCGGGAAAAATTGCACTATTTTCTTTTTTCCCACTAAAAAAATATTTATCAAGCTCAGATTAGAAAAAAGTTCATTAATATCTACTGTTGGTTTCTTTTTCAGGTGGGTTTGAAGGGCGTGTGACACATACTCCCGAAATTGATCTCTTTGTTCTGCCGGAATATCGGCAAGATTCTTTGAATCTACGGGTTTTGGAAATACATAGATATTCCGTTTTACTTCAAAGTCCCTAATATATTCTCCAGCATCAATGAATTCTATCCGTTCTCCTTTTTCGTCTCCGATTTTAGCCTGTATGGCTTCCCGTGTTGAAGTGATGTCAGCAGCTCCCGCACCAGGGATTTGCTTAAAATCACTGGCTTCATAAATCACGGTGCATTTATCAATTTCAAAATGGCTAGCCTCAAAGATAACTGAGCTTCTGTCATTTTCTAAATTACTGGAGGACATAAATTAGTTTAATTGGCTAGCAGTATAGCACTAAAGATGTTTATTTCAATAGAACTTGTTGATAGTCAAATATTGCAACTTAATCATTAATTAAAAACTAAGTTGCTCCAACCAGGCTAAAATAGTAAGCTCATCAGAGATTGATAATATCATGAAATATACATTTATTATTCAGTGCAAACTAGGGCTTGAATCAGTGCTTGCGAAGGAAATCCGCGACCTTGGATATTCTGATATTTCTGTTTTGAACGGTGAAATCGAAGTCAAAGGCGATGATACCTGTCTAGCGAGGTTAAGCATTTGGCTTAGGACTGCAGAAAGGATTTTACTAAAACTCACAGCGTTTGAAGCGTATGATTTTGACCAGCTATTTGAAGGCGCGTCAGATGTTAATTGGAGCGATTATCTCCCAAAAGACGCCAAAATCCGTATTTTTCCGAAATGCATCAATTCAAAACTTCTTTCTGGCAGAAGCGTACAGTCTATCGTTCAAAAGGCGATTGTGGAGCAGATGAAAAAGAAATACAAAATAAGCTGGATGCCTGAGACTGGAGAAGAGTACAAAATCCATGTCGACATAATCAAAGATAAAGTTGTTATTTCACTAGACTCATCAGGCGCGGGTCTGCATAAAAGGGGATATAGGGCGCATGCGGGCGAGGCGCCTTTACGTGAAACCGTCGCGGCGGCAATGGCTTTACTTTCAAACAGGAAACCCGAAACACCGTTATTCGACCCATTCTGTGGTTCTGGAACCATCCCCATTGAAGCCGCAATGATCGGAGCAAATATAGCGCCTGGGCTCAATCGGGTCTTTGATGCGGAGAAATGGCATTTTATCAGTAAAAAAGTTTGGGCTGACGCGCGAAAAGAAGCAAAGGAATCCGTCAAACCTATGAAAATGATGATATATGGCTCCGATATCGATCCATCAATGATCGTGCTCGCCAAAAAAAATGCCAAAAAAGCTGGTGTAAACGAATATACTGAATTCAGCGTAAAAGATTTTGAGTCATTTGTTATGTCTGGTGACAGGGGCATGATAATAACAAACCCGCCTTACGGCGAAAGGCTTGAAGACATTGATTACGCTGAAAAAATGATAAGGTCGATGCATAAAGTTTTACCTCTGAAAAGGGACTGGTCATATTTCATACTTTCCCCGCACCCTGATTTTGAAAAACTTTTTGGAAGAAGGGCGACTAAAAACCGAAAACTCTATAACGGCAAAATAAAATGCTATTTGAGGTCGTACTTATAATTAAACTCTAAGTTCTAATTTCTAAGTTCTAAATTAGAGTTCAGGACTTAGAGTTTAGAGTTTTAAAAAACCGCCCTGCACCCAAGCGCTAGCGAGTGGTACAGGGAGGTTTTTTTAGTTGTGTAATTACATTAAATTTTGCATGAGCATTTTTTAGCCATGTGGCCATACCCGACAAAAAGGGCGCTTAATCCGACCAACAGGTAAACTACCGCTTCCAATGTTGGCCAATTGCCAAAAAGCAGGTTTACTAGGTTAAGATTTTTTCCGCCAATAAGCATACCAAGGCCGACTAAGCCCCAGTTTATACCACCAACGACGGTTAATACCATAGCCGTAACACATATTCCTTTCATATTTTTTTTTGTTTAAATAATAAATTAAAACTATTGTATCACAATTTTATTTAAATATGAAAAAATATTGTAATTTACTTTACAATCAGACCCTCAATAAGATTCGATATATTTCCACCATCGCCAGCGTGTCTAACTCACAGTATTCCAAAAGCTGTTTTTTTGCTTTTTCCAGGTTCTTAATATTTCCTAAAATAATGTCATACAGAGCCGCTGTGGCATCACCGCCACCCTGTATTTCAAGCGCGCCGTAACTTAATTTAGGGACAAGCACAGGAAGGACTGCTTTAAGCGACATCCCGCCTTTGAACCGATAATCCGTGTAAATGTTTTTAAATATTTTCATCAAATCGTAAGTCCGTCGGTTAATGCCATGGAGGAATTCTTTATACTTGGGCACAGCCTCTGCCATGTCATTATTCATTTTTTTCTCAAAGCTGGAATTCCAGCTCATCACCGTTCCCTTATCGCCAATATCCGCCTTCAGATGTTTAAGAAGATGCGGAAATGGAAAATCTGTTTTTGTGTGAAGATAGAAGCAATGTGTCAGTTTTCCGTTTTTATCAAGTTTATGGAGTGAATACTGCATCGGCAGCTGTTGCCACGGATGCGTTCCGTCGAATTTTGGGATCGCCAACTGTGCCGTCTCATAATCCAGAAACCATATTGGAAATTCGATTTTTTCTAACTCTTTCGCGAGGAGTCTTTTGTGCACTTCAACACCTTTATCTTTCGTCAGTTTTACCTGCTTGGTCTGGTTAGCGCTTAACGGGAAATTATCCGGGACATCCTTTATCTTTAGTACACCTCTCGCCTCAAGCGCGCTAAGCTTATTTGGATTGATGCCCGAAATGTCGTAAATGCTGTAATCAGGGATTCCTTTCCAGTAATGCTCAGCCATTTTGGCAGGCATGGGATAACGGAAGTTGCGTTTTAGCACAGCGACATGCGGTTCTTTTTTGGAGGTAAGGATTTTATGCGCCTTCTCCATCATCTTGATTTCACTCTCTAAACCATCTGTAACAATATCTGTAATATTATTCGTAACAAATAGCTTATTTATCTCTAATCCTTTCTTTTTGCTGTATACATATTCGCTATTTATATGGATCAGATTTATTGTCTTAAGTTCGACCCCGAATTCTTTAAAAACATGTGCCTGAAACCTCAGGTCCGATATATGCTCAGGCTTTAAATGTGTCGAGGATTTTACTTCGTAAAGGTGCCAGCCGTCATTTTTTTTCACCAAAATATCCGCCCGCGCCACAAACTTATCCGTCATCGGCTGGGCCTGGTAGATGACTTTAACGCCCTTTTCAATCAGCTTTTTAGTCTCCTCTGTACCTTTATTGGAATACTCCTTAACTAACACCCCGCTCTCAAAAAGCTTCCGCGCGACCAATTCCACTTCCATTCCCTGCTTAGCTATAACCGATTCCTCCTCTTCCGCCAAATCCTTCCTGTTCCTGTAAAGCCACGCGCACCTCGGGCATTCAAGATATCTTACATAATCAGTTTTATTGATTAGTTTGTCTTGCATAAATTAAGTTACAAAACAATGATACACCCAATTTCGTTACGCTCAAAAAACCAGTTAAAATGCCTTACAGAAAACCGGTAGACGAAATTACTTTTTACAAACCAGTCTTGATAAATCTAAAAAATCGATTATCATAATCTTCCCCTTTAACATTAACCCCGTTGCATTATGTCTAGAAGATCAATAGATGTTTATGAAAAACCTGTAACTCCGGAAGATGTGCGGGCTGCAATTGATGAAGCGGGCCCTGACGGTTTTATAGAAATCAGATTTTTTGATAGCCGAGGCACTGTTATGCAGGAAGCCGGACCTGCCCATATCGGATTTATTGATGAAGGTGGTATTGAAATCAAAACTATGTTTAGAGAATGTGTCCTTTCTTTGGATGATATTGAATGGGTCAAGCCATACAAAGGAAATCCTGACCGTGTCGAGACTTAGCGCAAGAAGTTGCCATTACTTAACAGCATTTAGCGATTTCGCCAAGGCGCCACGATGAAAAAACTATCGGTATTTTCTCCCAATAAAACCCCCGACTAAGCTCAGGTCTGCCAGTATCGCGCTCGCGACGATTATCAGTAAGAAATCAGCAAGCGCGCTTGCAAAATTTTAAGGTAGGATACAAATATTACAGGGTGGATAGCAAAAGAAAAAAGTAATATTTATTCCATATCTTATAATTTTATTTTTTTAAATAAATTTGAACCCAAAGCGATAAGTAAACCAAATGAAGAAGAGATCACGCCAAAAAATAATGCCGTAGAGAAATACGTCAGAAACGCCCCAAAACTATCTGTGCTAAGTTCTATTCCCAAAAATCCGTAAGTCAGTTGCAGACCCAAAAGCACGCCCGGCACCGCGCACAGCAAAACCGAGAGCAGGAAATGTTTTTTCGGGAAATATTTTTTGATAAGCAAAACCAGCCAGATGACCTGTGCGATAGGGAATATGAAGAGGTTGAGGCTTAAAAAAAAGTTGTAGAGTATCAAAACCTTCGCTTGCAGGTAATCAGCTGTCAGATAAAACGAAATCAAGAAAATCAGATAAATGTAAATCGGCAAAAGTACACTGTTGAATTTTTGTAAATTTTTCATAAAAGGGGATTATTTGAGTTTTGATTATTAAACTAAGTTAGACAGCATACTTAAACACACCCACCTCTCTTTTAAGCACATCAGCCAAAGCATCCTCTTGCAACTCCAGATCGTATTTTGCCTGAAGGTTCATCCAGAATTCCGCTGAATTGCCGAAATACTTTCCGAGCCGGAGGGCAGTATCCGCGCTTATCGCCCGTGTGCCATGCACTATTTCATTAATCCGCCTCGCAGGGACATTAATGTCTTTTGCAATTCTGTACTGGCTTACGCCAAGGGGTTTCAGAAATTCTTCATTCAGTATTTCGCCGGGATGGATGGGTTTGAATTTTTTGGACATATTAATGATAATCAATTATTTCAACATTATGAGCGTCGTTATTTTTCCATTTGAAACATATACGCCACTGGTCATTTATCCGAATACTATATTGGCCCTTTCTTTTTCCGGTCAGTTTTTCCAGATGGTTGCTAGGCGGAACTCGCAGGTCATTAATACTTGTGGACGCGTCGAGTATTAGCAATTTACGCATGGCGGCTTTTTGCAGCGGCTTGCCCCATTTTCGGGAGTAGATTCTGTTAAACAACTTTTCCGTCTCTTTGCAATTAAAACTTCTAATCATCTAAATAGTAACGTATCGCGTTAATAATGTCAAGCGTTAATAATATTATTTGGATTTTTTATGATGTTTTTTAGTAAGCAAATAAATTAGAAAATATATAAGCTCAACCATCAGAATAATCAGAACAACTGGTGTAAAAAGCCAATTTATCATAAATATTGAACTTTCTGGCGCACCAGTGCCGAATACACTCAACGAACGAGGCAGAGAACCATTTACAACACCTTTAAAAATAAAATTCCAAATTCCGATTATAATCAACTGACTAATAAAGATAATGAATCTTCGTTTAATATTTTGGTGAATGGGGAAAAGGAACAAAAAAGGTAATATTATTGAGGCAAAAAATAACAATAGCGTAATTATATACATATTATAAAGATTTATTTACTTTTCAGGTTCGATGAATGATCTTTCCATTTTTTCATAGCCACTTTGACTGAAGTATACATCTTTTTGCCATTCTTTTGCACTATTAAAACCAGTTACTGTTGAACTTATATTACTCCATAATTCATCACTTTGTTTATCAAATTCTTCAACTTTTAAATCGCCAGTACCATATGTTACTTTTTTGAATTCCCTCATAAGATAGAATGTACCCTTTGTCATTTCATCTGCCCTAGGAACATTGTTATACGTTTTATCAGGATTTTTTGCTAAACCCAAATATGATAAAGCGGAATCAAGGATATGGCCGCCTTTTGTCCAACTATACCCATTCATATAATGTGAGTAGGAATCTTGATAATAATGAAGAGACTGGCCAAATGAATCAATATTTTTTTCTTTGATTGAATTTTTGACCCAACCTTCTGCTACATCCGTGTTAGCGAAATGTTTCCAGCCATTATCTTCATTCCATGGACTAGTTTCCGTATTTATATCTGTATATTGATCTTGATAAGCAATTTCTAATGCCTGGCCATCTGTAAGACCTGCTTGTTTTCCTAGATATAGAGTCGAATCAAAGTGAACATCTATTTCATACTGCCCTTCTTCATCCACATACCTCATCGGATTATTCAGCACATACGAATATCCGTTTAGCGCCTGCGGGTTGCTCAGAACATCTGCTAACGGTTTTTCGGATTCGCCTAATACCAACGGATCTATTTGCGTAAACCGCCCGATTTCCGAGTCATAATACCGCGCGCCATAGTAATACAAACCCGTCTCGTCGTCTTGTTCTTTGCCGATATAACCGTAGTTCTCGGATTGTGAGTCGGGTTGTGGCGCCAATTGTTCCCCCGATTGTTCCCCCGATTGTTCCACCAATTGTTCCCCCAATCGTTCTTCGCCGAATGGCAAATAATCCTTACGTTCCACCACATTTCCGTTTTCATCCGTCACAACGTCGATTCCGCCGAGGTGGTCGGTGAGGTAATAAAAAACTTCTTCCTTAGGCTCGGTCTCGTCAGCATTTGCGACAGGACTAAGGACTCCCGCCACGGCGGGCAGGAAAGAATAAGAACTGAGCAGAAATAAAATGGCAATCGGGGTGGCAACCTTCAGTATGCGATTAAACATAGAAGGTTGGGGTTAATGGAAGATGAATATAATGAAAAAGGGGTTAGGTGTCAAGGGTTTAAACATTTTTTATAGTTTCAATCCCTTTCTGAAGTATTAAAAAATTCACTCATCGAACTGAATAAATGCTAACTATAGTATGTAGATTTAAAGTTAGCAATTTATTAATCTTATTTCATATGAAAAATAAAATTCTTGTTCAATTTGGCAATCGCGTAAGGTCTATAAGAGCTCAACGTGGCCTCTCCCAAGAAGAACTTGCTTCTTTAGCAGGTGTTCACAGAACTTATATTGGAATGATCGAACGTGGTGAAAAAAATATTACTCTAATAAATATTTTTAAAATTAGCTCTGCACTTGGGGTCAAAATATTTGAGATATTTTCATAAACAAGAAATAATAAAATTTTTTAAAGATTATTCAAATCTAAGCTATGAAGGACGAAATACTCTTATACCGTGAGATGTGTGATGCTGAAAAAGTCCAAACCCTCCAGCGTGGTATGAATTACCGTCTCAATATCGAGTATTCAGTAATATTGATGTCCCAAAGGGCTAATGCACCTTACTCAGATCGCGTCTATGATGACGGAATTACAATTGAATACGAAGGTCATGATATTTCAAAAACAAGTCATGATTTAAACCCAAAAGCATTCGACCAAACTGCTAAAACAAAAAATGGAAATCTTACTCAAAACGGATTATTTGCGAAGGCTGTTTTAGATTATAAAAAGGGGGAGCGTGAGCCAGAAATAGTTAAAGTTTATGAAAAAATATTATCTGGCATATGGTCAGAAAAAGGATTTTTTAAACTAATCGATTACAAATTTATCAATGACGGCAAGAGAAATGTTTTCCGTTTTATCCTAGAAGAAACAGATGTTAGTTTTGAAAACAATCATATAACTAACAATTTACTAAAACCTAGATCAAAAATAATCCCAACCGAAGTTAAAAAAATAGTGTGGGAGAGGGATCAAGGCAAATGCACAATGTGTGGCGCAACTGATGAATTACATTTTGATCACGATCTTCCTTATTCTAAAGGAGGAACTAGTATTACAGCGGATAATGTAAAAATTCTTTGTGCAAGACATAATTTATCAAAGTCGGATAAGATAGAATGAATCACGCTAACCTGACTATCTCGCCTCTTTGGAAACCCCTCCATCACCATTTAATTGACTATCCTCAATTCTTTGCTACACTACAACCACATTACCACGAAAAGCCCCTCATATGGTTCCGTCCTTATGGGGTTCTTTTCTTAAATGGCCTCCTTTTCCCAAAACGGAATTTGTTGAAGAAAGATTTTTGCTTTGGCTGGGCGGAGGTTGTTGGTTTACCGGATGTCTGATTTTGCGTTGGCTGATTAAAGGTCGTCGGTTTATTAGTAACCTTTTTTTGGTACGTTTGCTTTTGGTTTGAGTGCTTATAAGGCCGGTGCTTACCGAATCTTTGCTTTTGAGTTGTCTGCTTATTGGTAATTGGCTGAACGGAAGTTTGCTTTTGAGACGTCTGATTCTTGAATGTTGGTTTACTGGAATCAGCGGTTTTTTTGGGTGGAAAGCGGAATTGATTGAGATAAGTTTTTCGTTTTGGATGTGTGGGGACTGTTGATCGAACGGAGGTCTGCTTTTGTGCCGTCTGTTTTTTGAATGTAGGTTTATTTGTGCTGTCGCTTTTTTTGCGCGGAAATTTATAAGCTAATTTCCGTTTGAGGTCATTCATGGAATCCAGGCGGGTGGCAGCGGCTTTTTTAAGGAGCGCGGAATAGCGGTAAATATTTGGGACGACGACGCGGGCTAATTTATTTTTGTTGGCCAGATAAGTTACAAGGCACGCGAAATCTCCGTCTCCGCTGACGATAACGGCTTTGTGGAAATTTTTGTAATCGACCATGGCCTGCAGGACAAGTTCTGCATCAATGTTTCCTTTCTGTTTACCGAATGGATCTGTGAGGACTTCTTTATAGATGAGGACATAGCCGGCGCTTGTGAGCGCGTCATAAAGTTCCTGATTATCCGCAACTTTGCCGATGAAGTAGTAGGCGGTGGAAACGCCGTATTTTTCCTTCAGATATACCCGGAAACGCTGAAAATCCAACTTCCAACCGAGATCCTGTATTCCGAGATTCAGATTCTGGCCGTCGATAAAGGCGTAATTGTTGTAAGGTTTCTTCATGGTGTTAAACGTAGCATTGTTTGGCTAATTTCACAATAACCAATGCAGGAGGAGGGCGGTCCCGTTTGTGTGCCCCGTTTGTAGAGATGCGATTAATCGCGTCTCTACAAACGGGGCCGGAATGACATTTTATCTTGATTCCCCTAATTACATATGATATACTTATGCTATACATTAGATATACATATGACTCCAACAACCATACGTCTTGAAAACGACATAAAGAAAAAAGCCCAGAAGCTGGCTGATTTGATCGGTTTCAGTTTCAGCGATTTGGTCAATGTGCTTCTTAAGAAAGCTGTCCGCGACGGCGGGGTGGATTTAAGGCTGACCGAAAACGGCTTTACTCCTGAATTTGAGGATAGTATATTAAAAACCCATAAAGAAGGTAATTACGAAGAATTTGAGTCTATAGATGAAATGATAAAGCATGCAAAAAAGAATAAAGCTTAGATTTACAAAAGCTTTCCAAAGAGAAGTCGATCGGCTGAATAGTGTACAGACAAAGCAGTTATATAAACGGCTTAAGCTTTTTGAAAAAAATCCATTCCACCCACAGTTAAATTACCATAAGCTTCATGGGGATATGAAAGGATTTTATTCAATCAATATCACGGGCGACATCCGCGCTGTTTATTTTATTTTAGATGAAAATAACGATGAAAGGATTATAGGTTTTACGCGACTGGGCACACATAGCCAGTTATACTAAAAGAACACAGGACACAGAACACAGCTGACTATCAGATAGATTATTATATTCATAAACAACGGCTGTGTTCTGTGTCCTATTTATTACCTTTTTTAATCGTCAGAATAATCTTCTCACTTATATCCTGAAATCTGCCCGACCCATCCTGCATATCGCAGTTGTCGTACATACAGGCATTTGTGAGTTCGATTTTCGCGCCATTGTCAGTCATCTCGGTGATTTTCCCCGTATACATTCCCTTTAAGGTTCCTTTGTATTGGGTCACGTCGATTTTACCGCCTGCCAGTGAAACGCCGATGCATTTCGCGGAAGCATTAGGCACTTCCTCGTAAATCCCTTTCGGATGAGCGAATCCGTAAACCAAATCGACCGGAAACGTTCCATCTTTTTCGACTTTATCCGGGCTTAAATTGAACTCCAGATATCCGGCCGCTCGGGTTATCCAGCCTTTTTCATAATCAAGCGTGCTATCACCGCATGGGTAGGTAAAAGCGTCTCTGATCTGCTCGAATTCGTACCACATCTTCCATTTTGACTGGTAAGCGAACTGCGCTTCTTTTGGTGAATCTTCTGTTGGTTCGCCCTCAGAACGGGTATTGGTAGTGGTGTTGATGGCAATGGACCCGTATGTGCCCGCGTTCATGTACGACATGTGGATGACAGCGGTCCTTTGGTCCTCCTGATTTATTTCAAAACAGGAATTTTTTGTGACAGCTTTGAATTTGGTAGCCTCGATTTTCTTTTTCATATCCGAGTTGCTGAAAATGAGCACAACATGGTCAAGGTTCTCATCCGCGTTTTCAATGCAGAAAGAACGCTGGTTTTTGTCTGTCCAGTCTTCAATATCATTCTTACCGTTTTTGTAATAAATAACAGCTTTTATGCTGGCTCTATCTGATTTCCCGGTAAAGTTTTTCAGGTCTTTGAAAACAATTTTTTTAACATCCTTGGCATCGCCTATATCAATGCTGACATCGCTGTAATCCGCGGCAAGCGGACCGACTTCCTGGACATCGTACGGAAATTCACCGGGGCCTGTTAAAAATTCGCCGGCAGAATCAGAAGATCCCATTGTTGATACGGTCGAGAAAGGTCCCCAGTCCATGTATATCTGAGCCGGCTCCTTGTTGTAATTCCACAGGGTGAATTCCTTCCAGTGTTTTTTAAAATTGCCGTCCATAAGCTCATCTACCCCGTCAAGACAGGTTTTCTGTTCGCACGAGTACCATGATTTTTTTATGATCTCGTCCTGAAAATTTGAAGACATGTAGTAAGCGAGTATATACGCGCCGTAATGATGCTCATCTGGCGGAGTTTCTTTGTAGGCGGAAGTGAGCGGACCGTGGAAAAACACTTTTAGCCAGCCTTGTTCAGTATTATCCGCTGGATATTCAAAATTTTCTGACCACACAGCTGTGGCTTCGCTCCACCAGTTATCTTTTTTCCCGTCATATTTAAAAACATTCTGGAACACGTGGAAAAGCTCGTGCGCGAGAGTAGTTTTTAAGATAACATCGCGGTTCGGGCCGATTTGCGAACTCATGATGACGTACGAAGAAGTCGGTGTGATTCCGCCTTCGCCAAAAGTAAGGCCAAGGTCTTTTCCGCAGGGCGCCACGTAAATATCGAGTTTGCCGTCACCACCCCTCGTTCCGTCAGCAATAAGCTGTTTCCCGAGAAAGTCGATGAAATCCTGTATTATCGTGTCGTTATCCAGATGTTTTTTTATCATCTCCGCTTCTTTCTTCGCGTCAGTTGCGTTGACAGTGACCATACCCGGATAATAAATATTTTTCATGGTAAGCGATCTGTTCGGGTACCATATTTTCACCTTTCCGTCGGATGATGTCAGGAATTCTGTATAAATGTTGGTCATGGGCCTTTCCGCGTATGCTGTCGGAAATATTGTTGCCTCGGGCTCTGCGGGCTCATCGGAAAAACTGATATTATAATAACTTTCAGGATCATCCGGCCTTTTCAAAAACGGCGCGACAAGCGGTTTTATGTCCTTCGGCATTTTTTCAAACCTTTCCGCAACCTCCTTCAAAACCAGATTTCCGCCGCGTGTGATGTGGTCGCTTTGGTATTCTGCCGGCAGTCTGTCATCTCCGAAAATCGAATAAAGCTTATACAAAAGCGCCTGATCAGGTTTTATCTTTTTTTCCTCAACAGCTTTGTCTAAAAGCTCAAGGCTTGTCGGTCCTTCTTTGTCGATGAGCGCGAAAAATTCAGCCACATCCGGCGCGATTTTATTTGATGGTTTTTTGAATAAAAGGTAGCTTCCTGTTATCACCAAAAAGGCCACCACAAAAATTATCAGAAGGGTGATTTTACTTCGTTTCTTATGTTGATCCATGGTTGATTGTTAAATGAACGGAAGTCAGTATAACCGTTTTCCATTTGCGGGTAAAGAGGAAGGCAGCCCCTCCTTGAGGGGCTACCCCGAAAGGAGGGGCTGAAGGGGTGGTCAGGATTTGATCGGAATGAAGTATTTCATCACATCGTAAAATTAGGACCGCCTCTTCCTCTCCTCCTTGCTTTTCGCAATGAGGAGCCACCTTTCTCCTGGCCTTTCGGTAATAAGAATTTATTTATTCCCCCTCTTTATTTCCAAAATAATCGGCTCACTTATATCCTGATACGGCTCTCCGATCGCAGTAATACAGTTACTATACCAACAGAAATTAGGGATCTCGATTTTTGCTCCATCGGCGGTCATTTCAGTTATTTTCCCTGTATATATTCCCTTTGCCACCCCTTTGTACTTGGTTATATCGAAATTACCTCCAGGAGCAGTTATACCGATACATTTTACGTTAAGCGTGGGCACTTCTTCGTATTTCCCTTTCGGGTGCGCGTAACCGTATAATTGGTCTATGGGGAATGTCCCGTCTTTGCTGACTTTGTCGGGACTAAGGTCAAATTCAAGATACCCGGCCTCGCGAGTCGTCCAACCTTTCGGGTAATCAGCAGTCGACTCTAAACACGGGTAAGAAAAAGCATCCCTGACCTGCTCGTATGCATACCACATTTTCCATTTTGTCTGGTAACCGTACTGCGCGTCTTTTGGAGCTTCTGCAACGGGCTCGCCTTGAGAGACTGTGTCGGTTGTTGTGTTGATGTTGGTAGTAACCACTGCGCCAAAAGTTCCAGTCCTCCAATAAAGGACCGCAGTCCTTTTGTCGTCCTGGTCGATTTCAAAACAGTTCGGTTTGCTGACGACCTTTATTTTTGTAACAGGTATCTCTTTCTTCATATCCCCGTTACCGAAGATAAGTTCGACTCTCTCGAAATCCTCTTCTTTGCTGTCGATGCAGAAAGATCGTTTCTTAAGCTTTGTCCAGTCCTCGATCTCATTCCTCCCGTCATTGTAATAGATGACAGCCTTGATTGAAGCCGTATCGCCTTTGCCGGTGAAATTCTCCAGGTCCGTGAATGTCAGCTTTTTGACCTTGTCTTTGTCCGCCACCATGTTCGTGACTTCCACAAGGCGGGCTGTAAGCAGGCTTAATTTTTCGATCTCAACAGGCGTTTCCTTTTCGCCCGTTATCCCTTCCTGTTTCTGGTCTTTGCTTGAGGAATAGTCCGGGAAAGAACCTGCATCTGTGTAGAACTTAGCGGGTTCTTTGTTATAATTCCAGAGCGTGAACTCCTTCCACTGCTCCCTGAATCCCCCTGGGATGCTTTTATTGATTCCTTCAAGGCAGCCCGACGAGCAGCCTTTCCATGACTCCCCCATAAACCCACTGCCTGATTTCTCTGACAGGAAAAAAGGGAATAGATAAGCAGAATAATCATGAGACTTAGGAGGTTCTCTCTTATCAAGCGAAACTATTGGATACTCAATAAACCCTTCAATCCATTCCTGTTCGGTATTGGCAGCAGGATAAATGAAGTTCTCAGCCCAGGTAGCGGTGGCTTCCATCCACCACCTGTCTTTCCATGGATCGAATTTGTATGTGTACTGGTAAGCATGGAATATTTCGTGAGCCAGGGTCGCCTTAAGCAGAGTGTCGCTGTTTAGGCCGATGGCGTAATTAATGAGAATATGACTCGATGTCGGCGGCGGCATCTGGTCCGCAAAAGCGGTCCCGAGATTAGTTCCGGTAGGCCCGACATAAATATCCAGTTTTCCGTCTCCGCCCCGCACCCCGTCGCTCAGCAGTATCTCCGGCAGCATTAGTTCAAATTTCGGAATGATCTGGTCCTGGTCCAGGATATCCTTGATTCTTTCAGCTATTTTTTTACTGGTCTCCGCGTTAGTCTCGACTGTGCCTGATCCATAGAGATTAGGCTCTGTTTCGGAAAAACCCGCATACCATATCTTTGCCTTTCCGTCCTCAGTGTCGCCTAATTCAGTATAAAAGGCAGACTCAGGCGCATCTTTCGCGTAAGCGTTCTTGTAAAGCCAGCTTGTCGGCTTGGCTTCGGTATTGCTGTATTTAAGGTCCACCCAGCTTCCTTTCTCATCGGGCCGTTTTCTGAAAGGCTCAAGCAGGGCTTTGGTCTTGGCGGAAAGCGAGTCCCATTTTTCCATCATCTCGAGCACAACCTGAGTGCCTTCGTAATACGGCTTGTCGCTCGCGTATTCTTTAGGCAGCCTTTCATCTCCGAACACGGAATAGACTTTGTATACAAGCGCTGTCTCTTCATCCAGTTTTTTATCCGCGACCGTCCTGTCTATCATCTCAAGGCTTGTTTCGCCTTCGGCTTTAAGCAAATTGAAAAATTTAGTCACATCCTCAGCCGGCTTTTGCGATGGTTGTTTCAAAATAAAATATCCTGCTGCGGCCAAAATGACCGCACCCAAAATAATTATTGGGGCAAGCTTTCTTCGTTTTTCAGGTTGATCCATGGTTTTAAGTTTAATGAACGGGTTCATTATAACCATTTAAACGCGCAAAGACAAAAGCGCCTTACACCTTCTTAAATTGCAAAATGCTAAATGGGAATCCGAAATGCGAAATCAGAAATGCGAAATTATTTATTCGCTCTCTTAATCTCCAAAATAATAGGTGCACTTATATCCTGATAACGGCCGCTCATATCACCATAATCGCAGTAATCGAACATACAGGAGTTTGGTATTGCGATTTTTGCTCCGTCGGCGGTCATCTCGGTGATTTTACCAGTGTATATTCCTTTGGATGTCCCTTTGTATGGAGTGGCATCGAAACTCCTGGCACTAAAAACAGCTGGGACATCGCAATTTACAGTCAAAGTAGGCACTTCTTCGGAAATCCCGTTTGGATGCGGGTAACCATATATTAGGTCGATTGGGAATGTACCCTCTTTACCGACTTTATCAGGGCTTAAATCAAATTCCAGATATCCTGCGTAACGCGAGGTCCAGCCTTTCGCAAAATCAGCCGAGCCTCCTTCAGGACATGGGAAGGAAAAAGCGTCCCTGACCTGCTTGTATTCCCACCACATTTTCCATTTCGTCTGGTAAGCGAATTTCGCGTCTTCAGGCGGATCTGCGGATGGTTCGCCATCGGAACGAGTATCGAGTGTAGTATTTACGTTAACTTGTGACACTCCTCCGGCACCCCATTTATAATGGATTACCGCCGTCCTTTTATCATCCTGATTAATTTCAAAACATGTCGGTTTGCTGACGACCTTGATTTTAGTAACCGGTATTTCTTTCTTCATATCCGCGTTGCTGAAAATAAGTTCGATTCTCTCGAAATCCTCTTCGTCGCTGTCGATACAGAAAGAACGTTTCTTAAGCTTCGTCCAGTCCTCGATTTCATTCCTCCCGTCATTGTAATAAATAACGGCTTTTATCGCGGCAGTGTCAGCCTTACTGGTAAAATCATCAAGATTTTCAAAGATAAGTTTCTTTATCTTTTTTTTGTCCGCCACCATGTTCGAGACTTCCACGAGGCGGGCGGTCAGCAGGCTTAATTTGTCGATCTCAACAGGCGTTTCTTTGACATCCGTTATCCCCTCTTGTTTATGATCTTTGCTTGAGGAATAAGATGGGAAAGAACCTATGTCAGTGTAAAACTTCGCGGGTTCTTTGTTGTAATTCCAAAGCGTGAATTCCTTCCACTGTTCCTTAAATCCCCCTGTGATGTTTTTATCTATTCCGTCAAGGCAACCCGACGAGCAGCCTTTCCATGATTGCCCCATAAACCCACTGCCTAATTTCTCTGTCAGGAAAAAAGGAAATAGATAAGCAGAATAATCATGGAACTTAGGAGGTTCTCTCTTATCAAGCGAAACTATTGGATAATCAATAAACCCTTCAGTCCATTCCTGTTCGGTATTGGCAGCAGGGTAAATGAAATTTTCGGCCCATATAGCAGTTGCTTCCATCCACCACTTGTCTTTCCCGGGGTCGAATTTGTATGTGTACTGGTAAGCATGGAATATCTCGTGGGCCAGGGTCGCCTTAAGCAAGGTGTCGCTGCTTAAACCGAGGGCGTAGTTGATGTCGATACGGCTCGATGTCGGTGGTGGCATGTGGTCCGCAAAAGTGGTCCCGAGGGCGGTCCCGTTAGGGCCGACATAAATATCCAGTTTTCCGTCTCCGCCCCGCACTCCGTCGCTCAGCAGTATCTCCGGCAGCATAAGTTCAAATTTCGGAATGATCTGGTCCCCGTCCAGGATCCCCTTGATTTTTTCAGCCATTTTTTTAGCGGTCTCCGTGCTGATCATGGTTTCGCCTGGCCCGAAGAAGTTTTTTTCATTGCCGGCAAAATCCACATACCATATCTTCGCCTTTCCGTCCTCAGTGTCGCCTAATTCAGTATAACCGGCAGACTCGGGCGCATCTTTCGCGTAAGCGTTTCTGTAAAGCCAGCTTGTCGGCTTGGCTTCGGGATTACTGTATCTTAAGTCCACCCAGCTTCCCTTCTCATCGGGCCGTTTTGTGAATGGCTCAAGCAGAGCTTTGGTCTTTGCGGAAAGCGAATCCCATTTTTCCATCATCTCTTGCACGACTTGGGTGCCTTCGTAATACGGCTTTTCGCTGGCATATTCTTTAGGCAGCCTGTTGTCTCCGTAAATTGCGTATACTTTATATACAAGGGCCGTCTCTGCATCCAGTTTTTTATCCGCCATCGCTTTGTCTATCATATCAAGGCTTGTTTCACCTTCAGCTTTAAGCGCATCGAAAAATTTAGCCGTATTCTCATCCAGCTTTTGCGATGGTTGCCTCAGGATAAAATATCCTGCTACGGCCAAAATGACCGCAACTAAAATAATTATCGGGGCAAATTTATTAATTTTTTTAGTTTCTTCCATATTTGTTTTATTGGTTAAACATGAATTATTATAGCATATTTTCCTTTCCTGCTAGGAACCTCCCCTTAACCTCTCCTTTTCAGGAGGGGAAAATATGCGGTATCACAGTGATTCAGTAATCTATCCTGAGTTCAGAAACGAATTAGGACACTAAGGTAAAATATTTACACCTTAGTTATTGTCCTATGCACAAACAAATATCGTACGCGGAACGCTATGCGCTGTCCGTATGTCTGAAAGACGGGCTG